>Ga0160445_100038_pt1 | contig 165284 bp, 149 predicted proteins | sample HID1972M_E1MG_FD_108215 | JGI IMG/M metagenome (GOLD analysis project Ga0160445, IMG submission 108215) | Enriched pill bug-associated microbial communities from UW Madison campus, WI, USA - HID1972M_E1 MG | ecosystem: Host-associated > Arthropoda: Insects > Digestive system > Unclassified ... | reverse complement strand
GTCAACGATCACCTGCCCGACGACATGGTCGATCCGGAGCAGATCGAAGACATCATCGGCATGATCAACGGCATGGGCATCGCTGTCCATGAAGTGGCGCCCGATGCGGAAACGCTGCTGCTGGCCGGCGAATCCAGCGGCAATCGCGAAGTCGACGAGACCGCAGCCGAAGAAGCCGCGGCCGCGCTGACCTCGCTCGATACCGAAGGTGGCCGCACCACCGACCCGGTGCGCATGTACATGCGCGAGATGGGCACGGTCGAGCTGCTGACCCGCGAGGGCGAAATCGCCATCGCCAAGCGCATCGAGGAAGGCCTGAACCAGATGATGGCCTCGGTGGCCAGCTTCCCGGGTTCGGTGCAGTTCCTGCTCGAAGAATACGAACTGCACAAGGCCGGCAAGAAGCGTCTGGCCGAAGTGGTGGCCGGCTTCAACGACCAGCTGCTCGAAGAACTGGCGGCCGAGGAAGAAGCGGCTGCGGGCAATGCGCCTGCGCCGGCGGCCGAAGCGGAAGAAGAGGCTGACAGCGACGACGACGATTCCGATGACTCCTCCGACGAGGAAGAGAGCACCGGCCCGACCGGTCCGGATCCGGCGGAGGTCCTGCGTCGCATGGATCTGATGGGCGACCTGCACGGCAAGTTCCTGAAGTCTTACGCCAAGAACGGTGCGACGGCCAAGGCATCGATCAAGCTGCGCGCCGAGATGGCCGAGGTCTTCATGACCTTCAAGCTGCCGCTGCCGCTGACCGATGTGCTGGTCCGCAAGCTGCGCGAGGTCGTGTCCGGCCTGAAGGACCACGAGCGTCGCATCCTCGACCTGTCGACCCGCGTCGCCAAGATGCCGCGCAAGGACTTCATCCGCGCCTGGGACGGCAACCAGACCAATACGGGCTGGGCGGACGAGATGATCAAGCGCAAGCAGAAGTGGTCGTCGGGTCTGAAGGACGTGCGCGACCAGATCGTCGCCGAGCAGGAAGCCACGATCGCGATCGAGAAGGCGATGGGTGTGACCCTGGGTGATCTCAAGGAGATCAACCGGGCGATGGCCTACGGCGAGACCAAGGCCCGCCGGGCGAAGAAGGAAATGGTCGAGGCCAACCTGCGCCTGGTGATCTCGATCGCCAAGAAGTACACCAACCGCGGCCTGCAGTTCCTCGACCTGATCCAGGAAGGCAACATCGGCCTGATGAAGGCCGTGGACAAGTTCGAACACCGCCGCGGCTTCAAGTTCTCGACCTACGCCACGTGGTGGATCCGCCAGGCGATCACGCGCTCGATCGCCGACCAGGCGCGCACGATCCGCATCCCCGTGCACATGATCGAGACGATCAACAAGCTCAACCGCATTTCCCGCCAGATGCTCCAGCAGTACGGCCGCGAGGCCACGCCGGAGGAACTGGCCAAGGAAATGGACATGCCGGAAGACAAGATCCGCAAGGTCATGAAGATCGCCAAGGAACCGATCTCCATGGAGACCCCGATCGGCGACGACGAGGACTCGCACCTGGGCGATTTCATCGAGGACACCAACGTGGAGTCCCCGATCGACGCGACCACCAACACCAACCTCATGGAAACGGTCCGCGACGTGCTCGCCGGCCTGACCCCGCGCGAGGCCAAAGTGCTGCGGATGCGTTTCGGCATCGACATGAACACCGACCACACCCTCGAGGAAGTGGGCAAGCAGTTCGATGTCACCCGCGAGCGGATCCGCCAGATCGAGGCCAAGGCGCTGCGCAAGCTGCGTCACCCCTCGCGCAGCGAGCAGTTGCGGAGCTTCCTCGACGTCGAATGAGTCGAGGCTGCCCGTAGTACGGAAAAGCCCGCCGGAAGGCGGGCTTTTTCATTGGCCGGAATCCGGTCCCCGAGGGAGTGCGCTTGCGCGCGATATGGCTTTTCCGGAAAGGCCTATCGCGCGCGAGCGCGCTCCCACAGAAGGCATGTGCGTCAGAGCACCGTCGGCGTCGGCGTACCCACGATCACCACATCCGCCTTGCGGCGTGCGAACAGGCCGACGCTGACCACGCCCGGGATCTGGTTGAGCTTCGCTTCCAGTGCGACCGGGTCGGTGATCGACAGGCCGTGGATGTCGAGCACCCAGTTGCCGTTGTCGGTCTTCACGCCTTCGCGCCACACCGGCTGGCCGCCGGTCGTCTCCAGAATCGTGCGGGCAACGAGGCTGCGCGCCATCGGGATCACTTCGACCGGCAGCGGGAACGCGCCCAGCACCGGCACCTGCTTCGCGGGATCGATGATGCAGACGAACTTCGCGCTCGCCTCGGCAATGATCTTCTCGCGGGTCAGCGCGGCGCCGCCGCCCTTGATCAGGTGTTTGCCCGGGTCGCATTCGTCGGCGCCGTCGACGTACAGCGCCAGCGGGCCGGTCGCATTGAGGTCGAGCACGTCGATGCCGTGTCCGCGCAGGCGCTCGGTGCTCTGGTCCGAGCTCGACACCGCGCCGTCGATGCGATGCCTGATGCGCGCCAGCGCATCGATGAAGTAGGCGACCGTCGAGCCGGTGCCGACGCCGACGATCATGCCGTCCTCCACGTAGTCGATCGCCTTCTCGGCGGCCAGGCGTTTGCCTTCGCTCATCGCTTCTTCTCCAGGGACAACAGAAGTTTCCATTGCGCGGCCGTGACCGGCAGCACCGACAGACGCGCGCCCTTGCGGATCAACGCGAACTCTTCGCCGAGTGCCGCGGCATGCTCGCGGATCTCGGACAGGGGGATGGGGTGGGCGAGCGTGCGGACATAGCCCACGTCGACCAGGAACCAGCGCGGGGTCTCTTCCGTCGCCTTTTCGTCGTAGTAGTCGGACGCCTTCTTGAACTGGGTCGGGTCGGGATACGCGGTGCTGGCGACCGTCGCGATGCCGTAGATGCCGGGCACGTCGGTGTTGGAATGGTAGAAGAAGATCTCGTCGCCGACCCGCATGCCGTCGCGCATGAAGTTGCGCGCCTGGTAGTTGCGCACGCCGGTCCAGGGTTCGGTGCCGACGCGGGCGAGGTCGTCGATCGAGAACTCCTCGGGCTCGGATTTCATCAGCCAGTAGCGCTTGCGGGTGGTCATCGCGTCTCGTCAGGCAGCAGTGGTCGGAAAGAGGGTGGCCGATTCGGTGCAGATCGCATCCAGCGGCACGTCCCAGTCGGCGGTGTCGAGCGCATCGACCTGCTGCAGCGCGAACGCGGCACCCACCAGCAACGGCGGCGCGTCCTGCGCGTGCCGGAAGGCGAAGCTGCGGTCGTACCAGCCGCCGCCCATGCCGAGCCGGTGGCCGCGTGCGTCGAAACCGACCAGCGGCGTGACGACAACGGCCATCTCGCGTGCGTCGAGTGCGGACGCGGGTTCGACATCGGGCTCCGGAATGCCGTAGCGGTTGGTCACCAGCGGATCGCCGGCGCGCCAGGGCGCGAAGCGCAGCGTTTCGCCGTGCAGCACCGGCAGGCAATAGATCAGGCCGGCCGGCAGGCGCATCTGCACCACGTGCAGGCCGATCTCGCCGTCGTTGGCCCAATAGCCCGCGACGTAGCCGCTGACCGGCAGGCCGGGCAGCGAGAACAGTTGGGTGGCGAGGCCCTCGGCGGCGGCGATGCGTGCGGATGCAGGCAGGGCGCGGCGCTGGTCGCGCAGGCGGCGGCGAAGGGCAGGGCGGTCGGTCATGCGGCCGGACTCGTCGTCGGAAGTGCCGGCGACGCGGCAGGCAGGCAGAAAAATACGTTCTCCGCCGATGTCGATGCAGGCGAAACGACCTTGAACCCGGGGTTCAAGTGGGAACGCTGGGATTCCTTCGGGCTTTCCGCTCGGGGGCGGACTGGCACTCCCGGTTTCCTGACGTCCCCGGTGTCGTTATTAAGGGACAAGGCGAATGTTTTGCACGCTGTCGAACACGGCAGAGAACGCAGGTGCAGTATAGCCAATCGATCCGCGGCCCGCGTTCCGTTCGTCGGTCGCGACGTCGTGGGCAGTGGCGGGGATTCAGTCGCGTGGCGACAACGCGAAGACGCGCGCGGCTCAGCGCTGTTCGGCGTCCAGTGCGTCGAGCTTGCGGTGCAGCGCGGCAAGCGAATCGGATACTTCACGCGAACCACGCGACTGGCCGTCGCGGAGCAGCTGGAGTTCGTGCGCGAGATTCAGCGCGGCAAGGATCGCGATGCGATCGACCGCGGCCATGCGATTGGCGCCGCGGATCTCGCGCATCTGCGTATCGAGCAGCTTCGCCGCCGCCATCAGGCTGTCGCGCTCGTCGGGCGTGACGCCGACGGTGTACTCGCGGTCGAGCACGCGCACGCTGACGGCCTCGTTGGCACTCATGTGTGCTGCTCCAGGGATTTGAGCCGCGCGATCATCGCCTCGACCCGTGAGCGTGCCTGCTCGTTCTTCGACAGCAACTGGGCGCGTTCGCCGACGATGGATTCCTGCTGCTGGCGCAGGCTGCGGTTCTCGTCGCCGAGGACGCGGACGCGCTCGATCAGCGCGTCGAGGCGCGACGTCAGTCTCTGCAACTCGGCGATGACATCGGTCTCGATCATTGCCGCACCATATTCAGCGCGCCGGTGGCGGTCAAGGCAGCATGGCCAGTGAATCGCGGTGCACCGCGAGCAGGCCGTCGGGGCGCCAGTTGCGCATGAACGCCAGGCATTGCAATGCATCGAGCGGCGGCGAGACCCAGAAGCCCTGGATCTCGTCGCAGCCGCGTTCGGCGAGGAAGCGCATCTGGGCTTCGGTCTCGACACCCTCGGCCACCACGCGCAAGCCCAGCGAGTGCGCCATCGCGACGATGGTCGGGGTGATCGCGGCGTCCTCGGCGTCGTGGGGGAGACCGTCGACGAAGGCCTTGTCGATCTTGATCGTGGTGATCGGCAGGCGCTTGAGGTACGCCAGCGACGAGTAGCCGGTGCCGAAATCGTCGATCGCCAGCGATACGCCGAGTGCGCGGAACGCCTGCAGGCGCTCCGCGGTCTGCTCGGCATTGGCCATCAAGACGCTTTCGGTGAGTTCGAGTTCGAGCAGGTGCGGCGGGATGTCCATGTCGTCGAGCACACGCCCGACCACGCCGACGAAATCGCCGCGCAGCAGCTGCAATACCGAGACGTTCACCGATACGTTGAGCGTGTCCATGCCGTGCTGGCGCCAGCGCTGCAGCACCAGGCAGGCCTCGCGCAGTACCCACTCGCCGATCTCCAGGATCAGACCGCTCTCCTCGGCGATCGGGATGAACTCGGCCGGCGGGATGTCGCCGTGTTCCGGGCTCGACCAGCGCAGCAGCGCTTCGACGCCGGTGATGCGCGGCGGCGACAGCGATAGGCGTGGCTGGAACACCAGTCGCAATTCGCCGCGATCGAGCACCTTGCGCAGCGCGCCGGAGATCGTCGCGCGCTGGCGCACCGCCAGATCCATGTTGTCGTTGTAGCGCATGAGCGTGCGGCGCCCGGCGGCCTTGGCCTGATACATCGCGGTGTCGGCCTGCTTGAGCAGTTCGGTCGGCACCTGGGCGTGGTCGGGATACAGGCTGATGCCGATCGAGGGCGAAATCGACACTTCCCGGCGGTCGTCGAGCAGCAGCGGTGCCTCGAAGGCATTGATGATCTCGCGTGCGATGCGGTCGGCGTCGTCGCCACTCTCGAGGTCTTCCAGCACGACGGTGAACTCGTCGCCGCCCAGTCGAGCCACCGTGTGCTGCGCACCGACCGTCTGCTGCAGCCGCACCGCGGCCGCGCGCAGGATGCGGTCGCCGGCGGCGTGCCCCATCGAATCGTTGATGTCCTTGAAGCGGTCCAGATCGAGGAACAGCACCGCCAGGCGCGTGTCCTCGCGATGTGCGCGCACGATCGCGCGCGACAGCCGCTCCGACAGCAACGAGCGATTCGGCAGGCTGGTCAGCGTGTCGAAGTTGGCGAGGTAGCGCAGTTCCTGTTCGGTGCGCTTCTGCTGGGTGATGTCGTTGAACACGCAGACGTGCAGCACGCTGTCGTCATCGGCATCGCGCACGGTACGCAGTTCGAGCGCGGTCAGCAGTTCGTCGCCGTCCTTCCGGCGTTGCCACAGCTCGCCGCTCCAGTGGCCCAGGCGCCCGGCCTGCGCGCGGATGTGGCGGTAGAAGGCGCTGTCGTTCTGCACGCTGTCGAGCAGGGAGGCGCTGCGTCCGAGGACTTCCGATTCCGCATAGCCGGTCATGCGCAGGAACGCGGGATTGACCGAGACGTAGCGGAAATCCGCATCCATCACCGCGACCGCCTCGCCCATGCTGCGCAACACCGCAGCGGCGATCTGGCGCTCGCGTTCGGCTTCGCGCGTGGCGGAGATGTTGAGCGCGGTGCCGGCGATGCGCAGCACGTTGCCGTCGTCGTCGCGCTCGACGGCGCGTCCGCGCACCCGCACCCATGCCCAGCCACCCGCGCCATCGGATACGCGCACCTGCGCCTGGTAGCGCCCGGTTTCGCCCTCGAGATAACGCTGCAGGGTCTCGCGTGCCAGTGCCAGGTCATCGGGATGCACGAGGGCGTCGACGGGCAGGCTGTCTTCGAGCAGGCGGCCATCGCCGGTGGACTGGTCTTCGAGCAGACGTCGCAACTGGCCGCTGCCCACGTCGTAGTCCCAGTAGTGCTCGCCGGTCGCCCACAACGCGAGCTTGAGGCGGTCGCGGCGATCGTTGATCTCGGCGACGTAGGCATGCTCGCTGTTGCGCCGGCGCACCACGATGATCACCAGCAGCACCAGCAACGCGATCAGCACTGCGGCGCCTGGCACGTGCAGCTGGCTGGGTTCGATCACGCGGCGGCACTCCGTGCCGGGGTCGGCGAACCCGAGTGTAGGCATGGCGGTGGTCCAGCAACAAGCGTGCGCACGGTCACAGGATGGCCGTTGGTACACTGGCGCATTCCTGTCCGAGAGCGCCAGCCGTGTCCGAAACCCTGCCCAGCCTTGCCGAAATCGACGCCGAGATCCGCCACCTGCAGCTGGCGACACCGGGCAGCGAACTGCATGGCGGCCTCAGTGGTTGGCTGGCCGGTGGCGGCGAGGGCGCGGTGGCCTGGCTGGCACCGGTCCTGGCCGATACGGCGCTGCCCGCGCCCGCGGCCGGCAGCGCGCTTGACCGCCTGCGCGTCGCCACCGCGACCCAGCTCGAAGACCGCGACTTCGCGTTCGCGCTGCTGCTCCCCGAGGACAGTGAGCCGCTTTCGGTGCGCAGTGCCGCGCTGTTCGACTGGTGCCGCGGATTCCTCGGCGGCTTCGGACTGGCCGCGGGCGAACGCGCGCCGCTGTCGGAGGAAGGCAAAGAAGCCCTGGCCGACCTCGCACGGCTGGCGGCAGCGCAGCCCGATGCCGAAGACGAGGACGACGCCGGCGAAGAAGATGCGCTGACCGAGATCGAGGAGTTCGTGCGTGTGGCGGTGTTGCTGCTGCATGGTGACGCCACGCTGGGGCCGCGCCACCGCAACCGGCTGAACTGACATGGCGAGCGCGACCGGCATCACCGCGGCTACCTACCAGAAGCGTCGGCGCCAGCTGATGCGGCTGGCGGGCGACAACGCGATCCTCGTGCTCGCCAGCGCACCCGAGCGGGTGCGCAGCCGCGACACGCACCACGCCTACCGGCAGGACTCCGACCTCTGGTATCTCACCGGGTTCGCCGAACCCGACGCGGTGCTGGTGCTGGTGCCGGGCCGCAAGCATGGCGAGGCGCTGCTGTTCTGCCGCGAACGGGACCTGGAGCGCGAAGGCTGGGACGGTCCGCGGGTCGGTCCGGAAGGCGCGGTCGAGGCGCTCGGCATGGACGATGCGTATCCGATCGACGATCTCGACGAGATCCTCCCCGGCCTGCTCGAAGGCCGCACGCGCGTGTATTACCACTTCGGCCGCGACACCGAATTCGATCTGCAGCTGATCGGCTGGCTCAACCGCGTGCGCGCGCAGGTGCGGGTCGGTGCGCAGCCGCCGCACGAATTCCTGGAACTGGGACATCTGCTCGACGAGATGCGTCTGTTCAAGGATGCCGGCGAGCTCAAGCTGATGCGGCGCGCGGCGAAGATCAGTGTCGAGGCGCACGCTGCGGCGATGCGTGCGGCGCGTCCCGGCATCCACGAGTACGCGTTGCAGGCCGAACTCGAATACGCGTTCCGCCGGCATGACGCGAGTCCCGCCTACGAAAGCATCGTCGGCGCAGGCGCCAATGCCTGCGTGCTGCATTACCGCGCCAACAACGCGCAGGCGCGCGACGGCGATCTGGTGCTGATCGATGCCGGCGCCGAGTACCGCGGCTATGCCGCCGACATCACCCGGACGTTTCCGGTCAATGGCCGTTTCACGCCTGCGCAGCGTGCCCTGCACGAAGTCGTCGAAGCCGCGCAGCAGGCGGCGCTGGCGCAGGCGCGTCCGGGGGTCGCCTACGAGGCTGGTCACAACGCGGCGGTCGAAGCGCTGACGGAAGGACTGCTGCGGCTGGGGCTGCTGAAGGGCAAGCTGGCGAAAAACATCGCCGACGGCAGCTACAAGCGGTTCTACCGCCACAAGACCGGGCACTGGATCGGCCTCGACGTGCACGACGTCGGCGACTACCGCATCGAGGGCGAATCGCGCCTGCTCGAACCCGGCATGGTGTTCACCATCGAGCCCGGCCTGTACGTGTCGGGCGATGACACCAGCGTCGACGCGAAATGGCGCGGCATCGGGATCCGCACCGAGGACGACGTGCTGGTGACGAAGACCGGGCATGAGGTGCTGACGACTGGTCTGGCGCGCACGGCCGACGAGATCGAGGATTTCATGGCGCGCAAGTAAGCGCGCGTGTTCGAACCGCAGCGCGCACGGCGCGCGCTGCGTCTTCAGGTGTCAGCGGGCGCTTCGACGCCCCCGTCGTGATCAGGCGGCCGCGTTCTCTTCCGCCCACGCATCGCGCGTGAGGTTCTCGGGCGCGTCGTCGGTGCAGACCACATCGTCCTCGATGCGGATGCCGCCGTAGGGGCGGAAGGCTTCGATGCGGTCCCAGTCGATGCTGTCGCCGTGGCCGGCAGCCTTGAGATCTTCGAGCAGCATGTCGACGATGTAGACGCCCGGCTCGATGGTCACGACCATGCCCGGCTCCAGCACGCGGGTCAGGCGCAGGAACGGATGGCCATCGGGCCTGGCGATGACGCCGCCGGTCTCCGACGCCGCGAAGCCGGCCACGTCGTGCACCTGCAAACCGATGCCATGGCCGAGGCCATGCGGGAAGAACGCGGCGCTGACGCCGGTCGCCAGCGCGGCTTCCGGCGACACCTTGATCAGACCGAAGTCGCGCAACACGCCGGCGAGGGCGAGGTGCGCGTCGAGATGCATCTGCTTGTAGTCCGTGCCGCTGCGCACCTGCGCGACCATCGCCTGCTGCGCGGTGTCGACCGCTTCGATCATCGCCTGGAACTCGCTGCCGGTATCGGTGGCGTAGGTCCGGGTGATGTCGGCGGCATAGCCCGCATGGCTGGCGCCGGCGTCGATCAGGAAGCTGCGCACCGGATCGGGCGGCAGGCGTCCGAGCTCGGTGTAGTGCAGCACCGCCGCGTGCTCGTTGAGTGCGACGATGTTGCCGTAGGGCAGTTCGTTCGCATCCTGACCGGCGGCCTGGCAGTACGCGAGATGGATGCCGAACTCGCTCGCGCCAGCGCGGAACGCACGCTCGGCCGCCGCATGCGCGCGCACGCCGCGCCGTGACGCTTCGCGCAGCATCGACAGTTCGTACGGGGTCTTGAACGCGCGGTGGTAGTCGAGATGATCGACGACTGCCTGCGGATTGTTCGGCTTGTAGGCACCGTAATGCCCCAGCGCACTCTGCGCCTCGCCGAGGATCGCGCAACGCGCCGCGTTCTTGGGCAGATGCTGCTGCGCATCTTCGGGCTTGCGGATCACGACGATGTCGAAGTGTTCGACCCAGTATCCGGACGGCGCTTCCGGCACGACATGCCAGTAATCGCGCGGCTGCAGATACACCAGCTTCGGCCGCGCGCCCGGCGTGACGATCAGCCAACTGCCCGGATTACGCGTCAGCGGCAGCCAGGCCTTGAACTGCGGATTGACCGCATACGGATAGTCGCGATCGTCGAACACCTGGTAATGCAGCGTGCCGCTGGGAATGACGAGATGGTCCAGACCCGCGCGCTCGAGCGCGGTCGCAGTGCGTGCCTGCAGCGTCGCGAGGTGGTCGGCGTAGAGATTGGTGGCGGACGAAGCAGGCGTGGACATCTTGATCCCGGGGCGGCGAGTGGATCGGCCTATTCTGCCGTATTGACGCAGGTGCGTTTTCTTGGGGCCTCGGGCCTTTGCTTGCAGGCGTGCCCCGCGTCCGGTGTTGTCGCGCTGTTGGCTTTTGCTCGCCTTTCGTGGATCGGCGTGCGATAGCGAGCTCACAAACCCGGGGGCGCCGCCCATCCATGGGAGGCGCCCGATGGGTCTGCTCACATGGGCATTGCATCTAGACGAAAAAAAGCTGGCGCAGTGCACCGCGACGCCGAACGTCAGGCGTAATGACTCCCCGGCGCATTGACCCACCCCTGCAACCGATGCGCCAGCGCCGGTGTCGTCGCGATGAAGCGGAAGCCCGCCCAACTCGCGCCGGCGAGCGTCGCATCGTCGAGCCACAACAGATGCGCGCCGATTTCGACCGGTGCGTCGGGTGCATCGGGCAGGGTGAAGGACAACTGGTACAGCGCGTCCTCGACGAATGGCTCGCTGGCGATCAGCAGCATGCCGGTTTCCGACAGGTTGCCGACGCGGCCGACGATGCGTGCGGTCATCGCGTCGGTGACGAGGATGACGTCGGGTGCCTTGCGGCGCTTGGCGCGGCGGAACTCCTGCATCATGCGGTTGCCTCCGAGGTGCGACCCTCGCCGCGGCCGGCGAAGCTGCGCAGCGCGCCCATCGCAGCCTGCCAGGCCCGGTCGACGAGGTGGCCGCGGTCGGCGGTGACGACGCGTGCATTGCCGGCCGCCATCAGGCGCGCGACGGCGTCCATCGACTGTTCGCCGGTGCGCTGGCCGCGCTGGTTGACGAACAGCACGTGATCGGTGATCGGGCTGTACCAGGACATGCGCCGGCGCACGATGTCGCCCTGCTGGTTGATGTTGAATTCGATCCAGGTGCCGAATGGCAGCGTGCGCAGATGGTCGTACTGCGCCTGTTCCTCGGGCGTGCGCGCCGGTGGCTTTTCGCGGCGTACGGTCCCGGTTTCTTCGCCAAGGCGTGTGCGTGCCTTGAGTTTCATCGCCAGCTCGGTGCGCGAGGCGGCATCGTCTTCGTCACTGCGATGGCTGGTCAGGCGCTGGGCGATCACCGTCGCTTCTTCGCCGTGGTAACCGACCTGGCCGAGCGCGGATTCGACCTCGGACTGCAGCGCCTCGTCCGCGGGTGGCGCATTGTCGAGCGACGCGTCGACGATGCGGCGGGTCATCTCGAGTTGCCGCTCGGCTTCGCCCGAAGACTCGCCGTGGCGCAGCAGGGTCAGCGTGAGTACGTCGGCCCAGGCCTGGTCGAGCAGGGCGCGCGAGAAACGCGGCAGGCGGCGATCACCGACGATGTCCTGCATGAGTTCGTCGGCACGTGCGCGCGCGGCGGCCAGTTTCTCGCGGCCGCGTGCGGCCTCGATGTGGCGACGTTCCTGCAGCTCGGCGGTACGCGCCTGCGTCTGCAGCTGTGCCTGCACACGCGCATTGCCCTCGGCGAACACCGCCACGTCGCTTTCGTAGTTGCCCACCACGAACGCGACCGCGGCGCGCAGGGCGGCTTGCACGCGAGGATCGAAGGTGGTGTCGTCGTGCCAGCTGGCGGCGCTCTCGGCGACGGTGTTGAGCAGCTGCCGCGCTGGATGGCGCTGGCGGGTGAAGAAGGAATGGTCCTGCAGGGCCGCGCGCAGCACCGGGATCTGCAGTTCGCGCACCAGCGGCGCGGCGGGCGCTTCGCTGCGGATCTCCTGTTCGATGTGGCCGTAGAGCATGCCGAGCAGTTCGAACGCGTCCTCGTCCTGCGGCGCGAGGCTCGCGCCTTCGCCGCTGCGCTGACGTGCCTGCGCGAGCAGCGAGCGCTTGATCTCGACCAGGCTGCGCCCACCGCCCTGCGGCTGCTGCTGGAGTTGCCGCAGCGCATCGGACACTTCGCTGGTCGCCAGTTGGCGTCTCGGCAATGGGGCATCGCCGCGCGGCTGGAACTTGCGCAGCAGTTCACGGCGTCCGGACATCAGCGCCTGCAGGCGCGCGTAGGCGGCCTCGTGCGATTGCCCGTCGCTGGTGTCAGCGTCAGCGGTGTCCGGTTCGCCCCAGCCGGTGTAGGGGCGCTGCGGATCGTCCATCTGCGGACGCGGGTGGTCGGCGTTTTCGGCAGTCTTTGCCGCACGGGATACTTCCCTGGGCTCGACAGGCTCGGCCCGCGCACGCATCGGCACGAACGTCAGCGACGGCAGGATGCCGTCGTCTGCGAGCTGGCCGTCCAGGCGCTCGAGGATCCGGGCATATCCGGGCATCACCACCCGGTCGAAGATGCGATACAGCAGCAGCCGCGCGTCGTGCTCGATCTCGAGCGCGCGGGCCGCCGAAGCGATCGCCCGGCACAGGCACTGCGGACCCAGCGGCAGGCGTTCGGCATCGAATGCGGGCGCGGCGGCAAGCACGCCGAAGCGCTGGCCCAGCAGGTGCAGCGACAGATTGGCGCGGCCCTCCTGCCGGCTGGCGATCTCGCGCAGGACGGTGCCTTCGTCCATCACCGTGTCTTCGACCAGGCTCAGCGGACCGAACGAAGCGGTGTCCAGCGGTGCAGGCGGTGGTGGCGGCGCAGGCGTGCGGATGGCGGCGATCGAGCCCTCCAGTGCGAGCAGGAACCGCGGCACGAGGTCGGCGCGATTGGCGCGGAACGCGCGCAGCGTAGCCATGTACCCCGATTCCAGGCCCGGGTTGCGTGCATGGTCGGCGAGCCGGAACAGTTCCTGTTCGAACTCCGACACGAGGCTGGACAGGCCGCCATCGAGTTCGGTCGAGACGAACGAAAGCGCACGGTCGAGCGTGCGGCGCACCCGCGGAGGCAGGCCAGCCGCGGCGAGCGAACGGGGCGGTGGCGGGGAGTGTGCGGTCGCAGGCATTCCGGTTGCCGGGCTGGGCATCGATCACATTTTTTAGCACGCGCGTGCGGCCGTCACCACTGCTGTGCGAACGCGAGCGGCAGCCCGAGGACGCGCGGGGCTTGCGGTTCGCGGCAACGGCATGTCCGGGGGGCGTCGGCCACCTACCTGCTGCGCTGCGGCAGGCTGTTGCGCGCAGGCTCAGTCTTCGAGGAACAGGGCGACCACGTCGTTGGTGAAGCGTCGGCCGAGTTCGGTGGGCACGACCCGGTCGGCGTCGCGCTGCAGCCAGCCCCTGTCGATGGCGACGGCCAGCGGGGCATCGATGGTCGATGGCGGCAGACCCGTCGTGGCTTCGAAGCCGGAGAGGGTGAAGCCTTCGACCAGTCGCAGCGCATTGAGCATGAACTCGAACGGGCGACGTGCCGGTTCGATGCGTTCGTCCCCGCCGATGCCGGCCTGCGTGCCCGCGCCCGCCAGCCACGCCACCGGGTGCTTGGACTTCCAGCGGCGCAGGATGGTCTGCTCGCTGCCCAGCGTGAGCTTGCCGTGCGCACCGGCGCCGATGCCGAGGTAGTCGCCGAAGCGCCAGTAGTTGAGGTTATGCGCGCACTGGCGTCCGGCGCGCGCGTACGCGGACACCTCGTACTGCGCATAGCCGGCCTCGGCCAGCAGCGCCTGGCAGCGCTCCTGCATGTCCCAGGCGAGATCGTCGTCGGGGATGCCGGTCGGCGGGCGCGCGGCGAACACCGTGTTGGGTTCCAGCGTGAGCTGGTAATGCGAGATGTGCGTCGGCGCGAGATCGATCGCGCGCAGTACGTCGGTCTCGGCCATCGCCAGCGTCTGGTCGGGCAGGGCGTACATCAGGTCGAGGTTGAAATTGTCGAAGCCGGCATCGCGGGCCAGCTCGACGGCAGCGGCCGCCTGCGCGCTGTCGTGGATGCGACCGAGTTTTTTAAGCGTGGCGTCGTCGAAGGTCTGGATGCCGAAGCTGATCCGGTTCACGCCGGCGCGCCGGTAATCCTCGAAACGGCCGTGCTCGGCAGTGCCGGGATTGGTCTCCAGCGTGATCTCCGCCTCGGGCGCGAAACGCAGCCGCGCGGACGCGCCCTGCAGGATGCGTTCGATTGCATCGGCCGGAAACAGGCTCGGCGTGCCGCCGCCGAAGAACACGCTGTGCACGGTGCGGCCCCAGACCAGCGGCAGGTCCTGGTCGAGGTCGGCCAGCAGCGCATCGACGTAGGCGTCGAACGGTGGCGTACCACCCTTGAACTCGTGCGAGTTGAAATCGCAGTACGGGCATTTGCGTACGCACCAGGGCAGGTGCACGTACAGCGAAAGCGGCGGCGGGATCAGCATCGACAGAAGGTCAGGGCGGCGGGCGGCGTGCGCAAGTGCGCGCGGCAATCGCTCAGGCGAGCAGGCCGGACGACGCCAGCCGGTCGCGCAGCGCCTGCAGCGCCAGCGCGCGGTGACTGATGCGGTTCTTCTGCTCGGGCGCCATTTCGGCCGCCGTCAACCCATGCGCGGGGTCGAGGAACACCGGGTTGTAGCCGAAGCCGTTGTGCCCGCGCGGCGCATCGAGGATGCGGCCTTCCCAGCTGCCTTCGGCGATCAGCGGCTGCGGATCATCGGCGTGACGCAGCAGCACGATCACCGCGTAGAAGCGGGCGCTGCGCTGCGCCTCTGGCAGGCCGGTGAGTGCCTGCAGCAGCTTGGCGTTGTTGGCGGCATCGTCGGTCGGGCTGCCGGCGTAGCGCGCGCTGTACAGGCCCGGTGCGCCGTCGAGTGCATCGACGATCAGCCCCGAATCGTCGGCCAGTGCCGGCAGGCCGGTGACCCGCGCCGCATGGCGTGCCTTGATCAGTGCATTCTCGACGAAGGTGGTGCCCGTCTCGGGCACGTCATCCACGTCGAGCTCGCGCTGCGGCACGACCTCCAGCCCGAGGCCATCGAGCATGGCGCGTAGTTCGACCAGCTTGCCGGCGTTGCCGCTGGCCAGCACCAGGCGCCGGGCGGTCATTCCGCCAATGCCTGCCGCTGCAGGGCGACGAGCTCGGCGACACCGGCTTCGGCCAGCTGCATCATTGCGTCCATCTCGGTACGGCGGAACGCGTGACCTTCCGCGGTGCCCTGGACTTCGATGAAGCCGCCGCCGTCGTTCATCACCACGTTCATGTCGGTGTCGCAGTCGCTGTCCTCGGCATAGTCGAGGTCGAGGACCGGCACGCCGCGATAGACGCCGACCGAGACGGCCGCGATCGCGCCATGAACCGGGTCACGGGTGATCTCGCGACGCGCGCGCAGCACGCCGATCGCATCGACCAGCGCCACGTAGGCGCCAGTGATCGCGGCGGTGCGGGTGCCGCCATCGGCCTGCAGGACGTCGCAGTCGAGGGTGATCGTGCGTTCGCCGAGGGCTTTGCGATCCACGCAGGCGCGCAGGCTGCGACCGATCAGGCGCTGGATCTCCAGCGTGCGGCCGCCCTGCTTGCCGCGCGAGGCTTCGCGGTCGTTGCGGGTGTTGGTGGCGCGCGGCAGCATGCCGTACTCGGCCGTCACCCAGCCCTCGCCCTTGCCGCGCAGGAAGCCCGGCACGCGGTTCTCCACGCTGGCCGTGCACAGCACGCGGGTGTCGCCGAAGCTGACCAGCACCGAACCCTCGGCATGGCGCGTGAAGCCGCGCTCGAAGCGCACGGCGCGCAGCTGGTCGGCAGCGCGGCCGCTGGGACGGGAGAAATCGGACATGGGCAGGGGCCGAAAAGAGGGTCGGCAATTCTATCAGCGCCCCCGATTGCGGCCCCGAACGCGGGCCTTGGGGCATACTCGTCCGCCATTTTCCGCAGTGAAGCCGCCGATGATCCGCAGCATGACCGCCTTCGCCGCCGGCGAGCGCAGCACCGAGTGGGGCACGCTGGCTTGCGAACTGCGCGCGGTGAACCACCGGTTTCTTGAACTGGGTACACGGATGCCCGAGGAACTGCGCAGCGCCGAGCCTGCATTGCGCGAACGGATCGCGACGAAGGTCTCGCGCGGCAAGGTGGATCTGGGCCTGCGCCTGCGCAGCGCCGAAGGCGGTGGCGAGCTGCAGCTCAACCATGCCCTGCTGGGCCAGTTGCAGGCACTGGCAGGCGATCTGCGCAGCGGGTTTCCGGAGCTGCGCGCCAGCCTGACTGAACTGCTGCAGTTTCCCGGCGTGCTGCAGTCGCGCGGCGTCGATCCGGCGGCGCTGCAGGTCGAGGTGCTGGTCCTGCTCGATACCGTGCTCGACGAGTTCGTTGCCGCGCGCGAGCGCGAGGGCGGCAAGCTGGTGGCGGCGATTCTCGAACGCGTGGACGGCATCGCCGCGATCGCCGCCGAGATCCGCACCCTGATGCCGCAGATCGGCCAGAGCCAGCGTGCCAAGCTGCAGGCGCGGCTGGAGGATCTGCCCCATCCGGTCGAGCCGGGCCGCATGGAGCAGGAACTGGTGCTGTGGCTGCAGAAGCTCGACGTGGACGAGGAACTCGACCGCCTCGACAGCCACGTCGTCGAAATCCGCCGCGTGCTCACCCAGCGCGAGCCGGTGGGGCGTCGGCTCGACTTCCTGCTGCAGGAGTTCAACCGCGAGGCCAATACCCTGGGCTCGAAGTCGGTCGACCGCCGCAGCTCGCAGGCGGCGATCGAACTGAAGGTGCTGATCGACCAGATCCGCGAGCAGGTCCAGAACATCGAGTGACGCGGCGGTCCGGATCGCCCGGCCGTCAGAACTTCAGCCGGGCGCCGACCGAGTAGTAGCGCCCCAGCACGTCGTAGTAGGCCGAGAACGCCGACGAGGCGGGTGGCGCCTTGTCGAGCAGGTTGTTGATGTTCGAGTACAGCTCCAGATCCGAGCCCGCCAAGCCGGGCAGCCGCAGGTTCAGGCCGAGATCGAAGTAGGTGTAGCTGCCGATGTGGTTGTTGACGATGTCCACATGGCGGTTGAAATCGCCCGACGAGATGTAGCGCGCGCGCAGGTTGATGCCGAAGGTGTCACCGCGGTAGGCGATGTTGTTGGTCACCCGTAGCCGCGGAATGCCAGGCCCCGAGAACGCGGACCCCTGCGAGCCCACATAACCCAGTTTGACCTCGCCGTCGTCGGTGGTCAGTTCGTTGATCCAGGTTGCCAGTGCGCGCCACTGCAGCCGGCCGCTTGCGGCCGGTATGAGCTTGCTGGCCGGGAACGTGTAGAGGATCTCGGCATCGATGCCGTCGGTCTTGTATCGGGCCAGGTTCACCGGCGTGGAGCGGATCAGCTCGATGTCGTTGCCGGCATCGCGGGTGATCCGGCCGCACAGCACCGCATTGCCGCGAAAGCAGCGGTTGACGACTTCCTGCACGCCCAGCGACATGATGACGTCGTTGATGGTGATGTCGAAGTAGTCGATGGAGATGTCCAGACCCTGCGTGAAGCCGGGCGTCCAGGCCAGTCCGAATGTCGTGGTATCGGCCTTCTCCGGTTGCAGGTCCGGGTTGCCGCCGCTGATGACCTGCGCGCTGACCGTCTGTCCCGTCACCGGGTCTGCGACGTTGTTCCAGCCGGTCAGCGAGGTGGTGAACAGTTCGGAGAGATTGGCCGAGCGGATATCTCGGGAACGTGCGGCGCGCGCGCGCAGGCCGGGCAGGAACTCGTTGGTTGCGCCCGCCTTCCACGACCAGATCGAGCCGGTGGTGTCGTAGTCGCTGATGCGCGCGGCGGCATTGACCTCGAACTTGTTGAGCCCCGGCACGTCGCGGACCACCGGTACCAGAATCTCGCCGAAGGCCTCCTTGACCCGGAACGCGCCGAACATCGGGGCGTGGCTGAAGGAACGGAATGCACCGGCCCGGTCGAGCTCGCCGGCGGTGGTCTGCTGCCACTCGCGACGCGCTTCGACGCCCAGGGCGACCGAGACATCACCGGCCGGCAGCGTCCACGGATCACCCTGCAGGCTCAGGCCGCCGGCGTCGAGTTTGATCAGTGTGTCCTGCGACGGCGCGCCGGTGACGTAGGCGGTGGCCGCGGCGGACGGTGATCCGCTGCCGAACAGGTTGATGGGCACGCAGGCGGTCGTGGGGTCCGTCAGCGCGACCCGGCAGATCGGCTGGCCGGTGGCCGGATCGAGGATCGAATCCACTGCCTGCGCATACTCCGCGCGGAGCAGGAACCCGGGGTTGCGCATATCCTGGCGGTACTCGCCGTGGGTGTAGTACGACGCCCATTTCCAGCGCTCGCCCAGCTGGCCGTCGAGCGCCAGCGTGGCTTCGGTGGTCTTGCGCTGGAAATCGATGCGCGCATACGCGAAGTCCGAATTGAACCGGCCCATCCGGAACGAGGATTCGCCGGCTGCGGCCAGCGCGTCGCGCACCGGTGCGGGCAGAAACGCGTTGTCGGCCGAGATCGTCAGCTGGGTGCCGCCGCGGTTGTGGTCGCCGAACCAGGGGTAGTCGTTGTACATCCGCGAATGGCGGACATCGAGCGTCAAGCGGGTGGTGTCGGTCAGATCGAAATAGGCCGTGCCCATGGTGCTGTAGCGCTTCTGCGGCGTGACCAGCGGGCTGAAATCATCCGCGGTCGGCCCGTTGCCGCCCACCATCTGGGTACCGCGCACCTCGCCGTAATCGAAGGCGCCCAGCGAACCATCGGGGTTGAAGGCCTGGTCCTTGAGCGCACCGGTCAGGATCAGGCCGCCATAGGCGGCATCGGCGATGCGCACGCCGTGCGTGAGCGCGAAGCGGCCATTGCCGTCGGGCAGCGTGGCCCAACCCGCGACCTGGGGGCGCCGCGAGCGCGGCACGATGCCGTCGTTATCGAGGAACTCGGCACCGATCACCATGTGGCCGCGCCCGCCGAACAGTTCATGTCCGAAGGCGGCCTCGAAGCGCTGCTCGTCGGCGTCGCCGCGGTCGGACACGCCGTACTGGACGCCGAACCTGCTGCCGGTGAACGACCGGTCGATGGCGATGTTGACCACGCCGCTGACCGCGCCCGAGCCCCAAGCCGCCGAGGCGCCGCCGGTCACGATGTCCGCGCCCTGGACCATGATCGAGGGAATCGTGTTGAGGTCGTTGGTGCTGGAGAACCTGCGGCCGTCGATCAGTACCAGGGTTCGGTTGATGCCCAGTGCGCGCAGGTCGACCGGGGCCGAGCCGGCATCGGTATTGGTGCCCGTCGTCTGCGGAGACACGCCGGCGCGGAACTGCGGCAGGTCATTCAGCGCAGCCGCCACGTTGGGCCGACCGCCGATCGCCAGATCCTGGGCGCTCAGGCTGGTGGTCGGCGTGGGCGCATCGAAGCCGGGCCGGTCGAGGCGTGACGCAGAGGCCCGCACCTGCACGGTGTCGAGGGTGGTCGCCGACGCATCGCGGCGCACGGCGCCACCGGCGGGGACCTGCGGATGGGTTCCGTCGTCGGGAAGGCGGATCAGGATCGAGCCGTTCTCTTCGGTGACATCCAGTGCAGTGCCCTTGAGCAACTGCTCGAAAGCCTCGCGGGTGCCGAAGACGCCGTGAACGCCTCCGGTGCGCAGGCCCTGCAGATGCTGGGCGGGGTAGATCGCGTTGACGCCGAACTGTCTGGCCAGCGCCTCCAGCGCTTCGGCCAGATCACCGGCGGCGACTTCCACCGGCTGGGGATCTGCGGCGGCCGCGACGGAGGCCAGCGGCATCGACAGTGCCGTGACGATGGCGGCGCAGATCAGGCTGGACCGCAAGCGATTCTTACATGGCATGTGCTTTCCCCAGGATGGTCACGGTGGTGGACCGTTGCGTGCGATGTCGAGCGGCCGCGGAATCCAGTCAACACATCCGCGCGCGCTGCCCGAGGCGATGGACGAGGTGATCGTGCTCAGGCACCCGACCCGCGCAGCGCGGGCGGCAGCGTCGTGGCGATCCACGGCGACGCCTGTTCGTAGGCGTACGCAAGTTGCAGCACCGCCAGGTCGGCGTGGGTGGGCCCGATGATCTGCAGTCCAAGCGGCAGATGGTCGGGACCGGCAAAACCGGCGGGGATCGCCAGTGCGGGCAGTCCGGCCATCGTCGCGGGCAGCGTCACTTCCATCCAGCGGTGATAGCTGTCCATCGGCGTGCCGGCGATCTCCTGCGGCCAGTGCAGATCGACATCGAAGGGGAACACCTGGGCGCTGGGCAGCACCAGGAAATCGAACTGCTCGAAGGCCTTGCGGAAGGCCTCGAAGATGCGGCTGCGCCCGGCCTGTGCATCGGCGATGCGCGCCGGCGTCAGACGTTCGAATCCCTCGACCTCCCACAGGGCCTCGGGCTTCATCTGCGCCCGTCGGGCCGGATCGGCGGCGTGGCCGCGCAGGTCGTCGCCGACCGACAGATGACGCAGTGTGACCGCGGTTTGCCACATCGTGTCCGCGGGTTCGTCAAGCCGGGCCGCGTCCACCTGCATGCCGATCGTGCGGAAGGCGGACAGGGCCTGTTCGCAAGCCTCGAGCAGTCCGGCCTCCATCGGCAGGGCGCCGCCGAGATCGCCGAGCCAGCCGATCCGCCGGCCTGTCCAGTCGCGTGCCAGCGGGCGCGCGAACATGGCCGGATCGTCCTTGAGCGAGAACGGTGCGCGCGGATCCGCGCCTGCCTGCACCGACAGCATCAGCGCAAGATCGTCCACGGTCCGCGCCATCGGCCCGGACGTGGCATAGGTCTGTCCGAACACATCGCTCGACGGCGCGGAGGGCACGCGGCCGAAGGACGGCCGGAAGCCGAAGATGTTGTTCCAGCCTGCGGGATTGCGCAGCGAGCCGCCGAAATCGCTGCCGTCGCCCAGTGGTGTCATGCGCAGTGCAAGGGCGACCGCACTGCCGCCCGAGCTGCCGCCGGCGGACTTGCGCGGATCGTAGGCATTGCCGGTGGTGCCGAACAGCGGATTGTAGCTGTGCGAGCCGAGCGCGAACTCGGGCACGTTGGTCTTGCCGGTGAAGATCGCGCCGGCATTGCGCATCCGCGACACGACCAGCGAATCGGCGGTGGGGATGTTGTCACGCAGCAGCGGGGAGCCCTGCGTACTGTGGATACCGCGCACCGGCGCGGTATCTTTGACCGCGTGCGGAAAGCCGTGCAAAGGCCCGTGGAAACGGCCCTTTGCCGCGTCCTCGTCTTGCGCCAAGGCCTGTTGCATCAGGCGCTCCGGGTCGACCTGCGAGACGATGGCGTTGAAGCGCGGATTGAGCGCCGCCAGCCGTGCCAGATACGCCTGCATCGTTTCGCGCGCCGACACGCTGCGGCTGCGGATCGCCGCCGCCAGCTCGACGGCGGACATGTCCAATACATCGCTGGAACGGGCAAGTACCGGGGCCATGCCGCCGGCGGCATAGGTCATCAACGCGGCTGCCCCCGTCTTCAATGCCGTGCGTCGGCTCATCCGCATGCCAGCCACCCCTGCGCCATGTGCATCGCCATCCCCATGTCCGGCCCGGCGTGGGCCCGATGCTGATGGTGTCGAACGAGGGAGCGGGTTCCGGCAATCCATTTGCAGGACCCGCACCGCTCACAGATGGGTATCGAGCCAGCCGATCACGCGCTCGAGCACGTCGCGCTCCTGTTCGCGGGCTTCGAACCAGTGCGGTCCGCGCGGATAGCGGACCATCTCGACCGGCGTGCCGTTGAACTTCAGGGCGCGATAGAACTGCTCGCCTTGCGAGATCGGTACACGCCTGTCCTCTTCGCCATGCAGTATCAGCACCGGCACCGTGACCCGGTGTGCGCTGCGGATCGGCGAGTTGCGATCGTAGACGTCGCGCTGTTCGAGCACGCTGCCGAAATACCCGGGCAGATACTCGTAGGGAATGTCGGTCGTCAGGGCCATGACGCCGGTGTCGATGACCGCCGCACCGACAATCGCGGTGCGGAAGCGGTCGCTGTGGCCCACCGCCCACGCCGCCAGATAACCCCCGTAACTCCAGCCGCCTATCGCGACGCGTCCCGGATCGGCGATGCCCTCGGCCTCGATCAGATCCAGTCCGTCGAGTACATCCTGGAGCGGGGCGTGGCCCCAGTCGCCGCGCGCCAGCTCGGTGAAGGCATTGCCCTGACCGTAGGAACCACGCGGATTGGGCAGCAGTACCGCATAGCCGCGCATCGCCAGCGACTGCGCCCAGTCGTGCCAGGAGCCCAGCCAGCCGGACGACCATGCGTCCGCAGGTCCGCCATGCGCCTGTACCAGCGTCGGCAGACGGGTACCCGGCTGCCACTGCGGCGGCAGGACCAGCACGCCATGGATGTCGCGGCCATCGAGCGAGCTGCGCCAGACCAGGTCGCGCACTTCCCCCAGCGGCCACGCGCGCACCTGCGGGTGGGTGTCGGTCAGCCATGTCACCTGCGCGCCGCTCACCACGCCGACGTCCGGGGGCGTATCCGCCCGTCCATGGATGAGCGCGATGCGGCCGTCGCGGGCCAGGCTTGTGCCGCGGATGGCACCTTGCAGGCGCAGGCGCTCGGCCACCGTGCCGAGGCGTGCATCCACCTCCAGCAGGCGTGGCCGCACCCCGCGCAGGCCCACACCGACGAGTGTGTCGTTGTCGCGCCACTGCAGGCTGCGCATCGTCCCGGGCCATCGGGTCCCCAATGGCACACGCGTGCCGTCGCCGGGGGTATAGATGACGCGGGTGCCGCTGTGGCCGTAGGGTCCGAGTTCGCCATACAGCAGCCGGCTGCCGTCGGGTGACCATTCCAGCGGCCCGGCCGAGGCGCGCGCGGTGACCGTGTGCAGCAGACGGCCGTCGTGCGCGGACACCAGCACCACGCGGGAGCGGTACCACATGTGTCCGAAGCCCACGTCGTCGGACACGCGCAGGGCGAAGACGCGACCGTCCGGTGACCAGGCCAGATCCTGCACCTGCAGGTCCGGCGCGGTCAGGACGCGGGCATCGCCGCCGCCGGTGTCGATCACCCACAGACGCGTGAACCGCGCATTGCGGCCCACCTCGATCGCGTCGTCGTGACGCGCGATGCGGGCCGCGTGTTCGGGCGTCTGCGGCTCGATGGCCAGATAGGCCAGCCGGCTGCCGTCGGCTGACCACGCAAAGGATGTGACATCGCCTGCTGACGCGGTCAGTGCCTGCGGGGTCCCACCCTGTCGTGGTACGGCCCACACCTGGACGCGTGCCGGTGTCGTGCGTGCCGGGGTGTCCTGGTCGGGCAGGACGCGCGTGGACAGAAAACCCAGTCGGCTGTCGTCGGGCGACCAGCGCGGCATCCGGTCGGTGGCCTCGTCGGGCGCGGCGAGTTCCACCGCGGCACTACCGCCATCGCTGGCAACCTGCCAGATGCGACGACGATGCGCGGCGCCGTCCGGCAGCGGCGTTTCCACGACGTAGGCGATCGTGGCGCCGTCGCCGCTGATCTGCGGATCGCTCAACTCCTTCAGGTCGACGATCGTGGCGGCGGACGGCACGTTGCTGCCTGCCAGGACCGGGCAGGCGCACGCCATTGCAATGCCCACCGTCGCCAGTGCGCGAAGCGTGCGCGCGTGCAGCAGGCGCGCGCGGGGCGCGAGTGCATCGCTGCGGGTTCCAGATGCGTGTGCGCGCGTGCGCTTGCCGTTGCGCGATTCCGGTGCCGGCATGCGTATCCCCTACGTCCGGCCTCGACGCGGGCCGCCCGTTACAGGAGTCGTTCCGGCGCGTGCGTTCCGGTAACCGATCTGTCCAGCGCGCCGCTCAGTCGCGTGCGGTGAGGACGATCCGGTCCGCCTCGGCGCGGGCCTGCACCGGGAATCCCTGCTGGACCAGGCTCACGAACGCGTCGATCTGGGTGGCGCGGAAAATGCCGCCCACGCGCAGGTCGTCGATCGACGCGTCTTCGATGACCAGCTTGCGCGTGTTGTACCGGTTGAACTCGGCGACGGCCTCGGCCATCGGGGTGTCGCGGAACACCAGTTGTCCGGTCCGCCAGCTCAGATTGCGGGCGATGTCGACCGCCGAGCCGGTCTGCACGAGAACCGCCTCGCCCTGCGTGTTGGCGATCATGCCGGCATCCAGCAGCGGTGCCGGCAGCGTCGGCTGTATGGCCCGGTCCGGCGTTTGCACCGACTCCACGCGTACCCGGCCTTCGGACACGACCACGCGCACATCGTCGCCGGTGCGCCGGACCGAGAAGGCCGTGCCGACCGCGACAATGCGTTTGCCGCCGGCCTCGACCACGAAGGGGCGCGATGGATCCTTGGCGACCTCGAAGAAGGCCTCCCCCTGGCGCAGGCGCACGCGCCGGGTGGCGCCGTCCATGTCGATCCGCAGATGGCTGTCGGTGTTGAGGGTCAGTCGCGAGCCGTCAGGCAAGGCCACCGCTTCGGTGGCGCCGATGGGGGTCGCGTAGTCGTGGTCCGATGGCCATGAGGGCAGCAGCAGGAGTGCGGCCAGACCGAGGGCGCCGGCCACGCCAGCGGCGACCGCCACACCCGGCAGGCGCGAGCGTCGCCGTGGCCGTGCGGTGACCGGTGCTGATTCGGGCGGGGAGTTCGCGGTGGCGGCGGCATCGCCCGGGCCCAGCAGCGCACCCAGCCGTCCGGCCTCCTGCCATGCGCCGCGGAACCGGTAATACGCCGCCCGATGCCCCGGCGACTGGGCCAGCCACGCCGCCAGATCGGCCGCGTCCTGGTCGCTCCAGGGGCCGAGATCCTGTCGGAGCAGCCAGGCCGCAGCCGCCTCTTCGTCCTGTTGCCTACTGTCCACGGCCCGATGCGATCCTCTTCCATGTGTCCGCGGTGTCGGGCCTGCGCCCCGCGCCACCGTACAGCGCGTCGGCCAGCAGGCCGATGCCGCGCATCAGATGCTTCTCCACCGTCGCCTCGGCAATGCCCAGGCGACGGGCGATCTCCTTCTGCGGCAGATCCTCGATCCGCCGCATCCACACCACCTGGCGGCAGCGCAGCGGCAGGCGCCGGAACAGCGTGGACAACCGGTGCATCTGTTCCCGTCCGGCGGCGCGCCGTTCCGGGGACAGTTCGTCGATCAGCACATTCAGGCTGTCCACGTCGGCCAGCAGGTCGAAGGCGACGATGCGCTCGCGACGCACGCGGTCCACCAGCAGCTTGCGTGCGATGTCGAACAGGAATGCCTTGGGCGAATCGGGCAGCTTGCGTTCGGCGGCGACCAGCACCCGGATGTAGATGTCGTGCCGGATGTCCTGGACTTCGCTCGGTTGCACCCACTTGCGCGACAGGAACCGGACCAGCGCGGCTTCGTGCGGCAGGATTTCGCGCTGGAACCAGGTCTCCACTGCACTGTCCATCAAGCCGCCGTGTCGCGCCCCTCCGCGCGGTTCGTGACACACGCTATCGCATGGTTCAGACAAAATCGATTGGAGGAATCGATGCGCCCGTTCGACTGCATTTCGAATGGAGGGTGTCCGGGCAACGGGCATGCTGCCGGTACCGCAGCGTCTGGAGTAGGGCGCGCCGCTTGTCGTGCCGGCGTGGCATCTGCCCGCATGTTTCCCCTTTGGTCGTAGGGCCGCTCCGCGGCGCGAGCTCCCGCAAAGCGGTACGATGCGCGGCCTTTCGAGCGCTGGAGACGGGCGTGCCCCCCGAATCCCACCATTCCGTGGACACGCCTTCCGCAGGCACGCCGCCGATGCGCGGCACGCTGTTCATCGTCGCCGCGCCGTCAGGCGCGGGAAAGTCCAGCATCGTCAACGCCTGCCTGGCGAAAGACCCCGACATCGCCCTGTCGATCTCGTTCACCTCGCGCCTCGCGCGTCCGGGGGAGCGTCATGCCGAGCACTACCACTTCGTCGGCAAGGACGCGTTCCAGCGGATGATCGACGCCGGCGATTTCTTCGAGTACGCGCAGGTGCACGGCGACTGGAAGGGCACTGCGCGCCAGTCGGTGGAACCGCAACTCGCCGCCGGCAAGGACGTGCTGCTGGAGATCGACTGGCAGGGCGCGCGCCAGGTGCGCGACAAGGTGCCCGAGGCCGTGAGCGTCTTCATTCTGCCGCCGTCGCGCGAAGCGCTGGACCAGCGCATGCGCAAGCGCGGGCAGGACAGCGAAGCGGTGATGGCCCAGCGCCTCGCCGCCGCGCAGGAAGAGATGTCGCACTACGACGAGTTCGACTTCGTCGTGGTCAACGAGGATTTCGACACCGCCGTGTCCGAGATGTGCGCGATCTTCCGTGCAAGCCGGTTGCGTCGCGAGCGCCAGACCGAACGCCATGCCGCGCTGATCGCGCGCCTGTTGCGCGAAGAGTCGGCCGCGGTGGCGTCTGATAAGGCCTAACTGTTTGATTCATATGGCCGGCGCTTGCGCTGGCATGGGCCGAGCGCTACGATACGCGGCCCTTTTTCGTCAATTCGCGCGACCGTTCCGGTCGCCGGGAGCCCGCATGGCCCGCATCACCGTAGAAGATTGCCTGGAAGTCGTCGACAACCGCTTCGAGCTGGTCATGTTGGCCGCCCGCCGTGCCCGCCAGCTTGCCAATGGCGTCGAATCGCAGCTCGACAACACCGAGAACGACGACAAGCCGACCGTGCTGGCGCTGCGCGAGATCGCGGCGCGCCGGATCGATCAGCCGTTCATCGATGCTGTCGACAAGTCCGAGCGTGAGCGCAAGGAACGCGAGGCCCTGGAATGGGCTGCCGCGGAAGTCGTGGCTGACGAAGACATGGCCAAGGGCGACGATCTCTGATCCGCCTGCCGCGCCGCTGACGCGCGCGGCACGATGCACCATCCGACGACCCCGCTCCGGCGGGGTCGTCGCGTTTGTGCCCGGCGCCGGCGTGGCATTGCGCCCTGTGGACGTGGTTCCCAAACCACGACCGTGCCCGTAGGCTTCGTGAATGACGCCCGCCGTACCTGCCGCCGCCCCTGCAATGCCCGATCTCCCCGCGGACGACGCGGTGCCCGAGTACATGCGCGTGCTCGAGCGGGCGGCGCAATACCTGCCCGATGAGCAGCGCGTGCAGTTGCGGCGTGCGTGGTCGGTCGGCGCGGCCGCGCACGCGGGCCAGATGCGCAAATCCGGCGAGCCCTACATCACCCATCCGGTCGCGGTGGCGGTGGTGCTGGCCGAACAGAAGGTCGACATCGAGACCCTGGTCGCGGCCATCCTGCACGACACGATCGAAGACACGCCGCTGACGCGCGAAGCGCTGGCATCCGCATTCGGCGAGACCGTCGCCGAACTGGTGGAAGGCGTCACCAAGCTCGACAAGCTCAACTTCGGCAGTCGCCAGGAAGCGGACGCGGAAAGCTTCCGCAAGATGATGCTGGCGATGGCGCGCGACCTGCGTGTGATCCTGATCAAGCTCGCCGACCGCCTGCACAACATGCGCACCCTCGGCGCGCAACCCGGTCCATCGCGGGAGCGCATCGCGCGCGAAACGCTCGACATCTACGCGCCGATCGCCCAGCGCCTGGGCATGAACAAGATCAAGGCCGAGTTGCAGGATCTCGGGTTCCACGCGCTGTATCCGATCCGGCACATGGTGCTCGAGCGCCGCATCCGCAACCAGCCGCTGGTGCGCCGCGAAGCGCTGGCGAGCATCGAAGCGCAGCTGGCGCAGCGGCTCACCAGTGCGGGGTTGCAGTACCGGCTCGTGGGCCGGGTGAAATCGCCGTGGAGCATCTACAACAAGATGCAGGGCGAAGGCAAAACCTTCACCCAGGTCATGGACGTATTCGGCTACCGGATCATCGTCGGCAACGCGGCCGACTGTTATCACGCGCTGGGTATTGCGCATTCGGTGTTCAAGCCGCTCGACGGGCGCTTCCGCGATTTCATCGCGATCCCCAAGGCCAACGGCTACCAGTCGCTGCACACGGTGCTGTTCGGTCCTTACGGCGCACCGATCGAAGTGCAGATCCGCACCGAGGAAATGGAACTGATCGCCGAGCGCGGCATCGCCGCGCATTGGGCCTACAAGCACGGCGGCGAAGGTCCCAACAGCGCGCAGTCGCGTGCGCATACATGGATCGCCGGCCTGCTCGAATCGCAGCGGGCGACCGGTTCTTCGCTGGAGTTCCTGGAGAACGTCAAGGTCGACCTGTTCCCGGACGAGGTCTACCTGTTCACGCCCAAGGGCGACATCATGTCGCTGCCGCGCAATTCGACCGCGCTGGATTTCGCATACGCGGTGCATACCGATATCGGCGACCAGGCAGTCGCGGCGCGCGTCGACGGCAAGCTGGTGCCGCTGCGCACGATGCTGGTCAGCGGGCAGCGGGTGGAGATCGTCACCGCGAAGTCGTCGATGCCGCGTCCGCAGTGGCTGGAGTTCGTGGTCACCGGCAAGGCGCGCACCGCGATCCGCGCACAACTCAAGCACCTGCAGCACGAGGATGCGGTACAGCTCGGTCACCGCATGCTCGATCGCGCGCTGGAGCTGCTCGGTACCTCGCTCGACCGGCTGCCGCAGGAGCGTCTCGACGCCTACCTGCTCGAAGCGAAGTATCCGCGACTCGAGGAACTCATGGCCGACATCGCGCTCGGCAACTGGATGCCGGCGCAGGTCGCGCTTGCGCTGGCGCAGGGAGAGGGCGACGTGCCGACCGAGCAGGTGGCGCGTGCGGGCGAGACGATCCGCATCCGCGGCGACGAGCGCGGCGTCATCACCTTCGCCAACTGTTGCATGCCGATTCCCGGCGACGACATCATGGGCTACCACACCACCGGGCGCGGCATCGTGGTGCATCGCATGGATTGCCCGAACGTCGCCGAGTTCCGCAAATCCCCCGAGCGCTGGGTCGCGATCGACTGGGATCGCGAAGTGGTCGGCGACTACAACGTCGCGTTGCGCATCGAAGTCGAGAACCATCCCGGCGTGCTGGCGCAGGTGGCTGCGGCGATCGCGCGCGTGCATTCGAACATCGAAGGTGTGGAGTACCTGGAGCGCGACAGCACCATCGCGGCGATCCGTTTCTCGATCGAGGTCAAGGGCCGCAAGCATCTGGCCGAGGTGATCCGGCGGACACGCCGCCTGCCGGTTGTCCACGGCGTACAGCGGATGTAGTCCGAACCGCGGCGCGGTGTGCGCCCGCTAGAATGCGGGCTTTCCAATTGCCGGAGTTCCACGATGCCCCGCACGCCCATTTCGACCACCGACGCACCCGCCGCGATCGGCCCGTATTCGCAGGCCGTCCGCGCCGGCGATACGGTGTATTTCTCGGGCCAGATTCCGCTCGATCCGGCCACCGGCGAGATCGTTGCCGGCGACATCACCGCGCAGGCGCGTCGCGCATTCGACAACCTCAAGGCTGTTGCAGCTGCGGCCGGTGGCAGCCTCGACGACATCGTGCGCGTGGGTCTGTACGTCACCGATCTGGGCGAGTTCGCGCAGGTCAACGCGGTGATGGCGGAGTACTTCGCATCGCCGTATCCCGCGCGTTCCACGATCGAAGTGCCGGCGTTGCCGAAGGGCGCGCGCTTCGAGGTCGATGCGGTGATGGTGCTGGGCTGAGTTTCCGCGCGCCCGCATGAGCCGGTCCGGCACCCACGCGCCGACGCTCGCCGACGCGGGCCAGACGCCGGTGTCCGCGTTGTCGGGCGTCGGGCCGAAGGTCGCGGAAAAACTTGCCGCCCGTGGGCTCGCGACGATCGGTGATCTGTGGCTGCACCTGCCGCGCCAGTACGAGGACCGCACCCACATCACGCCGATTCGCCATCTGCGCGGCGGCGTGCCTGCGCAGGTGGAAGGCATGGTCGAGGCGATCGAGAAAGGATTCCGGCGCCGGCCGATGCTGCGTGTCGCGATTGCCGACGGCTCGGGCGGCACGCTGGTCCTGCGCTTCTTCCACTTCCGTGCCGCGCAGGTCGCGCAGCTCGCGGTGGGCACGCGGCTGTGCTGTTTCGGGACGCCGCGGCCGGGCCAGCAGGGTCTGGAGATCGTGCATCCGAGCTACCGGGTGCTCGGGGGCGACACCGTGACCGTGCTCGATGATCGCCTCGATCCGGTCTATCCCGCGATCGAGGGCGTTGGTCCACAGGTGCTGCGGCGGCTGGTCGGTCAGGCGCTCGATCGTCTGCCCGATGATGCCGCGCTCGAGCTGTTGCCCGGCGATGCACTGACGTCGCTCGGCATGCCGACGCTGCGCGAAGCGTTGCTCTACGTGCATCGTCCGCCGAGCGACGCGGACATGGCGATGCTGGCTTCGGGCCGTCATCCCGCGCAGCGCCGTCTGGTACTCGAGGAAATGCTCGCCCACCATTTGAGCCTGCGCCGGCAACGTATCGCGCTGCAGGCGCATCGCGCGCCGGCGTTGCGGCCGGGGCAGCTCGCCGCTGCGTTGCAGGCCTCGTTGCCGTTCGCGCTGACAGGGGCGCAGTCGCGCGTGCATCGTGAGCTGCTGGTCGACCTGGCCCGGCGCAAACCGATGTTGCGGCTGGTACAGGGCGATGTCGGCAGCGGCAAGACCGTCGTCGCCGCACTCGCGGCCGCGGCCGCGATCGACGGCGGCCGCCAGGCCGCGCTGATGGCGCCGACCGAGCTGCTGGCCGAACAGCATGCGCAGAATCTGCGCGCGTGGTTCGAACCACTGGGCGTGCGCGTGGCCTGGCTTGCAGGCAAGGTCACCGGACGCGCGCGCGCGGCGGTCCTGGCCGATATCGCCTCCGGGGCCGCGCCACTGGTGGTCGGGACGCACGCCCTGATGCAGGCAGGCGTGGCCTTCCACGATCTTGCGCTCGCGATCGTCGACGAGCAGCATCGCTTCGGCGTGCACCAGCGCCTCGCGCTGCGCGACAAGGGGGCGGGCGGTGACCGCGTGCCGCACCAGCTGGTGATGACGGCCACGCCGATTCCGCGCACGCTGGCGATGTCGGCCTATGCCGATCTCGACGTCTCGGCGATCGATGAACTGCCACCCGGTCGAACGCCGGTGCAGACGGTGGTCCTCAGCAGCGAGCGTCGGTCGGCCCTGATCGAACGCATCCGCCATGCCTGCGCCGACGGGCGCCAGGCCTACTGGGTCTGCACACTGATCGACGACTCCGACGAGGTGGTCGCGCAGGCCGCGCAGACCACGTTCGAGCAGTTGTCGGCTGCATTGCCCGAGCTGCGCATCGCCCTGGTCCATGGGCGCATGAAGCCGACCGCGAAGCAGGACGCGATGCGCGCGTTCAAGCAGGGCGACATCGACCTGCTGGTCGCGACGACGGTCATCGAGGTCGGTGTCGACGTACCCAATGCCTCGCTGATGGTGATCGAGAATGCCGAGCGTCTCGGCCTCGCGCAGTTGCACCAGTTGCGTGGTCGCGTGGGGCGGGGCAGTGCCGCTTCGAGTTGCGTGCTGCTCTACCAGTCGCCGCTGTCGCGGATGGCGCGTGAGCGTCTGGACACCATGCGCACGACCAGTGACGGTTTCGTCATCGCCGAAAAGGATCTCGCGTTACGGGGACCCGGTGAGCTGCTTGGCACGCGGCAGACAGGGGTCGCCGAGTTCCGGCTGGCGGATCTCACCCGGGACGCCGATCTGCTGCCGGACGTGCACCGGATCGGCGACGCGATGCTGTCGTCGCAACCGGCGATGGCGGACCGGGTGGTGTCCCGTTGGATCGGAAGCGCGACACGATATGCGGCGGCCTGAGTAGATGGATCGGCGTGTGCCCCGGCGCATGCATTTCCATCAGGAGCGAAGCCACTCCGATAAAGCCAGCTGGAATTCACGCGCATTTGTGAGGTTCGTCACATTAATGTGACGTGCGACGTGTAAAGAAAGCTGAATGATCTCAATCTGCTATTCATGCATTCCGGATAGTAAGTCCAGTCATACGTCAGGGAGGGACGATGAGCGCACGAACGCGCATTTTCATCGCGGACGATCATCCATTCACGCTGGCCGGCATACGCGTGGAAATCGAGCGTGCGGGTGAGCCCTTCCGGATTGCAGGCGAGGCCTCGAACGGTGCCGCCCTCCTCAGGCTTCTGGAGACATCCCAGCTCGGCGATCTGCTGGTCACCGACTTTTCGATGCAAGGCCCGCAAATGCGTGATTGCGACGGACTGTCGTTACTGCAGACGCTGCGGCGGCAGTTCCCCGCGTTGCCGATCATCGTACTGACCGAGATCGGCAACCCGGCCATGTTGCGCGCGATGGTGGACGTCGGTGTGCGTGGCCTGGTCGACAAGGTGTCCGCTCGCAAAGAGCTGCTCACCGCGATCCGGAAGGTCGCCGCAGGGCGCATCCATTTCTGTCGTGCCATGCGAACCGTTCTCGATCAGGCGGGCGGGCTCGACAAGCCGCAGGCGCGTATTTCTCCGCACGAAGCCGAGGTGGTACGCCTGTTCGTGGGTGGGTTGACCGTCAGCGAGATCGCGGTGCGGCTGTCCCGGAGCGTGAAGACCATCAGCCGCCAGAAGAACGACGCGATGCACAAGCTCGGTCTCGACAACAACAGCCAGTTGTATGCGTACGCGCGCGATCATGGTCTGACGTCCTGATGCCCTTGCCGGTCGCAGTCAAGGACGGCGCGGGCGATAATGCGGCATGACCGATAGAATCCCGCTCCTGATCGATACCGACCCGGGCGTCGACGACGCTCTCGCGCTCCTGCTGGCCTTCGACGACGACGCGCACGATATCGTCGGGCTGACCATCGCCGCCGGCAACGTCGGCCTGCATCACACCGTCGCCAATGCGCTGAAGCTCTGCGAAGTGGTCGGTCGTACCGATGTGCCGGTGTTCGCCGGCGCCGCGTCGCCGCTGCTCCATGCGGCCCCCGACGCAGCCTATGTGCACGGCAACGACGGTTTCGGTGACATCGGCTACACGCCAGCATCGCGCGGGGTCGAGAACGAGCACGCAGCGCTGGCGATCCTGCGGTTGTCGCATGTGCATGCCGGCCGCCTGGTGCTGGTCGCCCTGGGGCCGCTGACCAATGTCGCGCTGGCGTTGAAGCTCGACCCGACGCTGCCGTCTCGCGTGGCGCGCTTCGTCGCGATGTCCGGGGCGGTGACCGGCCACGGCAACATCACGCCCAGCGCCGAATTCAATGCCTACTTCGATCCCGAAGCGGCGAAGATCGTCTTCGACGCGTTCCCGGTATTCGACCTGTCGGACTGGGAGGCCACTGTCGCCCACGGCCTGCCGCATGACGCGGTGCTCGGCTGGATGCAGGCCGGCGGCGAGGTCGGCCGGTTCTACGAGGCGATCTCGCGCAAGACCCGCGAGTGGTCCGCGGACCGCCGCGGCGACGACTGGCATTCGGCCGACGCGCTGGCGATGGCCTGGGTGCTCGACCCCGGGGCGGCGCTGGAAGTCCTCGAGCGTCCACTCGACGTCGTGCTCGACCAGGGTCCCGCCCGGGGCGCGACGATCGTGGACTGGAACCGCCAGCTGGGCCGGCCCGACAACGCCCGCATCCTGATGCGCTACGACACCGCCCGGTTCCATGCGCGGATCCGTCGTGTGCTGTCCCGTTGAACAGGATTCGCTTCCCGGCTTGCGCGAGGGTCCGGTCGATGGTTAAAATGCCGCTCTTCCCTTGCGCAACTTTGGTGCCGCCATGAAGGCCGACATCCATCCCGAATACCGCGAAGTCGTCTTCCAGGACGTCACGTCCGACGGTTTCAAGTTCCTCACCCGCTCGACCCTCGCTGCCACGGCGAAGGAAAAGATCCAGTGGGAGGACGGTAACGAATACCCGCTGATCAAGATCGAAGTGTCTTCGGCCACGCATCCGTTCTACACCGGCCAGAACAAGATCATCGACACCAGCGGTCGCGTCGACAAGTTCCGCAAGCGCTACGCCAAGTAAGCGCGCGTGGAATGATGCGTGCCGCGAATGTGGCGCGCATCGTCCGACGACACCAGCGGCCGCCCTTGGGCGGCCGTCTGCATTCCGGCTTTCTGCTTTCCGCCGCCGCACTGATGCCGCGGCGCGCTTTGCCGTGTTCGACCTTCGTGCAATGCCGCATACCGGCGCGCATGGAATCGCTATGCGATAATTGACGCGTTGCGGCATGCGCCGCCCGTCACGCCGGATGGCGTCGCCGTCCGGAGAAATGAGGAGCCTCCAGAGTGTCTGAATCCAATTCCAAGCTCGACCAGGTCACGCTCGATGCCGCCGGCAAAACGGTGACGCTGCCCGTTCTGCACGGCACGCTCGGCAACCCCTGCATCGACATCTCGAAGCTGCCCAAGGAAACCGGCTGCTTCACCTACGACTCCGGTTTCACCGCCACCGCCAGTTGCAAGTCCGCCATCACCTACATCGACGGCGACGAGGGGGTGTTGCTGTATCGCGGTTACCCGATCGACCAGCTGGCCGAGAAGTCGAGCTTCCTCGAAGTCGCCTACCTGCTGCAGGCCGGCGAACTGCCGACCGCCGACGAGTTCGCGAAGTTCGAGCACGAAGTCACGCATCACACGATGATGCACGAGTCGCTGAAGAGCTTCCTGCAGGGTTTCCGCCACGATGCGCACCCGATGGCGATGCTCGCCGCGTCGGTCGCGTCGATGTCGGCGTTCTACCACGACACGCTGGATCTGCAGGATCCCGAACAGCGCCGCCTCGCCGCGATCCGCCTGATCGCCAAGGTGCCGACGCTGGCTGCCGCCGCGTACCGCTACTCGATCGGTCAGCCGATCCGCTACCCGCGCAACAGCCTGAACTACGTCGACCGCTTCCTGCACATGATGTTCGAAGTGCCGAGCGAGCCGCTGGAGCTCAACCCGGTCGTCGCCAAGGCGATGGACCTGCTGTTCATCCTGCACGCAGACCACGAGCAGAACGCGTCGACCTCGACCGTGCGTCTGGTCGGTTCGACCGGTGCGAACCCGTACGCATCGGTCGCCGCCGGCATCACCGCGCTGTGGGGTCCCGCGCACGGCGGCGCCAACGAAGCGGTGCTCAAGCAGCTGGCCGAGATCGGCACGGCGGACAACGTCGAGAAGGCGATCCTGCGCGCCAAGGACAAGAACGACCCGTTCCGTCTGATGGGCTTCGGTCACCGCGTGTACAAGAACTTCGATCCGCGCGCGAAGATCATCCGCGAGATGACCCACAAGGTCCTCGGCGAACTGGGCATCAACGACCCGCTGCTCGACGTGGCGATGAAGCTGGAAGAAGCGGCGCTGAAGGACGATTACTTCGTCGAGCGCAAGCTCTACCCGAACGTCGATTTCTACAGCGGCATCATCTACAAGGCGCTGAACATCCCGACCGAGATGTTCACCGTGATGTTCGCGATCGGCCGCACCGCCGGCTGGGTCGCGCATTGGCTCGAACAGCAGGTCGACCCGGAAGCCAAGATCGGCCGTCCGCGTCAGATCTACACCGGCTACGACGTGCGTGACTACAAGGGCAGCAGCCAGCGCTGATCGAATCGAAAAGCGGGTCCTCCGGCCCGGTGTGTCAGGACAGGGCGGCCTTCGGGCCGCCTTTGTCGTATCTGGAGGACCACCTGCTTCTACGATAATTCCGACATCCGTCCCAGGTGCTTTCCGGCAGTCGACACGCCAGGTGCTCGGCAGACTGGCTTCGACACGCGCTGGTTCGCGTCCTGTGCTCCAGGCCGCCGCAGCGCTCGGCTCACTCGAAGGGGATGCTCGGATGAAGATTCGATGGATGTGGGGCGCGGCGCTCGCTTGTGGAATGGCGTTCACCGCTTCGATCGTGGCTGCCCAGGAAATGTCGTTCCGCAGCGGCCTGATCACGGGCATCAGTCCGATGCAGGTCGCCGCGGGGGCTGCACAGCCGCAGGCGAAACCCTCTCAGACCACCGGCGCGCTCGGCCGCGCGCTTGGACGGATGGCCGGGCGGGCGGCATCCCGTGTCACCGGCGAGTACTCGTACGAGGCCTATGAGGTTGCGAGCGGCGCTGCTCGTGATGTCGTCGAGGGTGTCGCGGCCGCGCCAGCGGCGGGCGTGCCGACGGTCACGGCCTACATGGTGATGCTGAAATTCGACGACGGCAGCGAGTCGGCAATCCGCGCCGCGAGCGCCGATGGTCTGCGCGTCGGTGCCCGCGCGCGGGTGTTCGGCACGGGCCAGAGTGCACAGATCGTCATGGAATAAGCGGAGCGGGGCGCGCCGTCGCTGCGACGGCACGCGGACTCAGCCGACGCCGTGCTCCAGCGCGATCAGCTGCTCGAGTTGCGATCTGGATGCGCGGCGCATCGGTTTTTCGTCCATTGTGGACAGCGGCGCCTGGCGCAGACTCGCCTCCGGCAGCACCGTCAGGTCGAAGGTCAGATCTTCGGCCGCGAACACCCAGACATCGAAATCACCTGTGCGCTGACGGTCCAGGCGCAGCCGACGCATCCGGCTTTCGGCCGGAATGCCATGATCGTCGAGAAAGCGGGCGATTCCGCCCGTGTCGTCGGTATGCACATGCAGCGTCACCACGGAATGCGCATCCGCCGTGCCTTCGAGGACGGGGCCGACGAGCCGCGGTGAGAACGGCTCGAAGAAGCCCATCGCGCGCATCGCTGCTTCGCGCCGCTCACGCAGCGCATCGGTCTGGCGCGCGCCCAGGAACACCCGCTGGTACTCGCGTAGCGCGTCTTCGATCTCCCGGTTGCGCGGCAGCGAGGCATCGTCATGGATGCCGAGTCGGCTCGCGGCTTTGAGTTTGGCGGCATGGAAGTCGCGGATGCCGCCTTCGGCCATGAGGCGGGCGGCCTCGTGCGCGAGGCGATGGCGGCGTTCGCGGGTCTGTGTCTCCGCGTGCTGACGTGCGCGATGCATGCGCGCTCCCTGTCGTCGATCACCTAGTATCGACTTTACGCCTGCGCCGTGGCGGGTCAATACACGGCGCGACGCGCTTCAGCTGGTAGACGCTTCGCGTTCGGACCGGCGCTGTCCAGCGTCCTGATCAGCCGGCGGCGTGACGCGTACGCCGGCAGTACCCGCGCCGATCAGAAGATGTCGAACGCTTCCTCGGCCGGGACATCGTCGATCTGCAGATCGATCTCAGACTCCATACGCTCCAGGTCTTCGGCCTTGATGTACTCGATGATGCCGCCCTCGGCCGCCGTCGGCAGCAGGCGGCCCCCCGCGGTCACCGCCACACGCACCATGCCTTCTGGCGGTTCGTTCTGCGCCAGCGGCACATCGGTCAGCGCGACGCGCATGTAATCGATCCAGATCGGCAGCGCCGCGCGGCCACCGTACTCGCGGCGGCCGAGCGAGCGGTTGTCGTCACGTCCGACCCAGACCGACGTCACGAGGTTGCCACCGACGCCCGAGAACCAGGCGTCGCGATAGTCGTTGGTGGAGCCGGTCTTGCCGCCGATATCCTCGCGCTCGAGGACGCGGGCGGCGCTGCCGGTACCGCGACGCACGACGTCGCGCATCATCGAGACCATCTGGTAGGCCACGCGTTCATCGATCGCGCGTGGCGCCATCACCGGAGCAGCCCCGTCGGCGCGTGGCTCGGGCGGCTTCGGGGCTTCAGTCGGCGCCTCGGTGACCTCGCGCCTTTCGCTGGCCGGGCCCAGGTTGAAGCCGTCGACCACGTGTCCGGGTGTCGACGGCTGGCCCGGTGTGCCGCCTGTGTCGCAGCCCCGGCAGGCACGTGCCGGGTTTTCCTTGAATACCAGTGTCCCTTCGCGGTCGCGGATCTCGTCGACGAACCACGGCGTGACGCGGAAGCCGCCGTTGGAAAACACCGCGTAGCCGCGGGTCACGTCGAGCGGCGTCAGCGACGGCGTGCCGAGCGCAATGGACAGGTTCGGCGGCAGTTGCGATTCCTCGAAACCGAAATGGCTGATATAGCGACGCGCATAATCGACGCCGATCGCATCGAGCAGGCGCACGGCCACCAGATTGCGGGACTGCACCAGTGCCTCGCGCAGACGCATCGGCCCGACGAATCTGCCGTCCGAGTTCTGCGGACGCCAGTCCTGACCGCGGCGCATGCGGAACAGCACCGGCGCGTCGAGCACGATCGAGGCGGGGTTGAAGCCCTTCTCGAACGAGGCCGCGAAGATGAACGGCTTGAAGCTCGAACCAGGCTGGCGACGCGACTGCGTTGCCCGGTTGAAGTTGCTGCCAGCGAAGCTGAAGCCGCCGATCAGCGCGCGGACCGCGCCGTCGTCGGGCTCCATCGAGACCAGGGTGGCCTGTGCGCGCGGCAACTGTTCGAGCTGCCAGGTGATGACGGGTGGCGGCAGCGCCTCGGGTGCGGTGTCTGCAGGCGCCTTGGCCGGCGTCTCGATGCGACGCACACGGGTGAGATCGCCACGGGTGAGCAGCGCGGCCGGGTTCTTGCCGGTCCAGCGACTGGTGCCGGCATCGAGCGTGACGGTGCTGCCGTCCGCGAGTACGACATCGGCCGTGCCTTCGCCACTGCGCACGACGACAGCCGGCAGCATGCCCCCCTGTGGGGCGATTCCGCGCAGGCGGCGCGCGGTGGTCGCGGCATCTTCGTCGGCGGCCAGTTCAAAGGTTTCCGTCGGCTTCACCCAGCCGTGGCGACGGTCGTAGGTGGTCAACCCGTTGCGCACCGCCAACTCGGCTGCGGCCTGCATCGTCGGATCGATCGTGGTGGTGACGTGGTAACCGCGGGTCAGCACGTCGCCGCCGTAGCGGGCGACCATCTCCAGTCGCACCATTTCGGCGACGTATGGCGCGAACACCTCGATCGGACGCTCGTGCGGGCTGGCGTGCATGTCGATCGCGCGGGCGGCGGATGCTTCCTGCGCGCTGATGAAGCCCAGTTCCTGCATGCGCGCGAGTACGTAGACGTCACGGCGCTCCTTCGCGCGCTCGGGATTGCTGAGCGGGTTGCCGCTGGACGGGAACTTCGGGATCGCCGCCAGCGACGCCATCTCGTCGAGCTCGAGCTCGGCCAGCGACTTGCCGTAGTAGAACTCGGCGGCCGCCGCCACGCCGTAGGCCCGATTGCCGAAGAAGCTCTTGTTGAGATACAGCTCGAAGATCTCGTCCTTGCTGAGGTTCTGCTCCATCTTGCGCGCGAGCAGCATCTCGGCGAACTTGCGGGTGAAGCTGTACTCCGAGCTCAGGAAGAACTGGCGCGCGACCTGCTGGGTGATCGTCGAGCCCCCGGGTACGCGGCGGTCGTTGGTCGTGGCCAGCAGCCAAAGGGCGCGCGCGACGCCGCGGTAGTCGATGCCGCCATGCTCATAGAAGCGTGCGTCCTCGGTGGCCAGGAATGCCTGCTTCAGGCGCTCGGGGACGTCCTCGATGTCGACCGGGTACCGGCGCGTCTCGCCGAACAGGGCAATGAGCCGCCCATCCTTCGCGTAGACGTACATCGGCTCCTGCATCTCGATGTCGCGCAGTGCCTCGACGTCGGGCAGCTTGGAGGCCACCGCAGCGTAGAGGATGCCGGCGGTGATCGCGCCCAGGATGCCGAGCGCCAGCACCAGGACCAGGGTCCAGCGCAGCAGGCGGCGGAAGCGGGACGGGCGGGGCTTGGGTGTCGACGTCGGGGCTGGGCTCATGGCGGCGAAGTATAGGGGAGGCGTCCGCGGGACGCCGGTGTGCGGGCGTGGAGCGGGCCCCGGAGGCGATTCCGCGGACCGGTGTGGCCTGTGCTCCGGCAGTCCGGAATCGATGGCGCGTGTTGCCAATGCACGGAAAGTCCGCTATTTAATGCGCCGGGACACGAGGCGTGGCTAAACGCCCGTGGCAAAGGGGATATTCCGTGGGGCTCATCACAAAAAGCCAGGTGCCGGTCATCGGCGTCGATATCAGTTCGACTGCGGTGAAGCTGTTGCAGCTGTCGCGCCAAGGCAATCGATACCGCGTGGAGCACTACGCGGTCGAACCGCTGCCACCCAATGCGGTGGTGGAGAAGAACATCGTGGAGGTCGAGGCCGTCGGTGAGGCGATCCGACGCGCGGTGTCGCGCTCGGGCACCAAGGCCAAGCATGCATCTGCCGCCGTGGCGGGCTCGGCGGTCATCACCAAGACCATCCCGATGCCGGCCGATCTCGACGAGGACGATCTCGAATCGCAGGTCGAGCTTGAAGCGGTCAACTACATTCCGTACCCGATCGAGGAAGTGAACCTCGATTTCGAGGTGCTCGGCGCCATGCCCGGCAACGCCGAGATGGTGCAGGTGCTGCTCGCGGCCTCGCGCTCGGAGAACGTGGAACTGCGCGCCTCCGCGCTGGAACTGGGCGGGCTGACCGCCAAGGTCATCGACGTGGAGGCCTTCGCGGTCGAGAACGCATTCGCCATGATCGCCGGCACGCTGAGCATGCCCACCGATGGTGTGGTGGCGCTGGTCGACGTCGGCGCGACGATGACCACGCTCAACGTGTTGCGCAACGGTCGCAGCCTGTACTCGCGTGAGCAGGTGTTCGGCGGCAAGCAGCTCACCGACGAGGTGATGCGACGTTACGGCCTCAGCTACGAGGAAGCCGGCCTGGCCAAGCGTCAGGGCGGTCTGCCGGAGAGCTACGAGGTCGAAGTGCTCGAGCCGTTCAAGGAAGCGATGGTCCAGCAGGTCAGCCGTCTGCTGCAGTTCTTCTATGCGGGCAGCGATTTCAACCGGGTGGATCAGGTCGTACTGGCGGGGGGCTGCGCGTCGATCCCGGGCGTGGCCGACATGGTCGAAGAACAACTCGGCGTGCAGACCGTGCTCGCCAACCCGCTGGCGCAGATGACGCTCGGGCCACGCGTGCAGGCGCATGCGCTGGCCCAGGATGCGCCGGCGCTGATGATCGCCTGCGGCCTCGCGCTGAGGAGCTTCGACTGATGTCCAGGATCAATCTCCTCCCGTGGCGCGCCGAACGGCGCAAGCAGCGGCAGAAGGAATTCGGCGTCATGGTCGGCATCGCTGCGGCGGCCGGCGTGGCATTGTGGTTCCTCGTGAACTTCTATTACAACGCACAGATCGACGGCCAGAAGGAGCGCAATGCCTTTCTGCAGCAGCAGATCGCTGCGGTCGATGTCCAGATCACCGAGATCGAGGCGCTCGAATCCCAGCGTGCGCGCCTGTTGGCGCGCAAGGCGGTGATCGAGCAGTTGCAGGGCAACCGGTCGCAGATGGTCCATCTGTTCGACCAACTGGTGCGCACGATTCCCGATGGGGTGCTGTTGACCTCGCTCAAGCAGGAAGGTCAGACGCTGACGCTCGAAGGTCGTTCGCAGTCCAACGCCCGGGTCAGTACCTACATGCGTTCGCTCGACAGTTCCGGCTGGATGACCAGTCCGCAGCTGTCCGTGATCGAGGCGCGTGATGGCGTGCCGGGCCTGCCTTATGCGTTCACCCTGAGCGTGCAGCTCTCCACGCCTGCCGCCAAGGAGGCTGCCGCAGGTGAGGGGGCCGATGCGGCCGAGCCCGAGGCCGCTCCGGCCGCCGCACCCGAAGCCGAAGGAGCCGCGTCGTGAGCAAGAAGAAGATGTCGCTGCGCGAGCTGGACTTCAACAATACGGGGTCGTGGCCGCGCGAATACAGGATCGGTGCCTGCATCCTGGTGGGTCTGCTGATCTTTTTCCTGTTGTGGTATGTGATCACGCGGGAGAAGGGGGACGAGCTCACCAATCTCGAGGCGCAGGAATCCACACTGCGTGCGGATTTCGAGACCAAACAGGGCAAGGCGGCCAACCTCGAACCGCTGAAGCAGCAGCTGGCGCAGATGGAACAGCAGCTCCAGCAGATGCTGCGGCAGTTGCCGAGCAAGACCGAGATGCCGGATCTGATCGTCGACATCTCGCAAACCGCCATCGCCACCGGTATCCAGAACGATCTCTTCAAGCCGGGCGAGGAAGTGCCGCGCGAGTTCTACGCCGAGCAGCCGATCGCGTTGCGCATGGTGGGCACCTATCACCAGTTCGGTGCCTTTGTCAGCGGCGTCGCGTCGTTGCCGCGCGTGGTCATCATGACGATGCATGACATCTCGCTGAAACCGCGCGGTGGTAGTGGCGACGGTCTGGCGGCGATCGGCCCCAACTCCAGCCTCGAACTCTCGGGTACCGTGAAGACCTACCGATATCTCGACGAGGAAGAGACCGCCGCCCAGGCCTTGGCCGCGCAGGCGGCAGGGGGAACGCCGTGATGGCCGCAACGACGGGCAGGATGGCTGGCGGCGTCGCGCTGCTGGCCCTGGCACTCGCGACGAGCGGCTGCGGCCGCGGTGTCACCAGCGAGCCGGGTGAGGCGCCCAACCTCGAAGTCTGGGCCGAAGAGGTCAAGCAGCGTCCTGCGCCGGCGCTCGAACCGCTGCCGGTGATGCAGCAGTTCGAAACTTTCGAGTATTCGGCGCAGGGCATCCGTGATCCCTTCAGCAATGCATTCACCGACGACTCCGGCGGCAGCGGTCCGCGTCCGGATTCGAACCGGCGCAAGGAGATCACCGAGCAGTACCCGCTCGACAGCATGTCGATGGTGGGCACGATCGGGACGGGCGGCCGCATCGTCGGGCTGGTGCTGGCGCCCGACAAGGTGACCTACCGCATCACCCCGGGCAATTATCTGGGGCAGAACGATGGCCGCGTCACTTCGGTCAATGACAATCGCATCGAGCTCGTCGAGCTCGTGCCCGATGGCGCCGGCGGCTGGTTGGAACGTCCGGCTTCGCTCGCGCTGAACGAACAATGATGAGGGGAAGCAACATGACCGTGAGCAATGCGGGAAGCCTGCAGTCGGGCCGGATGAAATCGGTGCGTGCCGGCGCGCTCGGTCTTGCCATAGGACTGGTAGCGACGTTCAGTGGCGCACATGCAGCGCAGGCACCGGCGCATGCGTCGATGCTGCCACTGCTGCAGGCGTCCGCTGCCGCAGCGCAACCGGCGGCTGCGGTCGCGGTGACGGATCTCGACTTCCGTCGCGGCGATGGCGGTTCCGGCAAGCTGGTGCTTCGCTTCGACGGCGATGGCGCCGCGCCCGACCTGCGGACGCAGGGCGGCAACGTCGTCATCAATCTGGGCAGCGCGACACTGCCGGACGCGTTGCAGCGACCGCTCAACGTGACGGATTTCGCCACGCCCGTACAGCGTATCGACGCGCGCCAGGGGGCCGACGGCACGCAGGTCGTACTCAGCGCACGCGGCGAGTTCGAACCGATGGCCTACCAGAGCGGGCGCGACTACATCGTCGAGATCATCCCCCGCACCGGCGCTGCCACCAGTGACCGTGCTGTGGGTGCCGCATCCACGGCCGCGACGATGGGCCAGGCAGCCGCGACGACGGTCTCCGATGTCCGTGCCTACAGCGGCGCGCCGGTGACGTTCAACTTCCAGGACGTGCCGGTACGCACCGTCCTGCAGCTGATCGCCGACGAGTCCAATCTCAATATCGTCGCCAGCGACAGCGTGACCGGAAGCGTGACCCTGCGCCTGCAGAACGTGCCGTGGGACCAGGCGCTGGACATCGTGTTGCAGGCCAAGTCGCTCGACAAGCGCCGCAGCGGCAACGTGGTCTGGGTTGCGCCGCAGAGCGAAATTGCCGCCTTCGAGCAGGCCAAGGAAGACGCGCGCCTCGCGATCGAAGAACGCGCCGAGATGACCACGGAGTACATCCCGATCAGCTACGGCAATGCGGAGGACATCGCGAAGCTGTTGACGGAGGAGAGCAAGACCTCGGTTCGGGGCGGCGGCTCCGGCGGTGGTGGCAGCGGGTCGCAGAGTCGCGACGCGGGATTTTTGTCCTCGCGTGGCAGCCTGAGTTTCGACCGCCGAACAAACACTTTGTTGGTCATTGATATTCCACAGCGCGTTGCCGAGATCAGACGCCTTGTCACGATGCTCGACAAACCTGTCGATCAGGTCGTGATCGAAGCGCGAATCGTAATTGCCAATGAATCATTCGCGCGAGACTTGGGGGCACGTTTTGGCATCAGTGCCACCAAAGAACGCGTCAGTGTCGGCGGAGGTCTTGGTGAGACACTGACGCCTGGCGGACTCAATGTCAGCCTGCCTGTTGCTCTCGAGGGCGGTGCGCCCACCCTCGGCTTCACGATATTGGGGCGTACGATTGACTGGGCGGTGGAGTTGCAGGCGCTGCAGACCGAGGGGCGCGGCGAGGTGATCTCCAATCCGCGTATCGTGACCAGCAACCAGCGCGAGGCGATCATCAGCCAGGGTCAGGAAGTCGGTTATCTCACAGTGACCGGCGGCCAGAGCAACAGCGTTCCGACTGTCGAGTTCAAGGATGTCCTGCTAGAACTCAAGGTTACGCCGACGATCACCAATGATGGTCGCGTGTTTCTGGCAATGGACATCAAGAAGGACGAGATCGAGCGGTTCGTTCAATACGGAACCCTGGGCGAAGTGCCGCTGATCAGCAAGCGCAACGTGACGACTGCGGTCCTGATCGACGATGGTCAGACGGTTGCGATCGGTGGTGTGTATGAATTCAGTGATCGCGCTTCGCTTCGCAAGGTGCCTTTTCTGGGCGACATCCCAGTGCTGGGGAATCTGTTCAAGAGTCGAAGCCGTACGAAAGAAAAGGCCGAACTGCTGATCTTCGTGACCCCGAAGGTCATGCGCGTGGCGCAGCGTCCGGTCGGCTGACCGGCCCTGCAGTTGCAGTACCCAGCGACGGGGCCTTCGGGCTCCGTTCGCGTTTCCGGATCACCGGTTTGGCTGGCGTTGTGAACTGACGGGGCGGGTTCCGGTCAAACTGGGCCTCTGCGCGATGGGCGCCGGTGATCGAGGATGGCGATGGACCTGGTTGACGGAGCTGCGGACGATCTGCATGCGCGGTTCGTGGCGCTGCGCGATGCGCTGTCGGACGAGATCATCGGCCAGGCGGCGCTGGTGGAGCGGTTGCTGGTGGCGCTGTTGGCCGATGGCCATCTGCTGGTCGAAGGTGCGCCGGGTCTGGCGAAGACCACCGCTGTCCGGGCACTCGCTGCGCGGCTGGACGCGGACTTTGCGCGTGTGCAGTTCACGCCGGACCTGTTGCCTGCGGATCTGACCGGCACCGAGATCTGGCGGCCGCAGGATGGGCGTTTCGAGTTCCAGGCGGGGCCGATCTTCCACCCCTTGCTGCTGGCCGACGAGATCAACCGGGCGCCAGCCAAGGTGCAGTCCGCGCTGCTGGAAGCGATGGGCGAGCGTCAGGTGACGGTGGGTCGGGAGACCTACCGGCTGCCGGACCTGTTCCTGGTGATGGCGACGCAGAATCCGATCGAGCAGGAGGGCACCTTTCCACTGCCCGAAGCGCAACTCGACCGGTTCCTGATGCATGTGCGGGTGGGCTATCCGGAAGCCGACGCCGAGGCGCGCATTCTGCAGCTCGCACGCGACCGTGCGCTGGCCCGGCTCGACGACGTGTCGACACCGGTCGAACGCATGCCGCTGGCGCAGCTGTTCGAGGCGCGGCGCGCGGTACTGGCGATGCATGTGGCGCCTGCGGTGGAACGCTATCTGGTCGAACTGGTGCTCGCGTCACGCGACGCCGGCCGCTACGACGCGGCATTGGCGGACCGGATCGCCTGGGGTGCCAGTCCGCGTGGTTCGATCGCGCTGGAACGCTGCGCGCGCGCGACGGCCTGGCTCGCCGGCCGTGATTTCGTGACGCCCGATGACGTGCGCGCCGTCGCGCCCGATGTCCTCCGCCATCGCGTGCTGCCGAGTTACGAAGCGACGGCCGAAGGTTGGGATGGCGAGCGGCTGGTACACGCGCTGATCGAGCGGGTGCCGCTGCCGTGAAACCCGATGTGGCGGATGTCGCGCCGGGCGTGCGGCCGTCGCTGGCGGAACTGGTGGCGTTGCGTCCGCTCGCGCGGCAACGCGGCGCGGTGCGTCGTGCACGCAGCGGTGCGCGCGCCCTGGCACCGTCGCCGCAACGCGGGCAGGGCATGGAGTACGCGGAGTCGCGCGATTACGTGGCCGGCGACGATGCGCGGCACATCGACTGGCGGGTGACCGCGCGCACCGGGCGTCCGCACACCAAGACCTTCCAGCGCGAACGCGAACGACTGACGCTGATCGTCGCCGATACCGCATCCGCGCTCTACTTCGGCACGCGGGTCCGCTTCAAATCGACCCAGGCTGCACGTGCAGGCGCAATCGCGGCCTGGACGGCGGCTGCCGATGGCGATCGCATCGCCGCCCTGCGCGGCTCGGTGATCGAAGCGCCGGTGCCACCGGCCGGTGGCACCCGCGGTGCGCTGCGGGTGCTGCACGCGTTGACGCGCTGGTATGCGGCGCCGCCGGCAGGCGATGCGGGACTGGGCGTGGCGATGGACCATGCGCGACGCCTGCTGCGTCCCGGCTCGCGTTTGCTGGTGCTGGCGAATGCGGCCAGCGCCGCCGCGGTGCCGGCGCGCGACTGGGCGGCGGTCGGAGCGCACTGCGACGCGCTGGTACTGCTGCTCGACGATCCGCTCGAACGTGCGCCACCGCGCGGGCGCCTCGGGTTCGCGAGTGAGGACGGCCGGGTCGATCTGGATCTGTCGGGCGCCGCGCAACGTGCGCGCTGGCGTGAGGCCTTCGATGCACCGCGCGACGCGGCGATCGCGCATCTCCGACGTGCCGGTATCGGCGTCGAGTCCCTGTCCAGCGATGCGCCGAGCGATGCCTGGCTGTCCGCGTTCGCCCGTGGCCGGATGGGCTGATGGCGACGATGCCCGACCTGGTGTTGCGCGATATCCACCAGCCGCCCGCGCCGTCGTGGTGGCCACCGGCGGCCGGCTGGTGGTGGCTGGCAGCCGCACTTCTGCTGCTGGTCTGCGCTGCTGTGGGCTGGCGTCTGTTCCGCGCATGGCAGCGACGGCGCTGGCAACAGTTGTTCGATGCGCAGGTCGCGGCTGCGCCGGATGCGGCGGGGCGGATCGCCGAGATGTCGTCGCTGCTGCGCCGCGCGGCGCGTCGTCATCGCGTGGATGCCGATCGTCTGCATGGCGATGACTGGCTGTCGTTTCTCGATACCGGTGTGCCGGGCGCGCCGTTCGCCACAGGTGTGGGCATCGCGTTGCGGGACGGCGCGTTCCGGCGTGACGCCGACGCCCTGGAGACCACTGCGCTGCACGCGCTCGCACGCGCGCGTTTCGTTGCGTTGATGCTGGGGGGCCGTCGATGACGGTTGAGCTGCCCGCATGGCTGCCGGCGCTGCGCGAGATGTTCGCATGGCCCTGGTGGTTACTCGCGATCCCGCTGCCCTGGTTCGCGCGGCGTTTCCTGCCGGCGTCGCAGAGCCGTGGTGGTGCGCTGCGCGTGCCCTATCGCGGACTCGATGCAATGGCGACTTCCGGCAGCGCAGCCGCTGCATCGAAGACGCCCTGGCTGTTGTGGGCGGCGTGGTGTCTGCTGTGCATCGCCGCCGCACGTCCGTTGCAGTGGGGCGAGGTCGAGCAGCCGCCGCGCAGCGCGCGCGATCTGATGCTCGCCGTCGATCTGTCGGGCAGCATGAGTGAGGAAGACATGTTCGTCGGGCGACGTCCCGTGGACCGGCTCACCGCGGCGAAGGCGGTCATCGCCGATTTTCTCGAGCGCCGCGCCGGCGATCGCATCGGCCTGATCGTGTTCGGCCAACGCGCCTACGCGATGACGCCGATGACGCTGGATCGGATGAGCGTGCGCCAGCAGCTCGACGCCACCGTCGTCGGTCTGGTCGGGCGCGAGACCGCGATCGGCGATGCGGTCGGGCTCGCGGTCAAGCGGCTGCAGGATGCGCCGCGCGGCCAGCGCCTGCTGATTCTGCTGACCGATGGCGTCAGCAATGCCGGCGCACTGACACCCGACAAGGCCGCCGAACTGGCGCGCGATGCAGGCGTACGCGTCCACACGATCGCGTTCGGCAGCGATGCCGGCACGGGTGGCCTGTTCGGCTTCCAGATGCCGGGCAGCGAGCCGGCCATCGACGAGGCCGCGCTGCAACGCATCGCCGACACCACCGGCGGTCGCGCATTCCGTGCGCGCGATACCGGTGAACTGGCCGGCATCTACGGCGAGATCGATCGTCTGGAACCTGTCGAACAACCCGGACCCGCATTGCGCCCGCGCATCGAACGCTATCCGCTGCCGCTCGCTGCGGCGTGCGGCTTGCTGATGCTCGCGCTGCTGCCGCAGCTGCGCCTGCGTCGCGAGGCGGCCGCATGAATTTGCCGTTCGACGCAGTGCAGTTCGCGCGCCCGGCCTGGCTGTGGGCGCTGCTGGCATTGCCGCTGCTGGCCTGGGTCTGGTGGCGACGTCGACGCAGCGCCGAGGCCTGGCGCGAGGCGGTGGATCCACATCTGCTCACGCACCTGCTCGAAGCGCGTCCGGACCGTCGCGGTCTGCTCGGACTCGTCGCGTGGCTGCTCGCTGGAATGCTCGCGGTGCTGGCGCTGGCCGGACCGGGTTGGCGCGAGGTCGCGGTGCCGCTCGACGCGCAGGGCATGGCGCCGCTGGTCGTCGCGCTCGATCTGTCGACCGCAAGTACCGCCAGCGATCTGCCGCCCTCGCGGCTGTTGCAGGCGCGCGCGAAGCTCGCGCAGCTGCTCGCCGAACGCGGGGCGGGGCAGGTCGCGCTGGTCGCCTATGCCGACGATGCCTTCACCGTCGCACCGCTGACCGATGACGCGCGCAATGTCGCGCTGTATCTCGATGCGTTGTCGCCCGGGATCATGCCGGTCGATGGCCAGCGCGCCGACCGTGCGATCGCGCATGCGACGCGTCTGCTGCGACAGGGACAGGCACTGCGCGGCGACATCCTGCTCGTGACCGGCAACACGGACACGGCGGCCGTCGCGGAAGCGGGCATCGCCGCACGCATGGGCTATCGGGTCTCGGTGCTCGGCGTCGGCACCGCGGCCGGCGCAGCCTATCGCGATGCCGATGGCGCGCTCGCGCATGCGCGTCTCGAGACCGTCGCATTGCGCGCGCTCGCGGTCGCCGGCGAAGGGCGGTACCACGCCTTGTCGATCGACGATGGCGATCTGCGCGCACTCGGCGTACTGACGCCGCAGATGACCGCAGGCGGCGGGTCGGCGCGCAGCGATGCGAGCGTGCGCCGCGTGCTCGACGAAGGCTACTGGCTGCTGCTGCCACTGCTCGCGCTGGTGCTGCTGGCCTTCCGCCGCGGCTCGGGTTTCGCCTGCGTGGCGATGCTCGCGCTGTTGCCGGCCTTGCTGCCGGTGCCGGCACAGGCGCAGGCGCCGGCCGCGACGCCCTGGCAGCGCGCCGATCAGGTGGCGGACGCCCGGATGCGCGCGGGCACGTCGGCCTATCGCGGCGAACGCTACGACGAAGCCTTGAAGACCTGGACCGGATTGCCGGGCGCCGATGCCGCGTACAACCGTGGCAATGCGCTGGCGCGGCTGGGTCGTTTCGACGATGCGATTGCGGCCTACGACGAGGCGCTGTCGCAGCAGCCGGGGATGGCCGATGCGCAGGCCAACCGCGCGGCAGTCGAGGCCGCGCGCAACCGCAAGCCGCCACCGGGACAGGGGCAGGATCCACGCGCGCCGCAGCAACCGCGCGACGACGGTGACAGCCAGCCCAAGCCGGGCGAGGCCGGCGATCCCTCGGACAGCCAGCCAGGCGATGCGCAGGGGCAGGGCGACACGCAACCGCCTCAGGATGATCCGGAGCCGCAGGAATCCGACACCGCGCCCGCGCCTGATGCGCAGGCGCAACGCGACGCGGATGCGCAGCAGCGCGAACAGATGCAGCGTGCACTTGACGGCCAGCCGGACCCATCCGACGCAGACGCCCCGGATGCCGGCGCGCCGGGCAGCGATACCAGCGACGAACACGAACAGGCGAATGCCGCGTGGTTGCGGCGCGTGCCCGACGATCCGGGTGGATTGCTGCGGGCCAAGTTCCGGCTCGAACACGAACGTCGCGCAACGGGAGGCGACTGATGAAGGCTGTGCGTTCGAGGGGCGCGCGATTCGCGGCGTGGATGATCGCGATGCTGATGCTGTCGTGCCTCGTCGGTGTCGCGCAGGCGCAGACGCGTGCCTGGCTCGATCGCGACCGCATCGCGTTCGGCGAAACGACCACGCTCAACGTCGAAACCGATGGCGCAGGCGGCGCCCCCGACTGGGCGCCGCTGGCGCGCGACTTCGATGTCAGCGGCCATACCAGCCGGCGCGAGGTCGAGATCACCAGCGGTCGGCGCGTGACGCGTTCGCTGTTCGGCGTGGCGCTGCGTCCGCGGCGCGAAGGCGTGCTCACGGTCCCGGCCCTGCAGGTCGGCGGTGCACGCACCGCACCGCTGTCGCTGAGTGTGGCGCCGGCTGCGGTCACTGCCGCGCGTGACGGTGCACCGGCCTTCATCGAAGCCGACATCGATGTGCAGTCGCCGTACGTGCAGCAGTCGGTGGGCTATGTGCTGCGGTTGTACTACGCGACGCCACTGGTATCGGGCAGCCTCGACCAGCCCTCGCCCGAGGGCGCGTCGATGCAGCGCATCGGCAGCGACGTGCAGTACAGCCGCGACATCGACGGGCGCCGCTACAGCGTCGTCGAACGCCGCTACCAGATCGTGCCCGAGCGCAGCGGCGCGCTGTCGATTCCCGGCGCGCGCTTCGAAGGGCGCGGCGCGGGCGGCGGCATGTTCGACGACGTGTTCAATCGCGGGCCGCGGGAGCTGTCGGCGAACGGACCGCCCAGCGTGCTCGACGTGCGCGCAATGCCTGCGAACGCGCCGCAGCCGTGGCTGCCGCTGTACGGCGTGCAGGCGCGCTGGCTGGAAGCGCCGACGGAAGGGCGCGCCGGCGAGGCCAGCACGTTCGTGCTGGAGGCGGTGTTCGACGGTGCGGTGGGCACGCAGTTGCCGGAAATCGCGTTGCCACCGCTGCAGGGCGCACAGGTGTTCGCCGAGCCGCCGCAGTACGACGAGCATTTCGAGGACGGCCGGCCCCGCGTGCGGCTGACCCGCCGTTATTCGGTGGTGCCGCGCGCCGAGGGCAGCCTGCAGGTGCCAGGCCCGCGCATCGCCTGGTGGGATGTGCGCGCCGGCGCGGCGCGGACCAGTGGTCCGCCTGCGGTATCGCTGGCGGTTGCGGCGGGCGAAGCATTGCCCGGTGCGACGCCACAAGTTGAAGTCGACGCGGAAGCTTCGAGAGCCTCCCCGCCAGCGTCCGCTACCGGCGGTTCGCGGCTGTGGCCTGCGCTTGCCGCCCTGTTCGCCGCGCTGTGGTTGGCGACCGCATGGCTGGCGTGGCGACTGTATCGCCAGCAGCCGATCGGGTTCGTACGCGCAGGCGTCGCTTCGACGGCGCACGGCGACGCGCCAACTTCGGCGCAATCTGCCGGCTCGGCGGGGCAGGCGCACCGCCTTCTGATGCACGTCCTGCAGACCGGCGAGCCATCGGATGTGGAAGCGGCCTTGCGCGCCTTGTCCGACCCGCCCGCGGTGGACCTCGACACGCTGGCGGCCCGTCTCGATGCACCCGCCCAGCGCGAGGCCGTCGGCCTCTGGCGGCGGGCGCGCTGGACAGATGGCGACCTGCCTGGCGCGCGTCAGGCTTTGCGTACCGCGTTCCGCGGCGGCGCTTCCTGGCGTGATACGCCCGCGCGTGGAACGCGCGGTCCGGACCTGCCGCCGCTGTATCCGCGCCGCTGAGCCGCGCTTCCTGCTAGCCTCCGCGCTTTCCCGCGGTCTCCACACCATGGCCGATTCCAACGCTCCCGTCCGTTCCCGCATGCCGCTCCACTGGAAGATCGCGATCGGTTTCGTCGCCGGTCTCGTGTTCGGCCTGATCGCGCATTACACCGGCCTGACGTCGTGGACGCTGGCCGATCCGGCATCGGCCGCCTGCACCGGCGCCGATCCGTCGTGGCAATGCCGGCCGTTGATCGAGAGCTTCGTCGGCTGGGTCACCGAACCGCTCGGCACGCTGTTCCTCAGCCTGATCTTCATGCTGATCGTGCCGCTGCTGTTCTCGGCGCTGGTCGTCGGCGTGTCGGAAATGGGCGATGTCGCCGCGCTGGGCCGCATCGGCTGGCGCACGCTGGGTTGGACCGTCGTGCTGTCGGGCATGGCCGTTCTGCTGGGCCTTGTCATGGTGAATGTGTTCCGGCCGGGCGACGGTGTGGATCCGGCACTCGCGCAGCAGTTGCTGGCCGAGAGCGCGCAGCGCACCGCCGCGATCGTGGATGACAGCAGGACCGGCGCGACCGGCATGGAGATGCTGCTGTCGATCGTGCCGCAGAACGTGGTGGGCGCCGCGTCGGACAACGCCAATATCCTCGCGCTGATGTTCTTCGCGTTGATGTTCGGCATCGGCCTGGTGCTGACGAAGTCCGAAGCCACCGCGACGCTCAAGCGCGGCATCGAAGGCCTGTTCGAAGTGTCGATGACATTGATCGGGCTGGTGATCCGCCTCGCGCCGATCGCGGTGTTCTGCTTCATGTTCAACCTGGCCGTGCTGTTCGGCTGGGATCTGCTGCTGCGTCTGGGCGCGTACGTACTCGTGGTCGTGGGCGCGCTGGCGCTGCACATGCTGGTGACGTATTCGCTGGCGCTGAAGTTCGTCGGTGGCTGGTCGCCGCTGGCGTTCTTCCGCGGCGTGCAGGAAGCGATGCTGATGGCCTTCTCCACCGCATCGAGCAATGCCACGCTGCCGACCGCACTGCGCATCGCCGACGAGAACCTCAAGCTGCCACGCAAGGTCTCGCGCTTCGTGCTGACCGTCGGCGCGACCGCCAACCAGAACGGCACCGCGCTGTTCGAAGGCGTCACGGTGATCTTCCTGGCGCAGTTCTTCGGCGTGGACCTGTCGATCTGGCAGCAGGTGCTGGTGATGCTGGTCTGCATCCTCGGCGGCATCGGCACGGCGGGCGTGCCCTCGGGCTCGCTGCCGGTGGTCGCGCTGATCTGCACGATGGTCGGCGTGCCGGCCGAAGGCATCGGCCTGGTGCTGGGCGTCAACCACTTCCTCGACATGTGCCGCACCACGGTCAACGTGACCGGTGATCTGGGCATCGCCGCGCTGGTCTCGCGCGGCGAAGACGATGCGCCCGAGCCGCCGGTGCCGGCCTGACGTACGCATACGGAAACGCCCGGCAATGCCGGGCGTTTTCATGAAGCGGGGCGCGACGCTTACTGCAGCAGCGAGCGCAGCATCCAGGCGTTCTTCTCGTGGGTCTGCAGGCGCTGGGTCAGCAGATCCTCGGTCGGGTCGTCGTCGGCGTCGTCGGCCACATCCAGCGCCTTGCGCGCGCTGCGGCACACGGCCTCGTTGCCGACGACCAGCTGGCGCACCATTTCGCGCCAGTCGGGCGCCTTCTCCAAGCCCGGCTCTTCCTTGATCGACGACAGCTTGATGAACTCGCCGTACGAACCCGGCGCGTTGTAACCCAGCGCACGGATGCGCTCGGCGATCTCGTCCAGCGCGTTCCACTGCTCGGTGTACTGGCCCTCGAACATCACGTGCAGGGCATTGAACATCGGCCCGGTGACGTTCCAGTGGAAGTTGTGGGTCTTCAGATACAGCGTGTAGGCGTCGGCGAGGAACACCGACAGATGCTGGGCGACCGCCTTGCGATCGGCCTCGCTGATCCCGATATCGATGGCCGGCGCCTTCGACTGCGCGTTGGGTGACGCGACGGTCGGGGCGACCGGTGTCTTGGAGGATTTGGACTTGTTCGGCTTGGCCTTGGCCATGACAGCACTCCGATGGTGAGGGAATTGCACCCACAATATGGGCGCATCCGTTGTGGATTTGTGACTTGAAGGCGGGTTCCGGGCGTGACGCAGTATTCCAGCGACAAGGCGGTGAACGGCGCGTTGAAGCACGCCAAGACCGCAATCGAGGCCGCTTCGACGCGTGATCGCGGTCGCCTGCTCGGACTGCTCGGCCGCTGGCGGCGCGCGCCTGGCGATGCGGCGGCGCGCGAGGCGTTCGAGACCCGGCTGCAGGTGTCGGTGCGGCAGCGCGAGACGCGCGCCGCGCAGTTGCCGCGCGCCGAAGTCGATCCCGCGCTGCCGATCGCGGGCAAGGCCGAGGAGATCGTCGCGCTGATCCGTGCGCACCAGGTGGTCGTCGTCGCCGGCGAGACCGGTTCGGGCAAGACCACGCAGCTGCCCAAGCTGTGCCTGGCCGCGGGCCGTGGCGCCGCCGGCCTGATCGGCTGCACCCAGCCGCGCCGCATCGCCGCGCGCACCGTCGCCAAGCGCGTCGCTGAAGAACTGCGGGTGCCCAGCGGTGGCGCCGTCGGCTACCAGGTGCGCTTCAACGACAACGTCAGCGATGCGACCGCGATCAAGTTCATGACCGACGGCATCCTGCTGGCGGAAATCGCGTCCGACCGCTGGCTGTCGGCCTACGACACGATCATCATCGACGAGGCGCACGAGCGCAGCCTCAATATCGACTTCCTGCTGGGCTATCTGAAGCAGCTGCTGGGCCGGCGCCCGGATCTGAAGGTGATCGTGACCTCGGCAACGATCGACACCGCGCGCTTCGCCGAACACTTCGACGGCGCGCCGGTGGTGGATGTCGAAGGCCGCGGCTTCCCGGTGGATGTGCGTTACCGGCCGCTTGAAGGCGAAGGCGATGACGCGGGCGAGCGCAGCGTGCTCGACGGCATCGTGTCGGTCTGCGACGAGATCATGCAGATCCGCGGCACCGGCGATACGTTGATCTTCCTGCCCGGCGAGCGCGAGATCCGCGACGCGCACCAGGCGCTGGAGCGTCGCAAGTATCGCCATACCGAAGTCTTGCCGCTGTACGCGCGACTCTCGGCCAAGGACCAGGACCGCGTGTTCAACCCCGGACCGCAGCGGCGCATCGTGCTGGCGACGAACGTGGCCGAGACTTCGCTGACGGTGCCGCGCATCCATTACGTGGTCGATCCGGGCCTCGCGCGCGTCAAGCGCTACAGCCCGCGGCAGAAGCTGGATCGTCTGCACATCGAGCCGGTCAGCCAGGCCAGCGCCGACCAGCGCAAGGGCCGTTGCGGTCGTATCGCGCCGGGCACGTGTTTCCGCGTGTTCTCGGAAGCGGATTTCGAATCGCGTCCGGCCTACACCGATCCCGAGATCCGGCGTGCCTCGCTGTCCGGCGTGATCCTGCGGATGCTGTCCCTGGGTCTGGGCGACATCGAATCCTTCCCCTTCGTCGAGCCGCCGGATCCGCGCGCGGTGGCCGACGGCTGGCAGCAGCTGGCCGAACTCGGCGCGATCGACGGCGAACGCAGGCTCACCGCGACCGGCCGCACGATGGCGAAGCTGCCGGTCGACGCCAAGCTCGCGCGCATGCTCGTCGCCGCGCGTGCGCATGGCTGTCTCGATGCGATGCTCGCGATCACCTCGTTCCTCGGCATCCAGGATCCGCGCGAGCGGCCGTCCGACCAGCGCGGCGCAGCCGATGCGGCGCATGCGCAGTTCGCCGATCCGAAGTCCGAATTCATCGGCATCGTGAAACTGTGGGACGGCTACCGGCAGGCGCATGCCGAACTCACCCAGTCGCAGCTGCGCAAATGGTGCGACCGCAACTTCCTCGGCTTCCTGCGCATGCGCGAATGGCGCGAACTGCATCGTCAGCTGCGGCTGCAGTGCGAGGAACTCGGGTGGTCGATCGAGCCGCGCGACGCCGCCGTAGTGGACGCGGATCCGCGTGTGGCTGCACGTGCGGAAACCGCGGCCTTCATCGCGCTGCATCGCGCGTTGATCGCAGGCCTGCCGACCCAGGTCGGCCATCGCGCCGATCCCGCTGGCGGCGGCCGTGCGACCGGCCAGTTCGAAGGTCCGCGAGGCCGGCGCTTCCAGTTGTTTCCCGGCTCGCCGCTGTCGAAGAAGCCGCCACCGTGGGTGCTGTCGGCGACGCTGCTGGATACCGAAAAGGTCTGGTCGCTGACCAATGCCGCGATCGAACCGGACTGGGTCATCGGTGAGCTCGATCATCTGCTCGCGCGGCGTCATCACGATCCGCGCTGGTCGCGTTCGCAGGGGCGCGTGGTCGGCAGCGAACAGATCAGCCTGTTCGGACTGGTTCTCGCGCCGAAGAAGCCGGTCGACTACGGACGGTTGTATCCGGACGAGGCGCGCGCGCTGTTCCTGCGCGATGGACTGGTGACCGGTGAGATCAACACACGCGCGACCTTCGTCGAGCGCAACCTGCGCACGCTTGAGCGCGCACGCGAAGAGGAAGCCAAGCAGCGCCGGTCCGGGCTCGTCGTCGACGAGGACTGGATGGCGCAGTGGTACGCGCAGCGCCTGCCCGCCGATGTGCTGTCGGCGCAGGCACTGGATGCGTGGTGGCGCAAGGCACCCGATGCGGCGAAGCAGGCACTGACCTGGAGCCGGGACGATCTGCTGATCGCCGATGGCGTGGACGCCGATCTGTTCCCGGCCTTCATCGCGCTCGGCGATGCGCGGCTCGCCGTGTCGTACCGCTTCGAGCCGGGTGCGGTCGACGACGGCATGACCGTGTCGGTGCCGCTGCATCTGCTCAACGCGATCGATCCGGTGCGGCTGTCGTGGCTGGCGCCCGGCTTCGTCGAGGACAAGGCGGCGGCGTTGATCCGCAGCCTGCCCAAGGCGCTGCGCCGCAACTTCGTACCGGCACCGGATTTCGCGCGCGCGTTCGCGCAGGCCTGGCGCGATGGCGATGCCGATGCGTTCACCGGCACGCTGGCGCGGTTCCTGAAGAAGCTCGCGGGCGTCGACATCGCCGCGTCGGATTTCGACGAGGGGGCGCTGGCGCCGCACCTGCGCGCGAACCTGCGTCTGGTCGACACCGGGCACGACCGCAAAAGTACGACCGTGCTCGCCGAATCGCGTGATCTCGACGATCTGCGCCGCCGCTTCGGCGAGCGCGCCGCGCGTGCATTCGCGGCGCACGCCGCCGATGGTCTGCAGCAGAGCGGGCTGAGCGCGTTTCCGGACACGCCGGTCCCGGTCTCGATTCCCGGCGCCGGCGGTCTACCGGCGTATCCCGCATTGCAGGACGACGGCGACAGCGCGTCGCTGGCGGTACACGCGGATGCGACCCACGCCCGACGCCTGCATCCGCAGGGCGTGCGGCGCCTGCTGACGATCGCGCTGGCAGAGCGCGTGCGGCATGCGCGCAAGCAGTTGCCGGTCGCGCCGAAGACCGCGCTGCTCTATGCCGCGATCGAATCCGCCGCGCCGCGCGACGGCAAGCCCGGCGACCGGCTGCGCGAGGATCTCGTCGACGGTGCACTCGCGGCGTTGCTCGTCGACGGACTCGAGACGATCCGCGATGCGGACGCGTTCGCCGCGCATCGCGACGCCGTCGGCAAGGCGCTGTTCGGCGAGGCGATGGCGCGCCTGCGGCAGGCCGAAGCGATTCTCGACCGCGTCGCCGACGTGCGCGCAAAGCTCGAATCGAAATTGATGGGCTGGGCGCGCGCGAACCTCGACGATATGCAAGCCCAGTTGTACGCGCTGGTGCCGCCCGGCTTCCTGCGCACCGTGCCGGCAACGGCGCTGTCGGAATACGCGCGCTGGCTGCATGCGCTGTCGCTGCGCGCCGAACGGGCGCAGCGCGATCCGCAACGCGATCAGCAGCGCATGCTCGACGTCAAACCCTTCGTCGACGCACTCGCCGAAGCCGCCGCGCGCGGACACGTCGGCGATCCGGACTGGCAGGCGCTGCGCTGGGACATCGAGGAACTGCGGGTGTCGCTGTTCGCCCAGGAACTCGGGGCGAAGGGCGGTGTGTCACCGAAGAAGCTGGCGGCACGGGTCGCGGCGTTGCGCTGACCCGTGCGGGGTTTCCGCCGGTGCGGCGCTGCGCACCGGTGGGGCGGCGCGTTAGCGGACGCGCTCGACCTTGGCCTGGGTGTTGTAGCCGTCGATCTTCATCCACCACACGTTCATGAAGCCGGGGCGGAGTCGGACAGCCACGTCGTTGCCGCGTGCGCCGGACAGGCTCGCACCGTCGATCTGTCGCCACACCTGGCCATTGGCGAGCGTGTACTGGCGGCCGCTGGCGAATCCCGTGAAGGGACCGGTGATCGTGCTCTCGATCGGCGCGCGGGACTGGGCGGTGGCAGGCAGGCCCGCGGCACCGGTCACGGCTTCGCGACGCCCTTCCTCACGCGCCTGCGCGATGCGGGTCTCGACATCCGCATCTGCCGCCACTCCGGGTGCTGCGCCGGTCGCGCCACCGGCGAGGAACGCGTTGAGGCGTGCGAGCTCGGATGCATCGAGCTTGTCCAGGCCGGCGGCCCGGAATTCGGCGGTGCTCATCCGGTCTTCGATCCGGGTGTCCTGCGCGTGGAGCGGCGCGGTTGCAAGAAGTGCCGCGATCAAAACGCTGTGGACTGCACGCATGCTCTGTTCCTCCGGTCTGGGCGCGGCTAGTGTAGACCGTCCTGCCCGCATCGAGCGGCCGATGCCAGAGCCTCCGGACAACCTGCGCGACCGCCTGCTGGCGCTGCCGACGATGGCCGCGTCCGGGCCGTCGCTGCGCGCCTTGCTGGCATCGTTGCCGGACGATGCGGCGATCGCGCCTGGCGATGCGGCGATGCTGCTCGATACCGTCGGCTCGCTGGGGTTGCTCGGCGCCGATGCCGAAGTCGTCGCGACCGCGCTCGCCGATGCGGTGCCGGCATGGCGTCCGACGTTGACCGCGCGACTCCCGGCGATCGTGCCCTTGATCGAAGGACTGGCCGCTGCGCACCAGGTCTGGTCGCTGCATGCCGAGCACGCGAGCGAAGGCAATCCCGAAGGCCTGCGCCGCCTGCTGCTGGCGTTGATCCGTGACCTGCGTCTGGTGTTGGTGCTGCTGGCGCGGCAACTGACGCTGATGCGCGCCGCGGCGCGCAGCGCGGATGACGCCGCGCGTCGCGCGCTGGCATCGCTGACGCGCGACATCCATGCACCACTGGCGAACCGGCTGGGCATCTGGCAACTGAAATGGGAACTCGAAGACCTCGCGTTCCGCTATCTCGAGCCGGACACCTATCGCCGCATCGCCGGCCTGCTCGACGACAAGCGCACCGGCCGCGAGCGCCATATCGAAGCGGTCCGCGTGCAGCTTGGCGAGGCGCTGGCCGCGCAGGGTGTGCGTGGTGAGGTCGCCGGCCGGCCCAAGCACATCTACAGCATCTGGAAGAAGATGCAGCGCAAGCAGGTGCCGATCGGCGAGCTCTACGATCTGCGCGCGGTGCGCGTGCTGGTCGACGACATTCCCGCCTGCTATGCCGCGCTCGGCGTGGTGCATGCGCTGTGGACGCCGATTCCCAGCGAGTTCGACGATTACATCGCCCGGCCCAAGCACAACGACTACCGCTCGCTGCACACCGCGGTGGTGGGTCCGGACGGCAAGACGCTGGAAGTGCAGATCCGCACGCGCGAGATGCACGAGGCCTCCGAACTCGGCGTCGCCGCGCATTGGCGCTACAAGGAAAGTGGCAGTTCGCAGCGCGCGTCCTCGGCCGGCGATGCCGCGCTCGAGCGGCGTATCGAATGGATGCGCCGTCTGCTCGATGCACATACCGAACCGGCGGGCGAGGGTGATCCGTCGCTGGCCGGTGCGCTCGGCACCGAGCTGGTGGAGGACCGCGTCTTCGTGCTGACGCCCAAGGGCGAGATCGTCGACCTGCCGCGGGGCGCGACGCCGCTGGATTTCGCCTACCACGTGCACACGATGGTCGGGCACCGCTGCCGCGGCGCGAAGGTCGACGGCCGCATCGTGCCGCTGGACTTTGTCCTGCACAGCGGTGAGCGGGTCGAAATCCTGACTGCGAAAACGCCCTCGCCGCGGCGTGACTGGCTGGTCACCTCCAACGGCTTTCTGGCCAGTGCGCGTTCGCGCGAGAAGGTTCGCAACTGGTTCCACAAGCTCGACCGTGCGCGCAATCTGCAGGCCGGTCGCGAGTTGCTGGACAAGGATCTGCGCCGGCTCGGCCTGCTGCATGCGGATCTCGCGCCGGTGCTGTCGCGCTTCAATGTCGCCACCGTCGACGATCTGCATGTGCTGGTCGCGCTCGGCGACGTCGGCCCGAACCAGATCGGACGTGCGCTGCTGGAGCTGGAGCGCGAGCGCGAGGCGCCGAGCGAGGTGGCCGCGCCGACATTGCCGCTGCGGCAGCCGCGACGCCTGCCCAAGACCGCCGATTCCGAGTTCCACGTGGTCGGGGTCGACAATCTGCTCGTGCAGGTCGCACGCTGCTGCCGGCCGGTGCCGGGCGAGCCGATCGCCGGCTATCTGACCCGCGCGCGCGGTGTGACCGTGCACCGCCGCGACTGCCCATCGTTCCTGCGGTTGTCGGCGAAGGAGCCGGCGCGCGTGCTGCCGGTGGAGTGGGGGCGCGCAAGTGGCGGCCATGTGTCGGACATCGTCATCGAGGCCGTCGATCGCCGGCATCTGCTCAAGGACCTCAGCAACGCGATCGCACAGGAGGACGTGCACGTGCTGTCGATCCAGAGCGAGGCTCTGGGACTGTCGCGCGTGCGCCTGCAACTGCGGGTGCGGGTCGCGGATTACGGCCAGCTCGCCCGCCTGCTCGGCAAGCTCGACGGCATGCCCGGCGTGGACGCCGCACGCCGGTGACGCGGCCGTTCAGTAGGGCCTTTCATACTGCGCCGCGTGCAACGCGAATCCGACATGCCTGATCCCATGGCGCCGCCACCGCGGGCGCGATTGGCGCGTGCGCGATCCACGGCGGTCGATGCACAGCAGCGTCGACGGGGCGGATGGATCGCGGCCGGCGTGTTCGCGGCCTTGGTGGTGCTGGTCATCATCGTTCGACTGTTCCTGGTCGACCGGTTCTGGCCGGAGACCCGTGCACAGGCCCTGCTCGATGCCGCCGCAGGCGCGACCGCCGCCGGCCGCCTGAGCACGCCCGACGGCGACGGCGCCCGCCAGCTCTACGAAGCCGCGCTCGCGCTCGATCCCGACGATGTCCGTCCGCGCGCCGGTCTTGCCGAGGTCGCGCGTGCCGCTGTGGTGCAGGCGGCGACGGCGGTGGAGGCGGGTCGCTTCGAAGACGCGCATGCGGCGTTGCGGCTCGCCAGGGAATTGTCCGCGCCGCGCGAGCATGTCGATGAGGTGGCCACCGCGCTGCGACAGCGGGAAGCGGCGGGTGCCGGACTCGATCGGCTGATTGCCGAGGCGCAAGCGGCGCAGGCCGCCGGTCATCTCGATGCGGGCGAACAGAGCGCGCTGCCGCTGTACCGCCGCGTGCTGGCGCTGCAGCCGGACAATGCCGATGCATTGCGGGGGCGTGAGGATGCACTGGCCTCCCTGCTGGAGGACGCGCGACATCGTCTGCGCGAAGGCGATCTGCGCGATGCGGCCGACCTGATCGCACGCGTCCGCGCATACGATGCCGGCCACGTCGATCTGCCCGACACCGACGCGCGCCTGACCGAAGAGCTCGATGCATTGCGCCGTCGCGCCGCGCGCAGTCTGGAGGCGGGCAATGTCGAACGCGCGGTCGCCGAGTGGCGCACGCTGCTTGCATTCGACCCCGCCGATGCGCGCGCGCAGCGCGGCCTGCACGATGCCGGCGCTGCCTACGCAGCCCGCGCGGAACGCTTCGCGCGCGACTTCAATTTCGCCGACGCCGACGCGCAACTGCGCGAAGCGCGCGCGCTGGCCAGTGACAGCGAAGCGGTACGCGTTGCCGTCGAGCACGTCGAACGCTCGCGCGCGCGACATGCGCGCCTGGGGCCACAGTTGCCGCCTGCCGAAAGGCGGCAGCGCGTGGACAGCCTGCTGCGACAGGCTGCCGCGGCCGAGGCGCGCGGCGACCTGCTGACGCCGCCCGGCGACAGTGCCTACGACAAGATCCGTGCCGCGCGTCTGGTGGCGCCCGACGATGCGGCCGTCGCGCGCGCCTCATCGCGTCTGCTGCCGTCGGCCCGGCAATGTTTCGACGCAGGCCTGCGCGCCAACAGTCTGGCGCGCGCGCGCGCGTGTCTGGATGCCCGCGAAGTGCTCGGCGACGCAGGCAGTGCGGTGCGCGATGCGCGTCGGCGGTTGGCGCAACGCTGGCTGGCGATCGGAGACGAGCGTCTGGGCGCGGGCAATCTCGCCGGCGCGGAAGCCGCGCTTGCATCGGCACGCGATGTCGATGCAGGTGTACCGGGGCATCAGGAGTTCGCGCAGCGGCTGCGCGCGGCTTCGATCAACCGCTAGCGGTCGAGCGCGAGCCGTCGAGGAACACGCGACGCACCGTATCGCGTGCAGCGTCCAGCGAGAAATGCGCCTGCACGTTCGCCAGTCCGTTGCCGGCGAGGTGGGACCACAGCACTTCGTCGCCATACAGGGTGATCACCGCATCCGCGAATGCGTCCGCATCCTCGGCCAGCAGGACGTCTTCGCCGTCTTGCAGATACATGCCTTCGGCCGCGCACGGCGTTGCGACGACCGGCTGGCCATGCGCCATGCTCAGATTGACCTTGCCCTTGACGCCCGCGCCGAAGCGCAGCGGTGCGACGGCGATGCGGCAGCCGTCCATGTAGGGCGCGATGTCCGGCACGTGACCGTGGATGTGCACGCCGGGGGCGTCCGAGAACGCGGTAATCGTGTCCGGCACGTAGCCGCCGATGCAGTGGAACTGCACGTCCGGTAGCGCCGCACGGATGCGCGGAAAAACCTCGCCGAGGAACCAGCGCATCGCATCGACGTTCGGCGGATGGCGGAAGCCGCCGACGAACACGAGGTCGCGCCGCTCGGCGAATGCTGCGCCGGCGCCCGCGATCTCGTGTAGGTTCGACAGCACGGTGACATGCGCATCCGGCGCGTCGCTGGCTAATACCTCGGCCTCAGCCGCGCTGACGACAAGGGTGTCGTCGCTGCGCGCGATGACGTCCAACTCCAGCGAGCGCGTACGCGCGGCAGCGCGAGCCAGCGATGCGTCGTTCGCGACTTCGGCGCCGCGCTGCTCGCGGATGTAATGCAGATCGATGCTGTCGAACACGACCCGCGCCTGTAGCGCATGCGCACGCACCAGCGGCAGGAACTCGCGCGCGATGTAGTGGCGGCATAGCAGTACGCGCTGGAAGCGGCCGCCATGCGTGCGCATCCAGCGCGCGACGCTGCCGACGTGCGGGTCGTACCAGACCTCGACGCCGAGCGCCTGCAAGGCGCGTGTCGCCTCGCCGGCGTGCCGGCGGTCGGCCGGCAGGAACACGACATGCGCACCCGCCTCGCGCAGCAGCCGCATCAGGTTCACCAGCCGCAGCGACGCCGAATCACGGTCGGGGCTGGGCGTGAGGTTGTCGACGATCAGCACCTGCGGCGTGCAGGGGCGCGGCAACTGTCCAGCCTCGACCAGCTCGATCGGCCGCGGTGCGAGCGCGTCGTGCCAGCGCGCTTCGAACACCGGGAGGTTGCGCGCCTGCGCGGCCTTCATGCCACGGGTCAGGTCGGTGCCCGCGCTGACGCCTTCCAGGTGCACGATGCGCGCGATCGGCTGTACCAGCACGCGCAATCCCGCTTCGCGGACGCGGAACGCGAGATCGGTGTCCTCGTAATAAGCCGGCGCATAGCGCGGATCGAATCCGGCGAGACGTTCGAACAGGCTGCGTTCGAGCATCAGTGCCGCGCCGGACACGTAGTCCACGTCCGCGCACCAGGCGAACGCGGGGTGCGTGGGATCGGCGAACCGGCCCCGGCTCTCGCCGCGCCCGTCGCGTGCCAGCATTGCGCCGGCTTCCTGCAGCCGCCCGTCGGGGTAGATCAGCTGGGCGCCGACGATGCCGACGCCGGCCTGCGCATCGAAGGTCGCGCGCAGCGCGTCCAGCCAACCGGGTTGGGGCACGGTGTCGTTGTTGAGGAACAGCAGGAAACGACCGCGTGCGATCGCGGCGCCCGCATTGCATGCGCCGATGAAGCCGAGATTTGCCGGCAGCGCATGCAACCGCAGGCCATCGACCTGCGCGAGCAGCACCAGCGTGTCGTCCGGACTCGCATCGTCGACGACGATCACTTCGATCGGCGTGTGCGGCGGATGTGCGGCGATCGAGCGCAGGCAGGCGATCGTCTGGTCAACGTGGCCGTGCACCGGGATGACGATGCTGACGTCGGGCGCGTCGGAGACGGGCAGGGCGAAGGGAGCGAATGGCGACAGGTCCGCGGCCAGCAAAGAATCGGCCGAGGTGGGCGCGAACAGCCCCAGCTGCGCGCTGACACGCTGCCACGTCGCGGCTGGGCCGCGGGTGCGCAAACTGGCGAGACCGCGGCGGCACAGGCCGAGCGCACGCTCCAGTTGGAACCGCGCGCCCGCCAGGGAAAACGACATGCGTTCGTAACTCCAGCTGACTGTTCGGGAGACGGTCCGGGTCCGCGCCGGAGCGCTGGGATAGACTGCCCGGCGCTATTGTGGCATCCACATCGACCCGCCGCCGCGGGTGCAGGAACTCCATGGCCCGGATCGATTACGAAGACGACGACACCGACGATCTGAACGACGACGCGCCGCCTGCCTGGCGTCGGCGCGCGGTGACTGCGGTGCTCGCCCTGGTCGGTCTTGGACTCGGTTTTCTGATTCCCTACACGCTGTACTTGAATCATCAGGTCAGCGAGAAGTTCGGGGCGCTGACCTGGCAGGTGCCGACGCGCGTCTATGCGCGTCCGCTGCAGATCACGCCGGGTGTAGCGATGAATGCCGCGACGCTCAAGACTGAACTCGACGCCGCCGGCTATCGCGAAGGTGACGGCGTCAAGCCGGGCACATATGCGAGCGAAGGCGGACGCTGGACGATCTCCAGCCGCGGCTATCGCGATGTCGATGGCGCGGTCGCACCCGGCCGCGTGCAGCTCATGCTGTCGGGCGGACGCGTGTCGCGGCTGCGCGATGGCGACGGCGAGCGCGCGCTCAAGGTCGCACGCATGGATCCGGCGCGTATCGCCACGCTCTACGGCCAACGCCAGGAAGAGCGCCGGCTGGTGCGCATCGACGAAGTGCCGCAACTGCTGACCGACACGCTGCAGGCGGTCGAGGATAAGGACTTCGCGCATCACCACGGCATCGACCTCAGTGGCATGGCCCGCGCGGCGCTGATCAACCTGCGCGCCGGCGAAACCCGGCAGGGCGCGAGCACGCTGACCCAGCAGCTCGCGCGCAGTGGCCTGCTCGGCATCGGCCGCGAGCAGACCTACACCCGCAAGTTCAACGAAATCCTGTACGCGATGCTGATCGAGGCGCGCTACGGCAAGGGCCCGATCCTCGAGGCCTATCTCAACCAGGTGTATCTGGGCCAGCGCGGCGCGCAGGCGATCCACGGCGTCGCCGCCGGCGCGGAGTTCTGGTTCGGCCGCCGCCTCGACGATCTGGAAACCGAGCAGGTCGCGCTGCTGGTCGGCATCATCCGCGGGCCTTCCCATTACGACCCGCGCCGCAATCCGGAACGCGCACTGGCCCGGCGTGATTTCGTGCTCGGCAAGATGCTCGAATCCGGCCTGATCGACCAGGCCGCGCACGATCGCGCCACCAAGCGTCCGCTCGGTGTCACCGAGACACCCGGCAGCATCGCCGCGAACCGCTTTCCCGCCTATGTCGATCTCGTGCGCCGCCAGCTGGCGCGCGACTATCCGACCGGTGAACTGCAGGGCGCAGGCCTGTCGGTGATGACCGCGATGGCGCCGTCGGCGCAGGCGTATGCGGAAGGCTCGACGGTCCGCACGATCAAGGATCTGAGCACCGGAAAACGCCCGCCACTGCAGGCCGGACTCGTCGTGACCGACGTGCATTCGGGTGAAGTGGTGGCGGCCGTCGGCAGTCGCGATCCGGTCGAGCACGGGTTCAATCGCGTGGTCGAGGCGCATCGCCCGGTCGGTTCGCTGCTCAAGCCCTTCGTGTATCTGCTCGCCTTCGGCAACCCGTCGCAGTATTCGCTGGCGAGCTGGGTGGACGATTCGCCGGTGACGATCACGCTGGAGAACGGCCGGCGTTGGTCGCCGGGCAATTCCGACGGCCGCAGCCACGGCACGGTGCGGATGATCGATGCGCTGGCGCGCTCCTACAACCAGGCGACGGTGCGGGTCGGCGAAGCCGTCGGCGCGCGTGCGCTGGCCGATCTGGTGCACGTGCTCGCCGGCGTGCGGGCAACGCCGAATCCGTCGCTGACGCTGGGCTCGATGGACCAGAGCCCGTATGCGATGGCACAGCTCTACCAGTTCCTCGCATCCGGCGGCGAGATCCAGCCGCTGCGCGCGGTGCGCGGCGTGATCGACGAGCAGGGCCGCGTGGTCAACCGCTACGACAACGCGCCGCGCCCGGCGCAGGAAGGCGACGCGATCGCCGCGCGTCTGGTGACGCTGGCGCTGCAGCACGCGGTGACCTCGGGCACCGGTCGCCAGCTGGTCAGCGACGGCCTCGGCCGGCTCAACGCCGCCGGCAAGACCGGCACCAGCAACGACGGCCGCGACAGCTGGTTCGCCGGCTGGACCGGCGATCACCTCGCCGTGGTCTGGGTCGGCAACGACCAGAACGAGCAGACGGGTCTTTACGGTGCGACCGGCGCGATGCGCGTGTGGTCGGGCATCTTCTCGCGCCTGCCGAGCGCACCGCTCGAAGTCGGCGACGCGGGTCTCGAATGGCAGTGGGTCGCGCAGTCCAACAGCACCGACGCCGACTGCCCCGATGCGCGCCGCTTCGCGTTCGTCGCCGGTTACGCGCCGCCGTACCAGCCGTGCCCGACCTACGATCCCAACCAGACCTTTGTCGACGAGAATGGCAATCTCGTCGATGCGACCGGCGCGCCGGTGCAGCGGGAGCGCCGCGGCTGGCGTGAGTTCTTCGGCTTCGGCCGTGATGAGGAGGCCGCGCCGCCAGCCGACACCGCGCCGCCGGCCCCCGCACCGGCGCCTGCGCCCGCACCGCCCATCGAGGAGTCGCCCTGATGCATCCGTTCCGTCTCGCGTTGCGCCTGTCGGCGCTGTCCGCCGCGCTCGTGCTCGTCGCCTGCGCCAGCCCCTCGCCGACCACCGCCGGTGCCGTACCGGCCTCGACCATTCCGCCGGTGACCATGGTCCAGGCGATCCGCGCATCCGCCGGCGATGGCGACGGCGAGCTCGCCGTGCAGCCGCTGCGCGATCCGATGGTCGAAGACCTGCGCGCACGTGCGGTCACGCTGGAAGCGCAGGGTGATCTGGCGGGCGCGGTCGCCGCACTCGATGAGGCGATGACGATCGTCGACAGCGATCCCGCACTGCTGCAGGAGCGCGCGGAACTGGCGATCCTGCAGAACGATCTGCCCAGGGCCACACAACTGGCCGAACGCGCCTACGCGCTTGGTGCGCAGGTGGGTCCGCTGTGCCGCCGCCACTGGATCACGCTCGAACAGGTGCGCCTGTCGACCGGCGATGCCGAAGGCGCGACCCAGGCGCGCGGACAGGCCGATGGCTGCCGTGTCGCCGGGCCCAATCGCTACTGATCGTGCCACCGGCCGGGCCCGTGCTCGACGCGCGTGACGCCCGCCTCGCGGACCGCAGCCGCGAGGCCCTCGCCCCCAGCGGCCTGCTGGCGGAACGGATTCCCGCGTTCCGGCCGCGCGTCGCCCAGCAGTCGCTGGCGATGTCGGTGGCCGATGCGATCGACCAGCGCGCCACACTGCTGGCGGAAGCCGGCACCGGCACCGGCAAGACCTTTGCCTATCTTGTGCCGGCGCTGCTGTCGGGGCTGAAGACGATCGTCTCGACCGGCACGCGCGCGCTGCAGGACCAGCTGTTCCATCGCGATCTGCCGCGCGTGCGCGACGCGCTCGGCAGTGGTCTGCGCAGCGCGCTGCTCAAGGGCCGCGCGAACTATCTGTGCCTGTATCGCCTCGAGCAGGCGCGTGGCGAGCCGCGGCTGGCCTCGCGCGAACAGAGCGATCCTGCGCAAAGCCGCCAGTTCCAGCGCATCGTCGCCTGGGCCGGGCGCACGCGCATGGGCGACATGGCCGAACTCGACGGCCTGCCGGAAGACACGCCGCTGCTGCCGCTGGTCACCTCGACCGTCGACAACTGTCTCGGCAACGACTGCCCGTTCTGGAGCGAGTGCTTCCTCGTGCAGGCGCGCCAGCGCGCGCAGGCGGCCGACGTGGTCGTGGTCAACCATCACCTGCTGCTGGCCGATCTGGCGCTGAAGCAGGAAGGCTTCGGCGAGATCCTGCCGGGCGCGCAGGTGTTCATCGTCGACGAGGCGCACCAGTTGCCGGAACTCGCCGCGCAGTTCTTCGGCGAGGGCATGAGCGCGCGGCCGCTGGTCGAGCTGGCGCGCGATGCGATCGCCGAATGCAAGGACGTGCCCGGCGCACTGCCGGTGCTGCAGTCGCCGGCGCATGCGCTGGAAGAAGCGACGCGCGTGCTGCGCACCGCGATGGACGGACTGCCACCGCGCGGCACCCGTTATCGCGCGCTGTACGAGCCTGCGGTCGAGGACGCATTGCATGCGCTCGACGACGCGCTGCTGCATCTCCGCGATGCGCTCGGCCCGCTGCGCGAAGCCTCGCCCGGCTTCGACAGTTGCCATGCCCGCGCGCAGGCCTTCGTCACGAAGCTGCGGCGCTGGAACGATGGCAGCGCCGCGGCGGACTCGATGTTCGACGACGACGAAGCACCCGTCGAAAACGCCGGCGCGCCGCCGCTCGACGACGGCGTGCTGTGGTACGAACTCACGCCGCGTGGCTTCCGCCTGCAGCGCACGCCGCTCGATGTCTCGGCGCCGCTGCGCATGCATCGCGAAGCCTCGGGCGCGGCGTGGATCTTCACCTCGGCGACGCTGGCAGTCGACGGCCACTTCGATCACATCGCCGAGCGTCTCGGCATCGAAGCGCCGCAGACCCTGCTGACGCCGAGCCCGTTCGACTGGCCGCACCAGGCACTGTGCTATCTGCCGCCGAAGCTGCCGCAACCGTCGGCGCAGGACTACACGCGCGCCGTCGTCGATGCGGTGCTGCCGGTACTCGAAGCCTCGGCAGGTCGTGCGTTTCTGCTGTTCGCCTCCCATCGCGCCCTGCGCGAAACCGCGGCACTGCTGCGCGATGGCACTCGCGACTGCCCGTGGCCGCTGTTCGTGCAGGGCGAGGCGCCGAGGCATGTGCTGCTGCAGCGCTTCCGCGAATCGGGCAACGGCGTGCTGCTGGGCGCAGCGAGTTTTCGCGAAGGTGTCGACGTCGCCGGCGACGCCTTGAGCGTCGTGGTCATCGACAAGCTGCCGTTCGCCGCGCCCGACGATCCGGTGTTCGAGGCACGGCTGGATGCGATCCGCCGCGCCGGCGGCAACCCGTTCCGCGATGAGCAGCTGCCGCAGGCGGTGATTGCGCTCAAGCAGGGCGTGGGCCGTTTGATCCGTACCGAATTCGATCGCGGCGTGCTGGTGCTGTGCGATCCGCGCCTGCTCGGCCGGAGCTATGGCGGCGTGTTCCTCGATTCGCTACCGCCGTTGCCGCGCACGCGGGAACTGTCGACCGTTGCCGCGTTCTTCGCATCGCCTGCGACAATGCCGGCCGATGTCCCTGCGTCGTCCCCGCTTCCGGAAGTGCCGCCGTCATGAAACTGCTCGCGTTCGAAACCGCCACCGAAGCCTGCTCCGTCGCCATCTGGGACGATGGCCGCGTGCTGGAGCGCTTCGAGATCGCACCGCGCCGGCACGCCGAACTCGCATTGCCGTGGGCCGAGGCGCTGCTGGCAGACGCCGGCATCGCGCGCAGCCAGGTCGACGCGGTGGCGGTCGGTCACGGCCCCGGCGCGTTCACCGGCGTACGTCTGGCGATCGCACTGGTGCAGGGCATCGCACTGGCGCTCGATCGCCCGGTCGTCGCACGCTCCACGCTCGAAGTGCTGGCGATGCGTGCGCAGGCCATGCCGGGCACGCAGGTGCTGGCCGCGATCGACGCGCGCATGGGCGAGGTCTACAGCCAGGCCTTCGTGCACGACGCCGATGGTCTGCGTGCGCTAGGACCGGCGCGCGTCTGTGCGCCCGATGCGGTGGAATTGCCGGGCGATGCGACCGGCTGGGCGGGAGCCGGGACCGGGTTTGCGGCCGTGGATGGCGCATTGCAGTCGCGTCTGCGAGCACGTTTCGCGAAGATCGACGCGACCGCGCTGCCGCACGCGGCCGATCTGGCACAACTCGCCGCCGCAGCGTTCGCGCGCGGTGAAGCGGTCGCGCCCGAACGCGTCGAACCGGCCTATTTGCGCGATAACGTCGCGCTGACCCTCGTCGAACAGGTTGCGCTGCGCGCCGCGCGCCGCGCCGCGGAACCCGGCACGCCGGGCGCGGTCTGACCCTGACCCTTCATGGAGAGCGCGACATGACCACGACGCCCCCGCCTCTGTCCCCGTGGCGTGCCGGTCAACGTGGCACGCGCCTGCGTGGCTGGTTGCGCCGCGAAGGTCTGCCGCTGATCTGCCTGCTCGGCCTGCTGCTGGTCGCGCGCTCGTCGCTGGCCAACCACTACTACGTGCCCAGCGGTTCGATGGAACCGACGCTGCTGCCGGGGGACCGCGTCGTCGTCGACATGCGGTCTTACGGCCTGCGCGTGCCGTTCACCCAGTGGGCGGTGTGGGATGGCGATACCCCGGCGCGCGGCGATGTCGTCGTGTTCCGTTCGCCGTCGGATGGCATCCGCCTGATCAAGCGCGTGGTTGCCGTTGCCGGCGACCGTGTCGATCTCGTCGACGGGCGTCTGGCGATCAACGGCGCGCCACTCGCCGCGAAGCCCGGCGCGCCGGAAGACTTCGGCGACGTGCAGGTGACGCTGAATCTCGATTCGGGCGGCGGCCCCGATCTCGACAACCTGCAAGTACCCGAAGGCCAGGTGCTGGTGCTGGGCGATCATCGCGGTGCCAGCATCGACGGGCGCTACTTCGGCTTCGTGCCGGCGGCGGCGATCTACGGCCAGGCCCGTGGCGTGTTCTGGCGTACGGGCGACGGCTTCGGTTGGCGGAAGCTCTAGCACTCTGTGGGAGCACGCCCCGTGTGCTCGCGGGAATCGACGGCCCCTATCTGTCGTCGATCAGTTCGCCGCCCGGCAGGAAGTTCCAGGTCCGGGTGACATGCAGCACGTCGATCTCGTCACCGGTCGAAGGCAGGGGCGGGTAGGGCTCGGCCAGCCGCGCGATGTTCAGCGCCGCGTCGTCGAGCATCGACGTCCCGCTGCTGCGGATGATGTCGGCGCGTTCCACCGAACCGTCGCGGCGGATCGCCACGCTGATCACCAGTTCGCCGGCCAGCTGTCGGCGCCGCGCTTCGTCGGGATAGTTGAGATTGCCGACGCGCTCGACACGGTCCACCCATTGCCGCAGATACGCGGCATAGGCGTATTCCTGCGTACTCGCCGACACGAACTTGCGCTTGGGCCGGCGCGCGTAGCGCTCCGAACGCATGTGGATCTCGGCCGCGAGCCGCGCCATTTCCAGATCGCGCTCGATCTTCTCCGGCCCGCGCGGCAGCGTCGACGGATCGGTCTGCGTGGTCGGATCTTCGACGGGCAGCGTCGTCTCGCCACGCGTGCTCGCGACCACGCGATCGAGCGGTGGCGGCTGCGCATCCGGCGATTGCGCACGCAGTTCCATCGGCGCGACGCCGGTCGTGTCCTGCGGCACCTGGCCGATCTGCGCCTCGCGCGGGCGGTTGGTCTGTTCGTGTTCGCCGCCGCCCTGGTTGCTGGCCTGGGCGAGAAAGTCGGCCTGCGCCTGGGTCAGCGGGCTCGTGGTTTCGGTCAGGATCACGTCCAGCGTCGGCATCACCGGCGCTGCGTCTTCGGTCGCGAAGCCGATGCCCAGCACCAGCAGACCGTGAACCAGCAGCGACAGCACCAGCGTCGCACCGAGGCGCGCACCGTCGTCGATCTGCGGAGGCGGTGCGGCGGCCTGCATCGTCGGGTGCGCGCTGCGCGTCAGGGCGTGTGCGTCGCGACCGGACCGCGCTCGATCGCATCGAACAGCAGGCCGGCGATGTTGATGCCGTAGGCCGCGTCGATCTCGCGGATGCAGGTAGGACTGGTGACATTGACCTCGGTCAGCCAGTCGCCGATGACGTCCAGGCCGACGAAGCGCATGCCGCGCGCGGCCAGCGTCGGGCCGACCTGCGCGGCGATCCAGCGATCACGCTCGCTCAGCGGACGCGCTTCGCCGCGGCCACCAACTGCGAGGTTGCCGCGGAACTCGTCGCCCTGCGGAATCCGCGCCAGGCAGTAATCGACCGGTACGCCGTCGATCAGCAGGATGCGCTTGTCGCCGTCGACGATCTCCGGCAGATAGCGCTGCGCCATCGCCAGGCGACGACCGCCGTCGGTCAGCGTTTCCAGAATCACGTTGAGGTTCGCGTCGCCGGCGACGGCGCGGAAGATCGAGCGACCGCCCATGCCGTCGAGCGGCTTGAGCACGGCGTCGCGATGTTCGGCAACGAAGGCCTTCAGCGATGCCGCATCGCGGCTGACCAGCGTCGGCGGGCAGCACTGCGGAAACGCCAGCGCGCCGAGCTTCTCGTTCATGTCGCGCAGGCCCTGCGGATCGTTGACGATTCGAGCGCCCTGGCGCTGCGCCACCGACAGGATCTGCGTGTCGCCGACGAATTCGGGATCGACCGGCGGGTCCTTGCGCATCAGCACCACGTCGCCGGCGCCGAAGCGGCGCGGTGCGGGCGGGCCGAGGGTGTACCAGTCGCCGGCGTCCTCGCGCACGGTCAGTGGCGCGACCCGCGCAATCGCCTCGCCCCCGCTCATCGCCAGGCCGCCCGGAATCACGTAATGCAGGCGATGGCCGCGGCGCTGCGCCTCGAGCAGCATCGCGAACGTGGAGTCCTTGGCGATCCTGATCGACCCGATCGGGTCCATCACCACGATGACATCCAGGGACATGCGCACGACCTGCGGAATAGGGACGCACGATCTTATCAGGGGCGGTTCCCGTGCCGCGCCGCCGCATTTCGAGGCGCGGCGCACAAAGCGTGCGGAAATATTGACAGGCCGACGCCGGGCCGCGGTATAACTCCGTCCTGCACCGGCGCGCGAAGTCCCGCGCCGCGCACCAGGGGAGAATGCATGACCAGTGACGACAAGCCGTCCTCCGGCAGCCTTGACGGCTTGCGGGTGATGGTGATCGACGACTCGAAGACCATCCGGCGCACTGCCGAGACGCTGCTGCGTCGCGAAGGGGCCGAGGTCGTCACCGCCGTCGACGGCTTCGAGGCGCTGGCCAAGATCGCCGACCAGAAACCGCAGATCATCTTCGTCGACATCATGATGCCGCGGCTCGACGGCTATCAGACCTGCGCGCTGATCAAGAACAACCAGGTCTTCCGCAATACGCCGGTGATCATGCTGTCGTCGAAGGACGGCCTGTTCGACAAGGCGCGCGGCCGCATCGTCGGCTCCGAGCAGTACGTCACCAAACCGTTCACGCGCGAGGAGCTCCTCGACGCGATCCGTACGCACGTCACCGCCTGATCAGGGGAGAGCAGGGCATGGCACGCATCCTGTTGATCGAGGATTCGCCGACCGATACCGCGGTACTGACGCAGTGGCTGGAACGCCACGGCCACCAGGTCACCGCATTGGGCAACGCCGAGGACGGCATCGCAGCGTGCAAGCGCGAGCGTCCCGACCTCGTGCTGATGGATGTGGTGCTGCCGGGCATGAGTGGCTTCCAGGCCACGCGCGCGCTGGCCAAGGACGCCGAAACATCCGGCATCCCGATCATTATCATCAGCACCAAGGGGATGGAAACGGACCGGATGTGGGGCCTGCGCCAGGGGGCGAAGGGCTACATCGTCAAGCCACCGACCGAGGACGCGCTGATCAGTCAGGTCAACGCGGTTCTGGCGGGTTGATGTCCTCCGCGCAATCCGTCGATGCCCCCGTCGCGGGTGCGTTCGCACTGCTTGCCGAGTACGAGCGGCGCAGTCTGGCGCACAGCGTCGGCCTGCCCGACCAGCTCGATGCGCCCGGCCTGTGGCGCGGTGTCGGTTACCGCATCGGTCGGCGCATGCTGGCCTCGTCGTTCGACGAGGTCATCGAGATCCTGCCGATGCCGCCGGTGACGCCCGTACCCGGCGCACAACCTTGGATGCTCGGCGTCGCCAACATCCGCGGCAGCCTGCTGCCGATCGTCGATCTCAAACAGTTCCTCGAAGGCGAGCGCACCGTGCTGCAGGAAAGCCAGCGCGTGCTGATCGTGCGTCAGCCCGGCGGCGACGTCGCGCTGACCATCGACGAACTGTTCGGCCAGCGCAGTTTCCTCGAGGAAGACGAGGTCTCGGCCGAGCGCATCGCCGAAGGCCGCTACGGCCATTTCGTCGATCGCGCCTATGCGCATGCCAACGCGACCTGGGGCGTCTTCAGCCTCGACCGCCTCGGCCGCACCCCGGAATTCAGACACGCCGCGGCCTGATGGCCGCCGTCGTACCCAGCATCAGGAACGGACAGCCCGCATGAGCACAGCCGCCGATACTCTCGTCATCAAACGCCGCACCTTCGGCACGAACTTCTGGGTCGTGTTGCTGGTCGTGGCCGGCGCCATCCTGGTCCTCAACACCGGTTACAGCACGTGGAAGGCTTCGCGCCTGGGCGGCGCCAGCACCGCAGCCTCCAACCTGCGCGTGGACAGCCAGCGGCTGGCCAACCAGGGCAGCGAGGCGGTCCGCGGCAACGCCGCCGCGTTCGCCACGTTCAAGGCTACGCGCGCGCAGATCGACGGCGACATCCAGCAGCTCAACGCGAGTTTCGGCGATACCACCGGCGTCTCGGGGCCGATCGCCAAGGTCACCGAAACCTGGACGCCACTCGGCGCCAGCGCGCAGCGGCTGGCCGACAGCGAGACCGCGGTGACCGCGTTCGCAGGCCAGGCGCAGCGCTTCAGCCAGAGCGTGCCGCAGTTGCAGGCGCTGCTCGACGAACTGGTGCGGGCGATGTCGAGCAGCGGCTCGCCGTCCTCGCAGGTCTACATGGCGCTGCGCCAGGTGGTGATCGCCGGCGACATGGCGCGCCGCGTCACCGAAGTGCAGGCCGGCGGCAGTGGCGCCGCGATCGCGGGGCAGGGGCTGCGCCGCAATGCGGAAGATTTCCAGCAGGTCATGACCGGCCTGCGCGAAGGCGACCCGGCGCGCGAGCTGCAGGCGCTGACCAACGGCAACGCGCTCGCCGCGCTGGCCCGCGCCGACGAGGCATGGGCGCAGATGCGCGCGGAACTCGAAGCCATCCTCGGCAGCAGCGAACAGCTGTTCCAGGCGCAGGCGGCGGCCAGCGCGCTGGTGACCGGCTCCGACCAGTTGCTGACCGACAGCGAATCGCTGTTCAGTGCGTTTACCGCGTTCGGCTCGCTGACCGATCGCAGCATCCTCGGCAACATCTGGATCAGCATCGTGGCCGGCCTGATCGCACTGGTCGCCATCGCCGGTCTGCTCGTCTCGCTCAACCGCGCGCAGCGCGAGCGCTACGAGACCACGATGGAACTCAACAACCGCAACCAGGAGGCGATCATGCGCCTGCTGGACGAAATGGGTTCGCTCGCCGAAGGCGACCTGACGGTCAAGGCGACGGTCACCGAAGACATGACCGGCGCGATCGCCGACTCGATCAACTTCGCGATCGAGCAGCTGCGCAGCCTGGTGCAGACGATCAACGACACCTCGGTGCAGGTCGCTTCCAGCGCGCAGGAAACCCAGGCCACCGCGATGCATCTGGCCGAAGCGGCCGAGCACCAGGAACAGGAAATCAACTCCGCGTCGGACCGGATCAACGAGATCGCGGTCAGCATCGACCAGGTGTCGAAGAACTCCGCCGAATCGGCCGACGTGGCGCAGCGCTCGGTGCAGATCGCGACCAAGGGCGCGGGCGTGGTACGCGAGACGATCGCCGGCATGGACTCGATCCGCGACCAGATCCAGGAAACCTCGAAGCGCATCAAGCGACTGGGCGAAAGCTCGCAGGAGATCGGCTCGATCGTCGAACTGATCAACGACATCTCCGAGCAGACCAACATCCTGGCGCTCAACGCCGCGATCCAGGCGGCCTCCGCCGGTGAAGCCGGCCGTGGTTTCGCGGTCGTGGCCGACGAAGTGCAGCGCCTCGCGGAACGCGCGACCAATGCGACACGCCGAATCGAAACGCTGGTGCAGACCATCCAGTCCGACACCAACGAAGCGGTGACCTCGATGGAACAGACGACGTCCGAAGTGGTCGCCGGTGCGCGACTGGCCGAGGACGCGGGGACCGCCCTGGGCGAGATCGAAAGCGTCTCGACCAGCCTCGCCGACCTCATCCAGGGTATCTCCTCGGCCGCGCATCAGCAGTCATCGGCCGCGACCAACATCACCACGGCGATGCACACGATCCAGTCGATCACCAAGCAGACCTCGCAGGGCGCGAACCAGACTGCGGCGTCGATCGGCAATCTGGCGCAGCTCGCCGCCGACCTGCGCCGTTCGGTCGCCGACTTCAAGCTGCCGGCCTGAGCCACGGAACGGATTCCATGACTGTCTGCTTCATTCGCGCACGCGCGCGCGGCGCCCTTCGTGGAGCCGCCGCATGAGCGGTCTGCGCGATGCCATCGACCACACCATGCTCGGCTGGATCAAGCCGGAGCTGGACGAAGTGCTGCGCCAGGCGCGGATCGAACTGGAAGGCTTCGTCGAAGCGCCGGACGATCCGGGGCGCATGCGTCTGTGCGCCGGGTATCTGCACCAGGCGCAGGGCACGCTGCAGATGGTCGAGCTGCAGGCGCCGGCGATGGTGGTCGAGGAAATGGAAGTCCTGGCCAACGCCTTGCGTGACGGCGCGGTCGCCGACCGCGATGTCGCCTCGGCCGCCTTGCTGCGCGGCATGTTGCTGCTGCCCGACTATCTTGAACGCCTGCAGGGTGGCCACCGCGATATCCCCATCGTGCTGCTGCCGCTGCTCAACGAACTGCGCGCCGCGCGTGGCGACAGCGGGCTGAGCGAAAGCATCCTGTTCGCGCCGGATCTGGCGCGCGTACTGCCCGACACCGCGCCGGTCGAAGAGGCCGGCATCGATCCCGACGCCGCGTTGCGCCAGTTGCGCGTCGCGGTGCAGGCCTGGCCCGCGACCGGCAGCCCCGGCGATACCGGCGCACTCGTCGTCGGACTGTCGGCGCTGGCCGCGCAGGCCGGTTCCGATGCCCAGCGGCGCATGCTGTGGGTTGCCGCGCGCGTCGCCGACGCACTGGCCGATGGCGCATTCGCGCCGGCCGTGCATCCCACGCTGCGCCAGGTGTTCGCCGGTGTCGAACGCGAGGTGCGCCAGTACGCGCAGGTGCCGCGTCTCGACGCGACGCTGGCCGATGGCGCGCATGAATCCACGCGTCAGTTGCTCTACCACGTGGCCCACAGCGACGCCGCGCATCCCGCGCTCGACGCGCTGCGCGAGGCCTTCGACCTGCAGGCGCAGCTGCCGAGCGAGGCCGAGCTCGAACACGCGCGCGGCAGCCTCGGTGGTCGCAACCGCGCGTTGCTGGGCACGGTTGCGGCCGCGATCAAGGAAGACCTGCTGCGGGTCAAGGACGCGCTGGATCTGCATCTGCGGACCGGTTCGACCGACATCGCCGCCCTGCAGCCGCAGGTCGAGGTGTTGGCCGGTGTCGCCGACACGCTCGGCATGCTCGGCCTGGGCGCGGCGCGCACCGTGGTGCAGCAGCAGCGCGACACGATGCGCGGCATCGTCGGCGGTGCCATGCCGGCCAGCGAGGACACACTGCTCGACGTCGCCGGCGCGTTGCTCTACGTCGACGCGACGCTCGACGACCAGGTCTCGCGTCTCGGCGCCGAGGTCACCGACGGCGCCGACGACACGCTCGCCGTGGAGGCGAAGCAATCGATGACGGTGCTGGTCCGCGAGGCGATCGCCAATTTCTCCGATGCCCGCCAGGCCCTGGTCGCGTTCGTCGAGACCAGTTGGGATCACACCGAACTGCAGGAGGTGCCGCGCCTGTTGGCCGAGGTCGGCGGTGCGCTGGCGATGCTGGAACTGCCGCAGGCCGCGAGCTACCTGGCCGGCGTGCGCCTGTACGCCGAGCACGAACTGATCGCGCGCCAGCGCGTGCCCAATGGCCGCCAGCTCGACACCTTCGCCGATGCGCTGACGAGCCTGGAGTACTACCTCGAAGCGCTGCGCGAGCAGCGCCCGAACCGCGCCGACATCCTCGACATCGCACGCAGTTCGCTGGAAGCGCTGGGCTACTGGCCGTTGCCGGCCGCGAGCATCGTCGACGAGGCGACGCCCAAGCCGAATCCTTTCGACGACGTCGATACCGCCGGCATCGATCTGGACCAGCTGGCGCGTGGCATCGATGTCTGGGAGCCGCCGTCGACGACGACCGCGTCCGCGCAGCCCGCGACACCGGATGCGCCTGCGGCGGACCCGGCGCCCGTTCCGACGCCGTCGTCCGCGCGCAATGTCGCCGGTGGATTCGAGGACGTCGGCGATGAGATCGACGACGAGATCCGCGAAGTGTTCCTCGAGGAATTTGCCGGCGAGATCGAGAATCTCGACGCGCTGCTGCCGCCGTGGCGTGCGCAACCGGACAACATCGAACTCGTCCGTCCGATCCGGCGCGTATTCCACACGCTCAAGGGCAGCGGCCGGCTGGTCGGCGCGAAGGCGCTGGGCGAGTTCAGCTGGTCGATCGAAACCATGCTCAACCGCGTGATCGACGGTCGTCCGGCGACGCCCGCCGTGGTCGAGATGCTCGATCAGGCGTTCTACGCGCTGCCCGAACTGCAGGCGGTGCTGCGTGGCGAGGCCACGTTGCGCACCGATCTGCAAACGATGCAGGCCAATGCAGCCCGCATCGCGGCAGGCGACGACACGATGCCGGCGCGGCCCGCGGCCCTTGTGGCTGCTGCCGATACCGCCGCTGTCGAAGACGCGCCGGCGTCGCTGGATGTCGACACCGATGCCCCCACGGCTGCGACGACGGACGACGATGCGACTGCCGGGACCGGGCACGCAGCGCTTGCCGTCGGCTCCGAGGAGATCGACACGGTGCCCGCGTCCGTCGACGCGTTGCTGCTCGAAATTCTCGACAACGAAGTGCAGGGGCACTTGCAGACTGTCGGCGACTGGCTGGGTGCGATCGATGCCGGCGCGCCCGCCGACGGCGAGCGTCTGCTGCGTGCGCTGCACACCATGCACGGCGCCTTCGCGATGGCCGAGGTGCCTGCGATCGGTCTGCTGCTCGGCCCTGCCGAGGAATACGCCCGACGCCTGGTGGCCGCTGGCACCACGCCCGACGCCGACGCCCTGCCGTTGCTGGACGCAGTCTGCATCGCCGCCCGCGAGGCGCTGCGTCAGCTGCACGAACCCGAGCCGCGGATCGCGGTGCGGACCGCGTTGGCCGACCAGGTCAGCGCATTGCGCGACCGCCTGCCCGAGGCTCCGGTCGAACGTTTCGAATTCGATCTGCCCGACGACATCGACGCGCTGGACGACGGGTCCGATTCGACGTCGATCGCACTCGACGACGCCGGTCAGACCGGGCAGACGGAACTGGACGCCGCACGCATCGAGGCCGAGCGCGCTGCGCAGGCGGAACTCGAGCGTCTCGAAGCCGAGCGTCTCGCGCTCGCAGAAGCCGAACAGGCCGAAGCGGCACGTCTCGAAGCCGAACGTGCCGAGACCGAGCGCCTGGAGCAGGCGCGCCTCGTCGCCGAGCGTCTCGCACGGGAAGAAGCCGAGCAGGCGGAAGCGGCCCGGATCGAAGCCGCGCGTCTCGAAAGCGAGCGCGCGGAAGAAGCCCGTCTTGCTGCCGAGCGAATCGCGCAAGAAGAAGCCGAGGCCGAACGCGCACGACTCGAAGCCGAGCGTGTCGAATCCGAACGACTGGAAGCAGAGCGGCTCGCCGCCGAGCGCGCTGCGCAGGACGAAGCCGAGCAGGCCGCGCTCGCGCGCCTCGAGATCGAGCGTGCGGAAACGGAACGCGCCGAAGCCGAACGCGTTGCAGCCGGACAGCTGGAACAGGAACGTCTGGCGGCGGAGCAGTCTGCGCAGAGGGACGACGTCGCTGCGGCGCACGAGCAGGCCGCGCCGGAAAATGCCGGAGCGGATGACGCGCGCCAGGATGATGCCGCGCGGATCGCAATCGAGGCTTTCGAAAAGCTTCGCCGTCAGGCGCACATCGACGCCAGCGTGCTGGTCGCCGAGCGTGTCCGCTTCGAGCAGGACGAAACCGCGCGCCGTCTTCGCGATGCCGGGTCGACAGCCGCGGAGGCGATCGCGCCGCCCGCAGTCGAACCGGTTGATGCCGTCCCAGACGATGTCGATGCCCCTGGGTCCGTGGACGCTCCGGTCGATGCCGACACCTCGTTGAGCGAGGACATCGCGGCGGCGCCTGCGATCGAACCGGTCGACATCGATGCGCTGGAATCGGCCGACGTGATCGACGTCGAAGAGGCCGTGGAAGCGCCCGCGGCTTCGCTCGACAAGGTCGACGCGGAAACCGAAGTCGAAGTCGTCGATACCGCAATGCCCGCGCCGGACATCGAAGCGGATGCATCGACAGAGACCGTCGGAGCCGAAACGCCGGCCGATCCATCCCCTTTCGCGCAGGACGAAGCACTGCCGGCCAGCGAAGACGATCCCGATGCGGCGCTGGCGCTGGACGGTCTCGATCCGGAGCTGATCGACATCTTCGTCGAGGAAGGGATCGACCTGCTCGACCATTCCGATGCGTTGCTCGCGCAGCTGCGGATGTCGCCCGACAACCGCGACGCGGTGGCCGGACTGCAGCGCGACCTGCACACGCTCAAGGGCGGTGCGCGGATGGCCGGCCTGATGGAGATCGGCGAGCTGGGTCATGCGATGGAGACGCTGCTCGAATCCGTCGCCGAGCGTCAGCGCACGCTGCGGCGCGGCGACGTCATGCTGCTCGAGCGTGGTTTCGACCGCCTGCACACGATGGTCACCCGTGCCGGGGATCGCCGTGCGATCGGCGCGTCGCAGGCGCTGGTCGATGCCTTCAGCGGCAAGCGTGCGGGCGAGTCGTCGGACACAGGGCCGGCACCGGCCCACGAGGCGTCGAAGATCGAGCTGGCGCCGTTGTCCGCACCGCTGCCGCTCGACGGCGGCACGGTCGAGGACGAAGAGACTGCGCTGCGTGGTTCGCAGGAGCAGGTGCGCATTCGCGCCGATCTGCTGGACAAGCTGGTGACCTACGCCGGTGAGGTCGCGATCTACCGCGCGCGGCTGGAGCAGCAGCTCGGCGCGTTCCGCGGCGCGATGAACGAACTGGCGCAGACCAACACACGTCTGCGCGACCAGCTGCGCCGCCTCGATATCGAGACCGAAGCGCAGATCGTCGCGCGTTACCAGCGCGAGGGCGAAACCACCGATACGACCTTCGATCCGCTGGAGCTCGACCGCTTCTCGACCCTGCAGCAGCTCTCGCGTGGACTCAGTGAGACCGCGTCGGACTTCGGCAGCCTGCAGCAGATGCTCGACGACCAGACGCGGCAGTACGAAAGCCTGCTGACGCAGCAGTCGCGGGTGAGTTCGGATCTGCAGGAAGGCCTGATGCGCACGCGCATGGTGCCGTTCGACGGACTGGTGCCGCGCCTGCGCCGCGTCGTCCGCCAGGCCGCGCAGGACACCGGCAAGCAGGTGCAGTTGCGGCTCGAGGGCACCCAGGGCGAGCTGGATCGCAACGTGCTCGAACGCATGGTGTCGCCGCTCGAACACATGCTGCGCAACGCGGTGGCACATGGCCTCGAAGCGCCCGAAGCGCGTCGCAGCGCCGGCAAGGCCGACGAAGGCAGCGTCCACATCGCGGTCCGCCGCGAAGGTTCGGAAGTGGTGCTGGAAGTCGGCGACGACGGCACCGGCCTCGACCGCGCCGCGATCCGCCGCCGTGCCGAGGAACGCGGGCTGCTGCAGGCGAATGCCGAAGTCGCCGACATCGATCTCGATGCGCTGATCCTGCAGCCGGGCTTCTCCACCGCGACCGAAGTCAGCCGGCTCGCCGGCCGCGGCGTCGGCATGGACGTGGTTGCCAGCGAAGTGCGCCAGCTCGGCGGTACGTTCGACATCCACTCGCGCGAGGGCGCGGGGACAACGTTCACGCTGCGCCTGCCGCAGACGCTGGCCGTCACCCAGGCCGCGTTCGTGCGCATCGGCGAGACCAGCTTCGCGGTGCCGATCGCCTCGGTGCGCGGCGTGGGCCGTATCGGCCGCGACGAGGCGAAGCCGGGGGCGACCTATCGCTACGGCGGCGAGGACTATCAGTTGCACGATCTCGGCCGTCTGATCGGCCAGCCGGCCGCGCGCGCCGAAGGCCAGCTGCAGATGCCGCTGCTGCTGATCCGCGCCGGTGACCTGCGCGCGGCGGTCGCGGTCGACGAAATCGTCGGCAACCGGGAAATCGTCGTGAAACCGGTGGGCCCGCAGATCACGACGATCCCGGGCATCTTCGGCGCGACGATCATGGGTGACGGCCGCGTGGTCGTGATCCTGGATATCGCCCCGCTGGTGCGCCGCCACGGCGCGATGCTCGCCGCGCAGCCGGATGTGATCGAGCAGGCGCCCGAGCCGGTGGTCGAACGCCGCGCGGTGCCGCTGGTCATGGTCGTCGACGATTCGGTGACGATGCGCAAGGTCACCGGCCGGGTACTGGAGCGCCACAACTTCGAGGTGATGACCGCGAAGGATGGCGTGGACGCGATCGAGCGCATGGATGAGCGCGTGCCCGACCTGATGCTGCTCGACATCGAGATGCCGCGCATGGACGGCTACGAGCTGGCGACGCAGATGAAGGTCGATCCGCGTCTGCGCGACGTGCACATCATGATGATCACCTCGCGTACCGGCGAGAAGCATCGCCAGCGCGCGTTCGAGATCGGCGTCGACCGCTATCTCGGCAAGCCCTACCAGGAGCCCGAGCTGCTGCGCCACGTCTACGAGCTGCTGAAGCTGGAGCGCGACGATGACTGACGCGATCCGGACCGTGGTGCTGGCACGCGCAGGCGCGGCCTGCGATCGCGTCGTGGAAGGGCTGAGCGAAGCCGGCGCCGAACTGGTCGCCACCCTCGATCCATCCCGGCACGCAGCCGATGCACTCGAGGCGCTGTCGCCATCGGTGCTGGTGGTGGTGCTCGATCCGGCCATCGAGGATGCGCTCGAACCCTTCGAGCCGGCCTTCGCCGTGCCCGGTCGCACCGTGGTCTTCGAAGAAGCCGCGCTGGTGCTCGAGCGCACCGGCTGGGACGCCGCGCGTTGGGTCCGTCATCTGGCGGCGAAGTTGCGTGGGGTCGGCGATGTGCTGCCGCCGTCGGCCGACGGCGATGCGCCGGTCGATGAAGCGCCTCTGACGCTGGAGTTCGACGCGCATACAGAAGCCGCATCGTCCTTCGTCCCGGACGCCCCTGCGACGTCGGACATCGAAGGACCGCCTGCACCGGAATCGACATCCGACGATGGGACACACCTCGCATTCGATCCGGTCGCGGCCGAATTCGATGCACCGTCGAGCGTGCAGACGCCTGCCGTGGAATTCAGTTTCGATTTCGATTTCGAACTCGCCGAGTACGACGAGACCGGCTACACCCCGCCGGCCGCACCGCCTGGCGAAGTACGCGATCTCAACGAGAATCTGGCCGCGTGGTCGGACGCGTCGACGTCATCGTTGGAATCGCCGGCTGCAGAAAGTGTCGCAGCGGATGCGGGTATCGATGCGACCGTCGAGCCTGCGCCCGACCCGCTTGTCGAATCGACATCCGAACCACTGATGCTGCTCGATGGTGATGCATTGCCGTCGTTCCGCGCCGCGGCGCCGGCTGAAGACGCCGTCGCCGTGGCAGCGACGCCGGCCAAGACGTTGCAGCGCGATCTCTCCGACCTGGAATCGCGGATTTCCGGCCTCAGCCTCACCGATACCGACAGCTACGGCCACGGGCCGGTCAAGGGCGTCGTGCTGATCGCCGGCGGTCTTGGTGGTCCCGATGCAGTGCGCCAGTTGCTCGGCGCATTGCCCGAGGGCTTCCCGCGTCCGGTCCTGGTGCGGCTGCAACTCGATGGCGGTCGCTACGACCGGCTCGTGCGGCAGATGGAGCGTGCGACCGCGATGCCGGTGCAGTTGGCCGAGGCGGGGATGACCGTCTCGCCGGGTGAGGTGTATTTCCTGTCGCCGGATCTGCTGCCTGAAGCCGTCAAGGGAGAGCTGCGCTTCGCCGAAGCCGCCGACATCGGCAGTCTCGCCGATGCCGTACCGGCCGACGACAGCGCCGTGCTGTTCCTCAGCGGCGCCGATCCGGCGCTCGTCGACGTGGCGATGGGGCCGGCCTGGCAGGGCGCGCTCGTTGGCGGGCAGAGCGAAGACGGCTGCTACGACCCGGCCGCGGCGCGCGCGGTCGCGCAGCGCGGCGGTCCGTCGGGCAGTCCGACCGACATCGCCGACTGGCTGGTCGCGCGCTGGATGCCGGGCGAGCGCAATTTCGATTCAGGAGGATTGTCGCTGTGAGTGCCCCTCAAGAGATCCGCGGCGTGCTGATCCGCGCCGGCGTGACCCAGTTGCTGCTGCCCAACGCCACCATTTCCGAGGTGTTGTCGTACTCGCCGCCCGAAGCTGTGGCGAACGCACCGGACTGGCTGCTCGGCCGCCTGCGCTGGCGCGGCTGGCGCTTGCCGCTGGTGGCGTTTCCGGTGCTTTCCAGCCAGGGTGACGAACGCGCCGACCTGGCCAGCAAGGTGGTGGTGCTGAAGACCCTGGGCGGTGATGCGCGCCTGCCGTTCTTCGCGCTGCTGACCGAGGGCTTCCCGCGGCTGGTGACGATTTCCGAGGCGCACCTGCTCGACGAATCCGACGGTGAAGGCGATGCACTGCCGTTCGCAGTGCGCGCCCGCGTGCGCCTCAATGACGACGTCGCGCTGATTCCCGACATCGATGTGATCGAACAGTCGGTGCGCGAGGCGCTGGCGGCCTGATCTGCGTGCCGGCCTCAGCCGGCCGACGTGCCTGCGAGATCCCCGAACCGTGCCTGCAGCGCCGCGATCGCGGCCATGCCGGCGGTCTCGGTGCGCAGGATCCGCGGTCCCAGCCGCAATCCATTGAAGCCGGCGGCGATCAGGGCCGCGCGGTCGTTTGCGGACCAGCCGCCTTCGGGGCCGATCGCGAGCACGATGCCGCCTGACGGCGGCGCCATCGTCGCGAGACCCGCCTCGGCTTCCGGATCGAGCAGCCAGCGCGCCGTATCCGCAGGCAGATCCGCCAGTGCGACCCGCAGCGGACGTGGTGGCGCGACATCCGGAATCCGCGCGCGCCAGCTCTGTTCGCAGGCCGAGACGACCACGCTGTGCCAGTGCGCGAGACGCTTGGCCGCGCGTTCGGCATCGAGCTTCACTTCACTGCGGTCGCTGGACACCGGGACGAATGCGGCGACGCCGAGCTCGGTTGCCTTCTGCAGGATCCAGTCCATCTTCTCGCCGCGGGCGATGCCCTGTACCAGGGTGATCGACAGCGGCGATTCCAGATCGACGCGACGCGTGCCGGTGATCTCGGCGAGGGCGCCATGCTTGTCGGCGCGCAGCAGGCGCGCGTCGTGGTCGTGGCCGTCGCCGTTGAACAGCACGCAGGTGTCACCTTCGCGCAGCCGCAGAACGCGCACGAGGTGCCCTGCGGCGGCATCCGGCAACTCGACGCGGGCGCCGACGGTCAGCGGCATGTCCACCAACGCACGGATCACGCGCATGCGGTGCCCGCTTCGATGGCCTCGGCGGTGACATCAGCCAGTAACTGCAGCTGCGCATCGTCGATGCAGTAGGGCGGCATCCAGTACAGGATGTCGCCGAGCGGTCGCAACAGCACGCCACGTTCGACCGCATGCCGATATGCACGCAGACCGACGCGCAGCGCTGGATCGAACGGCGTGGCCTTGTCGCCGTCGCGGGTGAGTTCGAACGCGACGACCATGCCGGTCTGGCGGGTGTCGGCGACGTGCCGGTGCGCACCGATCTGCGCCGCGAGTGCTGCCATCTTCGCGGCCGTGTCGCGGTTGCGCGCGAGCACGTCGTCGGATTCGAAGATGTCGAGCGAGGCCAGCGCGGCGGCGCAGGCCAGCGGATTGCCGGTGTAGCTGTGCGAATGCAGGAACGCGCGCTCGCGCGAGGCGTCGAGGAAGCCGTCGTACAGCACCTGCGTCGCCAGCACCGTCGACAGCGGCAGGAAGCCGCCGGTCAGGCCCTTCGACAGGCACAGCAGGTCGGGCTGTACGCCTGCCTGTTCGAATGCGAACAGCGTGCCGGTGCGCCCGAAGCCGACCGCGATCTCGTCGGCGATCAGGAACACGCCGTGCACGTCGCAGAGTTCGCGCACGCGCTTGAGATACACCGGATCGTGCATGCGCATGCCGCCGGCGCACTGGATCAGCGGTTCGAGGATCAATGCGCAGATTTCGCCCGCGTGTGCGTCGAGCAGATGCGCCAGCGCATCGGCCGCATCTTCGGCGTGGCCGGCAGCGCTCTGGCCATCGCGCGCATCAAATGCATCGGGCGAGGGCGCGAACACCGACTCGCACAGCAGCGGCGCGTAGACGCGGCGGTACAGCGGAATATCGCCGACCGCGAGCGCGCCGAGCGTCTCGCCGTGATAGCCGTTCTGCAGCGCGACGAACTTGGTCCGCCGCGGTTCGTCGCCGCGGTTCTGGAACCACTGGAACGCCATCTTCAGCGCGACTTCCACACCGGCCGAGCCGTTGTCGGCAAAGAACACCTTGGTCAGCGGCGGGCGGCCCGGCTCGCGCGGGGCGACGGCCAGCAGCCGTTCGGCGAGTTCGACCGCCGCCGGATGCGTGCAGCCGGCGAGGATCACCTGTTCCAGCGTACGCGCCTGGCGTCCGATGGCCTCGGCAATCCGCGGCTCGGCATGGCCGTGCAGGTTGGTCCACCAGCTGCTGCCCGAATCGAGGATCTTGCGGCCGCCGGCTTCGATCAGCCAGGCGCCGTCGCCGCGCACGATCGGCAGCATCGGCTGGATGTCGGGATGCTCGCGCATCTGCGTGCAGGGGTGCCAGACCGCGGCGAGGTCGCGGGTCCGCCAGTCGTTGCCGTCGGCTAGAATGGCCGCATCGTGAATCTGTCCAGTCATCCCGTCATTATCGCTCCGCAGCGCCGCCACCGTGCAGACGGGAGCGCGCCCGCATGAGCAGGACGCTGCCGACCATTCACGAGGTCACCGAGCACGAAGCGGCGCTGTACCGCATGGAACGACTCGATCTGGAGTTCTCCAACGGCGAACGGCGCCTGTACGAACGCCTGCACGGCCGCGGCCATGGCGCGGTGATCGTGGTGCCGATGCTGGATGCGGAGACGGTGCTGCTGGTGCGCGAATACGCCGCCGGGTTCCATCGCTACGAGCTGGGCCTGGTCAAGGGCCGCATCGACGCAGGCGAGTCCGCGCTCGAAGCTGCCAACCGAGAACTCAAGGAAGAGATCGGCTACGGCGCGCGCAGCGTCGAGGCCCTGCGCTCGATTTCGCTGGCGCCGCAGTACATGAGTCACCAGGCGACGCTGGTCGTCGCGCGCGATCTGTATCCCGAGCGCCTGGCCGGCGACGAGCCCGAAGAGCTCGACGTGGTGCCATGGAAGCTCGATGCGCTGCACGAGCTGATCCTGCTCGACGAGTTTTCCGAAGGCCGTTCGATCGCCGCGCTGTTCATCGTCCGCGACTGGCTGCGTCACCACGGTGGCTGACGCCGCCGGGCCCGTCACTGCAGCGGTCCGCGACGGCGTCATCGCGATCGCGCGCGCCGCGGCCGACGCGATCCTCGCCGTCTACGCCGAAGACTTCGACGTCATCCGCAAGGCCGACGCCAGCCCGGTGACTGCTGCCGATCTGGCCGCGCACCGGGTCATCGTCGACGGGCTGCACGCGCTGACGCCCGACATTCCGATCGTCTCCGAAGAATCCGCCGTCGTGGTGCCCGCTGCGCAGCGCCGCGCATGGACCCGCATGTGGCTGGTCGATCCGCTCGACGGCACGCGCGAGTTCGTCAAACGCAACGGTGAGTTCACGGTCAACATCGCATTGATCGAAGACGGCGTCGCGGTGTTCGGCGTGATCCAGGCGCCGGTGACCGGTGCGCTGTGGCATGGCGCGCCCGGCCACGGCGCCTTCGTCCGCGACGGCGGTCGCGATACCGCGCTGCGGGCGCCGCGTCACGATCCCGCGAGGCCCGTCGCGCTGCGCGTCGCGGCGAGTCGCTCGCATCGCGATCCGCGCACGACCGCGCTGCTCGAGCGGATCGGCGATGTCACGCCGGTGCCGCTGGGTTCGTCGCTGAAGTTCTGCCGGCTCGCCGAAGGCGGCATGGATGTCTATCCGCGCTTCGGCCCCACCAGCGAATGGGACACCGCGGCGGGCCAGGCGATCCTCGAAGCGGCAGGCGGCGCGGTGCTCGACCCGCAGGGCCGGCCGTTCCGCTACAACCAGCGCGACACCGTCCTCAACGGCGATTTCATCGCGTTGGGCGATCCGTCGTTGCCGTGGCGCGACTGGCTCGACCAAGCGCCGCGTTGACGTCGCGCAGCGACGCCCTTCGACGCACGCGTGCAAGCGCAGACACGCACGACGCTGGCTAGACTGGCGCACGCCGCATTCCACGTCAGGCCACAGGATTTCCCATGTCGCATGCCCCCGGCGATATCCATCGCATCCTCGACATCATGGCGCGCCTGCGCGATCCGCAGAGCGGCTGTCCCTGGGACGTCAAGCAGGATTTCGCGTCCATTGCTGCCTACACGATCGAGGAAGCCTACGAGGTCGCCGACGCGATCGATCGCGGCGATCTCCCCGGTCTGTGCGACGAACTCGGTGATCTGCTGCTGCAGGTCGTCTTCCACGCGCAGATGGCGCGCGAGCAGGGCGCGTTCGCGTTCGGCGATGTCGTCGATGCGATCAGCGACAAGATGATCCGCCGGCACCCGCACATCTTCGGCGACGTGTCCGCCGACGATGCGCAGACCGTGCTGCGCAACTGGGAGGCGATCAAGCGCGAGGAGCGCGCCGCGGCCGGCGAGACGGACACGTCGGCACTGGCCGGCATCGCACGCGGCCTGCCGGAATGGCAGCGCGCGGTGAAGCTGCAGCAGCGCGCGGCACGCGTGGGCTTCGACTGGCCGGGCCCGCAGCCGGTGATCGCCAAGCTGCACGAGGAGATCGAGGAGGTGCGCGTGGAGTTCGATGCGGTCGCTGCCGATCCCGATGACGTCGCGGCGCAGGACCGGCTGGAGGAAGAGCTCGGCGATCTGCTGTTCGTCGCGGCGAATCTCGCGCGGCATGCCAAGGTCGATGTCGGCGCCGCGTTGCGCCGCGCGAACCACAAGTTCGAGCGCCGCTTCCGCGCGATGGAAACGATGGCCGACGCCGATGGTCATGCACTCGTCGGACAGTCGCTGGACGCACAGGACGCGTACTGGAACCGCGCCAAGCAGGACGAGCGCGAGACATGAAAACGCTGTTGCTGTTCGTCGCCACGGCCTTCTTCGAGATCGTCGGCTGCTATCTGCCGTGGCTGTGGCTGCGCAAGGACGGCAGCGCCTGGCTGTTGCTGCCAGCCGCCGCGGCGCTGGCCGCGTTCGTGTGGCTGCTGACCCTGCATCCCACCGCGTCGGGGCGCGTGTACGCGGCCTACGGCGGGGTCTACGTCGCAGTCGCGCTGCTGTGGCTGTGGCGTGTCGACGGCATCGTGCCGAGCCGCTGGGATCTGCTGGGCGCCGCGCTGTGCCTCGGCGGCATGGCGGTGATCATGTTCGCGCCGCGCAACGCCTGAGGCGGTTGACGCACGCAGGCGCCGGTGCGATCAATGGTGCGTATATCGCCTGCCCTGGGAGGACGCATGCGCCGCTTCGCCAGCTTCCGCGAGTTCTATCCGTTCTATCTCGGTGAGCACACGCACCCGGTGTCGCGGCGCCTGCATTTCATCGGCAGTTGCGGTGTGCTGGCGCTGGTCGGCGTGGCGATCTGGCAGCGCAATCCGATGTGGCTGTGGGCCGCGCTGGTCTGCGGCTACGCCTTCGCGTGGGTCGGCCATTTCTTCTTCGAGAAGAACCGGCCGGCCACGTTCAAGCACCCGATCTATTCCTTCATCGGCGACTGGGTGATGTTCAAGGACATCCTGACCGGCCGCATCCCCTTCTGAAGAATCGCTCCGCCGGAGGCGGCGCGCGCCCATGCCCCTCTCCCTCCGGGAGCGGGGAGGACCACCCGCGCAGCGGGTGGTGGGGTGAGGGACGTGCAGCCCCGCCACGCAGCTACTCCAGAAAAATCAGCCAGGCCGCGACCACGATCAGCGCGAAGCCCGCCCAGTGGTTCCACTTCAACGGCTGGCCGAGGTACCAGGTCGAGAAGCCCGCGAACACCAGCAGGGTGATGACCTCCTGCATGCCCTTGAGCTGCGGTGCCGAGTAGACCGCGGCGCCGATCCGGTTGGCCGGCACCATCAGCATGTACTCGAAGAACGCGATGCCCCAGCTGACGACGATGACGGTCAGGATCGGCACGCTGCGGTACTTCAGGTGCCCGTACCAGGCGAACGTCATGAAGATGTTCGAGCCCACCAGCAGCAGGATGGGCAGATAACGCTCGTAGCCGGGCATGAGGAGATTTCCGAAGGGGTGGGGGCGGCGCAGATCGTAGCGCCAAGCCCGCCGTGGCGCGGTCGATCCACGAAATCTTCACGAATCCTGCACTGTGAAAGTGGGAAATTCACAAAGCTTAATCCACATGCACCCAGCTACGGAGTCGTTCATGCGCGCAGGTCAGGAACCCGGAGGCCTCGTCCTCATCGTCGAGGACAACCGCAATATTTCCGAGATGGTCGGCGAGTACCTGGAAGGTCGCGGCTTCGAGGTCGATTACGCGGCTGATGGTCTCGATGGCTATCGTTTGGCCACCGAGAACAATTACGACGTGATCGTGCTCGATCTCATGCTGCCGCGTCTGGACGGCATCGAGGTCTGCAAGCGCCTGCGTGAAGACGCGCGCAAGTCGACGCCGGTGCTGATGCTGACCGCGCGTGACACGCTCGACGAAAAACTCACCGGCCTGAGTTCGGGCGCCGACGACTATCTGACCAAGCCGTTCGCGATCCAGGAACTGGAAGCGCGCCTGCGTGCGCTGATCCGCCGCGAACGCCGCCAGGTGGGTTCGGAAGTGCTCAAGGTCGCCGACCTGGTGCTCGACCCGGCCAGCATGCGCGCCACGCGCGGTGGCACAGAACTGCAGCTGTCGCCGATCGGCATGAAACTGCTGACGATCCTGATGCGCGAATCGCCGCGCGTGGTGAACCGCCAGGAGATCGAGCGCGAGATATGGGGCAACAGCCTGCCCGACTCCGACACCCTGCGCAGCCATCTCTACAACCTGCGCAAGATCATCGACAAGCCCTACGACAAGCAGTTGCTGCACACGGTGCAGAGCGCCGGTTACCGCATCGCCGACATCGAGCAGTCGCCGGCCTGAGCCGACGACGCGCCGTTCGACGATGCCCCAGGGACTCCCCAGTCGCATCCGCGACGCGTTCACCTTCCAGGCGGTCATCGCCGGAATGACGTTGATCGTCTGCGTGATGACCGCGGCCTTCGTCGGCCGCGAGGTCGTCGCGCGGCAGTGGCTGCAGGCCGAGGCCGATGCCTGGTGGCAGGCCAAGGCCACCGATGCAGCGTATCCGCCGCCGTTCGGCGTGAACCTGCAGGGCTATTTCATGCCGGCCGATGACGGTGAACTGCAGGCCATCATCGGCGGCGATCGCGCGGTCGCCAATCTGCTGTGGTTCAAGGGCGCGCCCGAAGGCTTCTCGTCGCGTCGCGACACCGAAGGCGTGCTGCTGGTCGACCGGCGCGAGGCCGGCACTCTGTATCTCGCCGCGTCGCTGTCGCTGTTCGACCGCATCCTCGCGCTGGCCGCGGGTGGTCTTGCGCTGCTGATGATGGCGACGATGTTCGTCGTCTCCTGGATGACCTACCGGACGTCCAAACGCATGGTGTTGCCGATCCACCGGCTGGCCGACGAAGTGGGCCGCTGGAATCCGTCCGACGACGGCGACGGCGTGCCCGCGGCGCTGACGACCCGGGATGATGCCGGCCGCGAAGCGCAGGCGCTGACCAGCGCGCTGCACGGTCTGGGCGACCGCATCGGCGCTTTCATGCGTCGCGAACGCGAGTTCACCCGCGACGCCAGCCACGAGCTGCGCACGCCGCTGACGGTCATCCGCGTTGCCAGCGACATGATCGCCGCCGATCCGGCGACGCCGCCGCACCAGCAGCGTCCGCTGCTGCGCATCCGTCGCGCCACCCAGGACATGGAGGCGGTGATCGACGCGCTGCTGGTGCTCGCGCGCGAGCGCGGCGTCATGCCGCAGAGCGAAGTGTTCGGAGTGGTCGACGTGGTCGAGGAGGAAGTCGACAAGGTGCGGCCCCTGTTCGAGGGCAAGCAGCTGATGCTGACGGTCGACATCCAGGGGCGGCCGCGGCTCGACGCGCCACCTCGCGTGCTCGGCGTGATGCTCGGGCACTTGCTGCGCAACGCCTGGGCGTTCACCGAGACCGGCGGCGTCGAAGTCGTGGTCGAGTGCGATCGCATCGTCGTCCGCGACACCGGCATCGGCATGACGCCCGACGTACTCAAACGCGTCTATGACCCGTTCTACCGCGCCGATCCGTTCTCGCAGTCCGGCAAGGGTATCGGCCTGTCGATCGTGCGTCGCCTGGGCACGCGTTTCGGTTGGCCGGTCGCGCTCGACAGTGCGCCGGGCGAAGGCACCACGGTCACCATCGTGCTCGGCGACCGCCTGGTCTGAATCGACGCCGACTCCATGTCGGCGGATGGCGTGCCGGAAACAAAAAAAGTCCGCGCCACGGTCAACTCCACGCCACGCGATGCGTTAGCGTCTCCAGTTGCCCTTCAAGACCGGACCCATGTCGACCCGTCCCAAGCCCCGTCGCCGCGCCGTATCGCGCCTCGTCCCCGTCATCGTGATTGCCGTCGTCGTCGCTGGCGGCCTGTGGTTCTGGTCCCAGCGCAGTGCGGCCGGCGCGGAAGGTGCCTGGCGCACGACGTCAGTCGAGCGCGGCGACATCCGCGTGGTGATTTCGGCCACCGGCACGCTCAGCGCGACCTCGACGGTCGTCGTGGGCAGCCAGGTTTCGGGCCAGATCACCGAGGTGCTGGTCGACTTCAACGATCCGGTCACGCAGGGCCAGGTGCTGGCGCGCATCGACCCGTCCACCTACCAGGCGCAGATCGAGCAGGGTTCGGCGCAGGTCAACAGCGCGCGTGCCTCGCTGGCACAGGCCCAGGCGGCCCTGCGCAACGCGCAGCTCGATTACGACCGCAAGGCATCGCTGGCGGGGCAGCAACTGGTCGCGCGCAGTGATGTCGATCTCGCGCGCGCCGCGCTCGATCAGGCCAAGGCGCAGGCGAACTCCGCGCAGGCGCAGATCGTGCAGCAGACCGCATCCACGCAGACCTCGCGCATCAACATGGAACGCACGGTGATCCGCTCGCCAGTCGATGGCGTGGTGCTGCTGCGTTCGATCGAACCGGGGCAGACCGTGGCCGCCAGCATGACCGCGCCGGAGCTGTTCCAGATCGCCGAAGACCTGTCGAAGATGCGCATCGAACTGGCCGTCGACGAAGCCGACATCGGCAAGGTGCAGGCCGGCCAGGCGGTGACGTTCACCGCCGACGCGTTCGAGGACCGCCGCTTCCAGGGCACGGTGGAGCAGGTGCGCCTGTCGGCGACGACGACGAACAACGTGGTGACCTATCCGGTCGTGGTCGTAGTCGACAACACCGATGGCACCCTGTTGCCGGGGCTGACGGTGAATGCCGAGATCGAGGTCAGCAACCGCGAGGACGTGTTGAAGATCGCCAACGCGGCGCTGCGTTACCGGCCGGCGGATGCTGCCGACATCGCTGCGGCCGCGCGCCCGGAGGCTGGCACTGCGTCGCGTGGTGGCGGACTGGCCGACGATCTTGTCGCTGCTGCGGCCGCGATGCAGCTCACCGCATCGCAGCAGGCCGCGTTCGACAGTGCCCTCGCCGCGATGCGCGAGCGTCAGCAGGCGCCGCGTGCCGGCGGCGCTCCGGGTGGCCAGCGCGGCAATGCCGCCGGCGGGCCGCCGGGCATGATGGTGATGGGCGGTGGCGGCAGCGATCCCAGTGTCCAGGCGCAGATCCGCCAACGGATCATGGACCGCTTCCAGCAGACCTTTGCCGCGTTCACCGCGACGCTCGATGCGCGCCAGCGCGCAGAGTGGAATCGCACCCTGGCGGCGACCGTCGGCGCGACCCGGGTCACCCTCTACCGTCTGGTCGACGGACGTCGCGAGGCGGTGCCGGTGCGTCTGGGCGCCAGCGACGGCAGCATGACTGAGGTTTCAGGCGGCATTTCGGAAGGCGACCTGATCGTCACCGGCGAGCGCGCGGCAAGCCGATGAGCACGACTGCCGTTCCGCTGCAGCCCGTCACCCGGCCGCCGGTCATCGAGACCCGCGGGCTGGAGAAGGTCTATTCCGCCGGTACCGAGGCCGAGGTCGTCGCGCTCAAGGCGGTGTCGCTGTCGATCGCGCATGGCGAGTTCGTCGCGATCATGGGCCCGTCTGGCTCCGGCAAATCGACGCTGATGAACCTGATCGGCTGCCTCGACACGCCGACCGACGGGCAGTACCTGTGCGACGGCATCGACGTCGCCACGCTCGACCGCGAAGAGTTGGCGCAGTTGCGCCGCGACAAGATCGGCTTCGTGTTCCAGGGCTTCAACCTGCTGCCGCGCATGACCGCGCTGGAGAATGTCGCGATGCCGCTCGGCTATGCGCGCGTGCCGAACGAGGCACGCGCCGACCGCGCGCGCGAAGCGCTGGCGGCGGTGGGTTTGGAAAACCGCGGCAGCCACCGGCCCAGCGAGCTGTCCGGTGGCCAGCAGCAGCGCGTGGCGATCGCGCGCGCGCTGATCAACCGTCCGCCGGTCCTGCTGGCCGACGAGCCGACCGGCGCGCTGGATACGAAGACCGGTGAAGAAATCCTGTCACTGTTCAAGCGACTGCGCGACGACGGTCACACGGTCGTACTGATCACCCACGATCCCGACGTCGCCGCGCACGCCGATCGCACCTTCGTCATGCGCGACGGCGAACTGCACGAGGAAGGTCCCTACGACACGCGCGCACATGCGCACACCGGAGTCGCGCCATGAGCTTCCTCGACGTGCTGCGGACCGCGATCTTCGCGCTGCGCGGGAACTGGATGCGCAGTGCGCTGACTTCGCTGGGCGTGATCATCGGCATCGCCGCGGTCATCGTGATGGTGTCGGTCGGTCAGGGGACGCAGGCCGAGATCGACCGCATGGTGTCGGGTCTCGGTTCGCAGCGGCTGGACATCTCGCCCGGCTCGCGGCGCACGCCCGGCGGCGCGCGTCAGGCCGGCAGCAGTTTCTTCACGTTGAACGAGGGCGACGCCGAGGCGATCCGCGGCGAGATTCCTGAAGTGCAACTGGTATCGGGTTCGCTGCGTGGCAGCAGCCAGATCGTGTTCGCCGAGAAGAACTGGGCGAGCAGCTGGCAGGGCGTACAGCCGGATTTCTTCGAGATCAACGGCTGGACGGTCGTCGAAGGCACGGGCTTCGAACCGCAGGATTACAGCGGTGCCGGCAAGAATGTGATCATCGGCGAGACCGTGCGGCGCGAGCTGTTCGGCGAGGACAGCGGGGTCGGGCAGACGGTGCGCATCGGGCGCACGCCGTTCGTGGTCGTCGGGGTGCTGAACCCGAAGGGGCAGGGCGGCTTCGGCCAGGACCAGGACGACGTGATGATGGTGCCGCTCGAGACCGGACGGCGGCGCCTGCTCGGCGCGATGGGCATGCCGGCCGGCGCGGTGATGCAGATCGCGTTGACGGTCGGCAACGCCGACGATCTGCCCTACGTGCAGGGTGAAGTGGAAGCTTTGTTGCGGCAGCGCCATCGCATCGCGCCCGGCGCGGACGACGATTTCAGCGTGCGCAATATTTCCGAGATCGTCGCCACGCGGACCGCGACCACGCGCCTGATGTCGTTGCTTCTGGGCGCAGTCGCGACGATCTCGCTGATCGTGGGCGGCATCGGCATCATGAACATCATGCTGGTGTCGGTGACCGAGCGGATCCGCGAGATCGGTCTGCGCATGGCGGTCGGCGCCGGACCCACCGACGTGCGCAGGCAGTTTCTCGCCGAGGCCATGCTGCTCTCGCTCGGCGGCGGCGTGCTGGGCATCGCGATCGGTGTCGGCGGTGCGTTGCTGGTCGGTCGCTTCAGCGATCTGCCGACCGCGCTCAACAGCCAGGTGGTGCTGCTGGCGGCCGGCTTTTCAGTCGCGACCGGGCTGTTCTTCGGCTATTACCCGGCGCGCAAGGCCTCCGAACTCGATCCGATCGACGCGCTGCGGCAGCAGTGATCGCGCGGGCGGTGCACACGCGCCGCCCGGTGCTCTCCTCGCTGAACACGCCGCCCCGGACAACCAAGGGTCTTCCCCAGATTGAGCGATGCCGTCGTGCCGGCGAGGCTGGGACATCGGCCGCGCAGGCGTTTGTGCCACGGCCATCGGTTCCGGACTGGAGGCAAGACACATGACCGCAGTGGGAGGCGCAACACACAACATCGCGTGGGGCGACACGCTGTCCGCGCTCGCGGCGCGTTACGGCACATCCGTCGACGCATTGATGGACGCGAACAGCAAGATCAGCAATCCGGACCTGATCTACGCCGGCGACACGCTGGTCGTTCCGGGGTCCGCAGGTACCGGCGGGCGACCTGACACTGGCGGCGTCGCAGGTACCGGGCCGGTTGCCGGCCCCGATGGTGCCGGCGGCAGCAACAACGCTGCCGCGATCGCCGAACAGTTCATCGGCCGCAACGCGGGCGAGCTGAAACACAGCGATGAACTGCCGATGGAATCCTGGGTACCGAACAACGTCAACTGCGCGAACTTCGTGTCGGCCGTGCTGCAGAAGGCCGGGATGATCGAACCCGGGCAGGCGAGCGCGTCGGTGGACCAGTTGGCGAACAATCTCAAGGGCGACGGTTGGCAGACCGTCTCGCTGCAGAACGCGCAGCCGGGCGATGTCGTGCTGATGCAACGCGATGGCCAGTCGCACGTCGTGCTGTTCGCCGGGTTCGAGAACGGCCAGCCGAAGTTCATCGGCTCCAACAACGTCAATGCCGATGGCTCCCAGCGGATCAGCTGGGGCGGTGCATCCGGCAACTACGAGATCATCACGCCGCCGCGTTGAGCGGGGCCACCGTGATGCGGACCGACGGCCGACAACATGTCGGCCGTCGGCGTTGCGGGCGTCAGAATCCGAACAGCTGGCGGGGGGCGGCGTAGGCCTGCGGCCAGGTCAGCCAGCTGACGTCCGAAGGACCGATCGAATGGTCCACCAGTGTCCATTCGGCCGGCTCGCCGTCGGGATCCGGCGTGGATGGCGCGGCGGAAGCATCCGTCTGTTCCAGCGGCGCGGCCGGATCGTCCGCAGCGGATGCCGGATCGGCTCCGGCGGCGGGTGAGCGCAGCAGTGCGACGTATACATCGGACATGCCGCCTTGTTCGGCCCGCGCGGCATACGGTGTATCTGCGTAGTCCGGGCGTCCCCCGTCCACATTCCGCAACGTGCCCTGCAGAAATGCCCAGCGGCCGAGGTGGTCGAGCCGGTCCACGTCCACCTGGACCGAGTGGCCGAAAGCATCGCGGACCGGCGCGGTCGCCATTTCCAGCAATGCCTCGTAGCCCGGATCGCCCGGATGCTGCGGTGCGACGGTGGACTGGGCGAAGAGTGGCTGCATGGCGGCTCCGAGTATCAGGGCAGCACAGGCTGCGGAAACGGGATGGCGCATTGCGGATCTCCTGTGGACGACAGGCAACCGACAGATTGGCGCAGCAGGAGTTTCGCGGGGGTGAAGTCACGGCGGACGCCGATCCAAGGGCAGCGCCGGTGCGGCTGTACGTACGTCCCGCTGGCCGGATCCGGTCGGAAGGCTCACCGCACCAGATAGGGGCCGATGATCTCCCGCCACATCGCGTAGCCGGCCGCGTTCATATGCAGCCGGTCGGCGATGAACAGGTCCTCGCGCGGCACGCCGTCCGCATCGAGCATCGGCGTGAACACGTCGATGTAGGCGACGTTGCGCTGGGTCGCGGCCCAGTCGCGCAACGCGGTGTTGGCGTCGCGCTGCACGTCGAGCAGATTCGCGCGCGAAGGGCTGGGCTTGATGCCGAGCAGCGCGATCGGCGTGCCCGGCCGGGTCGCGCGGATGCGGGTGACGAAGGCCTGTGTGTCGGCGAGCACCTGCGCAGCCGAGCGGCCCTCGGCGATGTCGTTGTCGCCGGCGTAGAGCACGATCTGCCGCGGCCGGTAGCGCAGAGCGACCTCATCCGCATACCAGACCGCGTCGCGAACCTGGGAACCACCGAAGCCGCGGTTGAGTACGGTGACATCCGGGAAATCGGCTGCCAGCGTCTCCCACATCCGCACCGACGAACTGCCGGTGAAGACGATGGGGCGTTCGGGCGGGGGTGTCGCAGCGTCCTGCGCGGTGAAGCGCGCCATGTCGGTGGCCCACTCGGGCGAGGACACCGGGTCCAGGGCCGGCATACCGCCGCTCGTGGCACAGCCCGCGAGCAGGCCGGCGGCGAGCAGCGCGGTGGCGCACCGATGCCCGAAACGGCGGAAAATCGAGTGGATTCGCATGGGGTCGCTCCTGGAATATCCGCCAGCCAGTCAAACAGCCGTCGCCCGGCAATGCAAACCGGGACCGCGGTCGCCTTGCGGGCGATGTGTCAGAATTGCCGCAACGCGACTGCCCGATGCCCCCGGCCCACCATGTCTCCGACTGTTCCGCGGCCCGCGCCTGGCTGCAGCGTGGTGCGCACCGCGCGCTGTGCCGTCCGATGGATGCGGTGAACGATGGCGGACGGGATCGGCCATCGCCCGCGCGGCTTCGTGCGCATGTTCCAGGCCGCCGTGTGGTCCTGTCAGGGGCTGCGTGCGGCCTGGCTGCACGAGTCCTCGTTCCGGCTCGAGGTGTATCTGCTGGTGGCGCTCGCGCCGCTGGCGCTGTGGCTGGGCGTCGACGGTGTGGAGCGCGCGCTGCTGCTCGGCAGTTGTCTGCTGGTGTTGGCTGTGGAACTGCTGAACTCGGCGATCGAAGCCGTGATCGAGCGCTACGGCCCTGAATTCCACGAACTCGCGGGTCGGGCCAAGGACATGGGCTCGGCCGCGGTGTTCGTCACGATGGTCAATGTAGTAGTGGTGTGGGGCCTGATCCTGCTGCCGCGCTGGCTGTGAGCGTGGCGGCGGCGGGGTGCTGCGCCGATCGAATCTCAATGAGGATGTGTCACCGATGATGGAACTGATTACCGACCCGCAGGTCTGGATCCTGCTGATCACGCTCAGTGCGATCGAGATCGTGCTCGGCATCGACAACCTGGTCTTCATTTCGATTGCGGTGGCCAAGCTGCCGGTCGAGCAGCGCGAGTTCGCGCGCAAGTTCGGCATCGCAGTCGCGTGCATCACGCGCATCGGCCTGTTGCTGATGCTGGCCTGGCTGGCCGGTCTGACCGAGCCGCTGTTCGAACTCTTCGGCCGCGGCATCTCGGTGCGCGATCTGGTGCTGATCCTCGGCGGTCTGTTCCTGATCGTGAAGGGCGCGATGGAGATCCGCGAGCAGCTCAAGGGCGAGGACGGCGAAGCGCACGGCGTGGTCGGCAAGGCGACCGCCTCGTTCGGCGCGGTCATCGCGCAGATCGCGGTCATCGACATCGTGTTCTCGCTGGACTCGGTGATCGCCGCGGTCGGCATGGCCGGCGACTACGTGCCGGTGATGGTCTGCGCGATCCTGCTGGCGGTGGCGGTGATGCTGCTGGCGGCGCAGCCGCTGGGCAAGTTCATCGACGCGAATCCGACGGTGAAGATGCTGGCGCTGACCTTCATCGTGCTGATCGGTATCTACCTGCTGCTCGACGGTTTCGGTCTGCACATTCCGAAGGGCTACATCTACGGTTCGATGGGCTTCTCGGCCGCGGTCGAGATGCTGAACCTGTGGGCCAAGCGCAACGCGATGCGGGTGCGCGGCGAGCGTACGCCGCCGGTGGACGAGCCGACCGATCCGATGCCGCGCTGATCCGATGACGATCCTCCACCAGATCGATCCGATCGCGGTCCACCTGCCACAGGTGGGTCCCTTCCATCCGTCGATCCACTGGTACGGCCTGATGTACCTGCTGGCTTTCGGCACGGCGTGGCTGCTCGGGCGCAGCCGCATCCGCGCCGGCCGCCTGCCGGGCGTCAATGTCGAACAGTTCGGCGATCTGCTGTTCTACGGGATACTTGGCGTGATCCTGGGCGGCCGGATCGGCTACGTGCTGTTCTATGCCTTCGGTGATCTGCTGCGCGACCCGCTGATGCTGGTCAAGGTCTGGGATGGCGGCATGAGCTTCCACGGCGGCCTGCTCGGCGTGCTGGTGGCAGCGTGGTGGTGGACGCGCAAGCAGGGTCTGCACTTCTTCGATGTCATGGATTTCGTCGCACCGTGGGTGCCGCCGGGTCTCGGCTTCGGCCGGCTGGGCAACTACATCGGCGCAGAGCTCTGGGGCAAGTACACGCAGGCTGGCTGGGGCGTCGTGTTCCCGACCGATCCCGCCTTCCGCGGCTGGTCGGCCGAGCGCCTGCAGAGCGAATTCGCGACCGGCGCGCTGGACCAGTTCGCCCGCCATCCCTCGCAGCTCTACCAGGCGTTTCTCGAAGGCCTGGTGATGTTCGTCGTGCTGTGGTGGTTCTCGCGCAAGCCGCGGCCGCGCTATGCGGTGTCGGGCCTGTTCGCGCTGCTGTACGGCGTGTTCCGCTTCATCGTCGAATTCGTCCGCGTGCCCGATGCCGAACTCGGGTATCTGGCCTTCGGCTGGCTGACGATGGGCCAGGTGCTGTCGCTGCCGCTGATCGCGCTGGGTCTGTTCCTGCTGTGGCGTTCGCGCAGCGCGCCGACCCTGCAGCCGGTGCCGCCCGCGGCGACCGTCGACACGAAGTAAGCGATGCACGCATCGCCCCGATTGATCCGGAGATCGCGATGAAGCAGTACCTCGATCTGCTGCAGCACGTCCTCGAGCACGGCAGCGACAAGTCCGACCGCACCGGCACCGGCACGCGCAGCGTGTTCGGCTGGCAGATGCGCTATGACCTCAATGCCGGCTTCCCGCTGGTGACCACGAAGAAGCTGCACCTGCGCTCGATCATCCACGAGCTGCTGTGGTTCCTGCAGGGCGACACCAATGTCGGCTACCTGCGCGACAACAAGGTCGGCATCTGGGACGAATGGGCCGACGCCGACGGCGAACTGGGTCCGGTCTACGGCAAGCAGTGGCGGCGCTGGCCGACGGCCGACGGCCGCACGATCGACCAGATGCAGTGGCTGGTCGACGAGATCCGCCGCAATCCCGATTCGCGTCGTCTGGTGATCAGTGCCTGGAACGTCGGCGAGCTGTCGGAGATGGCGCTGATGCCCTGCCACGCGCTGTTCCAGTTCTACGTCGTCGACGGCAAGCTCAGCTGCCAGCTCTACCAGCGCAGCGGCGACATCTTCCTCGGCGTGCCGTTCAACATCGCCAGCTATGCGCTGCTGACCCATATGGTCGCGCAGGTGACCGGCCTGGGCGTCGGCGATTTCGTGCACACGCTGGGCGATGCGCATCTGTACTCGAACCACTACGAACAGGCGCGCGAGCAGCTGACCCGCACGCCGCGCGCGCTGCCGACGTTGCGGCTCAATCCGGACGTCACCGATCTGTTCGGGTTCCGCTTCGAGGACATCGCGATCGAAGGCTACGATCCGGCGCCGGCGATCAAGGCGCCGATCGCGGTATGAGCGGTATGCGCATGACGCTGGTCGCGGCGCTGGGCCGCAACCGGTCGATCGGCCGGGGCAATGCCATGCCCTGGCATCTGCCCGACGACTTCCGCCACTTCAAGATGCTGACGCTCGGCAAGCCGGTGCTGATGGGCCGACGGACCGCCGAGTCGCTGGGGCGCGCGCTGCCGGGGCGGACCAATCTGGTGCTGACCCGTAGCGGACGCGTGCCGTTCGACGGCATGCAGGCGGTCGCGTCCCTGGACGAAGCGATCGCGATCGCCGCGGCGCAGGGCGCCGCGGAGCTGTGCGTGATCGGCGGCGGCGAGATCTACGCGCTGGCGTTGCCGCGCGCCGACGTGCTGCAGCTCACGCACGTCGACACCGTGGTCGACGGCGCGGACGCGTTCTTCCCCGCATGGGATGCGTCGCAGTGGCGCGAGATGTCGCGCACGTCGCATGCGGCCGATGCGAAGCACGCACACGCGTTCGACTTCGTCGAGTACCGCCGCGCCTGATCAGCGTGCCGCGGCGGCGAGCTGCGGACGGTAGTGGCCGATGATCGTGTGCCCGAACAGCAGGTCGTCCTCGCGCGTGCCACGGGCGATGTTGTGCAGGATCAACGGGGTGCCTGCTGCGCTGCGGCGATCCGACACGATGCCGATGTGCAGCTGTCCGCTGCGCAGCCGCCAGGCGACGATGTCGCCGGCATTGAAGTCAGCTGCGCGCGTGCCGATCGCACGCTGCCAGCCCTGCCGCTCGAACCAGCGCATCTGGTTGGGCACGCGCCGGTGGTCGATGTTGCGGTCAGGCGCGCGGGCGTCCCAGTCGCGTGGATATGCGGCAAAGGCGGAACGCATGTCCTCGTGGATCGCGCGCTGCAGATCCAGGTCCTGCGTGCGCAGGGCGCGCACGATGACATCGGTGCAGACGCCACGGTCGTCGGGCACGTCGCCGTCCGGATAGGACAGCCGCACATACGCCGGGTCGTAGCGTACGGTCACGCCGATCTGCGCGCGGGCGGCATCGACGAGTGCCGGTGTCGCATCGGCAGTGAAGGCAAGGCAGAGCAGGACGCCGGCGAGCAGGCCGCGCAACGCCGTCAGGCCCATCGTCTCAGACCGGCTTCCGCGGCGGCAGGCCGGACACATCGCGGCCTCGCACCTGCACGATGCGCAGCGTCTCGGCATCGAGCTGCAGCGCGGTGAGCGTGCCGCCCCAGACCGCGCCGGTGTCGAGCGCGTGCACGCCCAGGCCCAGGAACAGCCCCAGCGTCGACCAGTGGCCGCAGACGATCTTCAGGTCGCGCTCGGCGCGCCCAGGCACTTCGAACCAGGGATAGATGCCCGGTTGCTGGGTGCCTGGTGTGCCTTTTTCCTCGAACGCGATGCGCCCGCGCGGCGAGCAGTAGCGCATGCGGGTGAACACGTTGATGATCGCGCGGTCGCGGTCGTAGCCGGTCAGGTTCGGCGACCACGCGGGGCGGTCGCCGTACATGTTGCGCAGCAGTTTCCTGTAGCCCGGACCGCGCAGCTTGTGTTCGATCTCGCGCGCATGGCGCTGCGCGAGGTCCACGTCCCAGCGCGGCGCGAGCCCCGCGTGCAGCATCATCCAGCCGAGCTCGCGGTCGACGTGCAGCAGCGGGCACGCGCGCAGCCAGTCGAGCAGCACGTCGCGGTCGTGCGCGAACAGCACGCCCTGCAGATCGGCGTTGACCTTGCGCTGGTCTTCCTCGCGTCGCTCGGCGATCGCCAGCAGCGACAGGTCGTGATTGCCGAGCACGCTGACGACGTTGTCGCGCAGCGAATGCACGAGGCGCAGCGTCTCGATCGATTCGCCGCCGCGGTTGACGAGATCGCCACAGAACCACAGCCGGTCGACGGCCGGATCGAAGCGGATCGCTTCGAGCAGTCGCTGCGTCGGGCCGTAGCAGCCCTGCAGATCTCCGATCGCCCAGACAGCCATCAGTGCAGGGTTCGCGGGATCGAGAGCGTGAACGGCGGAATCGGCGCATCGAATTGCGCACCGTCGTCGCCGACCATGTCGTAGGAGCCTTCCATCGTGCCGACAGCGGTCGAAAGCACCGCGCCGGATGTGTAGGTGAAGGCTTCGCCGGGTTCCAGGCGCGGCTGTTCGCCGACCACGCCATCGCCGTGTACTTCCTCGATCCGGCCATTGGCATCGGTGATGACCCAGTGGCGGGCCATCAGCTGCGCGGGCAGGCGGCCGACGTTGCGGATACGGATGGTGTAGGCGAACACGTAGCGGTCGTCGTCGGGCGTCGATTCCTCGTCGAGGAAGCGCGTCGCGATCTGGATCTCGAGTGTGTAGTCGGCTGTCTCGTCCATGCTGGAGACAGTGTATCCGCAGGCCATGAATGCATCGACTACGTTGTCACCGGATGATTCGCCAGACGCACGAAATCCGCGACCGCGAGCTGCTCGGCGCGCAGCTGCGGATCGATGCCGGCAGCGGTGATCGCATCGCTGTCCATGAGGGGCGACAGCGCATTGCGCAGCGTCTTGCGGCGCTGGCCGAACGCGGCTTTCACGATCTCGGAGAAACGCTGCGGATCATCGATGCCGACGGTGTTCGCCGGACGCGGCCTCAGGCGCACGACGGCGGAATCCACCTTCGGCGGCGGACGGAACGCGCCCGGGCCGACGACAAACAGCATCGTGACTTCGCAGTAGGCCTGCAGCATCACGCTGAGGCGGCCGTAGACCTTGCTGCCCGGGCCGGACGCCATGCGCTCGACGACTTCCTTCTGCAGCATGAAATGCATGTCGGTCACGACCGCCGCATGGTCGAGCGCGTGGAACAGGATCGGCGAAGACAGGTTGTAGGGCAGGTTGCCGACGAGGCGGATCGGCGCATCGTCGGCGAGCGCGGTGAAATCGACATCGAGGACGTTCGCGTGGATCAGGTCCAGTGCGCCGTGCGCGGCGGCCTGCAGCGTCAGTGGTTCGAGCAGGTCGCGGTCGAACTCGATCGCGGTCAGCGCGCCGTGGCGCTCGAGCAGCGGGAAGGTCATCGCACCCTGGCCGGGGCCGATCTCGACCAGCCGGTCGCCCGGCTGCGGATTGACCGCGAGCACGATGCGATCCACGACGCCGCGTTCATGCAGGAAGTTCTGGCCGAGGGATTTTTTCGGCGGCTCGGTGAAACTGCCCGGCGTGACGGAATGACGGTTCATAAGTTGCGGGATGTCGGATTCAGAGGAGGCGCGTGCCGGGTGCGACGTCGCCGTCGGGCATGCACAGACGCACATGGCCGTCGGCATCGTGGAAGCCGGTGACCAGGCATTCGGACATCAGCGGTCCGATCTGCTTGGGCGGGAAGTTGACCACGCCGATGACCAGCCGGCCGACCAGGGTCTCGGGTGTGTAGTGCGCGGTGATCTGCGCGCTGGACTTGCGCACGCCGAATTCGGGGCCGAAATCGACGTGGAGGATGTAGGCCGGGCGGCGCGCTTCCGGGAACGGCTCGGCCGACACCACACGGCCGACGCGCAGGTCCACGCGCATGAAGTCGTCCCAGCCGATCGTGCCGCCGACGCTCATGACGCGCGCCGACGGTTGCGACCGAGCGCGGCGCACTGGTCGATCGCGGCGAACAGGCTCGACGGATCGGCGCGGCCGCTGCCGGCGAGTTCCAGCGCAGTGCCGTGGTCGACGGCCACGCGCGGATAGGGCAGGCCGAGGGTGAGGTTCACCGCGGATTCGAAGCCGGCGTACTTGAGTACCGGCAGGCCCTGGTCGTGGTACATCGCCAGCACCGCGTCGGCGTTGGCCAGCCGCGCCGGCAGGAACGCCGTATCCGCCGGCAGCGGGCCTTCGAGTTGCAGACCGCGCGCGCGCAGGCGTTCGAGCAGTGGCGCGATGGTCTCGATCTCCTCGTGACCGAGATGCCCGGCTTCACCCGCATGCGGATTGAGGCCGAGCACGGCGATACGCGGCGCGGTGATGCCGAAATCCGTACGCAATGCCGTGTCGAGAATGTCGATCACGCGTTCGAGCTGCGGTGCGGTGATCGCGTCCGGTACATCGCGCAGCGGCAGGTGCGTGGTCGCCAGTGCGACACGCAGCGTCGGGTTGGCCAGCATCATCACGACATCGCAGCCGGCGTCATGGGCCAGCAGTTCGGTGGTGCCGGTGTAGGGCACGCCGCCGGCGTTGATCGCCGCCTTGTGTACCGGGCCGGTGACCATGCCGTCGAAACGGCCGTCGCGGCAGCCGGCCGCGGCATGCAGCAGGCCGGCGAGCACGCTGCGGGCGTTGCGCGGATCCGGGGTGCCGAAGGCGGTGGCCGCGGCGTGCGGCAGTTCGATCAGGCGCAGTGTGCCGGGCGCCACAGCGGTGGCCTCGGCACCGGTGAAGGCGATCGGCAGGCCGATCGCATCGGCTGCGCGTTGCAGGGTGGGGCGGTCGCCGATGGCGACGAGGTCGCAGTCCGATGTACGCCAGGCGGCGCGGATGCAGAGCTCCGGACCGACGCCGGCCGGCTCACCCGGGACCAGCGCCAGTCTGGGGCGGGTCATCAGCCGCCGCTGCCGATCTCGGGATCGCGGTTCGGACCGACGCGGACGCTGACGTAGGCTTCGCCGCGCAGTTCGCGCACGTAGCGGTCCCACTCGTCCTCGAGCTTGCGCTGGCCGATGGCCTCGCGGGCCTGGGCCCGACGGTTGTTGTCGTTGCCCGCGGTCTGGCGCGTCGCCTGACGCTGGACGATGTGCCAGCCGGCCTGGGTGCGGAAGGGTTCGGACACGTCGCCGTCGCCGATCGCCGCAACCTGGCTGCCGAAGTCGGGGCCGAATTCGTCCTGGGTGAACCAGCCGAGATCGCCGCCGTTGGCCTTGGTGGCGTTGTCCTCGGAGTCCTCACGCGCGACTTCGGCGAAGTCGGCGCCGCCGACGAGGCGGGCGCGCAGACTGTCCGCACGCGCCTTGGCAGCGGCATCGTCGCCCGGCTCGCTGCGGATCAGGATGTGGCGCGCCTGGTATTCGGTCACCGAACCGGCATCAGCCGTCTGCGCGGCTTCGCGGCGGTCGACCAGCTGCAGCAGCTGGAAGCCGCTCGGCCCCCGGATCGGGCCGATCGTCTGGCCGGGCTGCAGGCTGGTGACGGCGGTGGCGAACGCGGCCGGGATTTCGTCGGCACGGCGCCAGCCCAGGTCGCCGCCTTCCAGCGCATTCGGGCTGTCGGAGTAGCGCACCGCTGCGGCCGAGAATTCCATCTCGTTGCGGTCGAGCAGCGACTTGATGCCGTCGACCTTCTGCTGGCCGGTCTGGATCTGCTCCGGCGTCGCGCCTTCCGGCAGCGCCACCAGGATGTGCGCCAGGCGGTACTGCGCGCCGGTCGCTTCGGCCGACAGCGCCGCATCGACTTCCGCGTCGCTGACCGAAATACGGGTCTGGGCGAAACGCTGGCGCATGCGCTGGATCATCAGCTCCTCGCGCAACGAGGCGCGGAAGTCGTCGAACGACATGCCGTCGCCCGCCAGCTGCTGGCGCAGCTGATCCATCGAGAAGTTGTTCTGCTGGGCGATCGCCGCAATGGCCTGATCGACTTCCTGATCGCTGACGCGCACGCCGGTGCGCTGCGCGTTCGCGGTCTGCAGGCGCATCGTGATCAGACGCTCCAGCACCTGGCGCTCGAGGATCTCCTGCGGGGGCAGCTGGTCCTGGCGGGTCGCGTACTGGCCGCGGATGTTGGCGACCGCGCGCTCGAGTTCGCTGGCGAGGATCACGTCCTCGTCGACGACCGCGGCGATGCGGTCGAGCGGCTGGAGATCCTGCGCGTGCGCAGTCGATGCGAACAGCGCGGCAGCGGCCGCGAGGGAATAGATCAGTGTCTTCATTGGCTCAGGCCGGGGGTCAGGGTCTCATCGTCGTCGCTGTTGCGCAGCTCCGACGGCGGCACGAGATAGAGGTCGTCGCGGTAATAGCCGAGAATAGCACGGCGCAAACGGTCTTCCGTGTCGGCTCCGGCTGAACCCAGACCCTTCAGTTCAAGTTCGAACATGATGGCGTTGTTCATCTCGCCCTGGCGGTTTCGCAGGTAGCGGCGGGCGACGACACGGGCCGCCAGGCAGCAGCTGTCCCATTGGACGCCGGCGACTGCTTCGAGCAGGCTGTCGGTGGTGAACGAATAGTAGTAACGGCCGACCACGCTCCACGCCGGGGTGATCGGATACAGGAACGACAGGTCGGCCTGCTCGATCCTTTCAGCGCGTCGGCGGTAGGCGAAGTTGACGATGCCCTCGTCGCCGATCAGATAGCGCGTCCGCAGCGACATCAGGTCTTCGCGTCTGATCTTCGGATCCCACTGGTAGCCCGCGCTCACGGTCCACCTGTCGTTGACGGCGTAGGTCGTGTCGGCCACCCATGCCGAGCGCCCGCGTTCGATCTGCGACTCGTTCGGCAGGGTGACGCGGGAATCGGAGAGGTAGACGATCTGGCCCAGGCTTGCCGACAGCTTCTCCTGCCCGTCGGATTCGCGGATCAGCCGCGTGCTGACCGCCATGGTGATCTGGTTGGCATCGGCCTGACGGTCTGCACCCGAATACCGGTTGTCGCGGAACAGTTGGCCCCAGCCGAAGGTCAAGGCGCGCGTATCGAATACAGGAAGATCGGACTGATCGCGGTAGGGGGAATGCAGGTAGAACAACCGGGGCTCGAGTGTATGCAGATAACTCTCGCCACCCCAGCGCGTGTTGCGATCGAAGAACAGGCCGGCGTCGAGCGAGGTGATGGGCTGGCTCCGGCTCGGCGAACTGTCGCGATAGAGCGCCAGAGTGTCGGCGGGGACCGGCTGGGAGCCTGGTATCCCCAGATCCGCCCGCGCCCGACGGGTTGCGACCTGGTCGGCCAAGGCGCGGTCGAGTGCATAACTCGTGTGCCGCCAGGCCATGGTCGGGCGCACGAACCAGGAGGCGCCCTCGAATGGAAGCGAGACATAGGGATTGACATCCAGGCGGCTACCACCCGGCTTCGCAGCGTCGTCGAGATGCTCGAAACGTGTGGCTGTGGCGTCCACACCGGTGTTGATCCAGCGTCCGTAGGGGCGCTGCCAGGTGAACGACGCGTGTGGCAGGCGGTTGTAGGGCAGGGCCGACTCCCGCAGCGTGTAGTCGGTGAGTTGCCGGTAGTCGGCGCGCAGGCTGGCGTTCCAGTAGCCACGGTCGCCGGAACTGCCCTGGCCATAGACGCCGAGCTGGCTCAAGGTGCTGACCGACGAGATGCCCTCGACGTTGTTGCTCGAATCCTCGAGGTAACGGGGGTCGCTCATCCAGGTGAGGTTGGTGCGACCCTGCCAGGTGCGATTGATGTCGAGCGACCCGTTGAAGCTGAGGAATCCGCGGTCGTCCTTGCGCCGGTTGTCGGCGATCGGCACCTGCTCGATTTCCAGCTCGCGCTCGCGTTCCGTCAGCTTGTCCGACGGCAGGTAGCCGAAGTCGAGTTCGCCACGCGTCCGCCTGGTCCTGAAGCGGAATTCGGTATCCAGTTGCACGCCGCGCCGGCTCATGAAGCGCGGCTCCAGCGTCATGTCGTAGTGCGGCGCGAGGTTGAGGTAGATCGGCTGCGTGTAGTCGAAGCCGTTGCGGCCCGACTGCGAGATGCGCGGGAACAGCAGGCCCGACAGGCGGCGTTCGTCGATCGGGAAGCGGAACCACGGCACGTACAGCACCGGGACCTTGCCCACGCGCAGGGTCGCGTTGCGCGCGGTGCCCATACCCATGTCGGTGTCGATGTCGATCTGGCCGGCCTTCAGCTCCCACCAGCGGTCGCTGGGCGGGCAGGTTGAATAGGTCGAGCCGAGCAGGGCGCCGACGCTGCCGTCCATGCGGATGTGGTCGGCGCCGCCGTTGCCGCGACGTGCGGTCAGCTGGTACTGCACGCTGTCCATGCGGTAGGACTCGGCGATCGTGTCGCCTTCCACGCGATCGGCCACGATGCGCATGCCGCGGTCCTGGTAGCGCACGTTCCCGTCGGCCACGAAGGTGCCGTCGTCCTGCGAGAACTGCAGGTCGTCGGTGCCGAGGAACTGGTCGCCGCGACGCAGGGTCACGTTGCCGGTGACGTTGCCGCTGAAGTCGCTGTCCACGCCGGACAGACCATCGAAGGCGTCGCCATCGATGTCGGTGGGCTGGGTTTCGCGCTGTTGCACCGTGCCGACCGGCGCCTGGGCATCGGTGAAGGCCGGCACAGCGTCTTCGATCGGGCACAGCGCCCAGTAGTTCGGGCGGAGCTCCTCGTCGGCGTGGGCGGACAGTGAAACCGCGATGCAGAACGGTAGAGGAAGCAGGCGAAGAGCTGTGCGCACGGTCGATCCGTTCAGCGGGAAAAACGGGCGCCAGCATGACCGATCGTCCGTGTAGCGGCAATGCAGTCTCGATACACCCTGTTCACCTGCGATCCGGCCGATGTGCCGCTGCCGGCCGGTCGTTCAGCCAGCCAGGGCGCGCAGGTGCGCCACGCTGCTTTCGCGCAGCGCCTGCAGGTCGTATCCACCCTCGAGCATCGAGACGATCCGGCCCCCGCAATGCCGCTCGGCGAGGGCGACGAGTTCGTCGGTCAACCAGCCGAAATCCTCGGCGTCGAGCTGCAGCTGGGCCAGCGGGTCGCGCCAGTGCGCGTCGAAGCCCGCCGAGATCATCAGCAGTTGCGGCGCGAAGGCATCGATCTCGGGCAGCAGCCGCTCGCGCCAGGCCTCGCAGAAGCGCCGGCTGCCGGTACCGGCGGTGAGCGGCAGATTGAGGATGTTGCCGACCCCGCGCTCGTCGCGGCGTCCTGTGTCGGGAAACAGCGGCATCTGGTGCGAACTGACGTACTGCACGCGCGGTTCGGCCTCGAAGATCGCCTGGGTGCCGTTGCCGTGGTGCACGTCGAAATCGACGATCGAGATCCGGGTCAGGCCGTAGCGGTCGAGCGCATGCGCGGCCGCGACGGCGATGTTGTTGAACAGGCAGAAGCCCATCGCGATGTCGCCGGTGGCGTGGTGGCCGGGCGGACGCACCGCGCAGAACACACGGCGCTCGCTGCCACCCTGCACGGCGTCGACGGCGGCCACGCCGGCGCCGGCCGCGTGCAGTGCGGCCTGGGCCGAGCCCGGCGAGAGTACGGTGTCGCTGTCGAGCGGGATGCGGCCGCTCGGCTGCGAATCGAGCACGGTCGCGAGCAGTGTGGCGTCGTGGACGCGCAGCAGTTGGCCGCGGGTCGCGGGTGGTGCCTGGCGCAGATCGAGATCCGGGAAGGCGGCGCGCAGCGCCTCGATGACGGCGGCCAGGCGCTCGGGGCGCTCGGCGTGTCCTGGTCCGGTGTCGTGGTCGAGCAGACTCGGGTGCGAGAACACCGGTACCCGTCGCTGGTCACCACCGGCGAAGCCGACCGGATGGTGCATCGCTCAGCGCCGCCGCTCGTGATGCCACAGGACCTCGCCGTGACCGCTGGCACGTGCAAGCACCCGGGCGAGCACGAACAGCAGGTCCGACAGCCGGTTGAGGTAGCGCACCGCCTGCGGGCGGACGTCCTCGACCCGCGCCAACGCCACCGATTCACGCTCGGCGCGGCGGACCACGGTGCGGGCGATATGGCAGCGCGCCGCGGCTTCGCCGCCACCGGGCAGGATGAAATCCTTCAGCGGCGGCAGGTCGTCGTTGTAATGGTCGAGCTGCTGTTCGAGGCGCTCGATGTCCGCGTCCTCGATCGCGGCATGGCCCGGTATGCACAACTCGCCGCCGAGATCGAACAGCTGATGCTGCACGGTTGTCAGCAGGCTGCGGATGTCGTCCGGTACATCGGCCGCGAGCAGCAGGCCGATCGTCGAGTTTGCTTCGTCGACCGTGCCGTAGGCGGCCACGCGCAAGGAATCCTTGCCGACCCGCGCGCCGTCGCCGAGACCGGTCGAGCCGTCGTCGCCGGTGCGGGTGTAGATCTTCGAGAGACGGTTGCCCATCGCCGCGAAACGTCAGTCGGCGTGCAGCGGGCGGGCGCCGGTCGCCGGCTTCGGCAGCACACGCGTCAGCAGCACGTGGGCCATCGCGGCGGCGCCGACGTACAGCGCGGCGCTGCGCGTGTAGGGCAGCAGCCAGTCGCTGTAGTTCTTCCACCAGCCGGCGAACGTCGGTTCGGCAACCGAGGCGCTGATCCAGTAGAAGCTGCCCTGTGCAATCAGATGGCAAATGGCGACCGAGGCCACCAGCGCGACGACCAGCTGGCCGATCGCGACCGGCGCCGACGCCGACAGATAACGGCGCAGCAGGCTGCCACCGGCCCACAGCGCGAAATACGCCGGCACCAGGCACCAGTAGGCCGGCGAGACGCAGTAGTGCTGCCAGAACGACAGGCCCTGGCTGGTGATGACGAACCAGTCCACCACGACTGCCAGCACCATCAGCGCCGGAAACGCCCAGCGCTGCCAGTTGGCCAGATAGAAGCCGCCGATGAAGAACACCGCCCACGAGGCATCGGGGATGGCGGCGAAGTGGTGCAGCCGGGTTGCGGCCATCAGCGCGGCCAGCAGGGTGAAGATCGTGGCGCGGCGGGCGGTGAGGGTCATCGGACAGCTCCGGTGCAACGTCGGGTCGAATCCGCATTCTAGCGGAGCCGCAGCGCGGGGCGCAGAGGGCGGCGCGTATCATCGCGGCCATGGTCGAAACACATCCAGAACCGGTGCATCCGGTCCTTATCGTCGGCGGCGGTCTGGTCGGCGCCAGTCTCGCGATCGCACTGGACCGCGCCGGTATCGATGTCGCGCTGGTCGAGGCCACGCCGCCGGCGTCGATGCCGGCGGTGTTCGACGAGCGCAACCTCAGCTTTGCCGAGGCCACGGTCAATGCATTGACCGCGCTCGGCGTGCTGCAGAAGCTGCGTTCGCCGGGCGGGCCGATCCGCGAGATCCACGTCAGCCGCGCCGGCGACTTCGGCCGGGTGAAGCTGGCCGCGGCCGATTACGGGCGCGAGGCGTTCGGGCAGGTCGTGGTCGCACGCGATTTCGGCGAAGCGCTGGAAGCGCGGCTGGCGGAACTGCCGCGGCTGGTGCGCTACCGGCCGGCGCGCTTCGCCGGTCTCGACGGCATCGAGGGCGGTCATCGCGTGGCGCGTCTCAGCGGTCCGGACGGCGACACCCGCGTGCGGGCGCAACTGGTGGTCGGCGCCGACGGCGCCGACAGCGCGGTGCGCCAGGCGCTCGGCATCGACGCCGAGATCCACGACTACGCGCAGACCTTGTTCATCGCGCGCCTGCGCGCGGCGCGTGCGCCGGATGGTCGCGCGTTCGAACGTCTGACCGACACCGGCCCGACCGCGCTGCTGCCACGCGGCGACCGGCATTACGGTCTGGTCCATGGCGTTTCCAGCGACGAAGCCGATGCGGTCGCCGCACTCGACGACGCGGCATTTCTCACGCGCGTGCAGGCCGCCTTCGGTTGGCGCGCGGGGCGGTTCCTCTCGGTCGGTCCGCGCAGCCGCCATCCGGCGCGGCGCGTGGTCGCCGCGCGCTGCATCGACACGCGCGCCGTACTGGTCGGCAATGCGGCGCAGAGCCTGCATCCGATCGGCGCCCAGGGCTTCAACCTCGGTCTGCGCGATGCGCTCACCCTGGCCGAAGTCATCGCCGACGCTGCCGATCCCGGCGCGCCCGGCCTGCTCGAACGCCATGTCGCACGCCGTCTGGACGATCGCACGCGCACGCTCGCGTTCTCCGATGGCCTCGCGCGCATCACCTCCAATTCCGCACGCCTGCTGCGGCCGCTGCGCAGCCTCGGCCTGTTGGCGATCGATCGCGATTCGGCGCTGCAGGCGATGCTCGCCGGCGGCGCGATGGGCTATCGCGGCGACGTGCCGGCGCTGTGCCGCGGAGTTGCCGCATGAGCCGCCGTGATCGACGTGATGTCGTGATCGTCGGCGGCGGTGTGGTCGGCGCCGCCTGCGCGCTGGCACTGGCCGCACAGGATCTCGAGGTAGTGCTGGTCGAGGCGCGTGCGCCGGCCACGTGGTCGGCAGCGAGTCCCGATCTGCGCGTCTACGCATTCGCGCACGACAGCGCCGGACTGCTGCGTTCGGTCGGGGCATGGGACGACGTCCGCGCCGCACGCGCGCATGCCTACCGGCGCATGCAGGTCTGGGATGCGGGCGGTGGCAGTGAACTCGTGTTCGACGCCGACCAGCTCGGCATGCGCGAGCTCGGCTGGATCGTCGAGCACGGCCTGCTGGTCGATCGGCTGTGGGCGCGACTGGCCGCGGCCGGCGTCGACGTGCGTGCGCCGGTGCAGGTCGAAGCGCTTGAGCAGGACGCCGACGGCGTGACCCTGCGCCTCGATGCGGGCAGCCGGATCGAAGCGCGCCTGGCGATTGCCGCCGACGGTGCCGCCTCGACGCTGCGCACGCTCGCCGGGATCGGCACCCGCGCGCACGACTACGCGCAGGCCGGTGTGGTCGGTTATGTCGAGAGCACCGGGCCGCATCGCGATACCGCATGGCAGCGTTTTCTCCCCACAGGTCCACTGGCGCTGCTGCCGGTCGAACAGGGCCGCAGTTCCATCGTCTGGACGCTGCCGGCCGATGAAGCGACGCGCATGCGCGCACTCGACGATGCCGCCTTCGGCGATGCACTGACGCGCGCGTCGGGCGGACGATTGGGCACGCTGACGCCGGTCTCGTCGCGCGCCGCGTTCCCGTTGCGGCGCCAGCTGGCGGATGCGCAACTGCAGGGCCGCGTGCTGGTGATCGGCGACGCGGCGCATGTCGTGCATCCGCTGGCCGGGCAAGGCGTGAATCTGGGCCTGCGCGACGTGATCGGGCTGGCCGACAGCGTCGCCGATGCGCGCCGCCGCGGCGCGCGCTGGGATGCGCCGCAACGGCTCGCGCGCTGGGCACGCACGCGACGCAGCGAAAGCGCGGTCGCTGCCCACGCGTTCGAATCGATCAATCGCGCGTACTCCAACGAATCGCTGCTGCCGGTGCTGCTGCGCAGCCATGCGCTCGGCATTGCACAGGCGCTGCCACCGCTGCGCAACCTGTTGTGGAAGCGGGCGGCGGGACTTTGAATCGCGCATTGCGGACGCTGGTCGTCACGTTGTCAGCCTGCGCCACGACGCCGGCGTTCGCGATGACCCGATGTCCGGTCGAATCGGTCAAGCCGGGCTGGTTCGTGGCGCTCGGCTACGGCGTGCTCGCGCTCGCCCTGTGCACCGGGGTCGCCATGCTGGTGCTGGCATGGCGGCGTACCCGCGGGCTGCAACGCGGCATGCGCGCGCTGTGGCTGCTCGGCGCCTGGGTGGTGATGCTGGGACTGTGGCTCGCCGGCCTGATGATCTGGCTCGGCGCCTTCGTCCTGCCCTGCTGATCGCGCGCCGTCAGTGCGCGGACGCGGGCTTGCCGCGCATGCGCCGGACCAGCGCGACGATACCCACCACGATGCCACCGGCGATGATGCCGACCACCGCGTTGATCACCGTCGGCAGCATCGCGCCGAGCACCATGCCGACTTCGGGCAGGGCGCCCAGACCGGTCGCGGCGTCGTCGATCCAGGTCTGCACGTCGTGCACGCCGTGGGTCAGGATGCCGCCGCCGACGAGGAACATCGCCGCGGTGCCGACGATCGCCAGCGTCTTCATCAGCCACGGCGCGACGCGCAGGATGCCGCGACCGATCGCCTGCGCCGCGCTGGACCCGCGCTTGCTCAGGTACAGGCCGGCATCGTCGAGTTTGACGATGCCCGCGACGAGGCCGTAGACGCCGACGGTCATCAGCGCCGAAATGCCGACCAGCACGCCGACCTGGGTCGCGAACGCAGCGCCGGCGACGGTGCCGAGGGTGATCGCGATGATCTCGGCCGACAGAATCAGATCGGTGCGTACCGCGCCGCGGATCTTGTCGCGTTCGAACGCCACCGGATCGACCTCCGCGGCGGCGAGCGCGGCGGTGCGCCCCGGCTTGGCGGCATCGTCCTCGGCCTTGTGCACCAGCTTGTGCAGGACCTTCTCGAACCCTTCGTAGCAAAGGAACAGGCCGCCGGCCATCAACAGCGGCGTGACCAGCCACGGCAGCCACGCGCTGATGGCGAGCGCCGCGGGCACCAGGATCAGCTTGTTGCGCGCCGAACCCTTCGCGACTGCCCAGACCACGGGCAGTTCGCGGTCGGCCTGCACGCCGGTGACCTGCTGGGCGTTGAGGGCGAGATCGTCGCCGAGCACGCCGGCGGACTTGCGCGCGGCGACCTTGGTCATCAGGGCCACGTCGTCGAGCACGGTGGCGATATCGTCGAGCAGGGTCAGCAGGCTGGACGCCATGCGGGCGGATCCTTCGGTGCGGGCGCGCGCAGTATGCAGCGCCGATGTGGCGGCTGCGTCAGCGCCGACCCGACAGCCTGCTGCGCTTGCGAGCCGGCGCTCGCGACGAACCTCGAACCGGTTCTAGCGCGCGAGCGCCCAGGCGGCGAGGCCGAAGGCCAGTACCGCGACCGTGCTGGCGACCACTGCGAGGACCTGCGCGCGGAGCAGGCGCTGTTCGACACGCGCCGCGCCCAGCTGCAACGCCTCGATGGTCTTCTGCATGTCCGCGGCGAGCTTGCCGATCGAGTCGGCGTTCTGGCTCGCGGCGTCCTGCAGCTCGGTGATCTGCGCGTCGATCACGTCGTTGCGACGCTGCTGCCCCAGGTCCACCAGGGGCGGCGGCGTGCGGGTGAAGATCGGCCGCGCCAGCCGGACGATTTCCGGCAGGTACGGGGCGACGACGGTGATCCAGCCTGCAGCCATGACGCACTCCGTGATGCGGGGTTATTCGATGCTGGCGTAGACCGTGATCTCTTCGCGGTCGTGATAGAGCTGGCGTGCGCGCACCGTCAGCTTTTCGTGTTCGCCGACGCTGTTGGCGAACAGGTCCAGCGCCAGCAGCGTTTCCTGCCAGCGCTTCTTCATCGGCAGTTTGAGATTGAAGACCGCATTGCGGCACCAGCCTTCGCGGAACCAGGTGGCCATGCGCTCGGCGACGCGGCGCGGTTGTTCGACCATGTCGCAGACCATCCAGTCCACGGGTCCAACGGGCTGGTAGCGGAAGCCGTCGACGCGGTGATGGTCGACCAGACCGGTCTCCATCAGCTCGGCCTGCATCGGTCCGTTGTCGACTGCAGTCACGCGCATGTGTTCGCGCGTCAGCACCCAGGTCCAGCCGCCGGGTGCGGCGCCCAGATCGACGGCGCGCATGCCGGGCTTGATGCGCGCATTGCGCTCGCGCTCGGTCAGCAGCGCCATGAAGGCTTCCTCGAGCTTCAGCGCCGAACGCGAGGGCGCGTCGGCGTGCGTGCGCAGGCGCGGGATGCCCATGGGCCACGGCGCGCTGTCGCCGACCACCGACTGGGCGAGGTAGGCGTGCGTGCCCGACACGAAGAACACATGCAGGCGCGGAAACCGCGTCTCGTCCTTCTGGCTGAGAAACCCGCGTTTGCGCAGCGCCGGACGCAATGCATTGCCGAAGCTGCGGGCGAGACCTGCGAGTTGCTTGCCGTCGTCGGAATCGGGATGTTCGACCAGCAGTTCGCCATGGCGGCCGCGACCGGCGAGCACATCGAAGATCGGCGTGATGCGGTCGGTGGGGTCGAGGTCGCGCAACTCGGCCAGCAGCATCAGCTTCTGGCGCGCGAATACGAGATCGGCGAACGGCAGTTCGCTGGTCAGCGACGGGCCGTTGTCGGAATGGAACAGCACATAGCCGTCATTGCGCTTCGTCTGCGCATAGCCGGTGACGTGCACGCCAGCCGCGCGTTCGGTGAGTTCCGCCGCGAGGTCGGGTTCGAAGCCCGGGCGGCAGTAGCACAGCAGTCCGCTGGCCGCGTGCAGCGGTGACATCGCGCCGTCCATCTGTCCGCTGACGGTATCGGTCGGAGTCGGGTCGAGCTCGCTCATGTCAGTACTTCGCCCCGTCGGTTTCGCCGTAGGTGCGCAGCACCGCGCGCGCGTCGTCGCGCAGCAGGTCGCGCACCACTTCGATGCCGCGCTGGTTCAGCGCGCCGACCCAGTCTTCGGGCAGGGGGCCTTCATCGAACGGCGTCAACGCTTCGACGTCTTCCGAACGTGCGCCGATCAGCAGCCGGTCGATGCCGGCCCAGACGGTTGCGCCGTAGCACATGCAGCAGGGCTGGGAGGACGTCGCCAGCGTGACCGGACCGCCGCGCTCGTTGAGACGCGGCGTCTGCAGGCGCTGTTGCGCGAGCATGTAGGCCATCGTCTCGGCATGCGCGACCGAGCAGGTATGCGGCATCACCCGGTTCACGCCGACGGCGATGATGCGGTCGTCGCTGCCGAACACGGCGGCGCCGAACGGGCCGCCACTCTGCGCCTCGATGTTCAGGCGCGACAGATCGATCGCGAGCGCGACCTTGGCGTCGTCGCCGGCGTAATCACGCGATACATCGACGTGTTCGTGCACCCACGCGGGCAGGGTCAGGTGGACCTGGGCATACAGCATTGGAATTTCCGGAAAAGAAGCGGGGAATCAGCGCAGCAGGCGGCCCGATTCGGGCGCCTCGCAGCGCGAGTTGACGCAGGCGCAGGACTGGATCTCGACGAAGCCGCAGACCCCGGCGATGCCGCGGCGTGCGCAGTCGGCCTGCACCGCCTGCGGATCGACCTGCGCATTCGCATTGACGCACGCCGGCTGGTAGCCGCAGCAGCTGCCGACGTTCTTGACCGCGCAGTCGCTGTCCACGCGGCAGCTGGTGTCGAGATCCGGTACGCCAGAAGGCGCGACGGGCGCACCGATGACCGGCGCACCTGCGGGCGGCGCGGCCTCGGCGACCGGCGGCGCAGGCGCCGCGCACGCCAACAGCGCCAGCAACAGCAGGGCAGGCAACAGGCGGAACGACAGGGCGCGCAGGCGGATCATGCCGGGGATGGTACCGCTCCGGCGCATCGGACGTCCGCTTGGGCGGGCGCGGTCATCCGGAATGCCGCGGCCGCGATGTCCGCAACGCGTGCCGATATCGGGTGAAGGCCGGCTCGGCCGGGCGGGCACGGGACGCGGTGCCCGTCTGCGCGTCCTGCGCAGCGACGCGCCTCAGCCGCCGGCCTTGTCCGCCGCCCAGGTATCGCGCAGGGTCACGCTGCGGTTGAACACCGGCCTGGCCGCCGTGTGGTCGATGCGGTCGGCGACGAAGTAGCCCAGACGCTCGAACTGGAACGACTGCTCGGGCGCGGCGGTCGCGGCGGCGGGTTCGACGTAGCCGGTCACGCTGCGCTTGGATTCGGGATTCAGATGGTCGCGGTAGGTCTTGCCGGTCGATTCGTCGTCGGGCTTCTCGACCACGAACAGCCGGTCGTAGAGCCGGACTTCGGTCTCGACCGCATGCGCGGCGCTGACCCAGTGGATGGTGCCCTTGATCTTGCGGTTCGCGCCTTCCATACCGGGACGCGACTGCGGATCGAGCGTGCCGCGCAGTTCGACGATCGCACCGCTGTCGTCCTTGATCACCTCGTCGCAGCGCACGATGCCGGCGCCGCGCAGGCGCACTTCGCCGCCCGGGATCAGCCGCTTCCAGCCCTTGGGCGGCACTTCGGCGAAATCGTCATGCTCGATCCACAACTGGCGCGAGAACGGCACGTCGCGCACGCCCTGCGCTTCGTCCTTCGGATGGTTCGGAAAGCTCAGCGTTTCGGCGTGGCCGTCGGGCAGGTTGGTCAGCACCAGCTTCAGCGGATTGACCACCGCCATGCGGCGTGGCGCGCGGGCGTCGAGATCGTCGCGCAGCGCGCCTTCGAGCACCGAGAAATCGATGACCGAGTTCTGCTTGCTGATGCCCACGCGGTCGACCAGCAGGCGCAGGCTCGCCGGTGTGTAACCGCGGCGGCGCAGGCCCTGCAGCGTGTACATGCGCGGATCGTCCCAACCGTCGACCAGGCCTTCGCCGACCAGCTGGGTCAGCTTGCGCTTGCTCATCACCGTGTAATTGATGTTGAGGCGCGAGAACTCGATCTGGCGTGGCTTGGCGGCCACGACCGGGAGCCCACGCGCGCTCAGCGAGGCCAGCAGGTCCGGATGGCCGGCCAGATCGACGCGATCCACCACCCAGTCGTACAGCGGGCGGTGATCCTCGAACTCCAGCGTGCACAGCGAATGGGTGATGCCTTCGATCGAATCGCCCAGCGCGTGGGCGAAGTCGTACATCGGATAGATCGGCCAGGCATCGCCGGTGTTCTGGTGGGTGACCTGCTTGATCCGGTACAGCGCCGGGTCGCGCAGGTTCATGTTGCCGCTGCTCATGTCGATCTTCGCGCGCAGCGTGCGCGTGCCGTCGGCGAACTCGCCCGCGCGCATGCGCCGGAACAGGTCGAGGTTCTCGTCGACGCTGCGGTCGCGGAACGGCGAATTGCGGCCCGGCTCGATCAGCGTGCCGCGGTACTCGCGCACCTGTTCGGCGGTGAGATCGCAGACGAACGCGTCGCCCTGCTCGATCAGCTTCTCGGCGGCGCGGTAATAGACATCGAAATAGTCCGAAGCGTGGCGCAGCTCGGCCCAGTCGAAGCCCAGCCAGCGCACGTCGTCCTCGATCGCGCGGACGAACTCGAGGTCTTCCTTCTCCGGGTTGGTGTCGTCGAAGCGCAGGTTGCAGCGGCCGTCGAACTCGGCGGCGATGCCGAAGTCCAGGCAGATCGCCTTGGCGTGGCCGATGTGCAGGTAGCCGTTGGGCTCGGGCGGAAAGCGGGTACGCACCGCGGCGTGCTTCCCGCTGGCCAGATCCTCGCGGACGATCTGCCGGATGAAGTCCTGGCGTGCCGGGGGGGCGGGATCGGTCGGCGGAACGGCGGATTCGGCGGAAGACATGAAGGCTCGTGCGGCTGCTGGGGAAAGCCGTGCAGTGTAGCGGACGCCCCCCATGCGACGTGCCCGCGGCAGGTGTGACGGGGTAGTCGCGATATCCGTGACGCGTCCCTGCCATAATTCTGTGACGGTGGTACGGAAACCATGGCACGCGAATTGCGGTGGAGCAGGGGATACCAAGGGGGCGACGCATGCGCGATCCAGCGCAGCGGGGCATCGGGCACATCGAAGGACGATCGCGTGCGATCGACGGGCAGGCGTATCGATGGAGGTGACCGCGTCGCGCGCGATGCCTGCCCACGGTTGGGTCATTGCCGCCTGTCTGCTGCTGCTGATGGGGCTGTTCGCCGCGCTGGTGTCCGCCACCCAGCTGCGTCCCGGCGAAAGCCGCCCGGTCGAGGTCCTGCCGCTTTCCGAGAGCGTGCTCCAACTGCGCTTCGAACTGCCCGCCGAGGCGACGACACGCTGGGCGCTTTGGTTTCCGCGCGAGCCGGTCAGCCGGCTGCAACTGGTCGCTGCAGACGGCTGGCGCAGCGAGGCGATGGATTTCTTCAGCGTGGGCGCCGAAGAGGGCCTGCTGCCGACCGGATACGCATTCCTGCTGCCGCGCGAAGCGCAAGGCCCGATGGTGCTCGAGGTCGAGATCGAAGGCGGGCTGCACGGCGGGCTGCGCCCGATCCTGGCGCAGGCGACCGATGTCCGCCGGGCGGAGCGCTCTGGCGTTGCGCTGGCAGGCGCCGTCTACGGCGGACTGCTGACATTGGCCGCGCTGGCGTTGGCCCTGGCCCATGCCTCGCGCGACCGGTTGTTCATTGGATTCTTCGGTTTCACCGTCGCGCTGGTGTTGCTGTTGCAGGCGATGAACGGGCACCTGTACGGGCTGCCGGGTGTGCGGGTTTTCGGCCTGTGGCAACTGCAGGGCTTGTCAGCGCTGACGCTGGTCCACGCGGCAGCGGCGCTGTGGCTGATCGAGGCCTATGCGATGCGCGGGGGTGGGTATCGCCGGGCGCGGATGGTGCGCGGGATCGGCATCGGGCTGATTGCGCTGGCGGCCGTCTTCCTGCTCGGTCTGCCGGGGTTGGCGCAGACGTCGCAGGCACTGGCCGCGGTCGGTTGGAGCGTCGCCGGCCTTGCGGTGCTGGGGATGCTGTTCGACGCCGCGCGCCGCGGCGTGCCCGTGGCGTGGGCGTTGACCGCAACGGCCGCACTGATGGTGGTGGCCGGCGTGTGGGTGGCGCTGGCGCGACACGGGCTGGCGCCGGAGGGGCCGCTGCTGCATTTCGGCTACCAGGCCGTCGCGGTCACATTCGCGCTGCTGCTGGCACTGGCGCTGACCCATCGCATCGGCGATTACCGCGACCAGCGCGACCGCGACCGGCTCGCCCGCCACGACACCGAGCGCAGGATGCGACGCGAGGCGGCGCGCGCGGATCTGTCGACGGCGCTGCAGACGCATCTCAACGGTCTCGATCCCGGCGAGATTCCGTGGCAGGGCTTCCGCCTGCTGATGGACCATCTGCTGCCGCTGGTGCCCACCGAATCCTGCATCGCGATGCTGCGTGGCTACCAGGGCCGCGACCATCTGCTGGTGGAGCCGTCGGACGCGTTGCCGTCGGTCGAACACGAGATCAACCGGCGCGGGCTGATCCTGCGCCGACAGGCCACCGCCGGCCTCGCCTTGCAGCAACCGGTGCGCCCGTCCGCGGGCGGGCCGGTGGTGGCGATGGAAGCGTTGATTCCGTTCCAGGTGCGCGCGCCGGGCTGGGGCGTGCTGTTGTTGCGCCGCGCCGGCGGCGAGGGCTTCACGACCGAGGAGATGTCGGCGGTCGGCGAACTGGCACGGGTCGTGCAGTTGCACATCGACCAGGCCGCAGCCGCAGTCAAGCTGCGTCGCTCGGCGGAGATCGACGCGCTGACCGGCACGATGAACCGCCGCACGATCGACATCTGGATCGAACGCACCTTCGCCGAGGCCGAGCGCAGCGGCCGACCGGTCTCGGTGCTGTTCATCGATCTCGACCACTTCAAGTCCGTCAACGACCGCTTCGGTCACGGCTGCGGCGACGACTGCCTGCGCGCGGTGTCGACGGCGCTGCGCAGCGTGTTGTCGGATGTCGACATGTTCGGCCGCTACGGCGGCGAGGAATTCATCACGGTGCTGCCGGGCCGCGACGGCGCCGAGGCGCGCGCGGTCGGCGAGCGCATGCGCACTGCGGTCGAGAACTGCGAAGTGCGCCATGAAGGCCAGCGTGTGCGGCTGACGGTGAGCATCGGAATCGCCACGCGTCAGCGCGGCGAAGACACGCCGGCGGCGGCGATCGCGCGCGCCGACAAGGCGCTGTATGCGGCCAAGCGTCAGGGCCGCAACTGCGTGCAGGTGGCGCCCGCGGTCTTCAGCTGAAGGCAGATTGGCGCGCGGCGCTGCTACGCTGCGCATCCCCCACGCGAGTCCTTCCGATGCACGACACCCCGGCCGGTCGCGCCGCCCTCGCGTGGATGCTGACCGGCGCCGCGCTGATCGGTACCAACGGCCTGATGGTGCGCCTCGCGGGCACGCCGCCGACGGTCTCGGCCTTCTACCGGATGCTGTTCGCCGGCGTGCTGCTGGCGCTGTTCGTGCATCTGCGCCGCGACTGGCGCCCGCTGCCACGACGCATGTGGTGGCTGGCGCTGCTGCCGGCGACCGCGTTTGCCGCCGACCTGTGGCTGTGGCACCGGAGCATCCTGCTGATCGGCCCGGGCCTGGCGACGCTGCTGGCGAACGCGCAGGTGTTCTTCATGGCGCTGGCCGGCGTGCTGCTGTTCGGCGAACGCGTCGGCCTGCGCTTCGTGGCCGGCATCGCGCTGTCATTCTTCGGCCTGTGGCTGATGCTCGGCGCGGACTGGGCCACGCTGCCGGCCGACTATCGCTGGGGCGTGTGGCTCGGGCTCGCGACCGGCCTGTGTTACGCGGTCTACAACATCGGTCTGCGCCATGTGCAGCGCGCCGGCAATGTCGGCGCGTCGAGCGCAGCAGCCTCCGCGCCTGTGGCCCAGGTGCTGGCGATGGTGTCGCTGCTGTGCGCGGCGCTGCTGGGACTGGCCGGCGTCGCCGAGGGCGTGTCGTTCGCGATTCCGACCTGGCAGGCGCTGGGCTGGTTGCTGCTGCTTGCCGCGCTCGGCCACTGCCTGAGCTGGATCCTGATCTCGCGTGCGATGCAGCACCTGTCGGTCGCATTGGTCGGCCTGCTGCTGCTCGTGCAGCCGGTCTGCGCGTTCCTGCTCGACATTGTGGTGTTGCAGCGGCAGACCCTGCCGCGCGAGTGGCTCGGGCTCGCCTTCACCCTGGCCGGCATCTTCCTCGCGAGTCTGAAGGGGCGCTCGCGGATTCCACCGCAGCCCGTCTGAGAACCTGTTCATGCTCCCGGCCCGCAGGGTGGCCGCAACGCGGACACGTGACGTGCGTCGAGAGCGTGAACAGGTTCTACACCTTGGAAGCGGGCGCGGCCGCCCGCATGCAGAGCGGACGGCACTGTGCCGCGCCCCGGAGATATTGCGATGCTCGGAATCGGAGCCTGGAAACAGCGTCTGCCGCGTCCCCAGGATGCGCTGCCCGGTCGCGCTACGCCGGTGACGCTTCACAACGCACATGCAGTGCACGGCCGCCCGTTGCAGGGCGCGTTCGACGGGCTCGAACAGGTGCAGTTCGGCATGGGCTGCTTCTGGGGCGCGGAACGCAAGTTCTGGACGCTGCCGGGCGTAATCACGACGGCCGTCGGCTACGCCGGCGGGGTGACGCCGAACGCGACGTATCGTGAGGTGTGTTCCGGGCAGACCGGGCACACCGAAGTGGTACTCGTGGTCTACGACCCGGCGCAGGTCGCGTTCGAGACCCTGCTGCAGATGTTCTGGGAAAGCCACGATCCGACCCAGGGCATGCGCCAGGGCAACGACACCGGGACCCAGTACCGTTCGGCGATCTATTGCACGACGCCCGGACAGGCCGCGCTGGCGCATCGCAGCCGCGACGCGTATGCGGCGAAGCTGCAGGCGGCGGGCTATCCGGACATCACCACCGAGATCCTCGACCAGGCGCCGCCGTTCTATTACGCCGAGAACGAGCACCAGCAGTACCTGCACAAGAATCCAGGCGGGTATTGCGGGATCGGCGGCACCGGCGTGGCGTGCCAGGTCGGCGTGCCGCTCTGAACTGGCGCGGTGAACCGTGCGGCGCCCCGGTCGGCGCCGCACGCTTGCGATCAATCATCGGCGGGCGCGACTTCCAGCACACGCAGGCGCAGGGTGCGGCCGCCGCTGACCGGCCAGTCGATGCGCTGGTCGATCGTCAATCCCAGCAGGGCCGTGCCGACGGGCGCAAGGATCGACACGCGGCCAGCGTCCACGTCCGCCTCGTGCGGGTAGACAAGTGTGAGGGCGTGCTGGGCTCCGGTTTCGTCGTCGATGCACGTGACGCGTGCATGCATGCCGACGGTCGCGTCGGCGGGTGCATCGTCCGGCAGCAGGTCGGCGCGATCGAGTTCGCGCTGCAGCGCAGCTGCGCCGGGGTGTTGCCGCCAGGTCGGTGAAGCGAGCAGCGCGTCGAGGCGCGCCAGATCATGACGAGTGAGGCGGATCGACGGTGCGTCGGAGGGCGGCAGGCCGCTTGTGGATTGCGGGGACATCTGGAACTCCTGAATTGGAAAGCGCCACAACGGCGCCCACGAGAAAGGCGACGCAGTGCGTCGCCCGGGGTCCATTGTGCCGCGTCCCGCGCCCGTGGGGATGACTCAGGCCGCGACGGGGTCAAACAGTGCAGGCGGCAGGTCGCGCAGCACCCCGGCCAGTTCCAGCAGGAAGGCGTGCATGGCCGAGCTGCGGCGCCAGACCAGGGCGATGCGCCGGGTCGGGCGGGTGTCGCTGAAATCCAGCAGGCGCAGGTGCGGTGACGGCGCGACCGGGGGCTGGGTCGCCAGTACCGGCAGCAGGGTCACGCCGACATTCGCGGCGACCATCTGCCGCAGCGTTTCCAGACTGGTCGCGCGGAACTCGGCATGTTCACCGGCGCCCGACAGGCGACAGACGTCGAGCGCCTGTTCGCGCATGCAATGTCCGTCCTCGAGCAGCAGCAGCTTCTGCGACGACAGCTCCTGCAGGCTCAGGCGTTCGCGTGCGGCCAGCGGGTGCTGGTCGGACACCGCGAGCAGGAAGGGTTCCTCGAACAGGAACTCGGCATGCAGCGCGTCCTCGTCGACCGGCAACGCGAGAATCGCAGCATCCAGGCGGCCGTCGCGCAGCCGCGTCAGCAGCACGTCGCTCTTCTCTTCGACCAGCAGCAGTTCCAGCTGCGGAAACCGCGCGCGCAGCGGCGGTACCGCATGCGGCAGCAGATACGGGCCGAGCGTGGGGAACAGGCCGAGCCGGATCGAACCGGCCTCGGGATCCATGCTGCGCCGGGCCAGCGCCTTCATCTGTTCGACATCACCGACGATGCGGCGCGCGCGATCGGCGATCTGCGCGCCGATCGGCGTCAGCATCACCTTGCGCGGCGCGCGCTCGACCAGAGCGACACCGAGTTCTTCTTCGAGCTTGCGGATCTGCGTCGACAGCGTCGGCTGGCTGACGAAACACGCGGCCGCGGCGCGACCGAAATGCCGCTCGTCGGCGAGCGCGACCAGATAGCGCAGGTCGCGCAGGTTCACGGCGCGCACTCCGCGCAGGTCCCGGATCGCGCAGGCGATGCCGGGATGTGCAGGGCGCGGGCCGCGCGCGGGCTCACGCCGCTTCGGCCTCGGCCGTCTCGACCACCGGCACGCGGATCAGATGGTCGAACGCGCTGAGCGCAGCGCTCGCGCCCTGGCCCATCGCGATGACGATCTGCTTGTAGGGCACCGTCGTCGCGTCGCCGGCGGCGAACACGCCGGGCACCGAGGTCTGACCACGGTCGTCGACGACGATCTCGCCCCGCGGCGACAGCTCGACCACACCCTTGAGCCATTCGGTATTGGGCAGCAGGCCGATCTGCACGAACACACCCTCCAGTTCGACACGGTGGCTGTCGCCGCCGATGCGGTCGCGGTAGACCAGCGCATTGACCTTCGCGCCGTCGCCGAGCACCTCGGTCGTCTGCGCGCTGGTCACGATGCGCACGTTCGACAGGCTGCGCACCTTGCGCTGCAGCACTTCGTCGGCGCGCAGCTGGGCGTCGTACTCGATCAGGGTGACGTGGGCGACGATGCCGGCCAGATCGATCGCGGCCTCCACACCGGAATTGCCGCCGCCGATCACCGCCACGCGCTTGCCCTTGAACAGCGGGCCGTCGCAATGCGGGCAATAGGCCACGCCCCTGTTGCGGTACTGGTCCTCGCCGGGCACGCCCATCTGCCGCCAGCGTGCGCCGGTCGACAGCACCACGGTGCGCGACTTCAGGGAGGCGCCGTTCTCGAGGCTGATCTCGACCATTCCGTCATCGCCCGCCGGTACCAGCTGTGTGGCGCGCTGCAGATCCATGACGTCGACGTCGTACTCGCGCACATGCTGCTCGAGCGCGGCGGCCATCTTCGGGCCTTCGGTTGCCTTGACCGAAATGAAGTTCTCGATCGCCATCGTGTCCAGCACCTGGCCGCCGAAACGCTCCGATGCCACGCCGGTGCGAATGCCCTTGCGCGCGGCATAGATCGCCGCGGCCGCGCCGGCCGGACCGCCGCCGACGACGAGCACGTCGAACGGCTTCTTCGCTGCGATCTTCTCCGCTTCGCGCTTGGCCGCGCCGGTGTCGAGCTTGGCGACGATCTGCTCCAGCGTCATGCGGCCCTGGTCGAACTTCTCGCCGTTGAGGAAGACGGTCGGCACCGACATGATCTCGCGTGCCTCGACTTCCGCCTGGAACAGCGCGCCATCGATCGCCACATGACGGATACGCGGATTGAGCACGGCGGCGAGGTTCAACGCCTGCACCACGTCGGGACAGTTCTGGCACGACAGCGAGTAGTAGGTCTCGAACAGGTAGTCGCCGTCGAGGGCCGCGACCTGCTCGATCGTGTCCTGGGCCGCTTTCGACGGATGTCCGCCGACCTGCAGCAGCGCCAGCACCAGCGAGGTGAACTCGTGGCCCATCGGCAGGCCGGCGAAGCGCACGTCGATATCGGTGCCGGGGGAGGTCAGCGCGAACGACGGCTTGCGCGCATCGGTGCCGGCGGCGTCGACGGTGATCTTCGAGCTGGCCTCCTTGAGGTCTTCGAGCAGCGACAGCAGTTCGCGTGACTTCTCGCCATCATCGACCGAGGCGACGATGTGGATCGGGCGCACCGCGCGCTCCAGATAGGCCTTCAACTGCGCCTTGAGATCGGCTTCCAACATGGCAACGCTCCTGACGACGGGTGGGGGCGTCCGCGACGCGCCGGCAAAGCGGGGCATCGGAACCGGGGGAGAGGGGTGGACCGCAGCCGGCGGGGAGGGGGCCGGCTGCGGTCCACCCCCATCCGCGCATGGCGGGATGGGGGTGGAGACGGCGCGATGGTCTGCGCCGTCGGGTCGTTCAATCAGATCGAGGCGATCAGATCTTGCCGACGAGGTCGAGCGACGGGGCGATGGTCTTCTCGCCGTCCTTCCACTTGGCCGGGCAGACCTCGTTCGGGTTCGCGGCGACGTACTGGGCGGCCTTGAGCTTGCGCAGGGTCTCGCTGACGTCACGGGCGATCGCGTTGTCGTGGATCTCGACGGTCTTGATCACGCCCTCGGGATTGATCACGAAGGTACCGCGCAGGGCGAGGCCGGCTTCTTCGATGTGCACGCCGAATGCGCGGGTCAGCTGGTGGGTCGGATCGCCGACCAGCGGGAACTGCGCCTTGCCGACGGCCGGCGAGGTTTCGTGCCAGACCTTGTGCGAGAAGTGCGTGTCGGTGGTGACGATGTAGACCTCGGCGCCCAGCTTCTGGAACTGCGCGTAGTTGTCGGCAGCGTCTTCGACTTCGGTCGGGCAATTGAAGGTGAAGGCGGCGGGCATGAAGATCAGGACCGACCACTTGCCCTTGAGGCTCTCGTTGCTGACTTCGATGAACTCGCCGTTCTGGAATGCGGTGGTCTTGAACGGCTGGACTTCGGTGTTGATAAGGGACATGAAAGCTCCTGGACGGGGGAAGGCGGGCGACCTGGGTCGCGGCCGGCGAATCCGGCTGCGCATAGATTAGGCGGCGCCTATCAATATGGGAAATCGATTATAGAAATTCAATCGATAGTCTGGGGCTATCGGTTTCCTGTTCAGGAATCAGCCGTGGCAAACGGTTCCAACGAAGGCTTGCAATCACTGTTGCGCTGCAGCAATATCGGGTCAACAGGCGTCGTACAGCGGTTCCGCACGGCGCCAGCGGCCCGAAGGGCCGCACCGGATTCCGTGTCCGTACCTCCCTCCCACACGTCCACGGAATTTTTGAAGGCGGCTTCGGCCGCCTTCATTTTGTCTGCGACTCGGCCTCATCTGCATGCAGACCGATGAACTGGCAAACCGCCGGCAGCACTTCGGGCGCGCGCTCGGGGTCGTAGAACGCCGCCGCGGTGACGAAATGGTTGCCGCCGGAGATGATCTCCAGCGTCGAGTCGACGCCTTTTCGGCGGAGCGCGAAATCCAGCTTGCGGCTGTTGCCGACATCGACCGCGCGGTCGCCATCGCCATGGATCAGCAGGAACGGCGGCTCGTCGCCATCGACGAATTTCACCGCCATCGCCTCGGGCCACTGGTCGGGTGGGCCGAAGATCTCCTCGAGCTTGCCGCTGATCACGAAGTCGTAGGGGCCCGACAGGCCGATCACGCCGGCCAGATCCTTCGGCGTCAGATCGACCGCGGCCAGGTGCCGCGCGTCCGTGCCCAGCAGCGCGGCGATCTGCGCACCGGCGGAGTGGCCTGCGATGAACACACGCTTCGGGTCACCGCCGTATTCGGCCGCGTGGTCGACGGTCCAGCGCACCGCGTGCGCGGCATCGCCCATCAAGGCGGGAAAGCCGGCGGCCGGCCAGGTGCGGTAATCCGCGACCACCGCGACGACGCCGTTCTGCGCCAGGCGGCTGCCGACGAAGCGGTATTGCGCGCGCGTGCCGTACTGCCAGGAACCGCCGTAGAAGAACAGCACCACCGGCGCGTCGGGCGCGGCGTTCTGCGGGCGGTAGATGTCGAGTGCGAGCCCCCGCGTCGTGTCGTAGACCGCAGTTGTATCCGGCTGTGTGCTGTCGCGATTGACGAGGCCGAAGAACGTGCTCTGGCAGCCCGACACCAGCAAGGCGAGCGTAGCGGCGACACAGGCGTGGATCGAACGGCGCATCGGTGATCTCCTCGAGGTGCGACACCATGCCCGGCCGGGGGCCGGCTAGGATGTGAAGTGATGATTACGAATCGAAGTCCCGCGTTGGATGCATTGCTGCGCGACGCCGCCGGCCGCATCGACGCGACCGACGCGCGCTGGCTGCTGGCACATGCCGCTGGCCGCTCGCAGACCTGGCTGTACGCGCATGCTCGCGACCCCGCGCCGGACGGCGTGGCCGCGCGTTTCGAATCGCTGGTCGCGCGCCGCGCCGCGGGCGAGCCAGTCGCCTATCTCACCGGCGTACGCGGCTTCTTCGGGCTGGATCTGGCGGTGACACCGGCGACGTTGATTCCACGGCCGGAAACCGAACTGCTGGTCGAACTGGCGCTGGCGCGGCTGCCTGCCGGGAACGCGCGACTCGTGGATCTCGGGACCGGAAGCGGCGCGATCGCATTGGCGATCGCACGCGAACGACCCGACGCCGCGGTGCTGGCGACGGATGCCAGCGTCGACGCACTCGCGGTCGCCCGTGCGAATGCGCAGGCACTGGACGTGTCGAACGTGCGTTTCGCCCACGGCGACTGGTACACGCCGCTGGACGGCGCGCGCTTCGAGGTGATCGTCAGCAATCCGCCCTACATCCAAGACGCGGACCCGCATCTGGCGCAGGGCGATCTGCGCTTCGAACCGGCCTCGGCGCTGTCGTCCGGCACCGATGGTCTGGATGCGATCCGGGCTCTGGCTGCCGGCGCGCTCGCGCAGCTCGCGCCGGGCGGCTGGCTGCTGATCGAACACGGCCTTGCGCAGGGCGCCGCGGTACGCGCGCTGTTCGAACAGGCCGGTCTCGTCGAGGTCGCGACCGAGCGCGATCTCGAAGCGCGCGACCGCGTGACGCTGGGTCGCGCGCCCGGGACGTCGAAGGCCGACTGATAGACTGGCGGCCGGTTTTTCCCCGGATGCACGCGCATGCGCCAGCTCTACCCCGCCATCGAACCCTTCGACACCGGCACGCTCGCCGTCGACGACCGGCACACGCTCTATTACGAGCAGTGCGGCAATCCGAAGGGCAAGCCGGTGGTGCTGCTGCACGGAGGTCCGGGCGGCGGCTGCAGCCCGAAGATGCGCAGCTTCCATGATCCGGCCAGGTACCGGATCGTGCTCTTCGACCAGCGCGGGGCAGGGCGTTCGACGCCGCATGCAGATCTCGTCGACAACAGCACCTGGGATCTCGTTGCCGACATCGAAACGCTGCGCACGCATCTGGGCATCGACCGCTGGCAGGTGTTCGGCGGCTCCTGGGGATCGACGCTGGCGCTGGCCTACGCGCAGACGCATCCGCGCCAGGTCACCGAGCTGATCCTGCGCGGCATCTTCATGCTGCGGCGCTGGGAACTGGAATGGTTCTACCAGGAAGGCGCCTCGCGCCTGTTCCCGGAAGCCTGGCAGCACTACATCGCCGCGATTCCGGAAGGCGAACGTGGCGATCTGATCGCCGCCTTCCACAAGCGCCTGACCAGCGACGACGAGGCCACCCGCCTGGCGGCCGCGCGCGCCTGGAGCGTGTGGGAAGGCGCGACGAGCTTCCTGCACATCGATGCCGATTTCGCCGACAGCCACGCCGACGCGCAGTTCGCGCTCGCGTTCGCGCGCATCGAGAACCACTACTTCACCAACGCCGGTTTCTTCGAGGTGGACGACCAACTGCTGCGCGACGCCTACCGCATGGTCGACATCCCGGGCGTCATCGTCCACGGCCGCTACGACGTGGTGTGCCCGGTGCAGAACGCGTTCGACCTGCACCAGGTGTGGCCCAAGGCCGAACTCGTCGTCACGCCGGCGTCGGGCCATTCCGCATTCGAGGCCGAGAACGTCGACGCCCTGGTCCGCGCGACCGACCGCTTCGCCTGACGCACGCGCCGCAGGCGATCTGCGGCAGTGTCATCCCCCCATCTCGATGCGCGACCGCGGGCTCGTCGCGCGCAGGAAATTCCGATGTCTGAAGAAGAACTCGTCGTCAAGGACAGCAACGGCACCCGACTCGCCGATGGCGATGCGGTCACCGTGATCAAGGACCTCAAGGTCAAGGGCACCAGCGTCACGCTCAAGCGCGGCACGCTGGCCAAGAACATCCGCCTGACCGACGACCCCGATCTGATCGAATGCAATGTCGAAAAGGTGAAGGGGCTGGTGTTGCGGACGGAGTTCGTCAAGAAGGCCTGAGCGTGGTGATGTGGAGCGCGCTTGCGCGCGATAGGGGTTTCACCGCTCACACCGCTTCGCGCGCAAGCGCGCTCCCACGATGCCGTGCATCAATCGGCGGGTGAACCGTCCGGATTGAAGTCGACCATCCACAGCCCGGCCCAGAGTTTGAGGTCGAGCTCGAAGCCTTCCGCATGCTTGCGCATCAGCCACGCCGGCGCGGTCGCGCGCGGCACGGTGTGGACGATGATCGCTTCGTCGTCCACGCCGCCGCCGGCGCCGACGCGTGTCAGTTCACGCGCACGCACGAAGGCGACGCGCTCGTTGCTCATGCCGGCGGTGGTCGGGCCGGTCAGCAGCACGTCGACGCGGCCGGCGGACCAGCCGGTTTCCTCGATCAGTTCGCGCCGCGCGGCGTCTTCCAGCGAATCGGTGGAGCCGCCATCGCCGACCAGGCCTGCCGGCATTTCGATCGTGCGGGCGCCCAGCGGCACGCGGTACTGCTCGACGAACAGCACTTCGTCGGCGGGCGTCACCGCGATCACCAGCACGGCCATGCCGTTGCCGCCGTGCGTGCGTTCGCAGGCTTCCCATTTGCCGTGGCGAACCAGCCGCAGCCAGTCGCCCTGATACAGGACTTCGGTGTGTTCGCGCATCGATGGATTCGTCATGCGCCGATGCTAACGCGCGTCCGTGACGACCGACAGCGTGCTCAGGCCATCGCGGACGGCGCGTAGTCCAGGCCGGCGACGGTATGCAGGCGACGCCGCGTCAACGGCCCGAAACGCAGGGTTTCGCACAGTGCATGCAGTGACGCGGCGTCGCCGGTGCGGCGCGCGAATCCGGTCGCGCCTTCGCCCAGCGGCGCATCGCAGGCGATCGTCGTCAGCTGGCGGTACAGGCGCGCGGCCTCGGCGTGCTGCCGCAGTCTCGGTCCGACCTGTCCGGCGCCTCGGAAGCGCAGGAACTGGATCTCGTCGCTGCGTTCCAGCAGCGCGTCGAGCGTGCGGAAGTGGTGCAGCAGACTCGCCGCGGTCTTGCAGCCGATGCCAGGCACGCCCGGGATGTTGTCGACCGCGTCGCCGCACAGCGCGAGGTAGTCGGCGACCTGGTGGGCCTCGACGCCGAGACGGTCGCGCACGCCGGCCGCGGTCCAGCGCACGCCGCGCGCGTAGTCCCACTGTTCGTCCGCGCCTTCCAGCAGCTGCGACAGGTCCTTGTCGGCCGACACGATCACGCCGTGATGCGTGCGTGCGCGCCCGGCGACCAGTGCGCTGCCGATCAGGTCGTCGGCCTCGTACTCGGTATCGGCCAGCACCACGAATCCGAGCGCGCGGCACAGCGCCTTGCACTGTGCAAACTGGCGACGCAGCTCATCGGGCGCCGGCGGTCGGTTGGCCTTGTAGGCGGGGTAGAGACGGTTGCGGAAGCAGCTGTCGAGCGCTTCGTCGAAGGCGATCGCGATGTGCCGCGGATTCGCCCGCTCCACCAGTTCGGCCAGAAAGCGCGCGAAGCCGTGCACGGCATTGGTCGGCCAGCCCTCGGCGTCGCGGAACTCGTCTGGCATGGAATGCCAGGCACGGAACACGTAGAGACTGGCGTCGATCAGATACAGCGGCGCGGTGGGCGGCGGTGGCGTTGCCTGCAGTGTCTGCGGTGGCAGGGTCACGGCGCGTGCCAATCGGTCAGCAACGCGGCCGGGTCCGGGCGCTCGCGCTCCGGCGCCTCGATGCGCGGCGTGCCGATATGGATGAAGCCGGCAACGCGCTCGTTCGCATCCAGGCCGAGCAGGGCGAGGACTTCGGCGTCGTAGGCCGGCCAGCCCGACAGCCACGAGCCACCGAAGCCCAGCGCCTGCGCGGCCTGCAGCAGGGCGAAGCAGACGCTGCCGGCGGTCAGCAGGCGCTCGACCTCGGGAATCTTGGTGTCCTCGGGATCGAGCACGGCGACCACGACGATCACCAGCGGTGCATGCGAAAAACGCTGGCGGTCCTTGTCCAGTGCGCCTTCGCCGATGCCGGGATCGCGTCTGAGCGAGCGCGCTGCGAGCCGTTCGCCGAGTGCGTCGCGATCGGGGCCTGCGATGCGCAGGAAGCGGAACGGCACGCGCTTACCGTGATCGGGCACGCGCGATGCCGACCGCAGCATGCGCAACAGGGTGGCGTCGCCCGGGCCGGGCGCGTCGAGCTGCCTGGCGGGGACGGATCGGCGTGTGTCGAGCGCGGCGAGCGCCTCGTGTTCAGTATTTGCGGAGATGGTCACAGACCTGCCGTGAGGGTTCGGGAATCTTATGCACGGGGCATTACGCCCCTTCCCCCGATTCTCCTCCAAATGACCCATCACCACGACATCGGCGCCGGTTCCGGCTCGCGCGCGGGTTCTGCTCGCGACGCTGCGCGCGTCCTCGAGACGCTGCGCCACGACGCCGTGACCGCGTTGGGCGGGGTGCTGTCCGGCTTCTGGAGTGCGATCGAGGAGCAGGTGCGGCTGGCCGGGCTCGCCCGCCACGACTACATGGTCGCGCAGGAAGAGCGCATGGCCGTGCTGGAGCTCAACCAGCGCGCGCTGGAACTCGCCACGCGCTTCCGCAAGGCGATCGAAACCGAATTCGACCAGTGGCTGGCCGATCGCCCGGCGCCGCCGGTGGCGGACGGGCTGTCGCTGATGTCCGAGGGCGAGCTCGAGGTGCATCTGGCCGCGCAGCAGATCGTCGAACTGATGGATCACCAGTTCCTGCACCCGCTCAGTGCGCTCGACGATCGTCTGGACGCGCTGGCCGCGCGGCTCGGTATCGAGGGCGTGCACGCCAACCCGTTGCGTCCCGAGGTGCCGGTTGTCGCGTTCATGCGCCTGTTCAAAGCCGACGAACTGCCGGCCGGCCTGCGCACGATGGTGTTCAACCAGTTCGACAAGCGCCTGCCGGGCGTCCTTGGCGAGGTCTACGCCAAGGCCAACGCGTCGCTCGACGCCGCCTTCATCGGGCCGGGCGCGGCCGCGGCACAGGTCGCGGCCCGGCCGCAGCTGCATGCAGCGCCCAGGCCGCAGATGCCTGCCGCCTCCGCCGCGCGATCCTCGCGTCAGGATGCCGCCGCCGAGTCGTGGGTGCCCGAAGGCGGCGTGGTGGCGCACGCGGCGCCGGAGACCTCCGCGAGGAGCGGCGATTCGGAGCCCCTCGCGTACGGACCGCTGTCGGCCGGGCTCATGGATGTGCTGGCCGCGCACGGCCACGCGCCTGCCGGCGCGACCGCGCCGCGTGGCTACCGCGACCTGGTGCGCGAGCAGTTGCACCACTGGCGCGAGCGACGTGTGCACGAAGTGACCCCTGACGCGCGTGCCGACGGCGACGGCGGGCCGGTGCTGGGCATGTCGCAGCTGCTGAGCGTCGCGCGGATGCTGCAGGGTGACGATCCCGCGCCGTACGCGCGCGCGCTGGTGGGTGACGATCGCCGTCGCCTTGGCGACGTGATCCGTGACGAACTGTTGCGCGGCCTGCGCGAGCTCGGCGTCGACACCGAGCAGACGCCACTCAGTCTTGAGGACGAGGATGCGATCGACCTGGTGGGCATCCTGTTCCAGTCGCTGTTCGACGCCAACGACCTGCTGCAGCAGGCGCGCGACATCTACGGCCGGCTGGTGGTGCCCTACCTCAAGGTCGCGCTGACCGACGACTCGATGTTCAACCAGCGCGCGCATCCCGCGCGTCGGCTGCTCGACGCGGTGACCGAGGCCTGTGACGGCAACGTCGGCGATACGCCGCAGGATCGCGACCTGCTCGACCAGGCCGGTCGCGTCGTCGACCGCGTCGTCGACGAATTCGAAAGCGACCAGGCGGTGTTCGAGCTCGCGGCCGGCGAACTGCGTGAGCGCCTCGACCAGCAGCGCCGGCGCGCGGATGTCGCCGAGCGCCGCGCAGCCGAGGGCATTCATGGCCGCGAACGGCTCCAGCAGGCGCGCCGCAGTGTTGACGACATGGTGGCCTCGCGCCTGTCCGATCGCCCCCTGACGGCTGCGGTTGCGTTCTTCCTCGATCGCCACTGGCGTCACCATCTCACCCAGACCTGGCTGCGCGACGGTCCGGACTCGGCGCGGCACCTGGCCGCGATCGGTATCGGCGATGCGATGGTCCAGGTGGATTTCGATGCCGGGCATGCGCTCGGCACCGCGGTTGCCGACGAACTGCTCGCGCTGCAGGTGCCGCTGGCCGAGTGCTACTCCAGTTGCGGCCTCGACGCCAACGCCGCCCGCGATGCGGTGGCGCGGATCATTGCCGCGCTCGCGCTGCCGGACACGCCGCGCAGCGTGCATGCGCCGCAGGCGCCCGACGTCGAAGACGAAGCACCTGATCCCGCGCTGCGCCTGGCTGGCGGCCACGACGGGCTCGCCTTCGATCCGACCATCGCCGCACGCATGCGCCAGTTGCGTGTCGGGCAGTGGCTGCGGCTGGTCGATGACAACGGCCGCGAAGCGGCGGCGCGCGTCGCATGGATCAGTCCGCTGACCCAGCGGTTGCTGATCGTGAACCGCCGGGGCATCCGGCGCATGGTGGTCTCGCCCGAAGAGCTGGCCGCGCTGGTCGGCGCCGGCCGCGCGGTGGTGCGCGCAGTCGATGCGCCGTTCGACGAAGCCATGAAGCAGCTCTGGCAACAGCTCAATGCCGCGAACGACCCTGGCGGCGACGCCGCGACCGGCTGAGATCCGTGCGTTGATCTAGAGACGCACGGACACCGCTTGCGCTATTGTCCGGCGATCTGACGGGGGACGGAGTGGGCGAAATGCCCGTGTCGATGCAAGGACCGGGCGATGCCATGCGGGCGGAAACGCCCGCGCAGCTGATGGAAGGAATCCGTCGCGAAGCGACTGCGCGGTTGCTGCCGCTGCTCGGCGAGACCCTGCGCGTTGAACGTGCGCGCCTGCAACGCGCCTGCGACGAGGCGACGCAGAGCAGCCCGGCGCGCGAAGCCGATGCCGAAGACCTGACCAGCCTGACCGTGCTCGCCGCCGGACTGATCCAGCACGAGCAACGCTGGCAGAAGGCGCTGGGCGAGGTGTTCGCCGCCTGGCCCGATCCGCCGGCAGCGCATGCGCGCAGCGCGTTCTCGCTGCTCTCGGACGACGAATTGCAGGCGCAGTTGATCGGGCAGCCGGTGGCCGAAGCACTCGACCGGCGCTTCGAGAGCGTGCGCGACATCATCGATCGTCGGCTGCACACGCTGGCGGGTCGTATGCACCATCGGGGGCGTCCGTCCAATCCGCTGGCCGCGCGTTTCCTGATCGACAGTTTTCTCCGCGCGTTCGCGGCCGGCGACTGCGGTCGCCGGCTACGCGCCTCGTTGCTGCGCCGGCATGAAGCGCTGCTCGACGCCGCGCTCGGCGGGCTCTATGCCTGGTGCAATACGCGCCTCGCCGAAGCGGGCTGCGCCCTTGCCGGCGACAACGACCACGCCTCGCTGATCGCGGGTCTGGGCGGGTCCACGGACACCTTGCCGGCCAACAAGACCCGTATCTGGGAACAGGGCAATGCGGTCGCGCAGTCCGGCGCCGACGCACCGCCCGCCGCGCGTGCCGATGCGCCACGCGGCAATCTGCTGCGCCGGCACGCACGACGCCAGCGCGATGCGCGACGCGCGGAACTCGACGCCGCCGAACGCAGCTTCCGTCGCGATGAGTTCCTGTCCACGCTCGCGCTGCTGCAGTCCGAGCGTAGCCTGCCGCCCGGCGACACCCATGCCGTCCGTCTGCGCGAGGGCCTGTATGCGGTGGCCGCCGGTCTCGGCATCGATCGCCGCACGGTGGTCTTCGATGGCGAGCAGGACGAGGCGTTGATCCTGATCGGCGCGTTGTTCGACCTGATCGCCGCGCGTCATCAGCTCACGCCCGCCGCGCGTGAACGCCTCGCGTTGCTGGCGGTGTCGTGGCTGCATCTCGCAATCGAGGATGCGGCGCTGTTCGAGCCGTCGTCGCCACCCGCGATGCAGCTGTTGTCGGCGGTGGTCGAGTTGTGGGACGGCGTCGATCCCGCCGACCCGCAGTCGATCGAGCAGCACGCGCTCGCCGATCGCGTTGCCGATGCGGTGCTCGACGGCCCCCAGGGCGACGGTCGCATATTCGCGGCGCAGCTGGCACAGATCGACGGCGCGCTGGCTGCGAACCGTCGACGCGCCGAAGCGGTGGAGCGACGCACCTGGCAGGCCCTGCGCGGTCGCGAGCGGCTCGATGCGGCGCGTCGCCAGGCCAGATTCGAGCTGGCGCGCCGGCTTGATCAGCGTCCGCTCTTGCCATCGGTTGCCGGCTTTCTGGATGTCGAATGGCGCCAGGCGCTGGCGCAGGTCTGGCTGCGCGACGGGGAAGCGTCCGATCGCTACCGCGAAGTGCTGTCGCTCGGCGATGCGCTCGTCGAATCTGACGGGTTGGCGGCGAAGGACGGCGGCAGCGCCGTCGCCGACCGCCTGCTCGGCATCCTGCCCGCACTGCGCGATTGCTGCGCGCAATGCGGCAACGACGCGCATGCCACCGAGGCGCGACTGGCCGGACTCGTCGCCGAACACGCCAGTCCAACGCCACGCCAGGTCTACGTGCCGACCCCGCCGATCGACGCAGACGCCCCGCTGCTGCCGGACGATACCGATCCGCAGGCCGGTCTCGCCGACACCACATTCGCCGAGGGTCAGCGCTTCGTGCAGCCCGGTGGTGCGGGCGCAGGACGGACCTTGCGTCTGGCATGGCGCAGCTCGCTCAGTGGCGCCTGCCTGCTGGTCAATGCGGCAGGCGCGCGCGAGTGGCTGCTGATGCCGGCCGAACTGCACGCGATGGTCGAGGCCGGCCAGTTGCAGGCCCGGCCCGGCGGCGGCGCGGTCTCGCAAGCGCTGGCCACGCTCGCGGCGCAGGCCGTTACGCCCTGACTGATCCGGCCCCGGTGCGCGGCGACATGGCCTAGGATGACGTCGACTCCAGGCGAGGACGATGTCGATGGCAGTGACGATCGGCGTGGCGCGTGAGACCGCGGTGGGCGAACGGCGCGTGGCGCTGACGCCGGAGACCTGCAAGAAGCTCGTGGTCGCCGGCGCGCAGGTGCGCGTCGAGCGTGGACTCGGCAGTGCCGCCCATTTTTCCGATGACGCATATGCCGATGCTGGCGCCACACTGGTCGACGCTGCGCGTGCAGCGCTGTCGGGCGCGGCCGTCGTGCTATGCGTGCGGCCGCCGGAGATCGAGCATCTGCAGCTGCTCGATCCGGGCACGACGTTGGTCGGCGTATTGCAGCCGGAAGCTGATGCCGCACGCGGCGATGCGATCGTCGCGCGCGGGCTGGTCGCGTTTCCGCTCGAGCGCCTGCCACGCACGACGCGCGCGCAGTCGATGGACGTGCTCAGTTCGCAGGCCGGCATGGCCGGTTACAAGGCGGTGCTGATCGGCGCGCAACTGGCGCCGGGGTTCTTTCCGATGCTGACCACCGCGGCCGGCACGATCCGGCCGTCGAAGGTGCTGGTCGTCGGCGCCGGCGTCGCAGGCCTGCAGGCGGTCGCGACCGCGAAGCGCCTCGGCGCGCAGGTCGAGGGCTTCGACGTACGTCCGGAAACGCGCGAGCAGATCGAATCGCTGGGTGGCCGTTTCCTCGATCTCGGCGTCAGTGCTGCAGGCGAGGGTGGTTATGCGCGCGCACTGACCAACGAGGAGCGCGCCGAACAGCAGCGTCGTCTCGGCGATCACCTCAAGGGCATCGATGTCGTCGTCTGTACCGCGGCGGTGCCGGGACGGCCCGCGCCGAAGATCGTCACTGCTCTAATGGTGGCCGGCATGCGGCCGGGCAGCGTGATCGTCGATCTGGCGGCGGAGAGCGGCGGCAACTGCGAGGCGACACGGCCGGGCGAGACGGTGGATGTCGGCGGCGTCATCGTCGCCGGGCCACTGGATCTCGCCTCGATGGGCGCCACGCACGCGAGCGAGATGTTCGCGCGCAACGTGTTCAATTTCGTCCAGCTGCTGCTGGTCGATGGCGCGCTGGCACCGGACTGGAGCGACGAGCTGCTGGCGAAGACGGTGTGGCCGGCGCGGGCTGTAGCGGAAGACGCTGCGGCCTGAAGTCTTCGGCTTCCTGACGTGTGAAGTCGGGAAGCGATGGGTTTCGCTGCGCGCCACCCATTCTGCGGATGGCATCGCGCTGTGATGGTGGCCGCGCGATTCGCGGCCCTTTTCGATCAAGGACCGCGCGATTCGCGACGCGGCGGCGCCGGATTTTCCGCGGCCCAGCGGCGACGCTGTTCGGGCGTCATCTGCTTCCAGCGTTCGCGCAGCGCTTCGCGCTCGGCTTCCGGCAGCGTGCGCAGCTTGCTGTAGAGCGCGCGTGCTTCCTCGCGCTGGTCGGGCGGCAGCTGCTTCCAGCTGTGCATGCCGTGACGCGCCTCGGCGCGCTCGGCCGGTGTCATCGACTGCCAGCGCCGCGCGTGTTCGAGCATGCGGCCGCGCTCCTGCGCATCGGCGCCGTTCCAGCGCTCGCGCACGGGGCCGATCAGCTGTTCGCGCTGCGCAGGTGTGAGCTGGTCCCAGGCCGGCGGCGGCCCGGACTGGGCGAGCGCGGCGTTGCCGCACAACAGCAGCAGTGGCAGCGCCGCGGCGAGGAGGACGGTACGGGTCAGGGGCATGGTCATTCCACGGCAAGCAGGGTGGATTCGTTGGCGGCGAGCCAGCGATAGAAGTCGGGTGATTCGTCGTAGCCCGCCAAGGCTTCATCGACGCCTTCGTCGATGTGCGCGGCCGATTCCGCGGCGGCGAGCACCGGCGTGGCCGTCGGCGCATCCGCGGCCGGCATCAGCATGCGTGCGCCGATCGCGAGCGCACACACCGCGGCGAATCCGGTCGCCAGCGGAATGCCCCAGCCGCGACGTGTGGGCGCAGCGGCCTGCGACGCGACATGGCGTGCGCGATGCAGGCGCGCGGTGGTCGCAGGCGTGATCGTGTCCTGCGCCCGGACGTAGAGTGCGCGCAGCGCGGCATCGTCCTGCGGGTCGTGCGACCGGTTCATCGGAATTCCTCCAGTTGCTTCTGCAGCGCTTCGCGGGCGCGGAACAGATGGGTTTTGACCGAGCCTTCGCCGCATCCCATGATGCGGGCGGTAGTCTCGACATCGAATTCTTCGAGCACGCGCAGCGAGAACGCTTCGCGCTGGCGCCGCGGCAGTTGCCGCAAGGCCTCCGCCAACCGTCCCCAGGCCTCGCGCCCGTCGTGGTTGCGGGCGGGGTCGGGGCCGGTATCGGCCCAGTCGATCTCTTCGCCGTCGGGCAGGCGCGCATCGCCGAGCCAGCTCAGTCGGAAGGTGCGCCGGCGCTGCACGTCGATGATCCGGCTGCGCAGCACGGTCCAGAACAGCGGCGTCCATTCCGGCGGCGGACGGTCGCGATAGCCGAGCATCTTGATCATCGCGTCCTGGACCGCGTCCAGCGCGTCGTCGCGGTGGCGCAGGCCGAGTTCGGCGAAGCGGAAGGCGCGGCGTTCGACACTGGCGAGGAAGCCTTCCAGCGTCGTCGGCAGCACGGGGATGGCGGCGTCGGCCGCGACGGAGAAGTCAGTCACGTCGCCAAGGCTACCCTGCGTGGCCTGCGCTTGCGGATCGGGGAAGTGACTGCCATCCATCGTCGGGTTGTCGCCAGAGGCGGGGTGTGCACAGGTCAACGCGCGTCCGTCGCCGCGGTTGACGCACGCCCGCGCGGCGCGCTGGCACGCCGTTCAACGGCGGTTATGATGCGGACGACGGACCCGGGGAATCGCAATGATCGATGGTGTCGTGGCGTTGTACATCTTCATGCTGGCGGCGATCGCCGGCCACGTGATCATCTCGCGGGTGCCGGTGATCCTGCACACCCCGCTGATGTCGGGTTCCAACTTCATCCACGGCATCGTGCTGATCGGCGCGATGCTGGTGCTCGGCCATGCCGACACGACGCTGGAGAAGGTGATCGGTTTCATCGCCGTGCTGATGGGCGCGGGCAATGCCGCCGGCGGCTACGTCGTCACCGAACGGATGCTGGAGATGTTCAAGCCGTCCGGTCGGCCGGGGCAGGGCAGCTGATGGCGGCCGGGCGGGAGGCGCGCGCATGAGCACGCTCGGGATGCTGGTCGCCGCCAGCTACTTCGTCGCCGCCACGCTGTTCCTGCTCGGTCTGCAGCGCATGGCCTCGCCACGCACCGCGCGTTCGGGCATCCAGTGGGCCGGTGTCGGCATGGTGCTGGCGACGGTGGCGACGTTCTTCGTACCGGGGCTGGCGAACATCGGCCTGATGCTGGTCGCGATCGCGCTGGGCACCGGGCTTGCCTGGGTGTCGGGCAAGAAGGTCGCGATCACCGACATGCCGCAGATGGTCGCGCTCTACAACGGCCTGGGCGGCGGTTCGGCGGCGGCGATCGGTGCGGTCGAACTGCTGCGCTGGTCGGCAGCCGGTGGTGCGCCCGCCAGGCTGTCGCTGGTGCTCGCGGTGCTGGGGGCCTTGATCGGCGCGATCGCGCTGTCGGGTTCTGTGATCGCCTGGGCCAAGCTCGACGGGCGCATGGACAAGCGCTACGTGTTCCCGGGCCAGCAGCTGTTCAATCTGGCGGTGTTCGTCGGCGCGCTGATCGCGGGCGGGTTGATCGTGCATGCGCTGGGTGTGCCGGCGATCGTGGTGTTCTTCGTGCTGGCACTCGCGCTCGGCGTGCTGATGACGCTGCCGATCGGCGGTGCCGACATGCCGGTGGTGATCTCGCTCTACAACGCGCTGACGGGGCTGGCGGTCGCGTTCGAAGGCTATGTGCTCGGCAACGAGGCGCTGATCATTGCCGGCACCATGGTCGGCGCGGCCGGCATGCTGCTGACGAGGCTGATGGCCAAGGCGATGAACCGCTCGATCGCCAGCGTGCTGTTCTCGAGCTTCAGCGCCGGCGGTACCGCTGCGGCGATCGAAGGCAGCCAGAAACCCGTCGAGGCCGCCGATGTCGCTGCGCAGATGGCCTATGCGGAACGCGTGGTGATCGTGCCCGGCTACGGCATGGCCGTGGCCCAGGCGCAGCACAAGATCTGGGAGTTGAGCCAGCGGCTGATCGAGCGCGGGGTCAAGGTGCGCTTCGCCATCCATCCCGTCGCCGGGCGCATGCCCGGGCACATGAACGTGCTGCTGGCCGAGGCCGGCGTGCCCTACGACCTGATCGTCGACATGGACGACGTCAATCCGGAATTTCCGAACACCGACGTGGTGCTGGTGATCGGCGCCAACGACGTGGTCAATCCGGTCGCCAGGACCGACCCGCAGAGCCCGATCTACGGCATGCCGATCCTCGACGTGGTGCTGGCGAAGAACGTCGTGGTGATCAAGCGCGGCAAGGGCACCGGTTTCGCCGGCATCGAGAATGCGCTGTTCTACGCCGACAACACCCGCATGCTTTATGGCGACGGTGCCGAAGCGGCCGGTGCGCTGGTGGCGGAACTCAAAGCGCTCGACGGCGGCCACTGAGCCGCAGAGCGGTTCAGCGCGACGCCACCGCTGCGATCACGAGCGCGGCGCCGAGCCAGGCCAGATCGACCGTCGAATTGGCGAGCATCGCCAGCGTGTAGGCATGGTGCGGGCCGAGTTTGAGCAACGACTCCCACGGCAGCATGCCCATCGGCCGGGCGAGCTGCGCAGCGACGATGCCGAAGTTGGCGATCACGATCGCCAGCACGGTGGCCACGGTGCCGGCGAGCGCGCGCAGCACGCCGGGACGCGCACGGGCGAGGCGCAGCAGCCAGGCAGCGTCGAACGCGGCGATGACCGCCATCCAGCTCGTCTGGGCGCCGCGTGCGTCGGCCAGCAGGATCCAGGCGGCAGCGATGCCGAAGCTGCCGAGCAGCAGCAGAGCGGTCGCCATCGGCCAGCGCCGGGCGCCCGCGGGGTGGTGCCTTGGCGGCATGGAAGGCTGCATCGTGCGAAACGGCCGGCCAGCATACCGGCGCGCGGCGATACAATGACAGGCCTTGTCGTGGCCGCCCCTGGCCACCATCTGATGGTCCTATGTACTCCCGCAGCAGCGAACCCGTCCGTTTCGAGCGCGATTGCGCCGCCGTCCTCGTGCCGGCCGGCGAACACGTGACCCTGCCCGCGGGCAGCGCCGGCTACATCACCCAGGCATTGGGCGGCAGCTACACGCTGTTCGTGGAGGGCAACCTGTTCCGGATCTCCGGGCGCGATGCCGATGCGATCGGCAAGGAGCCGCCGGTGCCGCTGGAACTGCCCGACGGTGCCGACGATGCCGCCGTGGAGCGCATGGTCTGGAGCCAGTTGCGGACCTGTTTCGACCCGGAAATCCCGATCAACGTGGTCGATCTGGGCCTGGTCTACGAGGCCGAGGTGCAGCCGTCCGCCGACGGCCAGCGCCGGGTGGAGGTCAAGATGACGCTCACCGCCCCCGGCTGCGGGATGGGCGACATTCTCGTCGACGATGTGCGCAGCAAGCTGGAGCTGATTCCCACGGTCCTCGAGGCCGACGTCGAGCTGGTGTTCGACCCGCCGTGGAACCGCTCGATGATGTCGGAAGCCGCGCGCCTCGAGACCGGCATGCTCTGACGGGACGACCCCGTCCTCCATCCGAACCTGTTTCCGTGGGTCGCGAGCCCGCGTATCCGCGTGCCTGTCGATCCGTGCGCGGATGCGTCGTGGTCGCAGGTCCGATGTGCCCGCGTCGACGTCAGCCGAGCCGGAGACCGTCGCGGCCGCCATCGTTTTGCGGCTGCACGCTCTGAATCGCCCGCGGGCATTCAGCGTGCGTTCGATCCCGGAATCATGACAAATATCGTCATATTGTGACGGTGTTTGCAATTTCACGTGGAACTTTAACGGTTTATTTCGTTGCCCGAGAGTCGCACTGTCGCGTAGCGTCAGTTTGCGGTCATTTTCGTCACGTCCGCATTCGTTGCGGAGCGGGTGTTGCCCGAATGTTCAGGCGACGTTTCCGACTCCGGCCATGCCGCGCCTTTGCGGCCCACCCACCGTTTTGGGGGTATCGAATGTCGAATAAGAAGAAGCCACACCACAGCCCGCGCCGGCGCCTGCTCGCCGCCGCCACGTCCCTTGCGCTCGCGGCCATCGCGCCGCTGTCCCTCCACGCCACGGACCGGCTCAACCTTGGCGGCCTGCAATCGGCCGACACCCACGATCGCTTCATCGTCAAATACCGCGATGGCTCCACGGCCCAGGCCGATCCGGCTGCCGTCGATACCGCTTTGCGTGCCGCGGCCGGCAAGCTCGCTGTCAGTGGCGGCGGCAAGCAGTTGCGCGTCGAGCATCTGCGGCGCATGGCGCAGGGTGCCGATGTCGTCCGCGCCAGTCGCAAGCTCGACCGCGCGGATGCCGAATCCCTGATGCGGCAGATCGCCGCCGATCCCAATGTCGAATTCGTCGAAGTCGACAAGCTCAATCGCGTGTTCTGGACCCCCAACGATCCCCGCTTCAGCGAGCAGTACGGCTTCGGCACAGGTGCCGGCGGCATCCGCGCGACCACTGCCTGGGACACCACCAGGGGTGCCGGCACGGTGGTCGCCGTACTCGATACCGGGATCACCGACCACAGCGACCTCAACGCCAACATCCTGCCCGGCTACGACTTCATCAGCGACGCGACCGTTGGTGGTGATGGCGACGGCCGCGACAGCGATGCCAGCGATCCGGGCGATTTCGAAGGCCCGTATGCCTCGAGCTGGCACGGCACTCATGTCGCCGGCACGGTCGCGGCGGTCACCAACAACGGCGTGGGCGTGGCCGGCACCGCGCCCGAATCGAAGGTCGTGCCGGTGCGCGTGCTCGGCCGTGGTGGCGGTTACGACTCCGACATCGCCGACGCGGTGATCTGGGCCTCGGGCGGTACCGTCAGCGGCGTGCCCGCGAACGCGAACCCGGCCGAGGTGATCAATCTCAGTCTCGGTGGCTCGGGCTCGTGCGGCAGCGCGATGCAGAGCGCGATCAACGGCGCCGTGGGCCGCGGCACCACGCTGGTCATCGCCGCGGGCAACAGCAATGCCAACGTCTCCGGCTTCTCGCCGGCGAACTGCAGCAACGTCATCGCCGTCGCGTCCAACACCAGCACCGGCGCACGTTCGAGCTTCTCCAACTACGGCGCCGGCATCACGCTCTCGGCCCCGGGCTCGGGCATCCTCTCCACGCTCAACAGCGGTCAGACCACGCCGGGCAGCGAGAGCTACGCGTCCTATGACGGCACGTCGATGGCGGCTCCGCACGTGGCCGGCGTCGTCGCGCTGATCCAGGCGGTGTCGAGCCCGGCGAAGACGCCGGCGCAGATCAAGACCCTGCTGACCAGCACCGCGCGTGCATTCCCGTCGACGCCCTCCCAGCCGATCGGCGCGGGCATCCTCGACGCGGCAGCGGCCGTCGCCGCCGCGTCGGGCGGTGGCAATCCCGATCCCGACCCGGATCCCGATCCGGACCCGGGCGATGGTGACCTGCAGAACGGTGTGCCGGTGACCGGCTTGTCGGGTGCGGCCGGCAGCACGCAGGCCTGGACGTTCACGGTGCCCGCAGGCGCGAGCAACCTGGTGATCGCCCTGTCGGGCGGAACCGGTGACGCCGACCTGTACGTGCGCCGGGGCAGCTCGCCGACCACGTCGAGCTACGACTGCCGGCCATACCGGACCGGCAACAACGAGAGCTGTTCGTTCGCATCACCGCAGGGGGGCACGTACCACGTGCTGGTCCGCGGCTACACATCGTTCTCCGGGGCAACGCTGCGCGCCAGCCACGACTGAAGGCGGGTTCGGGGAGGTTCCGGGGGAGGAAGGGCAGGCGCCGGGCATCGTGATCGTGATGCCTGACGCCGGCGGAGCATGCCGCACGCGGCGTGCTCCGTTTTTTCTGGTCATCAACGAGGGGTAGAGAACAGGATGAAGACACTCATCGCATGCATCACCGCCGGCACCCTGTCGGTCGGTGCTGCCGCAGCGGCGACGCGCGACGCGCGCCCGGCCGCATTCGACAACCGCTTGCCGGCCGAGCAGACGGTCGAACTCAAGCGCATGCCGGCGGTCGACGCCACCCGCCTGCGCGCCGAGGACGCCCGGCAGGATCGCGCACTGGGCCAGCGCCCGATCCGCTTCGCGACACCCCACGCGGTCGATCTGACGCCGAACAACGCCGGCGACTGGGACGAGATCGCCGGCGGCAATCTGGTCTGGCGCCTGCGCGTGGAATCGAAGGACGCGCTGTCGCTGAACTTCGGATTCTCCCAGTTCCATCTGCCCGAGGGCGCGCGCCTGCTGATCTATCCCGAAGGTCTCGACAAGAACGCCAACCCTGAAGCGATCCGTGCGTTCACCGCCGCCGACAACAGGGCCGATGGCAGCCTGTGGACGCCCATCGTGCCGGGCGACAACGCGGTGATCGAGGTGGTCGTGCCGAAAGCCCGGGTGGGCGAACTCGAGCTGCGTCTGACCAGCGTCAACCACGATTACATCGGCTTCGGCCGTCTCGCCCGCGAAGGCGCACTTGCGGAGACCAAGGGCGTGTCGGGCAGCTGCAATGTCGACGTGGTGTGCCCGGACGGCGACGAGTTCCGCGACGAGATCCCCTCGGTGGGCGCCTACTCGCGTTTCGGCACGTTCTACTGCAGCGGCTCGCTGGTCAACAACACCTCCAACGACCAGAAGATGTACTTCCTGACGGCGAACCACTGCGGCATGACCACCGCGGACGCCGCGGCCAGCATCGTCGTGTACTGGAATTACCAGAACTCGACCTGCCGCAACCCCGGCAGTGCCGAAAGCGGCGCCAACGGCGACGGCAGCCTTGCGCAGAACCAGACCGGTGCCGTGGTCCGCGCGACCAATGCCGCGTCCGACTTCACCCTGCTGGAGCTCGACGACGCCGCGGATCCGGCATTCAACCTCAGCTGGTCGGGCTGGGATCGTCGCGATCTCGCGCCGGCGGGTGCGACCGGTATCCACCATCCGCGCGTGGCCGAAAAGCGCATCACCCACTCCGACAACCCGCTGCGCGTCGAGGGCTACCTCGGCAACAGCGGCGACAGCCACCTGTGGGTGCAGTGGAACCAGCGCGGTACCACCGAAGGGGGCTCCTCGGGTTCGCCGATCTACAGCCCCGAAGGTCGCGTGATCGGTCAGCTGCACGGTGGCTACGCCTCGTGCTCGACGACCGGTGCCGACCACGTCGACTGGTACGGCCGACTGTTCACCTCGTGGACCGGTGGCGGCACCGCGGCCACGCGCCTGAGCGACTGGCTGGATGCTGCCGGCACCGGTGCGGAGTTCGTCGATACCATCGGCGCGGACGGCGGCGGCACGCCGGGCGCACCGGTCGCCGGTTTCGACTTCACGGTCGACAACGACACCCTGACCGTCACCTTCACCGACACCTCCAGCGACGACGGTGAGATCGTCGCGTACGCCTGGGCGTTCGGCGACGGCACCACGTCGACCGAAGCCAGTCCGGTCAAGACCTACGACGAGGCCGGCGTGTACTCGGTCGCGCTGACGGTCACCGACGACGAGGACAACACCCACACGCGTACCCAGCAGGTGGAAGTCGGCGACCTGGGGCCCGATGCCATCGAACTCGTCAACCGCACGCCGGTGTCCGGCCTGTCGGGCGCGGCGGGTAGCGAGCTGCTGTACGCGATCACCGTGCCGGAAGGCGTCAGCGGTCCGCTGTCGATCACGACCTCGGGCGGCAGCGGCAATGTCTCTCTGTTCGTCAGCGCGGACGAAGAGCCGTCGGCCGACAGCTTCGACTTCGCATCGCAGCGGCCGGGCAACAACGAGGTGGTGCGTATCGCCAGCGCCGAGGCGGGCACCTACTACGTGAAGGTCGTCGGACAGTCCGCGTTCGCCAATGTCACCCTGCAGGCGCGCCACAACCCGCCGAGCGACGGCGGTGGCGACGGTGGTCTGCAGAACGGCGTGCCGGTGACCGACATCGCCGGTGAGACGGGCAGCCAGCAGTTCTGGACGATCCAGGTGCCGGCCGGCACCAGCAGCCTGACGGTTGCGATGAGCGGCGGCACGGGGGATGCGGATCTCTATGTCCGCGCCGGTTCGCAGCCCACCACGACCGCCTACGACTGCCGCCCCTACCTGCTCGGCAACAACGAGACCTGCACCATCAGCAATCCGGCGGGAGGCACGTACCACGTGCTGATCAACGCCTACTCGACGTTCAGCGGCGCATCGCTGACCGCCAGCTGGTAAGCACGGTTGCGTTCACCCCGGGGATGCCCGGGGTGGGGGCATCATCATGGGATCGCACGCATCGGCGTGCTCCGTGGAGATCGTCATGTACCGGATCCAACAGGGAATCGCGCGGCGCTTCGGCGCCGCGTTCTTCGTTCCGGCCCTGCTGCTGTCGGGATGTGCGATGGGCGGCGATACGCCCACCCCCACCACGTCCAGCGAGGCCCGCGCCATGCAACAGCGTTTCATCGTCCGCTACAAGGCCGGCAGCATGCCGGAGCGCGATTCCACACTCGTGGCCGACCGCGTCGCCGACAGTGCACGCGGCGCGGGGCTCGTCGATGCGAAGGGTGTGCCCGGCAAGGTGACCTGGCTGCGCCGGCTGGCAGTCGGCGCCGATGTCGTGTCGATCGATCCCGCGCTCGATCCCGCGCAGGCACAGCGTCTGCTCGATGCACTCAATGCGGAAGCCGATGTCCAGTACGCCGAGCCCGACAGCCGGATGACCATCGGTCCGGGACCGGAGATGCGGATGCGCGGGCCCGCAGTCGACTGAGCCTCAGCCCAGTGGTTCGAAGCGGTTGGCTTCGACGTTCTTGCGCACTTTCAGTGGATCCCAGATGCGACCGTTCATCGCCACATAGACGCCAGGCGGCTTGGACTGCACGGCGCCGACGGCGGTGCCGATGTTGAACTCCGCATCCGAGCCGCGGAAGCGCGCCGGGCTCAGCGCACCGGTCAGCACGATGGTTTTGTCGGCGATCGACGCGAGCACCTTGGCGGTCTCGACCATCGAGTCGGTGCCGTGCGTCAGCAGCACATGCTTCGCCGGCTGCGCGGCGATGGTCGCGCGGATCAGTTCGCGGTCGTCGTCGGTAATGTGCAGCGAATCCTTGCGGATGATCGGAATCACCCGGAACCGGAACGCGACGCCGAGTTCCTCGAGCATGCGTCCGATCTGCGGATCGCCGACCTGGAAATCCGACTTGTCGTCGAAGTAGATCTTGTCGATCGTGCCACCGGTGGTGACGATCAGCAGTTCGTCCATCGTGATGCGGTCCTGCAGGGCAACGAATCGGGCCGCCATGATACCGGCGCGCGCGGTGTCCGCCGCCAGCGCGTTCAGCCCTTGGGCGGGCGACCCTTCGAGAAACGCGCACGCATGCCGGGCAGGCTGGCCGAGAACACCACCGCGAGCGACAGCGCGATCCCGGCCCACGGCCACAAGCCGAGCTCGGGATGCGACCAGGCGTACATCACCCCATGCGAGAACCAGAACAGCGCGGCGATGCCTGACCACAGGGGCGCGCTCGGCCGGCGCAACAGCACACCGGCGAGCAGCACCAGCGGCGGCAGCACGAAGACCAGCAAGGCTGCGCCGAAGTGCGCGTCGTTGCGGTGCCACGCGGCATACAACGCGGCGATCAGCAGCAGCGACGTTGCCAGTACGCGCGTGGCGGGCGGCCGCATCCCGCTCATGCGCCGAGCTTCGCGGCGAGCGTGGCGATGCGCCGGCCGAGCGCGCGTGCGAGCACAGCCTCGTCTTCGGTCGGCCGGGGATCGTCCTGTTGCCCGGCGACATGGCTGGCGCCGTATGGCGTGCCGCCATCGCGCGTCGTTGTCAGTGCCGGTTCGGTGTACGGGATGCCGGCGATCACGCAGCCGTGGTGCAGCAGCGGCACCAGCATCGTCAGCAGCGTCGCCTCCTGGCCGCCGTGTTGGGTAGCGGTCGAGGTGAACACGCCTGCGGGCTTGCCGACCAGGGTGCCGCTGGCCCATTCGGCGCCGAGACCATCGAGGAAATGCTTCAACGGCGCGGCCATGTTGCCGAAGCGCGTCGGACTGCCGAGCAACAGGCCGGCACATTCGGCGAGATCTGCGCGCTCCACATAGGGTGCGCCGTCCTCGGGCACCGGCGGCGCGGCCTGCTGTGTCACCGCCGCCACCGGTGGCACCGTGCGCAACCGTGCCTGCATGCCATCGACCTCGCCGATGCCGCGCGCGATCTGCCGGGCGAGGCGGGCGACCGAACCGTTGCGGCTGTAGTAGAGGACGAGGATGTCGGGCATGGCGATGACGGATGTTCCGGACAGGAGCCCGCAGTCTGACATGCGCGCATCCGGGACCCGGACCGGGAACCGCGTCATCCCGGCTTGAGCAGACGTGCGTCTGTTGGAAGCCGCCGGGATGACGAGGAAGAGGTGGCGTCGCGCGATGCCTGATGCATCCACCTCCAGACCGCTTTGCTACGCTTCGCCGATGGAACCCCTCGCCACCCTCAACCGCTGGACCGAACGGATGGTGGACCGCGCGCGCGCGCTGAGCTTTTCGCGCTTCCTGTGGCGTCGCTTCATCGACGACCGCCTGTTCGAAGCCGCGGGCGCACTCGCCTTCACCACCGTGTTCGCGTTGGTACCGCTGTCGATGGTGGTGTTCGGCGTGCTGTCGGTGTTCCCGGCGTTCGGCCAGTGGCGCGACCAGCTCAGCGACTACATCTTCTCCAACTTCGTGCCCGACTCGGCGCGCGCGGTCGAGCAGGTGTTGCTGCAGCTGTCGACCAATACCGGCCAGCTGACGACGATCGGCGTGATCGCACTGGTGATCTCGGTGCTGGTCACGCTGCTCAGCGTGGAGACCACGTTCAACCGCATCTGGCGGGTGAAGTCGGCGCGGCCCACGTTCGGCCGCTTCCTGGTCTACTGGACCGTGCTCACCCTCGGCGCGCTGGTGGCGACCGCGAGTCTCGCGGTATCGGCGCGCTTCTTCGCGCTGGAAATCTTCAGTACCGATTCGGGCCGTCTGCTGCGCGGACTGATGCTGTGGGCGGCGCCGATGTTGATCGAACTCGCCGCGTTCACCACGATCTTCCGCGTCGTCCCGCACCGCACCGTGCAATGGCGTCACGCGCTGGCCGGCGCGACGCTGGCGGTGATGCTGTCGGAAGTCGTGAAGTGGGCGATCGGTCTGTACCTCGGCAGTTTCGACGCCTACGAAAAGATCTACGGACAGATCGCATTCCTGCCGATCTTCCTGCTGTGGGTGTATCTGAGCTGGGTGGCGATCCTGCTCGGTGCGTCGTTCGCCTCGTCGATCTCGGCGTTCCGTTACCAGCCGGCGCACATGCGCCTGCCGCGCGGATTCGAGCTCTACGGCCTGCTGCGCATGCTGGGCCGGTTCTCGGCCGCGCGCGTGCAGGGGCGCGGCCTGCACAGCGACGAGATCCAGGCGCTGGAGCCGATGCTCACCGACACGCTGGTGCAGCAGATGCTGGCGCAGCTGGAAGAGATCGCCCTGCTGCGCCGCGCCGAATCCGGCGAATGGCTGCTGGCGCGCGATCTTGACGGACTGACCGTCGGCGAACTCTACGAGGCCTGTGACCTGCGTATCCCGGTTGCCGAAGCCCTTCTGCCGTGCCGCGACGACGCGCTCGGCATGGCCGCGTCCACGGCCCTCGACGAATTGCGTATCCCGCTGCGCGACCTGCTCAAACGGCGGGTTGGCAGCCTCTACGAATCCCCGGAGATTTCCGCATGAACCGCCTCGCTTCCTGTCTCGCGCTCGTCCTGTTGCTCGCCGCCTGCAAACCCGACGACCAGGCCCCGGCCGATGGCGCTACGCCCGGTGCCGCAACGTCGGCGCGCGCGCAGGCCGATGCCGCGCCGCGACCCGAATCGAAGGCCCATCCCGCACTGAAGGTCGAAACGATCGACGGCAACAGCTTCGATCTCGCCGAGCATCGCGGGCAATGGGTGATCGTGAATTTCTGGGCGACCTGGTGCGCGCCGTGCCTGAAGGAGATGCCGGAACTGTCGGCGCTGGACGCGATGCGCGAGCACGTGCAGGTGATCGGCCTGGCCTACGAGGAGATCGAACCCGACGACATGCGCGCGTTCCTGCAGAAGCATCCGGTGGTCTATCCGATCGCGATCATCGACACCTTCGACCCGCCCGCCGATTTCGACACCCCGCCCGGTCTGCCGATGACGTATCTGATCGGGCCGGAGGGGCAGGTGGTCGAGAAGATCCTTGGTCCGGTCACGGCCGAACGGCTGGAAACGCTGATTGCCGGCGCTGGCGGTCCCGCGGTCGAGGCCTGAAGCGTCTCAGTCCCGGTACGGGGTGAGCGCTGGCAGCACGTCGTAGCGTTCCGGCCTCGGCTTGCGCTTGAGCTTCGGGAAACGCAGCGATGGCGCATCGACGTAGCTGTCGGGCAACCGGTCGAGCAGATCGCGTAGAAGCGTCAGGCGGCCGCGGCGCTGGTCGTTGAAATCCACCAGCGTCCACGGCGCGTGCGGGGTATGAGTGGCACGCAGCATCGTGTCGCGGGCGCGGGTGTAGTCGTCATAGCGCGTGCGCGCCGCCACATCAACCGGTGACAGCTTCCAACGCTTGAGCGGGTCGTGCAGGCGTTCGGCGAACCGCGCTTCCTGTTGCGCCTGGTCGCAGCCCAGCCAGTACTTGAACAGCAGGATGCCGTCGTCGACCAGTTGCTGTTCGAACGCGGGTGCCTGGGCGAGGAAGGTCTCGACCTGCGCCTGCGTCGCATAATCCATCACCGATTCGACGCCGGCGCGGTTGTACCAGCTGCGGTCGAACAGGGCGATCTCGCCGGCCGACGGCAGATGCGTCACGTAGCGCTGGAAATACCACTGGCCGGCCTCACGATCGCTGGGTTTCGGCAGCGCGACGACGCGGCACTGGCGTGGATTGAGATGCTCGGCGATCGCCTCGATCGCGCCGCCCTTGCCGGCGGTGTCGCGGCCTTCGAACAGCACCAGCAGACGGCGGCCGCTGTGCTGCAGCCAGCGGGCGACGACGGCGAGTTCGATCTGCATCGGTTCGAGGGCGGCTTCATAGGCCTTGCGCTTGAGCGGTTGCATCGCGGGCTCCTGTGGGGGGGCGTCAGTCGCGTGTCTTGCGCGGCGGCGCCTGCGCCATCGTGCGTGCGACTTCAAGCAGCGCACCCTGCTGGCGCGTGTTGAGCGTGCGATACGCGGCGAGCAGATCGTGTTCGCCTTTCGTGCGCGCGGGGTCGAGCGTGGCGGCGAGCGTCGCCAGCAGTGCACCGGCCGGCACACCGAACGCACGCGCCAGTGCATCGAGTTGCGCGCCGGCCGGAGTCTTCTCGCCGCGCATCCAGGCCGACACCGTGGCCGCACCGACGCGCGGAATCGCGGCGGCGATTTCCGCAGCGGTCAGGCCGCGGGCCTTGGCGAGCAGGCGCAGCGTCTGGTCGAGGGCCATCAGGCTTCTTTCAGGCGCGGACGGATCGTCGCGAGATTGCAGGGCTTCGTGCGCGCATCGAGCTGGTGGCGCACGATCTTCTCCCACGCCGTGCGACAGGCCGATGTCGAGCCGGGCAGGGCGAACACGAAGGTCGCGTTGGCGAGGCCGGCGAAGGCGCGCGACTGCAGCGAGGACGTGCCGATCTCCTCGACCGACACCGCGCGGAACAGTTCGCCGAAGCCCGGCATTTCCTTGTCCAGCAGCGGCAGCAGTGCTTCGGGTGTGGAATCACGGCCGGTGAAGCCGGTGCCGCCGGTGACCAGGATGCCGTCGACGACGGGATCGGCGATCCACTTCGACACCAGCGCACGCATCGCGTAGCGGTCATCGGGCAGCAGGGCGCGTTCGGCGATCCCGTGGCCTGCGCCGGTCAGGGACTCGACGAGGTAGTCGCCGGAGCTGTCGGTGTCGAGGGTGCGGCTGTCGGAGACCGTCAGCACACAGATCTGGAGGGGGATGAAATCGGTCTGGCTGCTCATGCGGCGAGGGTACCCCACCGGTGTGGACGGCCGCATCGGCATGCGCGATCGCGGCGCGCATCGAGACCGCGCGCTCAGGCCGCGTTGCGACTCACTGCGCGGTCATCCGCGCCAGTTCGTCGGCCTGGTGTTCCTGCGACAGCCGTGCGATCAGGCCGTCCAGATTGCCTTCCAGCACGTTCGGCAGGTCGTACAAAGTGAGGCCTTCGATGCGGTGGTCGGTAATCCGGCCCTGCGGATAGTTGTAGGTGCGGATGCGCTGGCTGCGGTCGCCGCTGCCGACCTGCAGCTTGCGCACTTCGGCAGTCGCGGCGGCGCGGCGCTCGGCTTCGGCGTCGGCCAGCATCGCGCGCAGGCGCTTCATCGCCTTGTCGCGGTTCGCATGCTGGCTGCGCTCGGTCTGCGATTCGACCACGACGCCGCTCGGCAAATGAGTGATGCGGATCGCCGAGTCGGTCTTGTTGACGTGCTGGCCGCCGGCGCCGGACGAGCGGAAGGTGTCGACCTTGAGGTCGGCGGGATTGAGTTCGATCGGCTCGCCCGCGTCCTCGATCGGAATGATCGCCACCGTCGCGGCCGAGGTGTGGATGCGGCCCTGCGATTCGGTCTCCGGCACGCGCTGCACGCGATGCGTGCCGGACTCGAACTTGAGCCGCGCATAGGCGCCATTGCCGTCGACCGCGGCGATGACCTCGCGGAAGCCGCCGTGTTCGCCGGGGCTCGCCGATTCCACGTCGACGCGCCAGCCCTGGCGCTCGGCATAGCGCTGGTACATGCGGAACAGGTCGCCGGCGAAGATCGCGGCCTCGTCGCCGCCGGTGCCGGCGCGGATCTCGAGATAGAAACCGCCGTCGTCGCGCGCGTCGCGCGGCACCAGCAGCGCCAGCAGATCGGCCTCCAGCGCTTCCAGCCGCTGGTCGGCGGCGGCGATCTCGTCCTCGGCCATCTCGCGCATGTCGGCATCGTCGAGGAGGCTGCGCGCAGCCTCGCGATCCTCGAGCGCGCGACGTTCGTCGGCCAGTGCGCTCGACAGCGGTTCGAGCTGCGCGAACTCGCGCGACAGGGCGCGGAAGCGTGCCTGGTCGGCGACGGTCGCAGGATCGGACAGCAGGCGTTCGAGTTCTTCGCGGCGTTCGGCCAGCGCTTCGAGCTTACGGCGCAGGGTCGGCAGCATCGGGTGTCCGGGGCTCGGGTTCGGGCGGCAGCAGTGCATCGAGGCTGTCGGCCAGCGTGTCGTCGCCGCGCAGCGCGGCCTCGCGCAGCGCGGTGGTCGGCAGGTGCAGCAGCCGGTTGGTCAGGGTGTGGGCCAGCAGTTCCAGTACCGCGTCGGGCGACTGGCCGGCGGCGAGCTGCTGGCGGGCGCGGGCGAGCGCTTCGCCGCGGACCGCCTCGCCGTGCGCGCGCAGGCGCTTGACCGGCGCCAGGCGTCCGCGCGCGGCATTCGATTCGCCGAAGCGGGTGACCTGCAGGTCGATGATCGCGTCGGCATCGGCGGCGGCCTCGCGACGGCCGCGGCGGTTGTCGTCGAGCGTGCGTTCCAGATCGTCGACGGTGTAAAGGAACACGTCGCGCAGTTCGGCCACGTCGGGCGCGATGTCGCGCGGCACCGCCAGGTCCATCAGCAGCATCGGCCGGTGCTTGCGTGCGGTCAGCGCCGCGGCGACCTGGGCGCGGCCGATGACCGGGGTACGGCTGGCGGTGGCCGACAGCACGATGTCGGCCAGGAACAGGTGCCGGTCGAGTTCGTCGAGCGGCAGCGCGATGCCGCCGTGGCGCGCGGCCAGCTCCTGTGCGTGCGCGTAGGTACGGTTGGCGACCAGCAGGCGTTTGACGTTGGCCTGGGCGAGGTGACGCGCCGCCAGTTCGATGGTCTCGCCGGCGCCGATCAGCAGCACGGCGGAGTCCGCCGGGCGCGCGAACGACTCCTGCGCCAGCCGCACCGCGAGCGAGGCGACCGACACCGGGCTGTTGCCGATGCGGGTTTCGCTGCGCGCGCGCTTGGCGGTCACGAACGCGTGCTGGAACACGCGGTCCAGATCGCTGCCGAGCGTGCCCGCGGCGCGTGCACTGGCCCAGGCCTGCTTCACCTGGCCGAGGATCTGCGGCTCGCCGAGCACCAGTGAATCGAGCCCGGTCGCGACGCGGAACAGATGCCGCACCGCGTCGGCATCGCGGTGCCGATAGAGATAGGCCTGCAGCGAACCGCCGGCCAGCGCCGCGTCGTCGCCCGGATGCGTCGCCAGCCAGTGCGCCAGTGCGCTGCCGTCGTCGTCGCACACGGCGTAGAGTTCGGTGCGGTTGCAGGTCGACAGCAAGGCCACCTCACGCACCGGCGGCAATGCACGCAGCTGCGCCAGCGCCGCGTCGAGCGTGTCGCCGGCGAACGCCACCCGTTCGCGCAGGGCGACCGGCGCGGTCTGGTGGTTGATGCCGAGTGCGTAAAGGCTCATGGGCTGGCGTGCCTGTCGGAGACGCGATTCCGTTCAGGCGCTTGCGATAAGCTGCGGACGAAGGCGCCCATTTTACGGCCCGGTTGCCCCAGATGCCCGTTTTCTCTCCACCCCGGACCGCGCGACTGCGCGCAGCCCTGCTGGTGCCCCTGCTCGGACTGGCGTGCGCGGCCCACGCCCAACGCGGCGACCTCGACCGCAACGACACTCTGCACCAGGATCTGCTGGGCGCGACGCTCGCCGGCGAATTCGCGGTCCAGGCCGGTCGGCTGGACGAGGCCGCCAACTGGTATCTCGACGCCGCCCGCCAGTCCGACGGCGACCCCGGGCTGGCCGAACGCGCCACCCGCATCGCCCTGCTGGCAGGCGACGACCGCCGTGCCGCGCAGGCGCTGGATCTTTGGCGCCGCCACGCCCCCGATTCGCTGCCGATGCGTGCCGCCGAGGCCACGCTGTCGCTGCGCGCGGGTCGCGATCGCGTCGCCCGCCGTCAGCTCGAAGCCCTGCTGCGCAGCGACGATCCGGCCGGCTGGCGGCATGCCTTCACCGTACTCGGCGGCGGCGCCCGCGATCAGGCCCAGGCCGCGCGCCTGCTCGGCCAGCTCGTCGACAGCGGCGCGATTCCCGACGCGCTGCAGGCCTGGATGGCCTTCGGTGGCCTCGCCCAGCGGCTGGATCGCACCGATCTGACCGAACGCATCCTCGAGAACATCGTCGCGCGTTTCCCCGGCGAGCCGCGGGTCGCACTGCTGCGCGCGAGCCAGCTGCGTGAATCCGGCCGCCCCGACGAGGCGCGTCAGGCCCTGGCGGCCCTCGGCGATGCGGCCTTGATCGGCCCGGATCTGCGGATGGGCATCGCCGGCGAGTACGAGGCGCTCGGCGATCTGGTCGATGCCGAACGCACGCTCGCGATGGGCCCGCAGGACGGTCGCACCTATGTATTGCGCGCATCGCTGATGGCGCGCGAGGAGAACAAGACGGCGCTCGCCGCGCTGTACGACGAGGTCAAGGCGGTCGCACTGACGCCGAACCCGGCGCAGCGTCTGCTGCTCGGCCAGATGGCCGAGTATCTGGAGCAGTACGACGAGGCGCTGGAGTGGTACCAGACCGTCCCCGGCGGCCCCGAGCGCGCGCAGGCGCGCCTGCGTGGTGCGCGCGTGCTGCACGAGCTCGGTCGCCTGGACGATGCCTGGGCGCGCCTGCGCGAACTGCAGTCCGATGGTGCATCCGACGAGGACATGCGCCGCAATGCCTATCTGCTCGAAGCGGAACTGCGGCACCAGGGCGGCGACCCCGCCGAACTCGACGTCTACAACCGCGGCCTCGCCGCGATGCCGGACGATCCGGCCGTGCTCTATTCGCGCGCACTGATGTGGGAGCGCCGCGACGACATCCCGCGCGCCGAGGCCGACCTGCGCCGCGTGCTGGTGGCCGATCCCGAGAACGTCGCTGCGCTCAACGCGCTCGGTTACACCCTGGCCGATCGCACCACGCGCTACACCGAGGCCCTGGAGCTGATCGACCGCGCGCGCGTGGCCGAACCCGACAACGCGGCGATCATTGACAGCTACGGCTGGGTGCTCTATCGCCTCGGTCGCAACGAGGACGCGCTGGTCGAATTGCGCCGCGCGTTCTCGATGATGAAGGACGCCGAAGTCGCCGCGCATATCGGCGAGGTGCTATGGGTGCTCGGTCGCCAGGACGAGGCGCGCAAGTACTTCGAGGAAGCCCGCGACATCGATCCGGAGAACCGCTCGCTGATCCGCGCGCTGGAGAAGACCGGCGCATGAACATCCGGATCGTGTGCGCCGCGGTCGCGGCGTTCGGGCTTGCGGCGTGCACCAGCGTGCCGGTGCGGCCGCCGCTGCAGACCGTCGATCTCGCGCCCGCCGCGCTCGCTGATGCGCAGGCGCGGCTCGCCGCACGCGAGACCGCCGTGCGGGCGCTGCCGCAGCTCGCATTCAACGGCCGCGTGGCGATGTCCAACGGTCGCGATGGCGGCAGTGGCCGCATCGAATGGCTGCAGACCGGCGGCGATTACCGGGTGACCTTGAGCGCGCCGGTGACCCGGCAGAGCTGGCAGTTGCAGGGCGGCCCGCAAGGCGCGCGCATCGATGGCCTCGATGGCGGTCCGCGCGAAGGCACCGATGTCGGCCTGTTGCTGCTGGATGCCACCGGTTTCGAGATTCCCGTGGCCGCGATGGCGGCCTGGGCCGCGGGTGCGCGGGCCGATGTCGCGGTGTCCGGCCCCGCCGAGGTGGCGTTCGATGCGGGTGGTCGACTGGCGCGTGTGCAGCAGGATGGCTGGATCATCGATTACCTGGAATGGCAGCCGGAGCCTGCCGCGGGCGCTGCGCCTGCGCTGCCGACCCGCATCAACGCCCAGCGGGGTGATGCGCGCGTCCGCCTCGTCGTCGACAGCTGGACCCCCGGCGACGCCACGGACCCGCTTTCGACGCCATGAACGACGCGGATGCTGCCGGTGGCTGGTCGAGCTGGCCGGCGCCGGCCAAACTGAACCTGTTCCTGCGCATCACCGGCCGCCGCGACGACGGCTACCACGCGCTGCAGACCGTGTTCCGGATGCTCGACTGGGGCGACACGATCCGCCTGCGGCCGCGCGCCGATGGCCGGATCCGGCGGGTCGGCGCGTCCGTGCCGGGGCTTGCCGAAGCGGATGACCTCGTCGTGCGCGCTGCGAATCTCCTGCAGAATGAGGTCAATGGCGTCGAAGGTGTCGACATCGCCGTCGAAAAACGCATTCCATCCGGCGCCGGTCTTGGCGGTGGCTCCTCCGATGCGGCAACGGTCCTGCGCGCGCTCGACCGCCTGTGGCGACTGGATCTGGGTGAGGATCGCCTGGCTGCGCTCGGCCTCGCGCTGGGCGCCGATGTCCCGGTCTTCGTCCGCGGCCGCAATGCCTGGGCCGAAGGGGTGGGGGAGTCGCTGGTTCCGATCGACCTGCCGCTGGCCTGGTATCTGCTCGCCGACCCCGGCGTGCACGTGAATACCGCGGGTCTGTTCCAGACCCCTGAATTGACGCGAAATGCTGCACCCGCGACAATGGCGGACTTCGTTTCAGGTGCATCGCTCGGCAACGCGTTCGAGCCGGTCCTTCGTCGCCGCGAACCCGCCGTCCAGGCCGTGTTCGAGGTGCTCGCCGAGATCGGAACGCCACGCTTGACCGGGACGGGCAGCGGCTGCTTCGTCGAATTCGCCACACGCGAATCCGCCGAGGCCGCGCAGGCGCAGGTCGCATCGCGGGTATCGTCCCGTGTGGTCGGCGGCGCGGCGCGCTCGCCGTTGCTGGATGCGCTCGAAGCGGGAGGCTGAGGGCGGTGGCTGGTGGCTGTCGATTCGGAATGCGTATCCCGAGTCGACACCCACGAATCACCGCTTTCTAGGGGCGTCGCCAAGTGGTTAAGGCACCGGGTTTTGATCCCGGCATTCGCAGGTTCGAATCCTGCCGCCCCTGATACCCGTGCCGGATCCCGCGTGGTGTTTCCACGTGACCGCGCGGCCACTCCTCCATCCGCTCGGTCAGAGCGACGCGGAACCGCAGACATGAAAGAAGAACGCAATCTCCTGATCTTTTCGGGCAACGCCAATCGCGCGCTGTCCAAGGCCGTGTGCAGCGAGCTCGGCGTGCGCCAGGGCCGTGCGCTGGTGTCCACGTTCTCCGACGGCGAAGTCCAGGTCGAGATCGAGGAGACCGTGCGCCGCCAGGATGTGTTCGTCATCCAGCCCACCTGCGCGCCGTCGGCCGAAAACCTGATGGAGCTGCTGGTGCTGATCGACGCGCTCAAGCGCGCATCGGTGGCCAGCGTCACTGCGGTGATTCCGTATTTCGGCTATTCGCGCCAGGATCGTCGCCTGCGTTCGAGCCGCGTGCCGATCACCGCGAAGGTCGCCGCGCGCATCATCACCGCCGCCGGCGCGGACCGCGTGTTGACGGTCGACCTGCATGCCGACCAGATCCAGGGCTTCTTCGACATTCCCGTCGACAACGTCTACGCCTCGCCCTTGCTGCTGGCCGACATCTGGCGCGCACACGGCACCGACAACATGGTCGTGGTCTCACCCGACGTCGGCGGCGTGGTCCGCGCCCGCGCGATCGCCAAGCGCCTCGACGATGCGGATCTGGCGATCATCGACAAGCGCCGTCCGCGCGCCAACGTCGCCACCGTGATGAACATCATCGGCGACGTGAACGGCAAGACCTGCGTGCTGGTCGACGACATCGTCGACACTGCCGGCACGCTGTGCGCCGCGGCCGCCGCGCTCAAGGCGCAGGGCGCCGTGAAAGTCGTCGCCTACTGCACCCATGCGGTGCTGTCGGGTGCGGCGATCGACAACATCAACAAATCGCAGCTCGACGAAATGGTCGTCACCGACACCATTCCGCTGTCGGACGCCGCGCGCAACTGCGCACGCATCCGCCAGCTCAGCGTCGCCGAGCTGCTGGCCGAAACGATCCGCCGGATCGCGTTCGGAGAATCGGTCAGTTCGCTCTACGTGGACTGACCTGCTGCAACGTCTCGTCTGGTCGCGGACGAGACGCATGACCGTCGCGAGGCGGTTCCAATCCCAGAAAAGTGAAACCGAAAATGGCTACCACGCATGAAATCAAGGTGCAGCGCCGCGAAGACGAGGGGAAGGGTGCGAGCCGCCGCCTCCGTCTTGCCGGCAACGTGCCTGCCGTCGTCTACGGCGGCGACCTCAAGCCCGTCAGCATCGAGCTGAGCCACAACGATGTCTGGCTCGCCAGCCAGCACGAGTGGTTCTACGCCTCGATCCTCGACCTGAGCCTCAACGGCGACGTCCAGAAGGTGCTGCTGCGTGACATGCAGCGTCATCCGTTCAAGCAGCAGATCATGCACCTGGACTTCCAGCGCGTGAACGCGAACGAGGCAATCCGCACCGCCGTGCCGCTGCACTTCCTCAACGAAGACGCCTCGCCGGCCGGCAAGGCTGCCGACGTCGTGATCATGCACGAGCTCAACGAAGTCACCGTGACCTGCCTGCCGGGCGATCTGCCGGAGTTCATCGAGATCGATCTCGGTGCGATGGTCGTCGGCGATATCGTCCACCTCTCGCAGATCAAGCTGCCGAAGGGCGTCGAGATCCCCGAGCTGGCGCTGGGCGCGGACCACGACGTGGCCGTCGTCGTCGCCAAGCACGGCCGCGTGGAAGCCGCGCCGGAAGAGACCGACGAAGCGTCGGCCGAAGTCCCGGCCACCAAGGCCGCGAAGGACGACGAGTAATCGTCGCGCGGGCGCGCCTTCCGGGCGCGCCTGCGTTGCCGTATCGATGGCAGCACTGCGACTGATCGTCGGGCTGGGCAATCCCGGTCCCGAATATGCACGGACCCGGCACAACGCCGGGTTCCGTTTTGTCGACGAACTCGCCGCCAGGGCGGGTGCGTCGTTCCGGCTCGACAGCAAACTGTTCGGCGAGACCGCGAAGATCGACATCGCCGGTCAGTCGGTCTGGCTGCTGAAACCGGCCACCTTCATGAATCTCAGCGGCAAGTCGGTCACCGCCGCGCTGCGGTTCTGGAAATTCGAACCCGAACAGGCGCTGCTGGCGCACGACGAACTGGATCTGCCGCCGGGTACCGCGCGGCTGAAATTCGACGGCGGCCACGGCGGCCAGAACGGTCTGCGCGACACGATGCAGTTGCTCGGCCACGGCAGGTTCCACCGGTTGCGCATCGGCATCGGCCATCCGGGCAGCAAGGACAAGGTCACGCCCTGGGTACTGGGGCGTGCGAACACCGACGACGACATCCTGATCGGGCGCGCGATCGACGCTGCGATCGATGTGCTGCCGCTGGCAATGGATGGCAACTTCATGGATGCGATGACGCGGCTGCATACGCAGCGGTGAGGCCGTCAGGGCGCGCGTTGCGCGCTGTCAGCGCACCTGCGGTGCTGTCGGTTGTGTCGGTGGCTTCGGCGCCATGGGCTGGCTGGCGATAGAATTCCCACTTCATTCCGGGCGTCGATTGCAATTTCTCCGCTCGACTCCCTGCAGCTTCTACTGACGCAGGCGGCGCAGCCGCCGACTGACTCCCCTCACAAGCGGCGCAGCCGCCACCTGACGGACTCCACATGGGCATCAAATGCGGCATCGTCGGCCTGCCGAACGTCGGCAAGTCGACTCTCTTCAATGCGCTGACCAAGGCGGGTATCGCCGCGGCCAATTTCCCGTTCTGCACCATCGAGCCGAACGTCGGCATCGTCCCGGTGCCGGATCTGCGCCTCAATGCGCTGGCGGCGATCGTCAAGCCGCAGAAGGTGCTGCCGACGGCGGTCGAGTTCGTCGACATCGCCGGTCTCGTCGCCGGCGCGGCCAGTGGCGAGGGGTTGGGCAACAAGTTCCTGTCGCACATCCGTGAGGTCGATGCGATCACCCATGTGGTGCGTTGCTTCGAGAATCCGGACGTCATCCACGTCAACAACAAGGTCGATCCGATCGCCGATATCGAGACCATCGATACCGAGCTGGCGCTGGCCGATCTGGATTCCGTCGAGCGCGCGCTGCAGCGCGCCGAGCGTTCGGCCAAGACCGGCGACAAGGACGCCAAGGTCCGCGCCGAGGTGCTGGGCCGCGTGCACAAAGGCCTGGCCGACGGTCAGCCGGTGCGCGCACTCAAGCTCTCCGACGACGACCACGCCGCGATCCGCGACCTGTTCCTGCTGACCGCCAAGCCCGTGCTGTACATCGCCAACGTGCTCGAGGACGGCTTCGAGAACAATCCGCATCTGGACGCCGTGCGCGCACGCGCGGCGGGCGAGGGCGCCGAGGTGGTGCCGGTGTCGGCGGCCATCGAGGAAGAGCTCTCGCAGCTCGACGATGCCGATCGCGACGCGTTCCTGACCGATCTCGGCCTCGACGAGCCTGGCCTGAACCGCGTGATCCGCGCGGCCTACGGCCTGCTCACGCTGCAGACCTACTTCACCGCGGGCGTCAAGGAAGTGCGCGCGTGGACGGTGAAGATCGGCGCCACCGCGCCGCAGGCGGCCGCGGTCATCCATACCGATTTCGAGAAGGGCTTCATTCGCGCCGAGGTCGTCGGCTACGACGATTTCATCCGCTACAGCGGCGAGGGCGGCGCGAAGGAAGCGGGCAAGTGGCGCCTGGAAGGCAAGGAGTACATCGTCAAGGACGGTGACGTGATGCATTTCCGCTTCAACGTCTGACCGCGAGCAGTCGGCTTGCCCTGCAAAAGGCGCCTCCGGGCGCCTTTTGCATGTCGGCCGCACGCGAAATTCCCTGGATCCCGCGTCTGGCGATGGCGCATCGCCGCAGGGCCGGTTAAGATGCGCGCCCGTCTCCGCAGGTCATTGGCCGGGCGACGGGTCCGGTGAAATCCAACGTCTTCCGGCGTTGACAGAACCGGGAATTGGCCCCAAAATCGCGGGCTGTTTTCACCGGCAAGACGAAAGCGCCGGAGGGATACCCAAGCGGCCAACGGGGGCAGACTGTAAATCTGCTGGCTTACGCCTTCGGTGGTTCGAATCCACCTCCCTCCACCATCTTTCGAGTGCGGTGGAAACAAGTGCAGTGCGACAGGTTGTAATGCGGCAGGCGGGTCCCGGTGCGGGAGTAGTTCAACGGTAGAACCTCAGCCTTCCAAGCTGATGGTGCGGGTTCGATTCCCGTCTCCCGCTCCATTGAACGTTCCACGCGGTACCCCGGTTCCACATCGTTGCTCACGTAGCTCAGTCGGTAGAGCACCTCCTTGGTAAGGAGGAGGTCGAAGGTTCGATTCCTTTCGTGAGCACCATCCTCCGCGGCTCCGCTTCCACTGCGGATCCGACGCGGCACGCAGTCACCACCTCACCAGATTTCGAGACAGAGCAGCCATGGCAAAGGGTAAGTTCGAGCGCACCAAGCCCCACGTGAACGTGGGCACGATTGGTCACGTTGACCACGGCAAGACGACGCTGACGGCGGCGCTGACGAAGATCGGTGCGGAGCGTTTCG
>Ga0160445_100037_pt1 | contig 168523 bp, 134 predicted proteins | sample HID1972M_E1MG_FD_108215 | JGI IMG/M metagenome (GOLD analysis project Ga0160445, IMG submission 108215) | Enriched pill bug-associated microbial communities from UW Madison campus, WI, USA - HID1972M_E1 MG | ecosystem: Host-associated > Arthropoda: Insects > Digestive system > Unclassified ... | reverse complement strand
GGCGCGAACGCACTTCCACGCCGGAGGTTTCCAGCTCGGCGATTTCCTTCTGCAGCGCAGCCGGGGAGATCACCACGCCGTTACCGATCAGGCACAGCGCGTCGGCACGCAGGATGCCCGACGGGATCAGGTGCAGCACGGTCTTCTTGCCATTGATGACCAGCGTGTGGCCGGCATTGTGGCCGCCCTGGAAACGTACTACGGCACCGATTTCCTCGGTGAGCAGATCGACGATCTTGCCCTTGCCTTCATCGCCCCACTGGGCACCCAACACGACAACTGACTGACCCATGACGGGTAACTCCTGGTTTTTGTGCGGCCATCGGGGCCGCGGGTTTGGGACCATGCCGGGGTGGCCGATCAGCGCGGGGTGGCGGGCTCCAGCGGGGAGCGCGCCGACGCTGGGGTACCCAGACACGGAAAAAGCCGGACGAGTGACTCTGAAACAGAGTGCCCGTCCGGCTTTTGTGCATTATCCGGGTTTCCGGTGGCTGCTGCCACCCCGGCGGCCGGTGGACTTCACCGGCCGGTCAGGACCGCTGCGGGATGGAGCCGGCCAACGGCCGGTTCCAAGGCGGTAGTGCCGGCCGCTGGCCGGCTCCAGAGCTTTCGGTAGTGCCGGCCGCTGGCCGGCACTACCAACGAGCGCATGGCGGGAACCCTTTCAGTGCTTGAGCCACCACAGGGTAGTGAGGCCCGCCAGCAGGATCACCCCGCCCCAGGTGCGCAGGGCACTGCTGCGCAGCATCAGCAGCTGCTCGGCCATGCGCTTCCAGGCCAACGGGGCGGCGAACAGGAACAGGCCTTCGAGCACGGCGACCAGGCACAGGGCCGAGAACAGATCTTTCATGACATCTCCACAAACAAAACGGGGACCCGGTCTGCACCGGGTCCCCGTGGATGACTACCGCCTGCGGCCTCAGCGATCGCTCTTGAGGTACTGCAGGAACGGGTCGTTCTTGTCGAGCACGATCACGCCGTTGCCGTCGGTCATGGAGCCACGGTAGGCCTCCAGGCTGCGGTAGAAGGCGTAGAACGACGGGTCGGCCGAGCCGGCCTTGCCGTAGATGCGGGCGGCATCGGCATCGCCGGCACCGCGCAGCTGCTGGGCGTCGCGCTCGGCTTCGGCCACGATCACGGTGCTCTCGCGGTCGGCCTGGGCACGGATGGTCAGCGACTGCTCTTCACCCTCGGCGCGCAGCTTGGCAGCTTCCTGCTTACGCTGGGCGCGCATGCGCTCGTACACATCGTTGATCACCTGGCTGTCGGTCGGCAGGTCGATCTGCTTGATGCGCAGGTCGATGATCTGCATGCCCAGCGCCTTGACCGACTCGTTGATGCCGGTCAGCTGGTTGGCGATCAGTTCGCTGCGATCCCCGGACACCAGCTGCTGCAACGAACGCGAGTTGATCTGGTTGCGCAGGGAGTCGGTGATGATCGGGGCCAGGCGGGCATTGGCCACGCGGGCATCGCCGCCGGTCGCACGGAAGTACGCGCGCACATCGGAGATGTAACCGATGGCGAAGAAGTCGACGCTGACGTCCTTCTGCTCGGCGGTGAAGTAACGGGCCGGGGCGGTGTCGAGCACCTGGAAACGGCGATCGAACACGCGCACCGTTTCCACCAGCGGCACCTTGAAGTGCAGGCCCGGCTTGATGTCCGCACGGACCACCTTGCCCAGGTTCAGCACCATCGCGGTCTGGTCCTCACGGACCACGTAGACCGAACCCAGCAGGCCGAGCAGGACCGCTACGGCCAGACCAATCCACAGTGAACTTCTCATCGGCTGCCCTCCTCACGACCGGTCGGGCGCGTCGTCGGACGCTCCGCATTGCGAACGCCATCCACGGCCGTGCTGGCAGGCAGCGACGGCAGCATGACTTCCGGGGTCACCGCCGGAGCGGCATTGGTGCTGGTGCGGTTGTCGCCCGGCATCGGCACGTAGATCAGCTGGCGGCCATCGCCACCGATGATCTTGCGGTTCTCCGAGAGCACCTTCTGCACCGTTTCCAGCCACAGGCGCTTGCGCGTGACCTCCGGGGCGTCCTTGTACTGGACCTGCAGCAGGCTGAAGCGCTCGGCATCACCCTCCGCCTTGGCGACCACGGCCTGCTTGTAGCCTTCAGCGGTGGTCCGGGCCCGTGAGGCCTGGCCGCGCGCTTCCGGAACCACCTTGGCCGCGTAGGCCTGGGCTTCGTTGATCAGACGCTCCTTGACCTGCTGGGCACCGTTGACCTCATCGAAGGCCGGCTTGACCTCCTCGGGCGGGCGGGCATCGGGCAGGGTCAGGCCGGTCACGGACAGACCGGTGCGGTAGCTGCCGAGCGAGGCCTGCAGGCGCTCTTCGGCGGCCACGGCCAGCGGGCCACGGTTGTTGAGCACGTTGTTGAGGTCGGCACGACCGACCTGCTCACGCACCGCGCTCTGCGCGGTCTGTTCCAGCACCTGGTCGGCATCGACCGAGCCGAACAGGTACAGGCGCGGATCGTCGATGCGGTACTGGACGTTGAGCGAGACGTTGACGATGTTCTCGTCGCGGGTCAGGACCGGCACCTGGCTGCTGAACGTCTTGATCTCGGTGGCATTGACCTTGGTCACCGATTCCAGCGGCCACGGCAGCTTGAAGTTCGGGCCAGGCTGCAGGATGCGATGGAACTGACCGAAGCGCAGCACGACGCCGCGTTGCTGTTCGCCGATCAGCTGGAAGCTGGAGAACAGCAGCAGCAACACCGCAGCCACTGCGACCCACCGCAGGATGCCGCCATCGAACAGGTCTTTCAGCGGACCGGGCAAACCGCCCCATCCGCCGCCATTGCCGCCACCGCGAGGACCGAACGGCCCACGTCGATTCTCGTCGGGGCCTTGTCCGCCCTTGTTGCCGCCGGGTGTATTCCAGGCCATGCACGCTCCATCAAGGTAAGGTTGCCTGCGGGCCACTCCCGCACCGTCAACCGTTAAAACGTTAAATCGCTGTCGATTCTACTAGATGGGGCAGATCGACAGGATTGGAAGGGGGCACGCATCTCGGGGAACGATTCATAACCGCCTCCGCGACCGTCCGTGAGGGTCCCCGCGCGCCGGAGCAGCGGGTAAGGTGGTGTTTTCCCCCGTCAGGCATCTTCATGGCAATTCCCGACCGGTTCAACGCTTTCCGCATCCACCAGGACGATACCGGCTACCACGCCGGGCTGGAACCGATCGGCCTGGACCAGCTCAACCCCGGCGAGGTGGTCCTCCGCGCGCACTGGTCCTCGGTCAACTATAAAGATGCGTTGGCCGGCACCGGCAAGGGCAAGATCCTGCGACGCTTCCCGCTGGTCGGTGGTATCGACGTGGCCGGCACGGTGGTCGCTTCGACCGACCCGGCCTACCGCGAAGGCGATGCGGTACTGGCCACCGGCTGCGGGCTGAGCGAGACCCGCGATGGCGGCTACAGCCCGTATGTGCGCCTGGCCGCCAGTGCGGTGATCCCGCAGCCGACGGGACTCACCCCGCGTGAGGCGATGATTGTGGGCACGGCCGGCTTCACCGCTGCGCTGGCCCTGGTGCGGATGCTGGACAACCGGCAGACCCCCGCCCACGGACCGCTGGCCGTGACCGGGGCGACCGGCGGGGTCGGCTCGCTGGCGGTGGACATCTTCACCCGGGCGGGTTTCGAGGTGCACGCGATCAGCGGCAAGGCCGACCAGGCCGACTACCTGCGTGGACTGGGTGCCCGCGAGGTCCTGCCGCGGGATGTGCTGGCGACCGCCCGGCCGATGGAATCGGCGCGCTTCGGCGGCGGCCTGGACAACGCCGGCGGCGCGATGCTGACCAGCCTGCTGGCCCAGACCGTGCCCTACGGCTCGGTTGTCAGTGCCGGCCTGGCCGCGGGTCCGGCGCTGGACATGACGGTCATGCCCTTCATCATCCGCGGCGTGTCGCTGATCGGTGTGTCGTCCTCCAGCGCACCGCGTGATCTGCGCGAAGCGGTCTGGGCGAAGCTTGGCGGCGCCTGGAAACCGGCGCATCTGGAGACGATCTGCACGGGCGAAGTCGGGCTGGATGGCCTGCCGGCGGCGTTCGATACCCTGCTCGCGGGCGGCCACCACGGCCGCACGGTGGTACGAATCGACTGAGCGTGGCAGCCGGGCGACGGACGGCACGTCCGGCGCTTCACGACGGTGCGAGGCCCGCACTACACTGCGGGCATCACACGGGGAACACCATGGCACGCATTCTGATCGTCGACGATTCACCGTCGCAGCTGTTGGGGATACAGCGGATCGTCGAAAAACTCGGTCACCAGATCCTGACCGCCACCGATGGCGCCGCCGGGGTCGAAACGGCCAAGGCCGAACTGCCCGATCTGGTGCTGATGGACGTGGTGATGCCCAACCTCAATGGTTTCCAGGCGACCCGCACGCTGGCGCGCGACGCCTCGACCAAGCACATTCCGGTGATCCTGGTGACCACCAAGGACCAGGACACCGATCGCATGTGGGGCATGCGTCAGGGCGCCAAGGCCTATATCACCAAGCCGTTTTCGGAAGACGAACTGTCCGAGGTGCTGGAGCGCGTTTTCAGCCACCAGGAACCGCCGACGGCGTGAGCTGATGGCACGGTGAGCCGACCAACGGTCGGCTTCTACCGCCAAGGCAATCGCGGCCGCCCCGGTAGACACCGACCGTTGGTCAGTGCGCAACGATGACCCGGACGCCGCGCACCGCCTGCCTCACACCTTCTCGCCGAACGCCTTGGCCAGCGCCTTGTAGGCCTTCTTCTGCGCTTCGTCGGTCGGCGCCGGCGCAATGATCTCCAGCTCCACGATCTGATCGCCATCCGGGTTGCCCGGCAGGCCGCGGCCACGCAGGCGCAGCTTGCGGCCGGCATCGGACTCGGCCGGCACCTTCAGCTCCACCGCACCGCCCAGGGTCGGCACGCTGATGCTGGTCCCCAGCGCAGCCTGCCACGGGGTTACCTGCAGGGTGTACAGAATGTTGCGGCCATCCACCTCGAACTGCGGGTGCTCGGCGTATTCCACTTCCAGCAGCAGGTTGCCGCCACCGGTGCCCTGCCCGGTCAGGCGGATCACCTGGCCCGGGCGGATGCCCTTGGGCACGCGCACATCCAGCTGCTTGCCGCCCACGTTGATGCGCAGGCTGTCGCCCTGATAGGCCGCTTCCAACGGCACCGACAGCTTGGCGCGGGTATCGCGGGTCGGCTGCGGCCCCTGGCTGGCGCCGCCGAAGCCACTGGCGCGACCACCGCCACCGCCGCGCTGGCGCGCGAACAGGCTCTCGAAGAAATCGCTGAAGCCGCCGCCACCGGCGCCGCCCCCGAACACCTCTTCGAAGTCATAGCCCTGGCCACCGCCATAGTTCGGCGGGGTATGGAACTCCTCGCCGGGCCGGTAGCCCTGCGCCTTGAGCTGGTCATAGGCCGCGCGCTTCTGCGGATCGCGCAGCGCCTCGTAAGCCTCGTTGACCGCCTTGAATTTGTCCTCGGCCCCGGCTTCCTTGCTCACATCCGGGTGGTACTTGCGCGCCAGCCGGCGGTAAGCAGTCTTGATCTCAGCATCGCCCGCGGTGGGTTCCACCCCGAGCGTGGCGTAGTAATCCTTGAATTCCATCCAAACACCTCGACTAAGTTCGGCCACCCGCGTGGGCGGGCGCCGTCCGCGCAATTCTAGCCGCTGCGGACCGGCCCACCGTGACGCCGGGCGCGAATGATCCTGCGCAATGCGGCGGACATCCCAGCCGGCTACGCTGCCCCGGTAGCCCGCCTCTCCCGCTCCAGATGGGTCTGCACGTCCGGTTTTCAACGTGTTGACATGGCCATCCCATGCCCCTCACTACCCTGCCTGTGTCCAAGGAGTCCGTATGACCATCCACGTTGGCGACCGCATTCCCGAAGTCACCCTCAAGCGCATCCGCGAGGGCATGGAGACCATCGACACCCATGCCCTGTTCGATTCGCGCAAGGCGGTGCTGTTCGGCGTGCCCGGCGCATTCACCCCGACCTGTTCGGCCCGGCACCTGCCCGGCTTCATCGAGCAGTTCCCCGAGTTCCGCCACCGCGGGATCGAAGTGTTCTGCATGGCGGTCAACGATCCGTTCGTGATGAAGGCCTGGGGCGAGAGCCAGCAGGTGCCCGACGGCCTGCAGCTGTTGTCCGACGGCAATGGCGAGTTCACCCGGGCCCTCGGCCTCGAGATGGATGCCAGCAGCTCCGGGATGGGCATCCGCTCGCGCCGCTTCGCGCTGTACGTCGAAGACGGTGTCGTGCGCGAAACCTTCATCGAGGAACCCGGAAAATTCGAGGTGTCTTCGGCCCAGTACGTGCTGGAGCATCTCCCCCGCTAGACCCACGCAACAGAGGAACCCGGCCAGCCATGTCAACGCCAGCCAAGAACACCCCCAACAACGCCCGCCCGCCGGGCATCAGCGACACCGCCACCCTGCGTGCCAAGGCCCGCAAGGACATCGAGGATGGCGCGATCACCGACAGCTACAGCGCCGACCGCAAGGCGGTGATCAAGCTGCTCAACGATGCGCTCGCCACCGAGTACGTCTGCGTGCTGCGCTACTACCGCCATTACTTCATGGCCAAGGGCATGCTCGCCGATTCGATCAAGGCCGAGTTCCTGGAACACGCACAGCAGGAACAGGCGCATGCCGGCAAGCTGGCCGAACGCATCGTGCAGCTGGGCGGCGAGCCGGATCTGAACCCGGATACGCTCACCGCGCGCTCGCATGCCGAGTACAAGGAAGGCAGCGACCTGCGCGACATGGTCCGCGAGAACCTGATTGCCGAGCGCATCGCGATCGACAGCTACCGCGAGATGATCAACTTCGTCGGCGACAAGGACACCACGACCAAGCGCATCCTCGAAGAGATCCTCGCGCAGGAAGAAGAGCACGCCGACGAATTCGCCGATCTGCTGGACGGCTGGATCGGCGAGTAACGCCAGCCGCATGCCGACTCTTGGCCCTGTAGTGCCGGCCGCTGGCCGGCTCCTGCAGCATCCGAACGGCGTGCAATGCCGGCCAGCGGCCGGCACTACCGTTCATGGTGTGATGCCGGCCAGCGGCCGGCACTACCCGATCGCGGGCAGCAACCCGTCAGCGCAGGATCCGGAACCGCACCTGCGTCCACGCACCATCGGCGGCCAGCGCGGTCAGCGTGTGCTCACCCACCTCGTCGAAATCGCGCTGGAACAGCCGCGCGCCTTCAGTGCGGGCGATCCAGCGGTCATCCAGCAGCCAATCCACGGTCGTTTCATTGCCCAGTGCACGCAGTTGCAGGCGAACGCCGCGCTCGGCATTCGGCGCGCGTGCGAGGGTGGCGCGGTCGTTGAGCCCCTCGATATGCAGCGTCCCACCACTCTCTCGACCATCGTCGCTGCAGTCCGGGGACAACGCAGGCAACTGCGAGGCCTGACGCTGCGCCTGCGGCAACCACGGCGACAACAGCGCCGGCCAGCGCGCGATCTCACGCGACTCCGCCGCATGCGGTCGGCTGCACTCCGGCGACAGCCGCAGCCCCGTGCGCGCATCCACCTGGAAACGCTGCAGACCCGGCTGCCACAGCCGCGCCTCGCGCTCGGCGAAGGTCGGCGGCACCGCCCCATCGAGCACGAACGCCGGCATCCGCCGCTGGCACAGCGCGGGCGCCATCTGCTCGGCCAGACCACCGGTCGGCCAGCAGATATCGGCCTGCGCCACGCTCGCCGGCATCGGCGCCGCACGGGCATCGCCGGCCTGGCGCGGCAGACTGTCGACCACCTCGAACATCAGCGGCAACGCGGTCACCGCGCCGTACTGCCCGGGCAGCGGCGTGCCATCCGGGCGCCCCACCCACACACCTACCGTGTAATGGCGCGTCGTGCCGATCGCCCAGGCATCGCGGTAGCCGTAGCTGGTGCCGGTCTTCCAGGCCACACGTGGGCGGCCGGTGACATCGAAGGTGCCGGTGCCGTAGCCCGGGCGGGGATTGGACTCGAGCACCTCGCGGGTGATCCACGCCGCGCCGGGGGACATCAGGCGGCGCTCGATCACCGCATCCCCGGCGGTATAACGCACCCGCCCGGCGATACCGTTGCGGTTGAACGCGGCGAAGGTGCCGACCAGATCCTCCAGCCGCGCGCCGGTGCCGCCGAGAATCAGCGAGAGATTGGGCGCACTGCCGTGCGGAAAGCGCAGATTGATGCCCGCATGCGACAGGCGTGCCGCGAAGCGCGCCGAGCCGACGCGATCCAGCAGGTCCACCGCCGGCACGTTGAGTGACAACCGCAGCGCCGTGGCGGCACTGACCGGCCCGTTGAAGGCCGCATCGAAGTTGCCCGGCCGATACCCGCCGAAGCTCTGCGGCGCATCCACCATCAGGCTTTCCGAATGGATCAGGCCATCATCCAGCGCCATGCCGTACAGGAACGGTTTCAGCGTTGAGCCCGGTGAGCGCCACGCCTGCACCATGTCCACATGGCCGAGCCGCTGTTTGTCGCCGAACGCCACCGAACCGACGTAGGCACGTGCCTCCAGTGTGCGGTTGTCCACCACCAGCAACGCCGCCGAGGTGCGCTCGGGCAGCTGTGAAAAGTAGGACGACACACGCTCTTCCAGCGTGCGCTGCAGGCCGATATCCAGCGTGCTCTCGATCCGCGCCGCCCGCGGCTGCGCCGAGCGCAGGCGCTGCGCCAACAACGCCGCATGCAGCGGGGGCTGCAGGGCGCGGGTGACCACCGGCTCGATGCGCGCATCGTCGACCTCCTCGCGTGACCACACACCGAGTGACACCATGCGTTCGAGCACCTTGTCACGCGCCCGCTGTGCCGCCTCCGGATGGCGGTCCGGACGCAACCGGCTGGGCGACTGCGGCAGCACCGCCAGCAACGCCGCCTCGGCATGCGACAACTGCGAGGCTGGCTTGCCCAGATAGGCCCAGCTCGCCGCCTCCACGCCTTCGATGGTGCCCCCATAGGGCGCACGTTCCAGATACAGCGCCAGGATCTGCGCCTTGCTCAGGTGCAGTTCCAGCTGCACCGCGCGCAGCAGCTGCTTGGCTTTGCCCCACGGCGTGCGCGTATGCGGATCGAGGATTCGCGCAACCTGCATGGTCAGCGTTGAACCACCGGAGACGATCCGCTGCTCGAACAGCCATTGCTTGCCCGCGCGCAGCAGGCCCCACGGGTTGATGCCGGGATGCCGCCAGAACCAGCGGTCTTCGTAGTTCAGCAGCGCCTGCAGATACAGCGGCGAGACGCTGTCGGCGGAGGCCGGGTAGCGCCACACCCCGTCCGCATCGGCGAACGCACGCAGCGGCGTGCCATCGCGCGCAACGACCAGGGTACTGGTGTCGCGTTGCCTGGGCAGCGGCGGCGGGAACGCGAGGTCCAGCACCAGCAGCAGTGTGAGCAGCGCCGCCGTTCCCCAGCGCAGGCAGGGCAGCACGTTGCGTCGCACGGATGCCCACGACCGTTTGGAAAAAAGAGACATCATGTCCATTCAGCAGGCGGGCCGTCATCGCGACGGCCCGCCCTGCGATCAGGGCTGCACCACGGTCAGCGAGGCCGGGAGGCTGCGCCCCACCCCGCGCAGGTCGGGACGGTACATGTCCTCCACCAGCGGCGGCGGCACGCGGTAGGTGCCCGGCGTGACCGCACGCACCAGATAGAACACCTTGGCAGTGCTGCCCCGCGAGAGTTTCAGCGCGGCCACATAGCGGTCATCGCGGAACTCCTCGTGCTTGATGTTGGCCGCATCGCCGCGGTCGTTGACGCTCAACCCGTCGACCACCACATCGGCCCACTGCTTGGCATCGCCCAGGTTGAAGTTCTCGATCTCCAGCCCGGCCGGGAGCAGATCGGTCAGCAGCGCATCGGGCATGTCCACGTTCGGGGTGACGCTGACCCGCACGATCAGGGCCTCGCCTTCCTTCAGCGGACGCGGCGTCCACGGCTTGCCATCAGTGGTGTACCAGCTGCGCTCCACGCCGAGCGTGCGGCTGTCCGGCTCCGGCGGGTTGCGCGGAATGCCGGCCACTTCCAGGCTGGCGAACATCGGCGGCTCCCCCTGCGGGGTGAAGCGCACGCCCTTGGCCAGCGCGGCGTAGTCGACGCTGCGGCCGAACATGCGGCGTGCCGAGATGCTCTCGCTCTCGCCCCCCACCACCAGTTCGCCCGAGACCAGCTTGGTCTGGTTGGCCGACAGCGCCTTGCCCATGCGCGCCAGCGCCACCTGCTCCTGGGTGCTCAGCCACATCCAGCCACTGTTGCGGCGGGCGTCCAGCGCGCGACCGAGATCGACCGCGCGTGCATCGTAGGCCGGCTTGGACAGCTTGCGTTCGTGCAGCAGCGCGATCATCAATGCGTCATCGCGCACCGCGCTGCCGTAATCGCCGAAGTAGGCCGGACGGTCGTCCGCGCTCTTGGCAAAGCCGGCGGCAATGGCCGCATCGCCGCGCTTGTGGTCGCCCTGCAGGGACAGCGCGATGCCCAGGTGCACCAGCGACAGGCCGGTCAGCGACTTGCTGCGTTCATTGTCGTACAGCGCGCGCAGGGTACCCAGCGGTGCACGGTTGACCCGGGCCAGCACGTAGCCCGAATACGCCTGGTTGGCGAACTTCAGGTTCTCGCGGCGGTCCTCGCCGTAGAACTGGTTGCCACCGGACAGCAGGTCTTCACTCAGGCGGTTCAGCGCTTTCTGCAGCACGTTGTCCGGTACGGCGAAGCCGGCGTCCTTGGCGTCGAGCAGGAACTCGGCGATATACGGCGTCAGCCACGGATTGATGTAGCCGTCGTCGCCCCACATCGAGAAGTTGCCGTTGGCGACCTGCATCGAGGCCAGGCGGCCGAAGGCACCTTCCATGCGCTCGCGGCGGGTCTTGGCATCCAGCCCGTCTGCACCCAGCATGGCCGAGGTCGCTTCATCCAGCATCAGCGCGGCATAGCCCTTGCTGGTGGTCTGCTCGGCGCAGCCATACGGATAGTTGAGCGCGCCATTCAAGGCACTGGCGAACGGAATCGGCGGCAGCGCGCTGACCAGCATGCGTGCGGTCACCGAGTCGTTCATCAGACCATCGGCCAGGCCGGCGTCCATCGTGACGGCGGCCAGCGGATCCAGCGTGCGGGTCTGTGCGCGCAGCACCTGCGGCCACGCCGCGCGCACCGGCAGGTCATAGCGGCGATCGACCTTGAAGCCGTTGCCGTCCACGCGCACGCGGACCTTGGCTACCGTGTAGCCCTCGCGCGCGGTCAGCGGGAAGCTCAGCGTGCTCTTGGCGTCGGCGTTGAGCTTGAGCGTGCGGCTGGCGTCGCCCAGGGTCAGCGGCCCGATGCCATCGACCTGCACCTTGAACTCGCCCGGCGTGCCGGTGAAGTTCTGCACATCCAGGGTGACCGTGCTGGTATCCCCGGGCGCCATCACGCGCGGCATGCTGGCTTCGGCCAGGATCGGCGCGCGCACCACGGTCTCCACATCGCGCTTGCCGTACTGGTCATCGGCGTACACCAGCGCCGAGACGCGCAGGGTGCCGTTGAAATCCGGCACCTTCAGCGCGATCCGCGCGATGCCCTTGGCATCGAGTTTCACCGGGCCGGAGAACAGGTCCACCGTCTGCACCCGCGCGGTCGGGCGCTTGGCCTGCGGCATCGCGGCCAGCGCCATGTCGCCACCGAACTTCAGCTTGCCGCTGCTGCCGTCGAAGCTTTCGATCACGCGGCTGTAGATGTCATACGCATCCACGCCCAGACGACGCTGCGCGAAGAAGTGCGCAGCGGCATCGGGCACCGGGAAGCGGGTGATGTTGAGGATGCCCACATCCACCGCCGAGACCGTCACATGCGCGACCTTGCCGGCCAGCTGTGGGGCACTGACGGTGACCGGCAGCGTCTGCTCCGGGCGCATCTGCTTCGGTGCCACCAGGCCGACCGCGATCTGCCGCGCCTTGCGGTCCATCGGCACATGCACCACGCCGACCGCACGGGCCGGGGTGATCTTGCTCGGGGCACTGCCGCCACGGAACACCAGCGCGGTGATGTAGACGTCGTGGCGTTCCCATTCGGCGGTGACCGGAATGTCGTAGGTGCTGCCCGGCTTGGCGTCGATATCCTGGACGTAGAGCATCTTGTCGCTCTCGACCATCAGCACGCCCTTGCCGGCATGCGGCGGGGTCACGGTGACGCGCACGGTATCGCCGGCCTTGTAGCCGGTCTTGTCCAGCGCCAGCTTGACCTTGTCCGGGCGTGCATCCAGGCCGCGGTTGTCGTCGTTCCAGCTCCAGCCGGCGTTGAAGGGATAGCGGCTGGTCAGCCCGGTGGCCGGATCGAACACGTCCAGTCGGTACTCGCCCCACTCCACCGGGAAGTCAACGCCGACCGCCGCACTGCCCGCATCGACGGTGCGGGTGTCCTTGTTCTCGAAGCGGCGGGTGAAGTCGTAATCCCAGCGGTTGTCGTTGAAGGTCCAGTGGTAATCGCGCAGCTCGCGCACCAGCGTGACCTTCAGGCGCTTGGCCGGCTGCGGCTTGCCCGCCGCGTCCACGCGCATCAGTTCGAAGCGCGCGTTGCTGTTGGCATCCGCGCCATCCTTGGGATCAAACAACGGGCGCACACCGACCAGCGCGGCGGCCGGCCACATCACCCGCTTCAGGGTGCGGGTCACGGTGCGGCCACCGGTTTCATACACGCTGCCGGAGAGCACCACGGCGATCGGTGCGGTCGGCTTGACCTCCGCCGGCAGCTCCACGTCCTGGCGCAGTTTGCCGTCGGCCGGGAATTCGGTATCGATGACGTCACGCGCCTCGCGCGGCAGCGCGGTGGTCGGGTCGCCGAAGAAGTAGCCCGGCAGCGACTCGACCGGCGACTGCTCGGCCGCCACGGCCAACCGTGCGGTGAAGCGGTTGCCGTCGGCAGGCGCGCCGTACAGATACGCGGCATCGGCCTGCAGCTTGAGCGGCTCGCCCGGCTTGAGCGTCTTCTGCACGCTGTCCAGGTCCAGCTTCATGCGCTCGGGCAGGAACTCCTCGATCCGCAGGGTCATACCCTGGATCGCTTCCTTGCTGGCCGGGTTGGTGCGGAACTCCACCTGCCAGCGCCCGGTCGGGGCCTCGGCGGGGATCAGCTGCTCGAAACTGAAGTAACCCTGCTCGCCCGGGGTCAGGCGGGTCTCGCGGAAGGTCTTGCCGTCCGGCTGCTTCAGGCGCAGGAAGACGGGCTGCGGCTTCACCGGCTTGCCGTCGTTGTCGCGCAGCAGTGCGGAAATGCGCACGGTCTCGCCGGGACGGTACAGGTCGCGGCCCGACCAGGTGAACACGTCGAACCAGGCGTTGTCGCGCCCGGCCACGGCGAACTCGCTCAGGTCCAGCGCGGGCTGGTTGAACGGCAGCATCGAGGTATCGCCGCCACTGCTGGCGATCAGCACATGGCTGGCATCCAACGTGTAATTGAGCAGCGCATTGCCGTTGCCGTCGGTTGCGCCCTTGAGCACCACCTCACCCTTGCCATCGAGGATGCGCAGCTCGATCTTCTTCAGCGACGCCCCGCTCTGCAGCGAGGCGGTGTGCACGAACAGCTTGTCCTTGTAGGCACGCGTATGCAGGCCGATGTCGCTGACGGTGAAGAAGGCGGTGTCGTACTCGCCTTCGAACGAACCGCTGCGCTTCATCACCGCGAAATACAGGCCGGGCTGCTGCAGCTCCTTGATGTCCTGGGTCGGCAGGTAGGTGAGCACGCGCTCGTTCTGCTTGCCGCCGATCACGAAGCGGTTGACGTACACCGGCTCGGCCAACTGCGACATCGGCGTCTTGTCGCCGTAGTCGCTGTCCAGCTCCCAGCTGCCGCGGCGCCCGCCGCGCTGGTACTGGCTGAAGAAGTTCGGCAGTTCCTTCTCGCGCACGCGCAGGAACTCCACGTCCACTTCCGGCACGTTGACCGAGACCACCGGCAGGCCGCGGCTGTCCTTGGCGGGCAGCACGCTGCCCTGCGAGGCGAACCCGGCCACCGGCTTGAGCTCGCCGGTGAAGACCTTCTGGCGCAGCTCCTTGCCGATCCGGCTGCCATCGGCGGCGAGCAGATCGGGCGAAACGATCAGCGAATATTCCTTGGCCGCCTCCACGAACGGATAGCGCAGGGTCTTGCCGTCATCGGACAGCGACCAGCTGCTGTCCTCGGTGCCGACCTTCTCGGCGAAGCGGACCAGTGCATCGAAATCCTGGGTGCCGACCAGCGGGCGCGAGAACTCCAGCGCCAGCGACAGGCCGTCGCTCTTCTGATCGGGGTAGGCCCGGACCAGGGTGAACTCGGTGACCGCCTCGGCCTTGGCCGTGATCGGCGCGCCGGACGGGGCTGGTAGCTGGCCGCTGTCGTTGCGCTTGCAGCCCCCGACGCCGATGGCCAGGCCGGCGACCAGCGCCAGGCCCGCGATTCCCTTCCAGCTCCACTGCCCGAACCGACTGCGGCTAGCCATGACGTCACTCCTTGAACAAGGCGGCCAGTATACGGGCCGTCCCCGTCCGTTCACGGGCGACCCCGGGCGATCCGGGCGTCATGGGTGACCGGCAGGGCCACCGCCAAGGGCAGCCGCCAAGAGCCATCGCTAAGGGCAGCCGACCAACGGTCGGCTCTACCCGGCGACGTAGAGGTCGACGTACTCGTGCACCGGCATCGCTTCCAGCGCGACCGGGTCCAGCGACGCCTCGATGATCCGGCGCTGCTGCACGGTCGGGAACACCCCGGCCAGGTGACGACGGAACTTGTCCTCCAGCAGCGGGATGCCCTCGGCCCGGCGCCGGGCGTGGCCCAGCGGATACTCGACCACGGCCTCCATCGTGCTGCCATCGGCGAACGTCACGTGCAGCGCGTTGGCGATGCTGCGCTTGTCCGGGTCCAGGTAGTCGGCCGTGAACTGCGGCTCTTCCACGCAGGTGATCGTCGCCCGCAGCGGATCGATGCGCGGATCGGCCGCCACGTCGTCCTCGTAGTCCTCGGCAACCAGCCGGCCGAAGATCAGGCCGATCGCCACCATGTACTGCACGCAGTGATCGCGGTCGGCCGGGTTATGCAGCGGGCCGGGTTTGTCGATGATGCGCAGGCAGGCCTGCTGGGTGCGCAGGGTGATCTGCGCGATGTCTTCGCTGCGTTTGCCGCTGGCGCGCATCTGCGCATGCACCTGCATCGCCGCTTCGACCGCCGTCTGGCCATGGAACTCGGCCGGATAGCTGATCTTGAACAGCACGTTCTCCATCACGTAGCTGCCGTACGGCCGCTGGAAGCGGAACGGCTGCCCGCCGAAGGAGACATCGTAGAAGCCCCAGGTCGGCGCGGTCAGCGCGCTGGGATAGCCCATCTCACCGGCCGCGGCCATCAGCGACAGGCGCACCGCACGGCTGGTGGCATCACCGGCCGCCCAGCTCTTGCGCGAGCCGGTGTTGGGCGCGTGCCGGTAGGTGCGCAGCGACTGCCCATCCACCCAGGCCAGCGACAGCGCATTGAGCATGCGCTCACGATCCAGACCAAGCAGGTGTGACACCACCGCGGTGGAGGCGACCTTGACCAGCACCACATGATCCAGCCCGACCCGGTTGAACGCATTCTCCAACGCCAGGCAACCCTGGATTTCATGCGCCTTGATCATCGCCTCCAGCACATCGCGCATGGTCAGTGGCGCCCGGCGCAGCGCCTCGGCATTGCGGCTGAGCCAGTCGGCGGTAGCCAGGATGCCGCCGAGGTTGTCGGAGGGATGCCCCCACTCCGCGGCCAGCCAGGTGTCGTTGAAATCCAGCCAGCGGATCATCGCGCCGATGTTGAAGGCGCCCTGCACCGGATCCAGCTCGAAGCGCGTCCCTGGCACCCGGGCGCCGTTGATCACCTGCATGCCGGGCACCAGCGGCCCGAGCAGCTTGCTGCAGGCCGGGAACGATAGCGCCGCCAACCCGCAGCCCAGCGTATCGATCAGGCAGTGCCGCGCGGTGGTGTACGCCAGCGGCGAGCTGACCGGGTAGTCGCGGACGTAATCGACGATGTCGGTCAGGACCGTGTCCCATGGCGGGCGCTGGTTGCTGTGGCTGTCATGACCGGACATCGCGATTCTCCTGTTGGGACTTACAAGGTGGTGGCAGGCACCCTTACCGCACCGTCCATCAAGACGCGGGCACTGCGGCTCATGATGGCCTTGGTGACCGTCCACTGACCGTCAACGAGCGCCGCCTGCGCGCCCACGCGCAACGTGCCGGAGGGATGACCGAAGCTCACCGATTCACGCTCACCGCCACCGGCGGCCAGGTTCACCAGCGTGCCCGGGATCGCGGCGGCAGTGCCGATGGCGACTGCGGCGGTGCCCATCATCGCGTGGTGCAGCTTGCCCATGGACAGCGCGCGCGCGTGCAGGTCGATCTCGCCCGCGGCGATCTGCTTGCCACTGGAGGACACGTAGTCCTGCGCCGGGGCGACGAAGGCGACCTTCGGTGTGTGCTGACGGGTCGCGGCCTGCTCGATGGTCTCGATCAGCCCCATGCGCACCGCGCCGTGCGCGCGGATCGCTTCGAAACGCGCCAGGGCGGCCTTGTCCTCGTTGATCGCCGGCTGCAGTTCGGTGCCGGTGTAGCCCAGATCAGCCGCGTTGAGGAAGATGGTGGGAATGCCGGCGGTGATCATCGTGGCCTGGAAGCTGCCCATGCCGGGCACGTCGAGCGTGTCGACCAGATTACCGGTGGGGAACATCGTCCCGCCCTCGCCATCATCGGAGGGATCCAGGAACTCCAGCTGGATCTCCGCGGCCGGGAAGGTCACGCCATCGAGGTCGAAATCGCCGTCCTCCTGCACCTGGCCCTCCACGATCGGCACGTGCGCCAGGATGGTCTTGCCGATGTTGGCCTGCCAGATCCGCACGGTGCACAGGCCGTTGTGCGGAATCCGCGCCGGATCGATCATTCCGTTGCTGATCGCGAACGGGCCCACCGCCGTGCTGAGGTTGCCGCAGTTGCCACTCCAGTCGACAAATGCCGTCTCGATCGCTACCTGGCCGTACAGATAATCCACGTCGTGCTCCGGCACCGATGGCGCGGAGATGATCACGCACTTGCTGGTGCTGGAGGTCGCGCCGCCCATGCCATCGGTGTGCTTGGCATACGGGTCGGGCGAGCCGATCACGCGCATCAGCAGCGCATCGCGGGCCGGGCCCGGCACCTGCGCGGCGGCAGGCAGGTCGCTCAGCTTGAAGAACACACCCTTGCTGGTGCCACCGCGCAGGTAGGTGGCGGGAATGCGGAGCTGGGGGAGATGGGTCATGAAATCATGTCCGTGCAGGATGGATGGGGACGAGCGGATGCGTCATCCGCTTGAATGGCGCTGCGTGCACCGGAGGACGGTCGTGGCGTCTGATCCATCAATGCATCGAGCCCGCGCGAGGTATCCCAGACGCGAAGGATGTCAACGCGGTCCGGAAGGTCAAGGTAATAGACCAGATAGCGATCAAAGACGGGCAAGATCACGAATCGCAGTGGGACCGGCAGGTCATCGCTGACCCAAGCGTGCCGAGCGGACCCTGCCCCAGGACATGCCGCGATCCGCAGCAGTGTGGCATCCACCGTCGCGATGAACCGTTCGCCCAGCACCAACCCTCCCTGACGCGCGAACCACAGCGCAGCGTCGGCCACGTCCTGTTCCGCGCGTGGTCGCCACTCAATCCGCTTCACGATCCAACCGCTCTGCCAGGTCACCGCGCATCCGCTCGAAAGTTGCCGAGGTGACCGGGGCACTTGGGCCAGACGCCAAGCCCTCCGCAATCAACCGGCGCAGCAGCTCTTCGGCCTTTTGCCGCTGGCGCTGGCGGATCAGGTCGCGCACGTAGTCGGACGTACTGGAGTACCCCCCCTGGCTTACTTCCTCATCGACAAACTGTTTGAGCGGATCGGTGAGCGAGATGTTCATCGTGGCCATGATCAGACCTCTTTGGCAATTTTTGCCATAAAAGTGTGCACCTACATCCCATTGATCGCAACTCCGCCTCGTTCATCCCGCCGCTCCACTATTTGGCCGCCGCACTACGACGTTCCCAGCGGAACAGCCACAGGATGATCAGCTTGGTGCTTCCGCTGACCACGGCCAGCAGCAGCAACGGCCAGCCCAGACGCAGGCCCATGGCGAAGGCGAACACGATGGTGGAGATGTCCATCAGCAGGATCAGCTGGCTCATCCGCAGCGACACCGCGCCCGTGCGGCCGGAGCGCCAGATCAGCAGGATCTGGTGCGCATAGCCCTGGGCCAGCAGCGCGGTAACGGCCACGATCATCGCCGAGGCGAGCACGCGACCCTCATCCACGTGACGTTGCCCCCACACCAGGCCCAGCAGTGCGCACAACAGCGCCACGCACGCCACGACAAGGCTGGCGGTCGCAGTGCGGCTGAGCCGGTCCGTCCAGATCTCTCTCAGGATCAGCAGCACAAGCACCGAGGCAAGCAGGCGCGGCCACACGATGAAGTGGTTGAACGGCTGGATGCTGTAGCCGTAGACGAAGAACGACAGGTAGGCGAGGAAACTGACCGTGAACTGGTTGAGCGACAGGATATCGGTGGCGCTTGCGCCCGCCGTCGCGCTCGCGCGGCGCTGCCACACCTTGCGCAGTTGGGCCCACACACCCACCAGGCTCAGCAGGATGAAGGCGGTATTGATCGCGCCCGCCACGGTGTAAAACATGTCGCCGCCTGTCCCGGTTATTGTGGAACCTACGCGCCGATGGCCCCATGCCAGCGACGCGCCAGGCCCGCACCTCGCGGGCGGGCCTGGCATACCGTCACATCGCCTGCGCCGATTCCAGGAAGTCCTGGGCGAACCGCTGCAGCACGCCACCGGCCTCGTAGATCGAGACCTCTTCGGCGGTATCCAGCCGGCAGGTGACCGGCACCCGCAGCTGCTCACCGTTGCGGCGATGGATGACCAGGGTGAGTTCGGCACGCGGCACGCGATCGCCGAGCACGTCGAAGGTTTCAGTGCCATCGATGCCCAGGGTCTTGCGGTTGACGCCTTCCTTGAACTCCAGCGGCAGCACGCCCATGCCGATCAGGTTGGTGCGGTGGATGCGCTCGAAGCCTTCGGCGGCGATCGCTTCCACACCGGCCAGACGCACGCCCTTGGCGGCCCAGTCACGCGAGCTGCCCTGGCCGTAATCGGCACCGGCGATGATGATCAGCGGCTGCTTGCGGCCCATGTAGGTTTCGATCGCTTCCCACATGCGGGTGACCTGGCCTTCCGGCTCCACGCGCGCCAGCGAGCCCTGCGTGACCTGGCCATCGATCACGGCCATTTCATTGATCAGCTTCGGGTTGGCGAACGTCGCGCGCTGCGCGGTGAGGTGGTCACCGCGGTGGGTCGCGTAGGAATTGAAGTCTTCCTCGGGCAGGCCCATCTTCGCCAGGTACTCGCCGGCCGCGCTGCTGGCCATGATCGCGTTCGACGGCGAAAGGTGGTCGGTGGTGATGTTGTCGCCGAGCACGGCCAGCGGGCGCATGCCGGTCAGGCTGCGGGCACCGGCAAGCGCGCCTTCCCAGTAAGGCGGGCGGCGGATGTAGGTGCTCTGCGGGCGCCAGTCGTACAGCGGGCTGATCGGGGCGCCGTGCTCCACCTTGAAGGTGAACATCGGGTCGTAGACCTTGCGGAACTGTTCCGGCTTGACGCAGGCCTTGACCACCGCGTCGATCTCGGCATCGCTCGGCCACAGATCCTTCAGCGTGATCGCGTTGCCGTCGGCATCATGGCCGAGCGCATCCTTTTCAATATCGAAGCGCACCGTGCCAGCGATCGCATAGGCCACCACCAGCGGCGGCGAGGCCAGGAAGGCCTGCTTGGCGTACGGGTGGATGCGGCCGTCGAAGTTGCGGTTGCCCGAGAGCACGGCGGTGGCATACAGGTCGCGATCGATCACTTCCTGCTGGATCTTCGGGTCCAGCGCGCCGCTCATGCCGTTGCAGGTGGTGCAGGCAAAGGCCACGATGCCAAAGCCCATCTGCTCCAGTTCGGTCAGCAGGCCGGCTTCTTCCAGATACAGCTGCACGGCCTTGGAACCGGGCGCCAGCGAGCTCTTCACCCACGGCTTGCGGGTCAGGCCGGCGCGGTTGGCGTTGCGCGCCAGCAATGCCGCGGAGATCACGTTGCGCGGGTTGCTGGTGTTGGTGCAGCTGGTGATCGCGGCGATGATCACCGCGCCATCGGGCATCAGGCCATCGGCCTGTTCCTGCCTGCCCGAGGCCAGCTTGCCTTCATCGGCGATGCCGCGCGCAGCCAGGTCGGTCGTCGCCACACGCTTGTGCGGGTTGGACGGGCCGGCCATGTTGCGCACCACGGTGGAGAGGTCGAACTGCAGCACGCGCTCGTACTGCGCGGTGGCCAGGTCGTCGGCCCACAGGCCGGTGGCCTTGGCATAGGTTTCCACCAGCGCGACCTGGGCATCTTCGCGGCCGGTCAGGCGCAGGTAGTCCAGGGTCTGCTGGTCGATGTAGAACATCGCCGCGGTGGCGCCGAACTCCGGCGTCATGTTGGAGATGGTGGCGCGGTCACCGATGGTCAGCGCGTTGGCGCCCTCCCCGTAGAACTCGATCCACGCCCCCACCACGCGCTCCTTGCGCAGGAACTCGGTCAGCGCCAGCACCACGTCGGTGCAGGTGATGCCCGGCTGCGGTCGGCCGGTCAGCTCCACGCCGATGATGTCGGGCAGGCGCATCCAGGACGCACGGCCGAGCATGACACTCTCCGCTTCCAGGCCGCCCACGCCGATCGCGATAACCCCCAGCGCGTCCACATGCGGGGTATGGCTGTCGGTGCCGACGCAGGTATCCGGGAAGGCCACGCCCTCGCGCACCTGCACGACCGGCGACATCTTCTCCAGATTGATCTGGTGCATGATCCCGTTGCCCGGCGGAATCACGTCGACGTTCTTGAACGCCTTCTTGGTCCAGTTGATGAAGTGGAACCGGTCTTCATTGCGGCGGTCCTCGACGGCGCGGTTCTTCTCGAACGCGGCCTTGTCGAAGCCGGGGAACTCCACCGCCAGCGAGTGATCCACGATCAGCTGGGTCGGCACTACCGGATTGATCTGCGCCGGGTCACCGCCGGCATCGGCGATGGCATCGCGCAGGCCGGCCAGATCGACCAGGGCGGTCTGGCCGAGAATGTCATGGCACACCACGCGGGCCGGGAACCACGGGAAATCCAGGTCCTGGCGGCGCTCGATCAGCTGCCGCAGTGACGCATCCAGGGTGGCCGGGTCGCAGCGGCGCACCAGGTTTTCGGCCAGCACGCGCGAGGTATACGGCAGCGTGGCATAGGCGCCGGGCTGGAGCGCGTCGACCGCGGCCCGGGTATCGAAATAGTCCAGCGCGGTGCCGGGAAGGTTCTTGCGGTACTGAGTATTCATGGCTGGCGATAGCTGCTTGTTGGCGGGCCGGGGCGTCGTGACACCGGCGAAGAAGGAGTAGCGACGCCGCAACGGAGCAGACCGGCATCGCGCCGGCCTGGTCCGCAAGGCACCCGCGAACGGGTGCGGTACGTCTGTCTTACTTGCGCTGGTCGATCGGCACGAAGGCCTGGTCTTCCGGGCCGGTGTAGTTCGCACTCGGGCGGATGATCTTGCCGTCGATGCGCTGCTCGATGATGTGCGCGCTCCAACCGGAGGTGCGTGCGATCACGAACAACGGAGTGAACATCGCCGTCGGCACGCCCATCATGTGGTAGCTGACCGCGCTGAACCAGTCCAGGTTCGGGAACATCTTCTTGATGTCCCACATCACCGATTCCAGGCGCTCGGCGATGTCGTACATCTTGACGTTCTGCTGCTCGGCGGACAGATCGCGCGCGACGTCCTTGATGATGCTGTTGCGCGGATCGCTGACGGTGTAGACCGGGTGGCCGAAACCGATCACGACTTCCTTGCGCTCCACGCGGGCCTTGATGTCGGCCTCGGCATCGTCGGGGCTGTCGTAGCGCTTCTGCACTTCGAAGGCCACTTCATTGGCGCCGCCATGCTTGGGACCGCGCAGTGCACCGATACCGCCGGTGATCGCGCTGTACATGTCGCTGCCGGTGCCGGCGATGACGCGGCAGGCGAAGGTCGAGGCGTTGAACTCGTGCTCGGCGTACAGGATCAGCGAGGTATGCATTGCCTTGACCCACGAATCCTGCGGCTTCTCGCCGTGCAGCAGGTGCAGGAAGTGGCCACCGATGGAGTCATCATCGGTTTCCACGTCGATCGCACGACCGTTGTGGCTCCAGTGGTACCAGTACAGCAGCATCGAACCCAGGCAGGCCATCAGCTTGTCGGCGATATCGCGCGCGCCGGGGTGGTTGTGGTCGTCCTTCTCCGGCGACACGCAGCCGAGCACGGAGACGCCGGTACGCATCACGTCCATCGGGTGCGCCGACGGCGGCAGTTCTTCCAGCGCGGCCTTGACCGCGGCCGGGATGCCACGCAGCGACTTCAGCTTGGTCTTGTAGGCGACCAGCTCGGCGCGGGTCGGCAGCTTGCCATGGACCAGCAGATGCGCGATTTCCTCGAACTCGCTGGTGTTGGCCAGATCGGCGATGTCATACCCGCGGTAATGCAGGTCGTTGCCGCTGCGGCCGACGGTGCACAGCGCGGTGTTGCCGGCGGCGGTGCCCGACAGGGCGACGGATTTCTTCGGCTTGAAGCCGGGGGCGGTAGTGGTGTCGCTCATGATCCCTCCAGAAAACAGTGTGCGGTCTTACTTCTTGGCGGCGAACAACGCATCGAGCTGCTGCTCGAAGGCGTGGTAACCGATACGGTCGTAGAGTTCCTCGCGGGTCTGCATCGCCTCCACCACATTACGCTGGTGGCCCTCGCGGCGGATGGTCTCATACACGTTCTCTGCCGCCTTGTTGGCAGCGCGGAACGCGGACAGCGGGAACAGCTGGATGGCGACGCCGGCCGAGGCCAGCTCGTCGCGGCTGAACAGCGGCGTGGCGCCGAACTCGGTGATGTTGGCCAGCACCGGCACCTTCACCGCATCGACGAAGCGGCGGTAGGTATCCAGATCGTAGGCGGCCTCGGCGAAGATGCCATCGGCACCGGCCTCGACGCAGGCGATGGCGCGTTCGATCGCGGCATCCACGCCATCGACCTGGATGGCATCGGTGCGTGCGATCAGGAAGAAGTCCGGATCGGTCTTGGCATCGGCGGCGGCCTTGACCCGGTCCACCATCTCGCCCTGCGACACGATCTCCTTGCCCGGGCGGTGACCGCAGCGCTTGGCGCCGACCTGGTCTTCGATATGGCAGGCGGCCGCGCCGGCCTTGATCAGCGACTTGACCGTACGCGCGATGTTGAACGCGCTCGGACCGAAACCGGTGTCGATATCCACCATCAGCGGCAGGTCGCACACATCGGTGATACGTCGCACGTCGATCAGCACGTCTTCCAGGGTATTGATGCCCAGGTCCGGCAGGCCCAGCGAGCCGGCCGCGACGCCGCCGCCGGAGAGGTAGATCGCCCGGTAGCCGGCGCGCTTGGCCAGCAGCGCGTGGTTGGCGTTGATCGCGCCGATCACCTGCAACGGCGATTCGGCGGCCAGTGCGGCGCGGAAACGGGCGCCAGCGGAAGAAACGGGGGTGCTCATGCGACATTCCATCGTGATTGACCCGTTGATAGGCGCAAAGGCCGTGCCAGGTGACAAGTGTTTGATTTCATTGAGGCAGCGAGGTGACTGCGACGTTTCACCTTGAAACATTGAAACATCTGTAACATGGCTGAAACTGAACCATTGAAACAGCCTCATGTCGATCAGCCTGCCCCGCCACCGCGCCCGCCTGTCCGATCCCGATGCCGGCCAACTGCCGGTGATCTGGACCGTCAGCGTGTCGCGCCTGACCGGACTGCTGGGGGATGTGATTCCCGAGTTCGACCGCCGCGCCCGCATCGTGCCGATCAACCTTGGTTTCGAGGAGGCAGTGGATGTCATCGGCCAGCGCCTGCGCCGCGAACACTGCGATGTGGTGATCGCCGGTGGTTCGAACGCGGCCTACCTGCGCAGCCGGCTGGAGGTGCCGCTGGTCCCGATCCAGGCCAATGGCTTCGATCTGATGGAAGCGCTGGCGCGCGCGCGCCGGATCGCCCCGCGGATCGGTCTGGTCACGCATGCCACCGACGTGCCGACGTTCGGCAGCTTCCAGCACAGCTTCGGGCTGGACATCGAGCACCGCCGCTTCGTCACCCGTGAGGATGCGCGCGACTGCATCGCCGATCTGCGTGCCAACGGCATCGAGGTGATCGTCGGCACCGGCATGGCGATCGACCATGCCGAGCAGGTCGGCCTGCCCGGGGTGCTGCTGTACTCGGCCGATTCGGTGCGGCAAGCCTTCGAACATGCCTTGGAGCTGACCCAGACCCTGGCCCGTTCCGGGGCATCGTCACTGCGGCGGCGGGCACCGGCCAAGCGCCGGGATGCCGACCACGCCCTGCTCGGTGACAGCGCGCCGATGCAGCAGGTGCGCGAGCACATCGCGCTGTACGCCCCGTACGACAGCACCGTGCTGGTGACCGGCGCGACCGGCACCGGCAAGGAGCTGGTGGCGCGGCAACTGCATACCGCCAGCGGCCGCCGGGGCCGTTTCGTCGCGCTGAACTGCGGGGCGATCAGCGAGTCACTGCTGGAAGCCGAACTGTTCGGTTACAACGAAGGCGCCTTCACCGGCGCACGTCGTGGCGGTCGTGTCGGTCTGGTCGAAGCCGCCGAGGGCGGCACCTTGTTCCTCGATGAAATCGGCGAACTTCCGCTGCCGTTGCAGACCCGGCTGCTGCGGGTACTGGAAGAGCGCGAAGTGCTGCGCGTGGGCGCTACCGAGCCGACGCCGGTGGACGTGCGCGTGGTCGCTGCCACGCTGCAGACGCTGGAATCGCTGGTGGACACACAACGCTTCCGCCGCGATCTGTACTACCGCCTGGCCGCGCTGCGCATCGCGCTGCCGACGCTGCGCGACCGGCGCGCGGATGTGCCCTTGCTGGTGAGCCACTTCTTCCGGCAGCTCGCGGATACGGATTCGCCGCTCTCGCCGGAGGCGCTCGCGCGGCTGCGCGACTACGCCTGGCCGGGCAACGTGCGTGAGCTGCGCAACATGGTCGATCGCCTGCGCATCCACTGGCAGCAACAGCCGGGCGCGCTGACGTTGCCGCAGATGCTGCAGTGGTTGCCGGAACTGCACGCGGCGCAGCGGCCACTGGCGGTTCCAGGCGGCGGCACCCCGGCAGCCCTCACTGCTGCGTCAACGGCGCGACCGGATGCGGCCGCGCTGCGGCGGTTGCTGGCCGACTGCGGCGGCAACCGCGAGCAGGCGTGCGCGCTGCTGGGCGTATCGCGGACAACGCTGTGGCGGTGGCTGCGCGAGGGGTCGGTGGATTGAACAGACCGCGCGTCAGCCAGCCGGATCCAGCGGCAGCCGGAAATACACCACGCGCTCGGTTTCCTCGAATCCACAGGCCCGGTGCGCCGCCTGGGCAGTCACGTCTTCAAGCCGGCTGTCGGAGGCCAGCTCACTGCAGCCCTTTGCGCGCGTCCACGCCTTGGCCGCCGCCAGCAGCGCGCGGCCCAGGCCACGTCCCTGCCAGTCCGGCTGCACGTACCAGCCTTCCAGGAAGCCGACCGGCGTGGTCTCGGTTCCGTTGACGTAGTCGTGCCGGAGCCGCACCTCGGCAAATCCGACCGCTGCATCGGCGCAGGCCAGGAAGACGGCAGCGTCGGCGTCAGCCAGGGCGTCCTGGAGCTCCCCCAGCGTCTCATCGGCATCAGGCCACAGACCCCGCCGCAGGCTTGCCCACGCCGTGGCGTCCACACGCGTCGCGTGCCGGATGACCGGCGCGGCGGCGTTCACGGGAACAACATCCGCTTGCTCCACTGCCCGTCCACATCGGTCTCATAGCACCAGCGCTCGTGCAGACGGAACTGCGCGCCGTACCAGAACTCGATCCGCTGCGGCACCACGCGCAGGCCGCTCCAGCCGTCCGGACGCGGCACGTCGCGGCCCTCGAAGCTGGCCTCGGTGGCCGCCACGCGTGCGTCGAATGCTTCGCGCGAGGCCAGCGTCTTCGATTGCAGTGACGCCCAGGCGCCGATCTGGCTCATGCGCGGGCGCGAAGCGAAGTACGCATCGGCCTCGGCGTCGCTGACCTTCTCCACCCCGCCTTCGATCCGCACCTGGATGCCGGCTTCGCGCAGGCTGCGCCACAGGAACAGCAGCGCGGCGCGTGGATTGGCCTGCAGTTCACGCCCCTTGTGGCTGTCCAGATGGGTATAGAACACGAAGCCGCGCTCGTCGAACGCCTTCAGCAACACGGTCCGCGCGGAGGGCTGGCCGTTCGGGTCGGCCGTGGCCACCGTCATCGCATTCGGTTCGACTTCGCGGCTTGCCTTGGCTTCTTCGAACAGCCCGGCAAAGGTGGACAACGCTTCGGCATACAGATCGGTCATGGCGGTTTTCTTGTCACGCGGTTTGGGTTTATTGTCGCTGCATGCCTGCACCTGCGTACATGCCCCCGACGAAAGGTTTTCCGGATGCACTGGTCGCGCAGGCACTGGACGACGCGCTGAACTGCGGCGCGGCCGTTCCAGTATTGGCGATCAGCGGCCTGCAGGGGAGCGGCAAATCGACGCTGGCGGCCCAGGTGGTCGCATTGGCGGCATCGCGCGGCCTGCGCGCGGCCATGCTCTCCATCGACGATGTGTACCTCACCCGTGCCCAGCGCCAACGTCTGGCGCGGCAGGCGCACCCGCTGCTGCTGACCCGCGGCCCGCCGGGCACCCACGATCTGGCCCTGGCCCATGCCACCTTGGACGCGGTCGCGGCCGGCGGCCCGGTCGCCCTGCCCCGTTTCGACAAACTGGCCGACGAGCGCCTGCCCGAAAAGGACTGGCCGCGCCTCGACGGCCCGCTCGACCTGCTGGTGTTCGAAGGCTGGTTCCTGGGCACGCCGGCACAGGACGAGGCCGACCTGGATCCACCGCTCAACGCACTCGAGCGCGACGCCGATGCCGACGGCCGCTGGCGCCGCTGGTGCAATCACGCGCTCGCGCAGGACTACCCCGCGCTGTGGCAGCGTTGCGACCGGCTGTGGTTCCTGCAGCCGCCGGACTTCTCGGTGATCCCGCGCTGGCGCTGGCAGCAGGAGCAGAACCTGCAGGCCGCCCAACCCGACCGCAGCAGCATGAGCCGCGCCCAGCTGGAGCGCTTCGTGCAGTACTACGAACGGGTCAGCCGGCAGGCGCTGCGTACGTTGCCGGCGCTGGCCGATACGGTGATCGCACTGGACGAACAGCGCCGGATCGTCGCGCCGCGCTGACCGCGGCATCGACGGAAACGCAGCACTCAGCCGACCAGGAAGGTCACCCGCAGATTCACCCGCCATTCGGTGATGTTGCCCTCGCCATCGGTGACGACCTTGGTTTCATTGATCCAGGCGCCCTGGATGCCCTTGACCGTCTCGGCCACCTTCTTCAGGCCGCTGCGTACCGCGTCCTCGACGCTGGTCTTGGAGGACGCGTTGATCTCGATGATTTTGGCGACGGACATGGGGCGCTCCGGTGGCGCGCGGGAGAGTCCGCGCCGGCCCACCATGGGGGCCGGCACGTAAAGGCGATGGCACGGAGATGTTAGGATCGAGGGTAATGAATCCCGCGCCGAACCTCATCCTGATTGGCCCGATGGGCGCCGGCAAAACCTGCATCGGGCGCCGGCTGGCCGAGCGCTTCACGCTGGACTTCGTGGACGCCGACCAGGCCATCGTGGACAGCACCGGCGCCAGCATTCCGGCGATCTTCGAACACTCCGGGGAGGCCGGCTTCCGCCAGCACGAGCGCCAGGTCCTGCACGCCCTGCTGGACGGCCACGGCCAACTGGTCTCCACCGGCGGTGGCGCGGTGCTGGATCCGGACAACCGCGCCGCAATCGCACGCCGGGGTTTCGTGGTCTACCTGCGGGTCAGCGTGCCGGCCCAGCTGGAGCGGCTGGCCCGTGACCGCGGCCGGCCGCTGCTGCAGCGGCCGGACCGCGAACAGGTCCTGCACGACATGGCCGCTGCCCGCGACCCGCTCTACCAGGGTCTGGCCGATCTCACCCTGGATACCGATCTCTACACGCCCGCCGAGGCCACCGCGCAGCTGGTGCTGCGCCTGGCCGCGCAGTGGCAGCGACAGGAAACACCCGAATGACCCCCTCCCCGCGTACCGTTGCCGTCAGCGGCGACACCCCCTACACCATCCACATCGGCCCGGGCCTGCTCGGCCACGGGGAGCTGCTGGCCCGCCACGTGCGCGGCCGCCATGTGCTGCTGCTCAGCGATTCCTCGGTCGCCCCACTGTATCTGGCCGGAGTGAAGTCGGCGCTGCTGGCCGCGCGTCCGGATCTGCTGATCGGTGCGCTGGTGCTGCCGGCCGGCGAAGCCTCCAAGACCTTGGCCCACTTCGGCGATGCGATCACCGCACTGGCCGCCCTCGGCGCCACCCGAGATGCCTGCGTGATGGCCCTCGGTGGCGGCGTCGCTGGCGACCTGGCCGGCTTCGCAGCCGCCTGCTGGATGCGCGGCGTGGACTGCGTGCAGTTGCCGACGTCACTGCTGGCGATGGTCGACTCCTCGGTCGGGGGCAAGACCGCAGTGGACATTCCCGAAGGCAAGAACCTGGTCGGCGCCTTCCACCCGCCGCGCGCCGTGATCGCCGATACCGCCGCCCTGCGTACCCTGCCGCCGCGTGAGCTGCGTGCCGGCCTGGCCGAGGTGATCAAATACGGTGCGATCCGCGACCCGTTGTTTTTCCAGTGGCTGCAGGCCGAACACGCCGCGCTGCTGGCCGGCGACGACACCGCGCTGGCCCAGGCCATCGCGCGCAGCTGCGAGCACAAGGCCGAGATCGTGGCGCGCGATCCGCTGGAAAAAGGCGAGCGTGCCCTGCTCAACCTGGGCCACACCTTCGGCCACGCGATCGAAACCGAACAGGGCTACGGCGCACCAGGCAACGACAACCTCAACCACGGCGAAGCCGTCGCGGTCGGCATGGTCCTGGCCGCACGCCTGTCGGCCCGGCTGGGCATGAGCGAGGACGCCCACACCGACCAGCTGCGCGAGCTGCTGCTGCGCTACGAACTGCCGGTGGCCATTCCTGCCGGCCTGCAGCCTGAGGCGCTGCTGGCCCGGATGCGGCTGGACAAGAAGAACGTCGCCGGCCGCCTGCGCCTGGTGCTGTGGCGTGGGATCGGCCGGGCCGAAGTGGTCGCCGATGTCGACGAGGCCGACGTGCTGCGCGTGCTCGCCGCCGGCTGAGCCTGCGACCTTCCGCCGCACCTGCCCCGACGCTGACGGCCACCTCCGGCGTTCACGGCTACAATCGGGGCATGCGCGTCTTCCTGCACCAACACGCCCGCGGTGCCGATCCGGCCCGCTATCTCCAGCTCACCCTGCAACCGGACCTGTTCGGCGGCTGGGAGCTGCTGCTCGAATCTGGCCCGATCGGCGGGCGCGGGCAACTGCGGCGCGAGCTGCATCTGCAGGAAGACCTGGCGCTGGCCGCGTTCGAGAAGGCGCGCGACGCGCACCTGCATCGCGGCTACGAAGTGACCTACACCAGCGGTGATCCGCCGCCCTGAGCGGCCATCGCACCGCCATCGCCCTACCGCCATACCCCCCTTCGGCCCCGCGCCACCAGATCCCAAGGAAGCGTTCCGTGACCAGCCCCTCCCGCCATGATCGCCTGCTGCGCGCCCTGCGCCGCGAACCGGTGGACTGCACCCCCGTCTGGCTGATGCGCCAGGCCGGCCGTTACCTGCCCGAGTACCGCGCCACCCGCGCCAAGGCCGGCAGCTTCCTGGCGATGGCCAAGAACCCGGACATCGCCTGCGAAGTCACCCTGCAGCCGCTGCGCCGCTTCGACCTCGATGCCGCCATCCTGTTCTCGGACATCCTCACCATCCCCGACGCGATGGGCCTGGAGCTGTACTTCGTCGAAGGCGAAGGCCCGAAGTTCCGCCACCCCGTCCGCGATGCGGCCGCCATCGCCAAGCTGGCCGTGCCGGACATGGAAACCGAACTGCGCTACGTGATGGACGCCGTCCGCGTGATCCGCCGCGAACTCGATGGCAGCGTGCCCTTGATCGGCTTCTCCGGCAGCCCGTGGACGCTGGCCTGCTACATGGTCGAAGGCGGCGGCAGCAAGGACTTCGCCCGCATCAAGGCGATGGCCCTGAACGAACCGGCCGCCCTGCACCAGCTGCTCTCGGTCGTCACCGACGCGGTGATCGCCTACCTTGCCGCCCAGCGCGCGGCCGGCGCGCAGGTCCTGCAGGTGTTCGACACCTGGGGCGGCGTACTCAGCCCCACCATGTACCGCGAATTCTCCCTGCGCTACCTGACCCGCATCGCCCAGGAACTCGAACGCGGTGAGGGTGCCGAACGCACCCCGCTGATCCTGTTCGGCAAAGGCACCGGCCTGCATCTCGGCGCCCTCGCCGACACCGGCGCGGACGCCCTCGGTGTCGACTGGACGCTGGACCTCGCCGACGCCGTCGCCCGCACCGGCGGCCGCGTCGCCCTGCAGGGCAACCTCGACCCCACCACCCTGTACGGCAATCCCGCCGCCATCGAACGCGCCGCCGGCCAGGTGCTCGACAGCTACGCCCAAGGCAACGGCGGCTCGCGCGAAGGCCACGTCTTCAACCTTGGCCACGGCATGTCGCCCGACATGAATCCCGACCATGTCCAGGTGCTGGTGGAAGCTGTACACCGCTTGAGCCAACGCTGATCGCCATCGGCGGGTAGCCGGCCAGCGGCCGGCACTACCCGGGCATGGTTGACGACGCGCGCGTTCTGCATCCAGGACGCGTGCGCTCGTTTCCACCCTCGAGACGCACCACACGTGCCGTCCGCAGGCGATGGGTGCCAATCATTGCCGCGCTGCGCGCGGCCATCCACGCATGGCGTGGATCTACCCATGCCATTTCCGGCATTACATCCATTCCAGACGAGCGACTGGTTTCCTGCATGTCCGCTCTTCCCCCGACAGCCAGACAACGGTCATGGGTGTGGCACGGGTGGGTTGGCGGGACCATGAGCGCCATGGATGGCGCGACATGAGCCTCCATGGACGGATTTACGGCGTGTCCCGCCAACCCACCCGTGCCGCACCCTCTCCGCGACACCGACCGAGCCGATGCTTCGGCTTCGGCTTCGGCTCTTGACCACACCCTGATCCCACATCGGCGATCATATCGCCCTCGTTGACGAAGGCCCGCACCATGACGACCAGCAGCTACGCCTCGATCCGGCCCCTGTTGTGGCTCGTATCGCTGGCCATCTTCATGCAGATGCTGGACTCCACCATCGTCAACACCGCATTGCCTGCCATGGCCCGCAGCCTCGGCGAAAGCCCGCTGCAGATGCAGTCCGTCGTCTTCAGCTACGCCCTGGCCGTCGCCACCTTCATCCCTGCCTCCGGCTGGATCGCCGACCGCTTCGGCACACGACGCACCTTCCTTGTCGCGATCATCCTGTTCACCCTCGGCTCGCTCGCCTGCGCGCTCGCCCAGACCCTGCACCAGCTCGTCGGCGCCCGCGTCCTGCAGGGCATCGGTGGTGCCATGCTGTTGCCGGTCGGCCGCCTGGCCGTCATGCGCTCGGTGTCCCGCGAAGAATTCCTTCGCGCCATGAGTTTCATCGCCATCCCCGCCCTGATCGGCCCGCTGATCGGCCCCACCCTGGGTGGCTGGCTCGTCGAAGTCGCCTCCTGGCACTGGGTGTTCCTGATCAACCTGCCGATCGGCATCATCGGCTACGTCGCGGCGATGAAGATCATGCCGGACCACTACGCCGAACACCGCACACGCTTCGACATCGCCGGCTACCTCATGCTGGCCTTCGGCATGGTCGTACTGTCCCTCGCGCTGGACGGCATCTCCGGCATGGCCACCCCACATGCACTGGTCATGCTCATGACCGTCGCCGGCCTGGCCGCCCTCGTCGGTTACTGGCTGCACGCCGCCAACTCCACGGCGCCGCTGTTCTCGCTCGCGCTGTTCCACGTGCCCAGCTACCGCATCGGCATCCTCGGCAACCTGTTCTCACGTATCGGCAGCAGCGCCATGCCGCTGCTGATTCCACTGCTGCTGCAGGTCGGCATGGGCATGAGCCCGATGAATGCCGGCCTGTTGATGATCCCGGTCGCCGCGGCGGGCATGGTCTCCAAGCGGTACGCGGTCAAGCTCGTCGAGCGCTTCGGCTATCGCCGCGTGCTCATGGTCAATACCGTGCTGGTCGGCCTGGCGATGGCCAGTTTCATCTTCATGACGCCCGGCCAGCCGCTGTGGATCCGCATCATCCAGCTGGCCCTGTTCGGTGCCGTCAATTCACTGCAGTTCACGGTGATGAACACCGTGACCCTGCGCGATCTGGACCGCGACTTCGCCAGTGCCGGCAACAGTCTTCTTTCGATGGTGATGATGCTCGCAACCGGCTTTGGTGCGGCCGCTGCCGGCAGCCTGCTCGCCGCGTTCAATCATCTCGATGCTTCGCATGGCGCGACGGCTGCGCTGCACGCCACCTTCGTCTGCGTCGGCGCCATCACCCTGACCTCCACACTGATCTTCTGGCAACTGCCGGACACGCGGCCCTCGCCACGCGACGTTGAGGAAGTCGCCGAGTAACGGCGGGCACGCACCGTCAGCGGACCACCGGTCCGCTGCTACCGGGTGGCGTGCAATACGCGCGCGATCGCCTCCACCAGCAGATCGCCGGTGACCGGCTTGCGCAGGAAGGCATCGAAGCCTGCGTCGCGGGCCTGCTGCTCGATCGATGGATCGGTGCGCGCCGTGACCGCGATCAGCGGCATCTCGAACCCTTGGCTGCGCAGGTGCTCAGCCAAGGCGATGCCGCCCAGTCCTGGCAGATCCAGATCCATCAACACCACCTCGAACGGTGCCTCGCTGACCTCGCGCAGCGCCGCCAATGCGTGCTCGGCATGGACCACCTGGTGGCCACGCGCCGATAGCAGGCCACTGACCACCTCGGCCACGGTCAGATCGTCCTCCACCAGCAGGATGCGCAGCGGCGGCAATACCCATTGCTCGCCCTCGGCCGCGCCCGGCGCGCCGGTCGTTCCCTGCTCCAGGGGCAACGGCAGGGTCACCGTGAAACGCGTTCCCACGCCGAGCTGGCTCTGCACGCCGATCTGCCCCTGCATCGCCAGTGCCAGCTCGCGGCAGATCGCCAGACCCAGCCCGCTGCCCCCGTACTGCGCGGCGGTGCGGGCGCCATCGGCCTGCTCGAAGCGGCGGAACAGTCGCTCCTGTTGATCGGTGCTGATGCCCGGTCCGGTATCGGATACCTCGATGTGCAACCCGCGGCCGGCCGTGATCGCGCGCAACGTCAACCGTACTTCGCCGTGGCTGGTGAACTTGACCGCGTTGCCCAGCAGGTTCAGCAGGATCTGGCGCACGCGCAGCTCGTCACCGACCGTGCGGGTGCCGGCCGGCAAGGTGTTGTCGACCACGAACCGCAGCCCCTTCTGCCCGGCCAGCGCGGCCATCAACGCGCAGACGTCGTCGATCGGTCGCTGCAGCTGGAACGGCTGCGCCTGCAGTTCCAGGCGCCCCGACTCGATCCGGGCCAGGTCCAGCGCGTCGTTGACCAGATGCAGCAGGTGCTCGCCTGCGTGGCGGATCGACTCGGTGTAGCCGCGCTGCTGGGGGTTCAATGGCGAGGACAAGAGCAGCTCGCTCATGCCCAGCACCCCGGTCATCGGCGTGCGCACCTCATGGCCCAGGTTCGCCAGGAAACGGGTCTTGGCCATCGAAGCCTGCTCGGCCAGCTCCTGCTTCTGCAGTGCCAACTGGTACGCATGCCGGCGCTGCAGCCGGCGCCGGTACAACCAGGCGAACAGACTGAGCAGCAGCAACACGGCCGAGGTCAGCAGCAACAGGCCCGACAGGCTGCGCCACCACGGCGGCAGCACCCGGAACTCCAGCACCTGCACCCGCGACCAGATGTGGTCGGCCGAACGGGCCTGGATTTCCAGCCGGTAGCGGCCCGGCGGCAGGCGCGAGAACAGGCGTTCGCCGCCGGGCCCCACTTCCACCCAATCCGGGTCGTAGCCGGCCAGCCGGTAACGGTAGTTGTTCGAGGTGGAATCGGCGAAGGACAGCAGCCGCGCGACGATCCGCAGATCGCGGTCGCCGTCGGCGATGTCCAGCGGAACCGCATGGGTCAGGTCCAGGACACGCTCGCCACGGCGCACCTCGACCCGCTCGATCACCAGGGGCGCGCGTCGCGTCGCCGGCTTGACCTGTGCCGGATCGAATACCACCACCCCGGCAGGCGTGCCACCCACGATCCGACCACTCGGGGTCAGCGTCAGCGTGCGGCGGCGAAATTCCTGGCTGGGCAGGCCATCATGTACGCCGTATTGGCGCACGCTGCCCGCCTCCGGATCGACACGCACCAGGCCGCGAGCATTTGCTGCCCAGACCACGCCCTGCCGGTCCACCACCAGGCCGGTGGCGGTGATCGCGGGGTAGCCGGCACTGCTGCCGATCACCTCCTGCAGGGTCAACCGATCGCCCTGCCAGCCGTAGTGCGAGAGCTTGCCTTCCTCGGAAAGCCAGACACTGTCATCGCCGGCCAGCGCCATCGCATGCACGCTCGCCGCGGGGCCACCCGGCAGCGGCTCGAAACGCGAGCGCGCCGCGACCCACTGCAGCAGCCCCCGCCCGGTGGCCACCCACAGGCGGTCCTGGGGACCGCACCGGATATCGAGCGCGTTCTGGCCCGCGCTCAATCCGGCGTGGCCGAGCGCGACGCGATGCAGGACGCGTCCATCGAGATCGCGCTGCTGCAGCCCGTTGGCCGAGGCCGTCCACAGGCGCTGCCCGTCGCACAACGCCAATGATTCGATCGCACCCTCCATCGTGGCGTCCACCGCCGCGTCGCGCCCCCAGCGCCGCATCCGCTTCTGCCGGGGGTCATAGCGCAGCAGCGCGTCCCAGGATCCGATCCAGACCTGGCCGCGCGGATCCTCCAGCACCGACTGCAGCCATTGCGTGCCGTCCACCCAGGTCCGGTGCTGTTCGATCTTCCCGCTGACCGGGTCGAACTTGTCCAGGGCACCATGCGTACCCACCGTCCACACGCCGCCGTCGGCGGCTGCGCCCATGCCCAGCACATACGCATTGCGCAGCGAGGCCGGGTCATCTTCCAGGCGCGACAGCACCGAGAACTGCCACCATCGCGGCAGCAGATGCCACAGGCCGCCGTTGGTGCTGGCCAGCCAGATGCCGCCCTCGCGATCTTCGTAAGCGCCGGTCCAGTTCGGCCGCACCTGCCCGCGCGCGATCGCGCTGTACAGTGGCACCTGCTGGAACTGACCGTCCATCGCACGGCCCAGGCCCGAGCGGGTGTCCAGCCAATACCCGCCCTGCTCGTCGCGCAACATCATGCCCAGGATCTGATCGCCATCGGCAACGGCCCAGGGAGCCGGTTCGAAGCGGCCATCCGGGCGGCGCACCGCCACCCCGACATTGCTGCTGATCCACAGGCTGCCATCGGGCTCGGCGGTGAGGCCATTGATGACGCGCGCCGACAACTGGGCACTGGGCACCGGTTCGAAATCGTGTCCGGTCCAGCGCGCCAGGCCGGCTTTGGATCCGATCCACAAGGTGCCATCCAGGGTGGTGGCCAGATTGCCGACCGATGCCGCCGGCAGGCTGCGTGGATTGCCCGGCTCGGGCATGAAGCGGGTCAGCGTGCCATCACGCTCCAGCCGGTGCAGGCCGCCCTGGTAAGTGCCGAACCAGATCGCACCGTCCGGGGTGGACGCCACGCTCCAGATCGTGTTGCTACCGATTTCCGGATGGCTGTCGCGATCGTAGAAGCGGATATCGCGGCGATCGGCCGACATCATCGCCAGGCCGGCGTTCTCCGTGCCGATCCACAGCTGATTGCGCGCATCCACGTGCACGCTCCAGACGTGGTTGTCGCGCAGGCCGTCCTCGGCACGCCAGATGCGGTAGTTGCGGCCGTCGTAACGGGCCAGGCCATCATTGGTGGCAATCCACAGATAGCCGTAGCGATCCTCGGCCATGCGATTGACGGTGTTGGATGGCAGGCCATCGAACACGGTGAGCTGCCGCGGCGTCGGCGGTACCGGCTGGGCCGACGCAAGCGCCGGCCAGAGCACACACAGGCCGATCAGCAACGGCCACAGCACACGCAACACCAATGGCTCTCCCGGGTCTGTCCCTCGATTCACTGCCGTCGCCCGGAACGGGCCTGTCACCCCCGACCACCCCGGTCGTCGGGCAACGCCCCGCATAGTAAACCGTTCCCTGCGCTGGCACGATCCACGCGCGGCAAGGCGAGCCGTTGTATCGCCGTGTGCAGCACATCGCCCTGCAGCGGCTTGTGCACTACACCGTCCGCCCCTGCGGCGATGACCTGCATCTCCAGGTCCGGCTCCCGTCGCGCCGTGAGCACCAGTACCGGCAGGCGTTGGCCCTGCTGACGCAGCAGGCGCAGCAATGACAGCCCGTCCATGCCCGGCAGGTCCAGGTCCAACAGCATCAGCTGTGTGCCGGGGCGGGCCAGCGCGGTCAGTGCCGCCAGCGCGTGCGCGGCATGGACGACGGTGTGACCGCGCAGCCGCAGCAGTGCGCCGACCACCTCGGCCACCAGGAGATCATCTTCCACCAGCATGACCTGCAGGGCATCGAGCGCGTCGCCCTGCGGTGCCGCCGCGTGGGGCTCGATCGCCTGGCAGCCTTCCAGCGGGACACTCAGCGTGGCCTGCCAGCGGTGATCAGGCAGCCGCACCACGCTCACGTGCCCGTGCATCGCGCCGATCAGTACGTCGACATCGGCCAGCGCCTCGCGCACCTGCAACGTCGCTGGAGACGGACAGGCCCCCGGTTCGGCGAGCACATCCATCAGCAGGCCACTGCGGCCTGGCCGCCAGCCGATGCGCAGGGTCAACCGCACCGCCCCGATCTGCTCTGCCAACCCGCACGCGAACAGTGCCACGGCTTGCCGCAACCGGTCCGGGTCGCCCACGACGCTGGCACCGGGCTGCACTGGCGGGGCCAACGCGAGGCGGCAGCCACCCGCCTCCAGACCACCGGCCACGGCGGCGTGTACCTCGTCCCACCACGGCCCGATGGCAAAGCCCCGCGGATGCAGCGTCACCTTGCCGGCCTGCAGCCTGGCCATCTCCAACGCCTCGTCCACCACCTGCAGCAATGCACGCCCGCCCTGCTGGATATGCAGCACTTGTTCGTGCGCGCCGGCTGGTAGCGGCGTGGTCAACAGCAGTTCGCTCATGCCAAGCACACCGGTGAGTGGTGTCCGGACTTCATGCCCAAGCGTGGCCATGTAGCGCGCCTTGGCCTGCGCGGCCTGCTCGGCCCGTGCCTGGCGACGCGTGGCGGCCCGCCAGGCGAGCGCTCGCTGCCGCCGCTGCCTCAGCGCCCACACCAGCAACGTGCCCGCACTGGCGGCGAGCAGCCACAGCAACACCCACGCCCCGGGATGCGCCCACCCGTTGTAGGCCACATGCAGGTGCACCTGCTGCAGGGCCGACCATTGCCCATCCACGTCACGTGCCTGGAATTCCAGTACATGCTCACCGGCCGGCAGACGGGGGAAGCCGCGCGTGCCGCGTCGCCCGGCGCGGACCCATTCGGGGTCTTCGCCCCGCAGCCGGAATCGATACCCCGTCACCCCATCGGGTCGGCCGCTCAGCAGGCGCGCCGACAACTGGATGTCGCGATCATCGGCGTTGAGCTGCAGCGGATCGGTGGAAGGCAGCTCGACCCAGCGCCGCTGTCGGCGCACCTTCACCTGGTCGATCACCAACGAGGCCGGCGTCGTGGCGTCGACCATGCCCGCCGGATGCAATACGAGCACGTCGCCTTTGGCCTCCATGGCGAGCAGATGCGCTCCGGCAGCAACCAGTCCGTTATCGAACACCATCATCGGCAGGCCATCATCGGCGGTGTACAGACGCGCACTGCCGCGATCCGGGGCAAGACGCACCACCCCGCGCGCCGTAGTGGCCCATAGCGCACCATCCTGGGCGCCGGTCAATCCGCGTGGCAATGCGGCTGGTATTCCCTGCCCCGCGTCAACCCGCCGGCTGTGAGGCGGGCGGCCAGGCGCACGCTGGTAGGCCGACCATCCTTCCGCATCGGCCGCCCAGAGCCACCCATCGGTGCCCAGATGCAGCGCGCCGATCTCCCGCCGCCCGCTGCCCGGCACCGGGAGAAAACGGCTGGCGGCCACGTGCCACTGTTTGAGACCCTCGCCATCCCCCAGCCATACCTCTCCGCCGGGGCTGCACTGGAGCGCGAATCCCGCTACGCCCGGACGCAGGCCCGCCGCCTCGTAGGCAGCACTGGCCAGGACCCTGCCATCGCCCGAACGCTGCTCCACGCGGCCATTGCCGGCGAGCCACACTCGATCGCCACAGGCCAGCAATGCGGCCTGCGGCGACGTCCCCGACGACACACCGGCCGGCCCCACCTGCCAGCGCTGCCGACGCCGGCGCGACGGATCGAACCGGGTCAGCCACGGCGCCGCGAAGACCCACACCACGCCCTGCGGATCTTCAACCACCACGTGCCGATCGGCACGGACTGGATCCTGTGCATAGGACCACCGCGTGTGGGAGAAGCCCTGCTCCGGCGAGAGACGGGCGAGTGTGCCGCCGCGTGCCCACCATGCGTGGCCATCTGCCGTCGGGGCCAGGCTGCCTGCCGCAGCGGAGATGGGTCCCGCCGGTGCGGCAAAACGCTCCAGGTGCCGCCACTGGGCGCCGAGTCGCCACACGCCCTGGCGGCTTCCCGACAACCAGACCCGCCCCTGCCGATCCTCGAACACCCGCCCGATGCGCGACACATCGCGCCCGTGCGGCCGGGGCAGTTGGAGTGCGTGGTGGTTCCGGCCGTGCTGATCCTGCCACCACACCTGGTCGCCATCGCCGAACCAGTCCCCGCCGCGCCACGCCGCCCCGAGCCAACGGGCCGGTGTGCGGTGCCCGGCAGCGGGTTGCAAGGACGGCAGCTGCCGCACCCGCGACCCCTCGGCCGTGCTGGAATGCAACCGCCCCTGCGAATCCAGGCCGAGCGCGGTCACCGGCCGCGTGGAAGCCCCCAGCATCGCAGGCGTCTGGAACCGATCGTGCTGCCATCTCGCCAGCCCGGCGGCACTGCCGATCCACAGGCCGCCGTGCGGATCGGACACGAGCCACTCCACCCGTGCCGACGGCAAACCACCACCACCGCCAGCGGCCGGCAGGTGCTGACGCAGGAGGTGATCGCGGTCGAGCCGGAACAGACCGGCATCGCGGGTACCAAACCAGACGCTGCCATCGTCCATGGGCTGGATCGCCAGAATCGGGCTGGCCGCCACGGTGGGTGCCGGCGGCCCCGCCCACCGGGCGAACTGTTGGCGGTCCGACGAAAGACGCTGCAGATAACCGTTGCCGGTGCCGATCCATAGCTGGTCACGGCCATCGAGGGCCAGACTGCGCACCACGTTGTCGGCCAGACCGTGTTCCATCCGCCAGATCCGGAACCCGCTGCCGTCATAGCGCGCCAGGCCGTCGCCGGTCGCGAACCAGAGATAGCCCTTGCGGTCCTCCACGATCTGATGCACCACGTTGGACGGCAATCCGTCGACTGTCGTCATCCGTATGCCATGGCTGGACAGCGCCAGCACCGGAAACGCCTGCAGCAGCCAGAACAGCAACCCCCACCGTCCGCACCGGCGCCATGGGCGCGGCAGGCAGCTCATGCGCTGCGCCGGCATCTGGCCAGCCCATCGCCCAACGCCGCCCGGCTCACCGGCAGGCGCAGGAACAGCTCGAAGCCGGCCGCGATCGCCTCGCGCTGCGCAACGGCATCCGCGCGCGCAGACAGCGCAACCCGTGGCACCCCCGGCCACCTCCGCGACAGGCGTGCCCCCACGCGTTCGCCATCGATCCAAAGGGCTGGATCGACCACGATGACGTCCCAACCCGCGCCGTCCGCGGCGGTGGGCGGCAATGCATCCGCGCCAGGAAAGTGCACGGGCAGATGGCCCAGAGAGGCCAGCATGGCCAGCAGCACTTCGGCAACGACCGCTGACGGATAGACCACCAGCACCCGCAGTGCGCCGGCCGCAGCCGGTCCCGGCGGCGCACACGATGCCACGATGGCGGTGGGGAGCTCACCGCGCGGCAATGGCAGCGCCACCTGGAAACAGGTGCCCTGGCCGGGAACGCTGGTCACGGTGATATCGCCGCCCATGGCCACCGCCAGATCGCGTGAGATCGACAATCCCAGCCCACTGCCGCCGTAACGGGCCGCGGTCCGCGCGCCATCGGCCTGCTCGAAGCGCTGGAACAGGCGCTGGCACTGCGCCGGCGTCATGCCCGGCCCGGTATCGCATACCCGCAGCACGACCCCTTGGCCATCGCTTAAGCGGTGCGCCTCCAGCCGTACCGTTCCCCGTGCGGTGAACTTCAGCGCGTTGCCGAGCAGGTTGAGCAGGATCTGGCGCAGGCGACGCGCATCGCCGATGACACACGCCGAGGCCGGCAGCGTGCTGTGCCACTCCAGCACAAGCGCCTTGCCCTGCGCCACCGGCAGCAGCAGCGCGTGCAGCGCTTCGATCATCTGCTGCAGCACGAACGGTGCAGGCTGCAACTGCAGTTCCCCCGATTCGATGCTTGCCATGTCCAGCGCGTCATCCATCAGCCGCAGCAGGTGTTCGCCGGCGTAGTGCAGGCTGCTGACCCGGCTGCGCTGGGGTGGCGGAAGTGGTAAGCGCAGCAGCAGTTCGCTCCATCCCAGCACCGCGGTCATCGGCACCCGGATGCGGGTCCCCAGCATGGTCAGGAAGCGGGTGCGCTGCACGGATGCGCGCTCGGCATGCCCCTGCCGGGCGCGCAGCCAGCGCCAGCGCCGCTGTCGACCGCGGCGTACGTGCAAGCGCCATCCCCAGAGCCACACCGCGCCCAGCCCGGCGGCCGTGGCTGCCCACCGGGCCGGCGGCGCCTGCCACCATGCCGGGGCCACCTGCAATGTCACCCGGCGCACCGGCGACCACCGGCCGTTTGCCTGCCGGGCCTGCACCTCCAGCGTCTGCAGCCCCACCGGCAGACGCTCGAACACGCGCAGGCCGGTGGCATCACTTTCCTGCCACTGGGCCTCGTGATCCTGCAGCCGGAACCGATACTGCATGTGCGACGGCGCACCGCCACTGAGCAGCCGCGCGGCAACGCGCACGTGCCGATCAGCGCCGGTGAGCGGCACCGGGCCGGCGCCGACCGGCAGCGTGATCTGCGCCTTGCCACGGCGAGCGGTGATCGCATGGATGACCAGGCCCGGCGCGCGTTCAGGGCCCGCGACACCGGCCGGATCGATCAGCAACAGCCCGCCTTCGCTGACCGCTGCGGCGAGCCGACCCTCGGCGGCGCGCACCAGACCGTGCGGCAGCACGCCCTGGGCCGGCAGCCCCTCATCGCCGCCGAACTGACGTACGCCGCCGCCATGCGGGTCAACCCGGATCAGGCCACGTGCATCGCCTGCCCATGCAATGCCCGCTGCGTCGACCACCAGTGCGCGTGCCAGCAGACGCGGGTACCCGTGCGTGGGGCCGAAGCTGTGGGTCTTGCGCAGCTGCTGGCCATCCCAGCGGTAGCGGCGCAGTACCCCGAGGCTGCTGATCCAGTAGTGGCCATCCTCGCCGCGGGCGATCGCCCCGGCTTCAGCGCGCGGCGCTCCCTCGACGGCGGCGAAACGTCCCTGTGCCGGCAGCCAGCGTTTGATGCCGCTGCGGTCGGTTGCCCACAACAGGCCATTGTCATCGCACAGCAACTGGGGGCCGTGGCTCGGTGGCACCAACCCGAGGGTGTGCGGCGCGGCGGACAACTGCAGCACACCGTCGGCATCGCGTCGCTGGATACGGTCGGCACGGCCGAGCCACAACGATCCGTCGCCGCAGGCCTGCAGATCGACCCTCCCCGCATCGCCGTCCACGCCCAACAACCAGTGACGGCGCCCACCGCTGCCCGGCAGGTAGCGCGACAACGTGTTGCCACTGGCCACCCATACCTGACCGCGACGGTCTTCGGCGATCGCCACGGTGCCCGCACGCAGGTGATCGGGGCGGTAGTCGAGACCCAGGTCACTACGCCCGCTCACCGTGTCCACGCGCTGCAGGCGCCCGTGGTCGCTGGCGATCCACACCCGCCTGCCATGGGCGGGCGCCAGGGCCAGCACGTGGTCGCCATCGAGTCCGGGCCAACCGTCACGGGCGGCCGCCAGCAGCGTGAACTGGCGCCACCGCGCCGGCAGGTGCCACAGGCCCTCGCCGCGGCCGAGCCACCACAGACCGCCGACCCGGTCCTCCATCGCCTGGCTGACCACGGCAGTGCTCATCACGGCCCCGGAGTATCCACGCAGCGGCACCGGCTGCGACGTCTGCCCGCGCGCGTGAAGTCGCAGTCCGCTTGCGCCGGCGCTCCAGAGGTCGCCCGCGGTACTGCGCAGCACCGGCATCTCCGTGTCCTCCGGCATCCGATGCACCGCGCCGTCGCGCCACCGGTGCACGCCCCGCGATGTGCGCACCCACACCCCGCCGTCCGGATCGGGCCAGAGCACGTGCACGTCAACGCGCTGGTCATCGTGCAGCGGTACCTGGATGAAACGATGTTCCTCACGCCGCAGTGCCCCCGCCGGCGTCCCGATCCAGAGCCGTCCCTGGTGGTCGGTGATCAGGGCAGTCACCCGGCGCACGGCGCCACCGTGCAGCTGCAACGGCACGCGTTGCCAACGGCCGTCAGGCTGCCGTGCGAACAGGCCATCGTCGAGGGTACCCACCCACACCACACCGTCGGGGGTGCTGGCGATCTGCTCGACGCCGATGCGGGGCAGGACCACCGCGCCATTGCCCGGCATGCTCTGGATCACGCGGCGATCAGCAGACAGCGTCAGCAGACCCTGCGAGGCGGTCGCCAGCCAGAGCTGGTTCTGCGCATCGAGATGCAGCGCGCGCACGTCCACATCCGGCAGCCCCTGCTCCCTTCGCCACGCGCTGAAACGATGACCATCAAAGCGCAGCAGTCCATCGTCGCTGGCGAACCACAGATAGCCGTCGTGGTCTTCCACGACCGCACGCAGCGCCGCAGTCGGCAGCGCGTCTGCAGGGCCCAGCGGCCGGGGCCAGGGCGCCGTGACGGGATCGCCGGCCAGAACAGGGACCGGCAGCCAGAGCACGAGAGCCAGCATCACCGCAGCCCAGCGATTGCCCATCGGTGCGGATCGGCCTCCCCCCACGCGTACCCCGACCTTGCTCTCCGGCATGAACAGCACGGTATGTCGAAGCCACGCGAAGAGGGCTGGCAGGATCTGGACCCGGTCACAGTCCGATCAATGAAATTTCAGATCAAAAAAGAAACTTCGAGGAATGGCATTGATCGCACCGATGCGCACAGCGCCTCGGCTGATCAGTGTCGCGGCGACTTCCCGGCGCGGGCCAGCACGATCGCATCGATCAGCATGTCACCGGTCACCGGCTTGCGCAGGAAACCGTTGAATCCGGCCGCCCGCACCTGCTGCTCGGCGTAGGCATCCGAGCGTGCGGTCACCGCGATCAAAGGAAGCTCATAGCCCATTGCGCGCAGCTGTCCGGCAATGGCAATACCATCCAGCGCCGGCAGATCCAGATCGAGCAACCCGACATCGAAGCTCCCCGCAGCGACTTCGGACAATGCCGCCAAGCCGTGCAGCACATGCACCACGTCATGCCCACGGGTGCGCAGCAGCCCGGCGATCACATCGGCCACGGTGGCATCGTCCTCCACCAGCAGGATGCGCAGGGGCGGCAGCTGCGTGCGCGTCTCCAGGCTGGTTTCACCCGACGCCGCAGCCGACTGCACGGTCCACGGCAGCGGCAGTTCAACGGAGAAGCGGGCGCCATCGCCCAGCCGGCTGTCGATCCGGATGTGGCCGCCCATCGCCACCGCCAGTTCCTGGCAGATCGCCAGGCCCAGGCCGCTGCCGCCATAACGCGATGCGGTGCGAGGGCCATCGGCCTGTTCGAAGCGGTGGAACAACCGCTCCTGCTGGTCCTGGTTGATGCCCGGCCCCGTATCGGAGACCTCGAAGATGATCGCGCGCCCGCCGTCGAGCAGCTCGACGCCAAGGCCCACATGGCCATGCTCGGTGAACTTGATCGCGTTGCCGAGCAGGTTCATCAGGATCTGGCGCACGCGCATCTCGTCGCCACTGACCTGCACCGGACCGGGCAGGTTGAAGCTGCGCTCGAAGGCCAGGCCACGGTGATGGGCCATCGGTTCCATCAAGGCCTCGACCTGGTCCAGCAACGACATCAGATCGAACGGCCGCAGATCCAGTTCCAGTCGCCCAGCCTCGATGCGGGCCAGATCCAGCGCGTCGTTGACCAGCCGCAGCAGGTGTTTGCCGGCATGCTGGATCGAGCCGGCGTAGCCGCGCTGCACGTCATCCAGCGAGGTGGACAGCAGCAGTTCGCTCATGCCCAGCACACCGGTCATCGGCGTGCGCACTTCATGCCCCAGCGTGGCCAGGAACCGGCTCTTGGCCTGTGACGCCTGCTCGGCCAACTGTTGTTTGTGCACCGTCAGCTGCCATTGCTGGCGACGGCGCAGGCGCGCACGTGCCACGTACGCCAGCGCGGCGATCCCGATCAGGCCCAGCAGCGCATAGCCCACGATGGCCCAGCCACTGCGCCACCATGGCGGACGCACCTCCAGATCCAGCGTGCTGGGCGGCGTCCACGCGCCCTGCGAAGTCGCGGCCTGCACCTCGATGCGATAGTGCCCGGCGGGCAGGCGCGAGAGCAGGCGTTCGCCGTCGGCCGCCTGCATCACCCAGTTCTGGTCATAGCCGGACACCCGGTAGCGATAGCGGTTGCCGTGCGGGTTGGCGAATGAAAGCAGACGCGCGGACACGATCAGATCGCGGTCCTGCGGCCCCAGCACGATCGGTGCCTGCGTCGGCAGCATCTGCTGCCCTTCGGCATCGTCGCGGCGGACCTGCACGCTGTCGATCACCAGCTGCGATGGCGGCAACAGCATGTCCGCCGCATCCGGATCGAAGCCGACCAACCCGGTCGCGGTCACTGCCAGGACACGACCGCCGCGTGCCTGCACCGGCGGGCGGTTGCTGAACTCCACATCCGGCAGCCCATCGCGTTCGCCATACAAGCGCAGCCGACGCTCGGCGCCCTGCCAGCAGATCAACCCACGCGGGGTGGTTGCCCAGACCTGCCCGTGCCTGCCCAGCGCCAGCCCGCCCATCGACACAGCAGGCAGGCCCTGGGCAGCGCCGACACGTTCGCGCAGGCTCATGCTCAGGCCATCCCAGCGATAGCGCTCCAGCGCGCCCTGGCGTGCCAGCCACAGTTCATCCGGGCCGGTCCAGGCCGCATCGTAGATGCTGCCGCGGGAAACGCCCGGCACCTGCTCGAAGCGGCCATTGCGCCACCGCATCAAGCCCATGCTGTCGCCCATCACCCACAGCTGCCCACGCGGATCGAACACCATCTGTTCAACCGGGTTCTCGGTCAGCCCACGGTGCTGGTCATTGCGGATGGTGTCCAGCACGTTGCCCTGGGCATCCCGACGCTGGATGCCGAAGTTCATGATCGACAGCCACAGGTCGCCATTCGGCGCCTGACGGATCAGATCGATGCGTTGGCGCACGTCCGCGCCGCCACCGATCTTCCACTCGCGCAGCGTGCGCGTGGCGGGTTGATAGAGGCTCAATCGACCGGCGCGTCCGATCCACACCGCACCATCTTCGCGCGGCAGCAGCGACCACGCCGCGCCCACTCCGATCTGTTTGTCGTCGGCGATCTGGCGCAGCTGGCCCTGCGCATCCAGCGTATAGAGACCGTGCGCACCGGAGATGTAATACGTATCGCCCAGCGCTGCCGCGCCGAGCAGATAGGCGCTGTCCAATGGCTTGCCGTCGAGCTGGTACCAGCTGGAGAAGCGCTTCCAGTCTGGCGGCAGATACGCCAGCCCCTGGGTCAGCATCGCCACCCACAGTCCACCTTCGTGGTCCTGCAGCATGTCCAGCACGCCGCTGCGCGCGGTCAGGAAGCCACTGCCGGCGTCGCCGGCGAGCAGCCGCACCGCACTCGCATCGCCGCGGTACAGGCCATCAGCCGTGCCCAGCCAATAGCCGCCATTGCGGTCATGGATGACCGTGGCCGCACGCACATCGGCACTGAGCGTCCAGGGTGCGGGCCGGACCTGATCATCGGCACCGATCTGGAACAGCCCACCTTCGGTGCCCGCCCAGACCGTGCCATCAGGCTCACGGGTGAGGCGGAACACGCTTTTTCCACCGAGCAGGGCCGGCGCGATCCGGGTGAAGCGATCGCCATCCCAACGGGCAACGCCATTGGAAGTGCCTACCCAGACACGCCCTTGCGGATCGGCCAACAGACTGTAGATGGTGTTGTCGGGCAGGCTGCGCGGATCGTCCGGCGCGGCCTGGTACCTGACCAGCGTGCCGTCCTCGCTGCGGCGGCAGATGCCGTGCTGGTTGGTGCCGATCCACAGCGATTGGGCGGCATAGGCCAGCGACCAGAACTGGCCCTCGCACGCGGCGTTGAGCTCGGGGAACCGCGCGAACGCGCTGCGGTCGGGGCCGAGCATGCTCAGGCCAACCCCATTGCTGCCCACCCAGACCCGGTCCTGTGGATCGATGAGCAGGGTTTCCACTTCGTTGCCGGGCAGCGAGCCGGGCGCGTCCGGATCATGCCGCCACACCCGCAGGCCAACGCCGTCCACGCGGGCCAGGCCATCATCGGTACCGGCCCAGATATAGCCCTGGCGATCCTGGGCCAGCGCCAGCACCATGCGCGACGGCATGCCCTCGGCCGCGCCCAGACGGCGCAAGCGTGGCGTTTCTGCCGATGTCCCTGCGGCTTCCAACACTGGCGGCACTGCGCACAACCACAGCCCCAACAGCACGATGCCTGCACCCCAGCGGCGCGTGCTCATCGATCCGGTCTCCCTGTTGGTGCGGATTGTCACACAGCGATCAGGACGGTGTCCGCATTCTGAGTCGGCTGCCGTGGATGGAACGGGCTGTTTCCGCCTTGGGCGAGCCAGACAGCACAGGCGGGCGGCGCTGTTGTCCGCCGCACCACGATCTGTTGCAGCCATGACGCTGCATCCGATGACGTGGCTGTGCGTATGATCGCCCCAGACCCTGATGGAGGCTGCGCCGTGCTCAAGCGCCTGACACTTTCCCTGCTGCTGGCCGCCACCCCGCTGCTCGCCACTGCCGCCCCCGACAGCTACCGCATCGATCCGGTGCATACCCGCGTGCTGTTCGCGGTGGAGCATGCCGGCTTCTCGCATGCGCTGGGCACCGTGTCCGGCAGCGAAGGCGTGCTGGTATTCGACCCGGACGACTGGCGCACGGCACGCCTGGAGGTCAGCGTACCGATCCAGCGGCTGGACCTGGGCGATGACAAATGGAACACCGCCACGCTGGCGCGCAACCTGCTCGACGGTGAGCGCTTCCCCCAGGCGCGGTTCGTCTCCACGCATGTCGAGCCCATCGACCCGACCCACGCCAACGTTACCGGCCAGCTCACCGTACGGGGGGTGACCCGCGAGGTCACGCTGGCCGTCACCCTCAATGCGCTCAAGCGCCATCCACTGCCGCCGTTCCGCCGTACCGCCGGCTTCTCGGCCACCGCCACGCTCAGCCGCAGTGCCTTCGGCGTGGATGGCTGGGCCTCGATGATCGGCGATGAGGTGCAGCTGCGGATCGAGGCCGAAGCCGTGCGTGATCGCAACGCCGGCGATCCTGCCGATGCCGCGCCCACCGATGCGCCGGGAACTCCAGCCGCGCCAATCGACTCAGATACCCCACAGCCGGTCCAGGAGACCACGCCATGACCGCCAAGAACACGCCGACCCGCTGGGGCGGTGTCAGCCAGACCCTGCACTGGCTGATCGCCGTGCTGATCCTCGCCCTCGGCATCGTCGGGCTGACCATGGGCGAACTGCCCAAGACCCCGAAGTACTTCTGGGTCTACACCATGCACAAATCGATCGGCATCACCGTGCTGGCGCTGGTCGTGACCCGCCTGCTGTGGCGCCTGTACGCCGGCGCACCCCGTCCGGTCCCAGGCACGCCGACCTGGCAGGAGCGCATCGCCTCGGCCACGCATTGGCTGCTGTACGTGCTGATGTTCGGCATTCCGCTGTCGGGCTGGCTGTACGACTCGGCCAGCGGCCTGCGCCCGTTCCGCTGGTTCGGCCTGGTCGACGTGCCGAAGCTGAGCCCACCGGACGAACGCGTCACCCAGATCTCGCACACCATCCATGAGTGGGGCTTCTGGCTGCTGATCGCCGTGGTCCTGGCCCATGCCGGTGCCGCGCTTTATCACCATTTTTACCAACGCGATGCCACGCTTGCGCGCATGCTCCCGCAGCGCTGGCTTGCCTCCCCCCAGAAGGATTGACCATGAACATCAAGCTCACCTCCCCCGCCGCGGTCGCCGCCGCCCTGGCCGGCCTGCTGGCCACCGCCCCGGTCCTGGCCGCCGATTACGTGCAGGCGCCTGGCTCGGTACTGGCCTTCGCCACCAAGTACGACGGCGAAGTGTTCACCGGCACCTTCCCGGGCTTCGATACCCGGATCAGCTTCGATCCGGCCAAGCTGGACGATGCCAAGCTGGAAGTGACCATTCCGCTGGCCAGCGCCAAGAGTGGCAACAGCGACCGCGATTCGACCCTGCAGGGCGCGGACTTCTTCAACGTGGGCAAGTTCGCCCAGGCCAAGTACAGCGCCACCAAGTTCCGCTCGCTGGGCAACAACCAGTACGCCGCCGACGGCACGCTGGAACTGCGCGGCGTGAGCAAGCCGGTCACCCTGACCTTCACCTGGACCCCGGGGGCGCAGCCCGTGCTGGCCGGCAAGGCCACGGTCAAGCGGCTGGACTTCGGCGTGGGCGGCGGCGACTGGGCCGATACCAAGACCATTCCGAACGAGACCGCGATCAGCACGAAGGTCGTGCTCAAAGCAAAGTAACCCGACCGGACGGGTGCCGGCCGGCTCGCCCAAACCGGGTAGAGCCGACCGTTGGTCGGCTGCCAGGACGTCATCGTCGCCAGGGCAGCCGACCAACGGTCGGCTCTACCGGATCCAGGCGTCTACCGCCGCCACATCGAACGGCCAGTCCAGCTCGCGGCCCCGCGCATCGCGCAACACCGGCACCCGCAGCCCGTAGCGGGCCTCCAGCGCGGGGTCGTCATCGATGAACACACTGTCCAGATCGGCCACCCGGGCCTGCGCCAGCACCGTCAAGGCCTGGTCGCACAACTGGCAGTCATCACGCTGGTACAAGGTAAACACCGGCCCACCCGCCTTGGGAAATGTTGCGCCGCACTCAAGGCTGGCGCCTGCGACAGCATAGAATAGCGCTCCATCCGATACCCGCAGTTTGGCAATCATGGCTGTCAGCACGTTCGACGTTTTCAAGATCGGCATTGGCCCGAGTTCTTCGCACACCGTAGGACCGATGAAGGCTGCCGAACGTTTCGTGCACCGCTGGCTGCTCGATCCGGGCCATCTGCAGGACGTGGTGCGCATCCGCGCCGACGTCTATGGCTCGCTGGCCCTGACCGGCCGTGGCCATGGCACCGACAAGGCCGTGCTGCTCGGGCTGGAAGGCCAGCGCCCGAACCTGATCGATCCGGACATCATCCCCGAAACGCTGGAGCGGATCCGCAGCAGCAAGCGCATCCGCCTGATGGGCCAGCACGAGATCGCCTTCGACGAGAAGCGCGACCTGGGCCTGAACAAGCGCCAGAAGCTGCCGTACCACACCAACGGCATGCGCTTCACGGCCTACGGTGCGGACGAGCAGGTGATCGCCACGCGCGATTACTACTCCGTCGGCGGCGGTTTCGTGGTCAACCAGGATGACGCGGCCGATGACCGCATCGTGCCCGATGAAACCCCGCTGCCCTACCCGTTCAAGAGCGGCGATGAGCTGCTCGCGCAGACCGCCCGCAGTGGCCTGAGCATCGCCCAGATGATGTTCGAGAACGAAAAGTGCTGGCGTACCGAGGACGAGATCCGCGACAGCCTGCGCGAGATCTGGAGCGCCATGCAGGCCTGCGTGGAGCGCGGCATCCGTCAGGAAGGTACCCTGCCCGGCGGCCTGCATGTATCACGCCGCGCCCCGGCGCTGTACCGCGAGCTGTCCTCCAAGCCGGAAGCGGCGATGCGCGACCCGTTGACCACGCTGGACTGGGTCAATCTGTACGCGCTGGCGGTGAACGAAGAAAATGCCGCCGGTGGCCGCGTGGTCACCGCCCCGACCAACGGCGCAGCCGGCGTGCTGCCGGCCGTGCTGCACTATTTCGACCGCTTCTGCCCCGGTGCCAACGAACAGCGTGTGTTCGATTTCCTGCTGACCTCGGCGGCGATCGGCATCCTGTACAAGGAGAACGCCTCGATCTCCGGTGCCGAAGTGGGCTGCCAGGGTGAAGTGGGCGTGGCCTGCTCGATGGCCGCCGGCGGCCTGGTCGCCGCGCTCGGCGGCAACCCGAGCCAGATCGAGAATGCCGCCGAGATCGGTATGGAACACAACCTCGGCCTGACCTGCGACCCGATCGGCGGGCTGGTGCAGATTCCCTGCATCGAGCGCAATGCGATGGGCGCGGTCAAGGCGATCAATGCCTCACGCATGGCCATGCGCGGCGACGGCAAGCACAAGGTCTCGCTGGACAAGGTCATCAAGACCATGCGCGACACCGGCCGCGACATGCAGGACAAGTACAAGGAAACCAGCCGCGGCGGGCTGGCGGTCAACGTCATCGAGTGCTGATCCACCGCCCCCGGCGGTAGAGCCGACCGTTGGTCGGCTGCTCCCGTTCGCATCATCGGCACGCCTGCACATCCGCTCGGATGTAGAGCCGACCGTTGGTCGGCTGCTCCCGGTGGCATCGTCGGTACGCCTGCACGGCCGCTCCGGTACAGTCAGGACTTCCCCCCATGGAGACTGCCATGCGCATCCTGGCCGCCGCCCTGCTTGCCTGCCTGCCGCTGACCACCCTCGCCGCTGAGACTTACGGCCCGCGGCTGGAAGGCTTCGACTATCCGTACCCCGTGAAGATCTTCCGGTTCGAGTCCCAGCGCCAGCCGCTGGAGATGGCCTACATCGACGTGCCCGCCGGTGGCAAAGGCTTCGCCGGGACGGTCGTGCTGCTGCACGGCAAGAATTTCTGCGCGGCCACCTGGAAGGACACCATCGCGGCATTGAGTGCGGCCAGTTACCGGGTGATCGCGCCGGATCAGATCGGCTTCTGCAAATCGAGCAAGCCCGAGCGCTATCAATACTCGTTCGGCCAGCTGGCTGCCAATACCGAAGCGCTGCTGGAGCATCTGGGCTACGGCGAAGGCAAGCTGCACATCGTCGGCCATTCAATGGGGGGCATGCTCGCCGCGCGCTTCGCGCTGATGTACCCGCAGCGCACCCTCAGTCTCTCGCTGGTCAACCCGATCGGACTGGAAGACTAGAAGGCCAAGGGCGTGCCATGGCGCAGCATCGACGCCTGGTATGCGGGCGAGCTGAAGACCAGCTTCGACAGCATCAAGACGTACCAGCTCGACGTCTATTACAACGGCCAGTGGAAGCCCGAGTACGAGCAATGGGTGCGCATGCAGTCACGCATGTACGACGGCCCCGGCAAACAGGCGGTGGCATGGAGCCAGGCGCTGACCTCGGACATGGTGTTCAACCAGCCGGTGGTTCATGAGCTGCCCAGGCTGACCGTGCCAACCACGCTGCTCATCGGCCAGACCGACCGTACTGCAATCGGCCGCGATCTGGCACCGCCCGCCCTGAAAGCGACGCTCGGCAACTACCCTGCGCTGGGAAAAGCGGCGGCGGCAGCGATCCCAGGCGCCACCCTGGTGAGCTTCGAAGACCTCGGCCACTCGCCACAGGTGCAGGACCCGGACCGGTTCAATGCGGCACTGCTGAAGGCAATCTCACAACACGACTGACCTGCCCACCACCCCGGTAGTGCCACGCCATGCGTGGCAGCCGCCGTCCTCACCATTATCCGCCGACGCAGCAAGCCCACCCCTGGCGCTACCGTGTACCTTGCTGGGATCGCGCGGCAATCAGCGCCGCACGATCGCCAGCACGTCGTCCAGCAAGGCGGCGGCGGTAACCTCCGCCCCGGCGCCCGGCCCCTGGATCAACAGCGGCTGGGCGTGATACCGGTCGCTATGAATCGCCACCCGGTTGTCGGTCTGCGCGCCGCCGGCCAGCGGATGGTCGCGCGGGAGCACACGCAGCCCCACCGACGCACCGTCGTGATCGAAGCCACCGACGAAGCGCAGGCACCCACCTTGGTCGTTGGCCTGCTGCCAATACTGCTGCAGCGGTGCATCCAGCAGCGTCAGCTGCGCCAACGCATCCGCCGGGGACAGCCCAGCAAGTGCATCCGGCACCAGTGAGGCAACCTGCACCTGCTCGGCACGCAACGCAATGCCGCTGGCGCGCGCCAGGATCAACAGCTTGCGACGGACATCTTCGCCGGACAGATCCACCCGCGGGTCCGGCTCGGTGTAGCCGGCCTCGGCCGCCTCCCGCACCCACGCAGAGAACGGACGCTGGCCATCGTAGTGATGGAACAGCCACGCCAGCGAACCGGACAGCACGCCCTCCACGCGATGGATGCGGTCGCCGCCGGCGACCAGCGCGCGCAGGCTGCTCAGCAGCGGCAGGCCTGCGCCCACGGTGGCACTGTCGCCATAGCGCGCGTCACCCTGCTGGCCGCTGTCGGCGATGGCCTGCGCACGGGCCAACTGTGCGCCTTGGCCGAGCTTGTTGGCGGTCACCACGTGCACGCCCCGTGCCAGCCACTGTTCGTGCCAGTTGGCTACGTCGTCACTGGCGGTCGCATCGACCACCACATCGCCCCGCTGCAGGCCCTCGGCTTCCGCCCACGGCTGCAATGCGACCGCACCGCGCGCGGCCAGGTTGGCCTGTGCAAGCTCATCCGCGGGGGTCTGTTCGCAGGCACGCGCCGTGCGTGAGTTGGCCAGCCACGAGAACGAGGGCAGCGTGACACCGCGATCCTGCAGCGCGGCGTACCGCTGCACGAACGCGGTGCCGACCGTGCCGGTACCGAGCAGGGCCAGCTTGCGATGGGCCGCCAGCGGCAGGTTCAGCACCGCGCTCATGCATCCACCTGTTTACGGCGCTGCACATCGCGGTGCTGATCGATCACAACCTGGGCGCGTTCCAGCCCAGCCTGCAGATCGGCCACCAGGTCTTCCGGTGACTCGATACCGACCGACAGGCGCAGCAGCCCTTCGCTGATCCCGGCGTGCGCACGCGCTTCCGGGGTCATCGCCGCGTGGGTCATGGTCGCCGGATGCGCGACCAGGCTTTCCACGCCGCCCAGCGATTCGGCCAGGGTGAAGCAGCGCAGGCCATCCACGAAGGCGCGCACCGCCGCATGCGGATCCTCGCCCGGGCACGAGGCCAGTTCGAAGGACAGCATCGCGCCAAAGCCGCTCTGCTGACGGGCTGCGATGGCGTGGCCGGGGTGATCGGCCAGGCCCGGGTAGTACACGCTGGCGACTGCATCGCTGGCGGCCAGCAGCTCGACCACGGCCGACGTGTTTTCCTGGTGTGCGCGCAGGCGTGCACCCAGCGTACGCAGGCCACGCAGGGTCAGGAAGGCATCGAACGGCGAACCGGTCAGGCCCAACGCGTTGGCCCACCACACCAGCTGCTCGTGCACCGCCGGATCACGCGCGATCACCGCCCCGCCGACCACATCGCTGTGACCGTTGATGTACTTGGTGGTGGAGTGCAGCACCAGATCGGCACCGAAGCTGATCGGCTGCTGCAGCGCCGGGGACAGGAAGGTGTTGTCGACGACTACCTTGGCACCGGCCTTGTGCGCGGCATCGATGACGAAGCGCAGGTCGGTGATGCGCAGCAGCGGGTTGGACGGGGTTTCGATCAGCACCAGCGTCGGCGACTGCGCCAGCGCGTCGGCCAACGAGCGCGGGTCGGTCAGGTCGGCGGTGATCAGGCCGAAGTGGCCCTTCTTCGCCAATGCGTTGAACAGGCGCCAGCTGCCGCCGTACGCATCGTGCGGCACCACCAGCGTATCGCCGGGCTGCAGCAGCGCATTGAGCACCAGATTGATCGCGCCCATTCCGGTGGAGGTGATCACCCCGCCCGCGCCGCCTTCCAGTTCGGCCAGCGCTTCACCGAGCAGATCGCGGGTCGGGTTGCCGCTGCGCGTGTAGTCGTACTGGCGCTTGTTGCCGAAGCCATCGAAGCTGAAGTTCGAGGACAGCACGATCGGCGGGGTCACCGCGCCGTGGGCGGTGTCACGGTCGATGCCGGCACGCACGGCGGCGGTGACGCGGCTACAGGACGGCTCGGTACCAGCGGAACGGCTCATGCGGTTTCTCCGGGGGATCGAAAAGCGGTGGCGAGGATCGCGTCGATGCGATCGGTTTCTTTCAGGAAGGCGTCGTGGCCATACGGCGAGCGCAGCACGCGCAGGCTGCCGCGCGGGCCCAGCCCCTCGACCAGGCCGACGCAGTCGGCCAGCGGGACCAGGCGATCGCCTTCCACAGCGACCACGACGGTCGGCACCTGGATGGCGGCCGGGTCGATGCGGTGCAGGTCGATGGATTCGGACAGGCGCAGGTAAGCATCGACCGGGGTGCGGGCGACATACTGCGCACCGGCGGCATCCAGATAGTCTTCGGCGGCAACGCGCACGCGGCCGTTGACCACTTCCGGCGCGGCGTCGAAGCGTTCGCCGAATTCTTCCGGCGTGCGGTAGCTGAGCATGGCGAACTGGCGCGCCAGCGACAGCCCGTGGCTCTCGGCGCACTGAAGCTGGCCCAGCGCAACCGCACGGCGCTGCAGCGCACGCCAGGCCGCGGCATACGGATGCGGGCGATGCGCACCGCTCACCGCGATCAACTTCTGTACGCGCTGGCGGTGACGGATCGCGAACTGCTGGCCGACCAGCGCGCCGTAGGAGTAGCCCACGAAGCACTGCAGGCGGGCGATGCCAAGATGGTCGAGCAGCAAGGCCAGCGCATCGGCCTGGTCGGCGGTATCGATCGGCAGGTCGAGCGCGCCGTCGGCGCCGATGAAATCGAACGCCAGGATGCGCAGCGAGGCCGGATCCAGCGCGCGACCTGCGGCCACCAGGCCCTCGGCCCAGCCCTTTTCGGGGAATTCGGCATTGGCCGCCACATGGCGGTGCGCGGAGATGCCGCCGGCCAGCACCACCACCGGCGCATCGGCACGGCCGACGCATTCGTAGCGCAGACGTACCGGCCGCGGTCCGCCGTGACGCATCGACAGTACCGCCGCGATATCGCCGCGCACGGCGTTCAGCCCGGCGTCGACGGGGACGCTGAGCGGGGCGAAGGAGTCGGTGGCGACAGGGGCGGCGGTGGCGAAGCGCATGGCGGTATCCAAAGTAGGAGTCGGCCATCGAGCTTTCGCGGAGCTCGCGTTCGAAGCGCACGCACGGTGCACGGTTCGAACCATCTTTCGGAAGACACCAACGGTCTCCGCAGGATTTGGCACCTACGCAGGTCGCTTTCGCGTCTGCGGGCTGCCCCGGCTTCAAAGGGCCTGTCCCTCTGCCGGTCTCGATGGTGGAGCCACGATGCCAGCGCTTCCGGCCCATGTCAATCCCTTCATCGGCATGAAGCGATATATATTCCAGATGATCATCAGTCGCGCATACTCCGGGATCCTCCCTGACCGGCTGACGCCTTGCGCTGCTTACGTTTCACCGCGGTGATTCTGATGATGATGCCGGTGCTGAACGCCTGGGCCGGCCCGGGGGCGAACTGGCGGAACGGCTGGCGGGCCGACCGGCCTGCAACCGCTGCCCCGGCGCAGCGCACCGCTGGCGCGCCGGTGCCGGCCCTGGCCGTACTGACCCTGGAAGGGGCTGGAGACCGCTGGCAGGCCCGGGTCGACAACCGCGTGGCCGGGCCGGTCCAGGTCGAACTGCGCGCCGCCGCCGGCGCCCCCGCGCTGCCGGGGCTACCCGTTCAGACGGTAGTGGCCGCCGGCGCCAGCGTCGTGGTGACCCGCCTGCAGCCGCCGGCCGGTAGTACCACGCTCCGCCTGGATCTGACGGCCGTTCCGGGCGACCCCGGTGCGCGCCCGCAGAATGTGACCTACCTCCTGCCGTTCGATGCCGCGCGCATCCAGGTCAGCCAGGCACCGCAGGGGCAGTTCAGCCACAACGATGCAGAGAACCGCGAGGCCATCGACTTCGCCCTGCCCGAGGGCACGCCCGTGCTCGCGGCGCGGGCAGGAACCGTCATGCAGGTCCAGGCCGGGTATCAGGGCAATGGGCAGGACCGGGACCACGATCTGGGCCGGGCCAACCTGGTGCGGGTGCTGCATGAGGACGGCAGCATGGCGGTGTATGCCCACCTGCAGCACCACGGCGTACTGGTCCGCCCGGGCGAGCAGGTCCAGGCGGGGCAGCGGATCGGGCTCTCGGGCAACACCGGCTACAGCGCCGCGCCGCACCTGCACTTCGCGGTCCAGGTCAATGCGGGCATGCGGCTGCGCTCGATCCCGGCACGGATCGTCAGCCCACACGGCGAGCTGCACTTCGCCCGGACAACGGACGAGGCCGGCGCATCCGCCCTGCCCTGACCCCGGCTACGCCCGCCCCCGTTATACTGGGCGGCTTATCTCCATGAAAAGCGCCCCGGGCGGGCGCGTCACGCCATGTCCGAAGTCGCTACCGAAGCTGCGCGCCGCCGCACCTTCGCCATCATTTCCCATCCTGACGCCGGCAAGACCACGCTGACCGAAAAGCTGCTGCTGTTCGGCGGTGCGATCCAGATGGCCGGTTCGGTCAAGGGCCGCAAGGCCGCGCGCCATGCGACCTCCGACTGGATGGCCCTGGAAAAGGAGCGCGGGATCTCGGTCACCTCCTCGGTGATGCAGTTCCCGTACGAAGGCAAGATCGTCAACCTGCTCGACACCCCCGGCCACGCCGACTTCGGCGAGGACACCTACCGCGTGCTCACCGCGGTGGACTCGGCACTGATGGTGATCGACGTGGCCAAGGGCGTGGAAGAGCGCACCATCAAGCTGATGGAAGTCTGCCGCCTGCGCGACACCCCGATCATGACCTTCATCAACAAGCTCGATCGCGAGGGCAAGGAGCCGATCGATCTGCTGGATGAAGTGGAAAGCGTGCTCGGCATCCAGTGCGCGCCGGTCACCTGGCCGATCGGCATGGGCCAGCGCCTGAAGGGCGTGGTCCACCTGATCAGCGGTGAGGTGCACCTGTACGAGCAGGGCCGCAACTTCACCCGCCAGGATTCGACCATCTTCCCCTCGATCGACTCGCCCGGACTGGCCGAGAAGATCGGTGAGCGCATGCTGGCCGACCTGCGTGACGAGCTGGAGCTGGTGCAGGGCGCCAGCCATCCGTTCGACGTGGAGGCCTACCTGGCCGGCAAGCAGACGCCGGTGTTCTTCGGCTCGGGTGTGAACAACTTCGGCGTGCAGCCGCTGCTGGATTTCTTCGTCGAGCATGCACCGTCACCGCAGCCGCGCGCGACCACTGGCCGCATCATCGCGCCGCAGGAAAACAAGCTGACCGGCTTCGTGTTCAAGATCCAGGCCAACATGGACCCGCAGCACCGCGACCGCGTGGCCTTCATGCGGGTGTGCTCGGGCCGTTTCGTGGCCGGCATGAAGACCTTCCATGTGCGCACCGGCAAGGAAATGAAGCTGGCCAATGCGCTGACCTTCATGGCCAGCGACCGCGAGATCGCCGCCGAGGCATGGCCGGGCGATGTGATCGGCATCCACAACCACGGCACGATCTCCATCGGTGACACCTTCACCGAGGGCGAAGCGGTCAGCTTCACCGGCATCCCGAACTTCGCGCCGGAACTGTTCCGCCGCGCACGCCTGCGCGATCCGCTCAAGCTCAAGCAGTTGCAGAAGGGATTGGCGCAGCTCTCCGAAGAGGGCGCGACGCAGTTCTTCCGCCCGCTGATGAGCAACGACCTGATCCTGGGCGCGGTGGGTGTGCTGCAGTTCGATGTGGCGGCGTATCGCCTGAAGGACGAGTACGGCGTGGAAGCCACCTTCGAGCCGGTCAGTGTGACCACGGCGCGCTGGGTCACCTGCAGCAACGAGAAGAAGCTGGAGGAGTTCCGCGAGAAGAACGCCGGCAACCTGAGCATCGATGCCGCCGGCCAGCTGGTCTATCTGGCACCGACGCGGGTCAACCTGCAGCTGGCGCAGGAGCGCGCGCCGGATGTTCGCTTCGCGGCCACCCGCGAAGCAGCGCACAGCATCTCGGTCAGCTGATCGCTCCACCGGTCTACCGGCTGAACAGGCGCACGTGCATGCGCGCGCCATCGCGGCGATGATAGGGGGGAGCGGGCTCCCCCTCCCCGCACTCCGATCATCGCCATGACCTCTGTCGTTTCCGTTCGAGAAGAAATCGCCAGCGCCCTGACCCACGGGCTTGGCGCCGTCGCTGCACTGGCCGGCAGTGCAGTACTGATCACCCTGGCCGCCATCTACGGCGACGGCTGGCAGCTGGCCAGTGCGATCGTATTCGGGGTGGCGCTGTTGCTGTTGTATACGGCGTCAACGCTCTATCACGCGATCCAGCATCCGGTCGCCAAGGGCCGGCTGAAGGTGTTCGATCACTGTGCGATCTACCTGTTGATCGCCGGTACGTACACGCCGTTCACGCTGATCGGTCTGCGCGGGGGTCCGTGGGGCTGGGGGATGTTCACGGCAATCTGGGCGCTGGCGCTGTTCGGGGTGGTGTTCAAGTTGTTCTACACGGGCCGGTTCAAGCTGCTGTCGACGATCATCTATATCGCGATGGGCTGGATGGTGATGGTGGCGATCAAGCCGATGTGGCATTCGCTGGATGCGTGGACGCTGGGGTGGCTGTTGGCCGGCGGGGTGTTCTATACGTTGGGGACGGTGTTCTATCACCGGGAGTCGGTGCCGTACTCGCATGCGATCTGGCATCTGTTCGTGATCGGTGGGAGTGTGTGCCACTTCGTTGCGGTGACGGCGCAGATTCTCTGAGTGCTGTTTTCTGCCAGGCAAGTGCGACGGCACCCGGACCAGCGAGAGCACTGGCACTAGGACTAGCAACAGCAACGGCAACGGCAACGGCAAGAGCAAGACCAAGAGCGACTCGGGCGTCAGGAATGCGCCAGGCGGGGTCGGCACGGGTGGGTCGGCGGGACACGCCGTGAATCCGTCCCTGGAGGCTCATGTCGCGCCATCCATGGCGCTCATGGTCCCGCCAACCCACCCGCACCGCCCCGCTCACCCTTGGCCGGTGGCCTGAGAAGGTCAGAATCCTGGTTGGACCGGATGCCAAGCATGGCCGACGCACCGCGCCTGGAGCAGTCATCGACAACGGCGGCGCCGACGGTCGACACGCCTCACCCTGACAGTACCCTTACCAATGCTTCGCGCTGCCTGCACGATGCAAGGGCAACCATGGGGATGTGAATACTGTGCCCTCCCCTGTTCCGTCCGATGCCCCTTCCCGTTCCCGCTGGCGCTGGCGTCGTCCTGGCAAGCGGGGGCAGCGGTGGTTGGCGATCCTGGTGTTTCTGTTCGCTGCGCTGTTGATCCTGATCGCATTGTGGGATTGGAACTGGTTCAAGGGACCGGTGGAGCGGGCGGTGCAGGCCAAGACCGGGCGTGCGTTCCATATCACGGGCGATCTGGATGTCGATCTGGGTCGGGTGACGACGGTGCGCGGTGATGGGCTGACCTTTGCCAATGCGACGTGGGCCAAGCAGCCGCAGATGGCGACGGCCGATCGGGTGGAGATCGATCTGCGGGTGTGGCCGCTGCTGCGTGGGCAGGTGCGGATTCCGGAGATCCGCTTGACGCGGCCGGATCTGTTGCTGGAAACCGCGCCGGAGAAGAATCAGCCGGGCAATTGGGATTTCCTGGGGCCGAGCGACGGTGATCCGCCGGTGCTGCAGCGGTTGTTGGTCGATGATGGGCGGCTGCAGTTCCGGGATGCGGCGGGCCGGACCGATGTGCTGGTGTCGCTCGACAGTGGCAAGCCACGCGACAAGGACAGTGGTCCGCCGCTGCTGGTGAAGGGCAAAGGGCGCTGGCAGGGCAATCCGTTCTCGCTGGAGGGCAATACCGAGTCGCCGCTCGAGCTGACCAATACCGGCCATCCGTTCCGCATCCATCTGGATGGGCGCGCCGGGAATACGCATGCGATCGCCAGTGGGACGTTGACCAATCCTTTCCAGTTGCGGGTGTTCAATCTGGAGTTGATGCTGAGTGGCCAGGATATGGAGGATCTGTACCCGCTGATCGGGGTCGCCATGCCCTCCACGCCGCCGTACAAGCTCAAGGGACAGCTCAAGCGCGACAACGCGATCTGGCGCTATGAGAATTTCACGGGCACGGCCGGTGACAGCGATCTGGGCGGGACCGCGCAGATCGATGTGAGCGGTGACCGGCCGTTCCTGAAGGCGGATCTGGTGTCCAAGCGATTGGACTTCGACGACCTGGCCGGCTTCATCGGGGCGCCGCCGAAGACCGGCGCGGGGGAATCGGCCAATGCCGAGCAGAAGGCGAAGGCCGCCGCGCTGGCGGCCCGTGCCAAGGTACTGCCGGATACACCCTACAACCTGTCCAAGCTGCGCGCGATGGATGCCGATGTGCGCTGGAAAGCGCAGCGGATCAACTCGCCGGCCCTGCCGCTGGATGACATGGATGCGCACCTGAAGCTCAACGACGGGCTGCTGCGCCTGGAACCGCTCAACTTTGGTGTGGCCGGCGGCGATATCCGCAGCACGATCCGGATGGATGCCCGCAAGCAGGCCATTTCCACGCAGTTGCAGGCCACCATCCGCAAGGTGCAGCTGGGCAAGCTGTTCCCCGATGCGAAGCTGGCCGAGCAGGCCTCCGGCGGTATCAGTGGCGACGTCAACCTGACCGGGCAGGGCAACTCCGTCGCGGCCATGCTTGGCAGTTCCGATGGCACCGTGGCGGTCGGCATCGGCCGCGGCCATGTCGGCAATCTGATCATGGAACTGGCCGGGCTGGATGTCGCCGAATCGGTGAAGTTCCTGTTCACCGGTGACAAGCAGATTCCACTGCGTTGCGCGTGGGGCGACTTCGGGGTGACCAACGGCGTGATGCAGTCGCGTTCGCTCGCCTTCGATACCACCGACACCCTGATCCTTGGCGAGGGCAAGGTGGATCTGAAACAGGAACAGCTGGATCTGCTGCTGCGACCGCGCCCGAAGGACATGAGCATCCTGGCGCTGCGCTCGCCGCTGCGCATCGGCGGAACCTTCAAGGATCCCTCGTTCCGGCCGGACTTCAAGGCGCTGGGCATCCGCGGGGCGATCGCCCTGGCGCTGGGCAGCATTGCCCCGCCCGCCGCGCTGCTGGCGACGATCGAAACCGGGCCGGGCGAGGACAGCAACTGCGGTGGCCGCTACGCCAAGTGATTCCGGCCCATTCTGGCCGGATGCCGACTCATGGCCGGCATGCCGGCCAGCAAGGATCCACGCTCAACCGGCGACGATGTACTGTTGGAGCTGATCGAGTTTCTGTGCTTGTTCGTCGATCACCGACTTGACCAGGTCGCCGATCGAGATCACGCCGAGGACCCCGTTGCCATCGACCACCGGAAGGTGGCGGATGCGGTAATCGGTCACCAGTTGCAGGCAGTGCTCGACCTGCTCGCCTGGCGCGACGGTCACCACCTTGGGGGTCATGATCTCGCGGACGTCGGTTGTGCGTGAGGAGCGTTCGTGCAGCACGATCTTCCGCGCGTAATCGCGCTCGGACAGAATGCCGACCAGGTGCCGGCCTTCCATCACCAGAACCGCGCCGATGCCCTTTTCAGCCATCAACCGGATGGCGTCGATCACCGCCGACGTCGGGGCGACTGCGAATACCTCAGGGGACTTGCCTTCCAACAGCTGTCGTACCGTGGTCATCTCGCTGCTCTCCACCGATGGGATGCAGGGCCGAGTCTGCCACGAACGGGGCCTGCCAGGTGTCAATCAGGTACAGCGGGCGCTGTTTGGATTCTTCGTACAGCCGGCCCAGGTATTCACCGATCAGGCCCAGCGCGATCAGCTGTATCCCGCCAAGGAACAGGATCACCGCCATCATCGTTGGCCACCCAGCGACACGGTCGCCGTACAGCGCGGCCTTCAGCACCACGACCAGCGCGAACAGGAACGCGAAACTCGCCGCTGCCAGGCCCAGATAGGTGGTCACCCGCAGCGGCGCGGTCGAAAAGCCGGTGATCCCTTCCAACGCGAAGTTCCACAGCCGCCAGAACCCGAACTTGCTCTCCCCGACCAGCCGCGCATGGCGGTGGTAAGGCAGGGCCTTGCGCCGGAAGCCCACCCAGCCGAACAGCCCCTTCATGAAGCGGTGGCGCTCACGCAGCTGACCCAGCGCCTGCAGCGCGCGCGGCGACAACAGGCGGAAGTCGCCGGTATCGGCCGGAATCGGTGTCTTGGACAGCCGCCCGATCACCCGGTAGAACGCCTTGGCTGTAGACCGTTTGAGCCAGCTTTCGCCATCGCGCACCAGGCGCGTGCCGTACACGTTGTCATAGCCCTGTTGCCACAGCGCGACGAACTCGGGAATCAGTTCCGGCGGATCCTGGCCATCGGCATCGAGGATCATCACCGCACCGTCGTCGACGAAATCCAGCCCGGCGGTGAGCGCCGCTTCCTTGCCGAAATTCCGCGAGAGCCGCAGCACGCCGACGCAGCCGTCGGCAGCGGCCAATCCCTGCATGACGTCCCATGTCGTATCGGTACTGCCGTCGTCCACATACAGCACGCGGCCGTCGATACCTTCCAGTCCATCGAGCACCGCACGCAGCCGTGGGTGCAGCATCGGCAAGGCAAGCGCTTCATTGTGGGCGGCGACGACGACGGTCAGGCGTGGGCTGTTCATGCGGCGATTGTAGCGTCAGCCAATCACGTTCATGAACGCTCAATCCTCGCTGAGGTAACCACTCCCGCCCAACTGCCGCGCCTGCCGCTGGATCCATGTCGCGCGGCGCTGGACGTAGGGTCCGGGCTGGGCCGCGTTGTAACGTCGCGGTGATGGCAGCACCGCTGCCAGCCGCGCGCTTTCGGCCGGGCTCAGCCGCGACGCGTCCTTGTTCCAGTACTGCCGGGACGCGGCCTGCGCGCCATAGATGCCGTCGCCGAACTCGGCGATGTTGGCGTACATCTCCAGGATCCGCGACTTCGGCCACAGCGCTTCGATCAACACGGTGTACCAGACCTCCAGGCCCTTGCGGATCCAGCTGCGGCCCTGCCACAGGAACAGGTTCTTGGCGACCTGCTGGCTGATCGTGCTGGCCCCGCGCAGGCGGCCGCCGCGTGCGTTGTGGTCACGCGCCTTCTCGATGGCCTGCAGGTCGAAGCCGTTGTGCTCCGGGAAGCGCTGGTCCTCGGCGGCCACCAGCGAAATCGGCAGGCTCGGCGCCATCTGGTCCAGGTCGCGCCACTGGTAGTGCAGCCGGTAGCTCCAGTCGCCCTCCCCCAACGCTTCGCCATAGCGCCACAGCATCACGCTGGACACCGGCGGGTCGATGAAACGCAGGGCCAGCACCTGCAGCACACTGAAGCCGACAAACAGTACCGGCAGCCACAGCAGGCGCTTCCAGTGCCAGCGGCGCGGACGTGACGGTTCCAGGTCCGGCTCGACCTTGAGGTTGCTGCGCTCTGCCCCCATTACTGGTGCATCCTTTACTTGCACGGTTGTCGGCGCATTATCCGGCAACCGGCACTCCTTTCGCGCAGCCACCGAACCGATGACCGCCCAATCCGACTCCCTTGTCCGTTTCCTGCTCCCCGATGCCGGCGTCCGCGGCGTGCACGTGCACCTCGATGACACCTGGCGGGAGATCCTGTCCCACGCGGTCTATCCGCCGGGCGCCGCTGAACTGCTCGGCGAGGCCAGCGTGGCCTCGGCGCTGTTCACCGGCCACACCAAGGTCGATGGCCGGCTGTCGATCCAGCTGCGCAGCAACACCGCGATGCGTACCCTGTTCGCCGAGTGCACCGCGGCCGGCACGCTGCGCGGCATCGTCCAGCTGGCCGACGGCGGCGGCGACGCCCCGCGCGACCTGACCGCGCTGGGCGAGGACGCGCTGCTGGCGATCACCATCGAAAACCCCGGCCTGGACCCGCGCGAACCGCAGCGCTACCAGAGCCTGGTCGGCCTGACCGCAGCCGGTCTGGACGAAGCCTTCGAGGATTATTTCCGCCAGTCCGAACAGCTGCCCACCCGGCTGCTGCTGGCCGCCGACGGCACCCGCGCCGCAGGCCTGCTGTTGCAGAAGCTGCCGGGCGATGAAGGCGACCAGGACGGCTGGTCGCGTGCCAGCGCGCTGTTCGAGACCCTGGGCAAGCAGGAACTGCTGGAGGTACCGGGCCACGATCTGCTGCACCGTCTGTTCCATGAAGAGACGCCGGAACTGCTCGGCGACAAGGCCCTGCGCTTCGCCTGTTCGTGCTCGCGCGAGCGGGTGGCAGGCATGTTGCAGTCGATTGGCGAGGAAGAGGCCCGGGCTGCCGCCGAGCCAACCGGCGCGGTGGAAGTGCGGTGCGAATTCTGCGGGCAGGAGTATCACTTTCCGTTGACGGAATTCGACATACTGTTCCGCGAGATGGATGTATCCTCGCCGGCACCTGAACGGCTTCAGTAAACTTGGCAAGCGTTTTGTTCTGGGGAGAACCAAGACTTGTTAAGAAATCATAAACGCCCTAGGATCAATGTCCCGCTTCGGCGGGAACTTGTGTTCACCGCGCTTGTCTGAGAGTTCCCATGCATTCCCTTCTGCGTCTACCGCTGGCCCTGATGATCGCCCTAGGCGCGATCTCGGGCGCGCATGCGCAGGCCAAGGGCAAGCAGGACGGCACCGTGTTGCCGGTCTGGAACAAGGGCAGCGGCAAGGTGGAGGCGTTGCTGTATCTGGAACCCACCGGCGAGCAGGCGGTCGGTGCGCGCTGGCATTTCGGCCGCAGCTCCCTGGACGCGGCCTTCGGCCTGTCCTCGGGTGACTCGCTGGGTCTGCTGTGCAACAGCAGTCGCGGGACGAGCATCAGCGGATTGGCCAGCCATTGCATGCTGGCGACACTGGGCGATGAGGAAGACAACACGCTCAGCCGCCGCGTCAGTGGCACCGCCGCGTTCAACCGGCCTGGCGGCCGCGTGGGCATCACCGCCGGCAGCGGCCGCGACACCCTGCCCGCGTGGCTGGCTGGCCCGAACAAATCGCCTTCACTGCGCGCCGAACAGAACGACCTGACCGTCTTCGGGCAGAAGAACATCGGCCGCGAGGGCTTCGTCTCGATCGGCGGCACCTATGCCAAGGCGCGTCTGGTCCCCATCGCGGACGCCTCGCCGGCGATCGTGGACCGCTGGGACAGCAAGAGCCTCACCATCGGTGCCGGCTATGGCAACTTCAGCGGCAACATCATCGGCCGCGTGGTCGATGTTCCGGGCCAGCCCGGCAAGTGGGAAGGCCTGGGGGTCGGCCTGACCTGGCGCACGCCGTGGAGCGGGCAGCTCACCGTGGGCGCCGAGAACGTGGTCACCCGCGGCAAGAACCCGTTCGCCCCCCGCAACGAGAGCACGGACGAGGGCACCGTCCCCTACGTGCGGTACGAGCAGGATCTCTGACCTGTCTTTGCGACGACCCGTCAATACACGTCATCCAAAGGGCGCCTCCACGAGGCGCCCTTTTTCGTTTGGGCTGCCTGTCAAGGGCGCACACGGCCCATTCAGGGTGAAATTTTTTTAACAAAAATCTTAACAAATGAGACGTTTTGGGCGGCAGATATCGCTTAGAGCCTTATGCTGCAAAGGCTTTGCCGAATTTCACCTAAATCACATGGAACATTAACGGCTCTTTAATTTTTAGTTGCACGTGGTTACTATCGAGTCAGCTTCACGGATTGGGAACGCCTTTCGTCCCCGCGCTGAAGCCCATCCCAACACGTTGCACCCAAGTCAACTTGGAGAGAGAGCCCAATGAATCGCAACAGCAACAAACTGCGTGACGCCGTCGTCCTCGCGCTGATCGCCAGCGCTGCCGGCACCGGCAGCGCCGTCGCCCAGGAAGCCACTGGCACCACCAATCTGGACCGCATCTCGGTCACCGGTTCGCGCATCCGCCAGGTTGACGTCGAAACCGCGCAGCCGGTGCTGACCATCTCGCGTGCAGATATCCAGAACCAGGGCTTCAGCTCGGTCGGCGACATCCTGCAGAACATTTCGGCCGCCGGTAGCCCGAACTTCAGCCGCGCCTCGCCGCTGACCTCCAACCAGGAAGCCGGTGGTCAGTACATCGACCTGCGCAACCTGGGCGCACAGCGCACGCTGGTGCTGGTCAATGGCAAGCGCCTGGGCATCAGCCCGGACGGCTACCAGGACATCTCCATCATCCCGACCTCGATGGTCGAGCGCATCGACGTGCTGAAGGACGGCGCCTCGTCGATCTACGGTTCGGACGCGATGGCCGGTGTGATCAACATCATCACCCGCAAGAACTTCGACGGCCTGGAAGCGAACGTCTACAAGGGCCAGTACAGCCAGGGTGATGGCGAGAAGGAAACCTACGACTTCGTCATGGGCTTCTCCGGTGACCGCGGCTCGCTGACCGTCGGCGCCGAGTACCACAAGGAAGAAGGCGTGTGGGCCAAGGATCGTCCGTTCACGGCCGACACCTACCCGGATTGGGATCCGGCCTCCTCGCTGACCCCGGTCGGCCAGTACGGCAACTACAACCGCTTTGCCAACCAGTTCAACCGCAATGCTGCGGGCGCGCTGGTGCTCAATGCCCAGGGCATCCCGGTCCGCCGCAGCGCCGGCTGGTCGGTCGCCAATCAGGGCAGCGATGCCATCGGTGCCAACGACTTCCACCCGCAGACCGCTGCGGATCAGAGCCGTTCGTCCGACCAGATGCACCTGCTGACCCCGCTGGAGCGTCGTTCGCTGTTCGTCAGCGGCAACTACGACATCACCGACAACGTCCGCTTCACCACGGACCTGTCCTACACCAAGCGCCAGTCGCAGCGTCAGATCGCCGGTTACCCGCTGCAGTCGTCCGCCTTCGGCGTGCCGATGGCCGGCGCGGTCTATCAGACCAACCCGGATGGCAGCCGCACCCTGGTCAGCAACGGCAGCTACTTCAACCCGAACGGCAATCGTGACTTCTACCAGGCCGACGTCGCCACCTACCTCGATGACGATGGCAACCCGCTGTACCAGCAGACCAACGACGTCGACTTCCGTCGCCGTGGCTGGGAAGTCCCGCGTACCACCGATTCGACCCTGACCACCTGGCGTTTCGCCGCGGCACTGGAAGGTTCGTTCGAAATCGGTGACCGCTTCTTCAACTGGGATGTCGGCGCGCTGTACAACGAAAACGACAGCCTGCTGATCAACAACGGCAACTTCTACATCCCGGCCGTCGCCGCGGCTGTGGGTCCGTCGTTCCTCAACTCCGCCGGCCAGGTCGTCTGCGGCACCCCGGGCAACGAGATCGCCGGCTGCGTGCCGTGGAACCCGTATGCCGGCTACGGCGCAGGCAGCGACCAGTACTCGCTGGGCGATCCGAACGTGCAGAACTACCTGTTCCGCGAAGAACACGCCACCGGCAAGACCACCACCCACAACTACTTCGCCAACCTGTCCGGCACCATCGTGCCGCTGCCGGCGGGCGACCTGGGCTTCGCGGTCGGCTATGAATACCGCAAGGAAAGCGGTGCGTTCAACCCGGATGCGATCGCCCAGTCGGGTGACTCGACCAACCTGGCGTCCGGTCCGACCAAGGGTTCCTACGCCCTGGATGAGTTCTACCTGGAATTGAACATCCCGATCCTGGCGGATCTGGCGTTCGCCAAGGAACTGACCCTGGACCTGGCCACCCGTTACTCGGATTTCACCAGCTTCGGTGACACCACCAACAACAAGTTCGGCCTGAAGTGGCGTCCGATCGACGACCTGCTGGTCCGTGCCACCTATGCCGAGGGCTTCCGCGCCCCGACCATCGGTGATCTGTACGGCGGCAGCTCGCAGACCTTCCCGACCAACTTCGTCGATCCGTGCGACAGCGTCTACGGCGACGTCCGCGGCAGCGCGCGCTGCGTCCAGGATGTGGGCCAGGGCTACCGCCAGCTGTCGCAGGGCTTCGTCCCGACGACCGGCCGTGCCGCACAGAGCCCGGTGCCGTTCAACTCCGGCTCGAACCCGAACCTGACCCCGGAAACCTCCGAGTCCAAGACGGTCGGCTTCGTGTACAGCCCGAGCTATGTCACCGGCCTGAGCGTGGGTGTGGATTGGTGGAGCATCCGCATCGACAACACGATCGTCAGCGACAGCCCGAACCTGATCATGGAAGACTGCTATGTCCGCCTGATCGAATCGCGCTGCTCGATGTTCAGCCGTGACCCGAACAACGGCAACATCGTGGGCACCCTGAACTACGGCAACCGCAACGCCGGTTACACCGAAACCGAAGGCTTCGACTTCGACATCAGCTACAGCCGTGACACCGATTTCGGCCGCTTCTCGGCCAAGTCGTCGACCACGTACGTGGGCAAGTACGAAGAGAAGTCCACGGACGATGTGGACGCCGTGCCGTCGCAGAACAATGGCTTCGGTGCATTCTTCCGCGTGCGCTCGAACCTGGGCCTGGGCTGGAGCATGAACGACCTGTCGGTCAACTGGAACGTGCGTTACTTCTCCGGCACCAAGGAAAGCTGCCGCTTCGCCACGCGTTGCACCCTGCCCACCTACAGCGCACCGGACACCCTGGGCGTGATCTCGCCGCAGACCGAGCTGGGCGCAGTGACCTTCCACGACGTGCAGGTGTCCTATGCCACCCCGTGGAATGCCACCGTCGCCGTGGGCGCCAACAACGTGTTCAACAAGGTCGGCCCGATGATGACCTCGCAGCCGAGCTCGAACTTCTCGTACTACGGCGGCTACGACATCGGTCGCTTCCTGTACATGAAGTACTCGCAGAAGTTCTGATCGATCCACTGATCAACAACGTCTGATGCAACGGCCCCGAGAGGGGCCGTTGTTTTTTGTGGCGACACGCGGCCCCGTCCAACGGCCGCATACAAAAAAGGCCGCGTTTCCGCGGCCTTCTGCTTGCCTGCAGCGATCAGATCACCCCAGCGGGATCAGCGTCTCGATCACGTGCTCCACATAGGCCTCGAAATCTTCGCGGGCCTGCTTGGGCTGCTGCAGCTGCAGCGACAGCTGCAGGAAGCCGACATAGGCCGCATAGGCCAGTCGCGCGCGGTGTTGCGCATCCGTCCGGCTCAGCCCCGCCTGGCGGAACGAGGCGACCAGGTACTCCAGGCGGCGATGCGAGACACGGTCGATGACCGGGCGCACCATCGGGTGATCCAGCGCCTTGAGCAGTTCGCTGTAGATGATGTGCGGCTGCACTTCATGCGCCACCACCTGGAACAGCTGGCGCAGGCGTACGCGCGGGTCGGTCACATCGGCCAGGCTGCCGAACACCTGCTCCTGCTCGAACAGCTCCCAGCGCTCCAACGCGGCCTGCAGCAACGCATCGCGCGAGGGGAAGTGCCAATAGAAGCTGCCTTTGGTGACACCCAGGCGCCGCGCCAGCGGTTCGACCGCAACCGCGCCCACGCCTTGTTCGGCAATCAGATCCAGTGCGGCCTGGGCCCAGTCTTCGGCACTGAGGCGGCTGTTGCGGCCGGCACGTGGCTCGCCGGCGGAAGCTTCGGGTTCATTCATAGGTGGATTTAACCATACGCCGGGGTTGGTTGCAGTACGTGAATGCACACAGGGGCGCCTGGAGCCTCGCCGCACAAGGGATGTCCCCACCATACTCCCAAGTATTGACATCGCACAGGGCAGGTCCATACTAGCGAGTATGGTCACTCCTTCTTCTACTCTGCCCCGTTTTGACGATGAGCGACTGACCGGCGCGCACGACGCCGTGCTGGCCGCCACCCGGTCGGGCCCGGGGCGTCGCGGCACCGTGCTGTTCGCCCACGGCTTCGGCCAGACCCGGCATGCCTGGAATGCCACCGCGGCCGCGCTGGTCGACGCCGGTTACCAGACCCTGTCCTACGACGCACGCGGCCATGGCGATTCAGACTGGAATCCGGCCGAACGCCCTTACCACGGCGAACAGTTCGCCGATGATCTGATCGTGCTGGCCGGCGAGCAGGCGCAGCCGCCGATCCTGATCGCCGCCTCGATGGGCGGCCTGTTCGGTTTGCTGGCCGAGTCGCGCTGGCCGGGCCTGTTCTCGGCGATGGTGCTGGTGGACATCACCCCGCGCTGGGACACCGCCGGGGTCGAAAAGATCCTGATGTTCATGACCGCACACCCCGACGGCTTTGCCTCGCTGGCGCAGGCGGCCGATGTGATCTCCGCCTACCTGCCGCACCGCCCGCGCAAGTCGGACGATTCCCTGCGCGCGTTGCTGCGCGAGGACGGTCACGGCCGCTGGCGCTGGCATTGGGACCCGCGCCTGGTCGCCGAACTGGCGCGTGACAGTGAACACCACCAGGACGCGCTCGCCGACGCGGCGCGCCAGGTGAAATGCCCATTGCTGCTGGTCAGCGGTGGCCGCAGCACCCTGGTCACCCCGCAGACGGTGGCCGAGTTCCTCGCGTTGGTGCCACATGCACGCCACGTGCAGCTGCCGGAGGCCACGCATATGGTCGCCGGTGATGACAACAACGCCTTTACCGCTACTGTGTTGGACTATCTGGACGTGTTGCCCTCGGCCTCCGCCGTCGCATCGTCCGCCATTACCGAGCACGTCACCGGAGCACGCTCATGAGCATTGTCGTTCCCTTCCTCGTCGTCCTGTTGGCAGGTGCGTTCGTCGCCTACCACCGGATGCGCCTGATCACCTGGACGATCATCAGCCTCGTGCTGCTGGCCGCCTGCTGGTTCATCCCGTACGTCAACCAGACCGCCACGATCGTGGCCGCGGCCATCGTCGCCGTGATCGCCGTGCCGCTGCTGCTGCCCTTCATCCGCAAGCCGCTGCTGACCGCGCCGATGATGAAGGTGTTCCGCAAGGTGCTGCCGCCGCTGTCGCAGACCGAGCGCATCGCGCTGGAAACCGGCTCGGTCGGTTTCGAAGGCGAGCTGTTCACCGGTGACCCGGACTGGAACATCCTGCTCAACTACCCCAAGCCGCAGCTCACCGCTGAGGAACAGGCGTTCCTGGACGGCCCGGTCGAAGAGCTGTGCAAGATGGTCAACGACTGGGAAATCACCCACGTCTACGCCGACCTGCCGCCGGAGCTGTGGAGCTTCATCAAGAAGAACAAGTTCTTCGGCATGATCATTCCGAAGGAATACGGCGGCCTGGGCTTCAGCGCGCTGGCCCACCACAAGGTGATCCAGAAGCTGGCCTCGGTGTCGAGCGTGGTCAGCTCCACCGTCGGCGTGCCCAACTCGCTGGGCCCGGGTGAACTGCTCAACCATTACGGCACCCAGGAACAGAAGGACCAGTACCTGCCGCGCCTGGCCGATGGCCGTGAAGTGCCCTGCTTCGGCCTGACCGGTCCGTTCGCCGGCTCGGACGCCACCTCGATTCCCGATTACGGCATCGTCTGCAAGGGCGAGTGGAACGGCGAGCAGGTGCTCGGCGTCAAGCTCACCTTCGACAAGCGCTACATCACCCTGGCCCCGGTGGCCACGCTGATCGGCCTGGCCTTCCGCATGTACGACCCGGATGGCCTGATCGGCAGCACCCGCGACATCGGCATCACCCTGGCGCTGCTGCCGCGTGATACCGCCGGCGTGGAAATCGGCCGTCGCCACTTCCCGCTCAACTCGACCTTCCAGAACGGCCCGATCCGCGGCAAGGATGTCTTCATCCCGCTGACCCAGCTGATCGGCGGCGCCGAGAAGGCCGGCAAGGGCTGGAACATGCTCAACGAGTGCCTGGCCGTCGGCCGCTCCATCACCCTGCCCTCCACCGCCAGTGGCGGTGCCAAGGCCGGTGCGGTGGTGACCGGTGCCTACGCGCGCATCCGCGAGCAGTTCGGCCTGTCGGTCGGCCGCTTCGAGGGCGTGGAAGAAGCGCTCGCCCGCATCGGTGGCAAGGCTTACGCGATCAGCGCGCTGTGCCAGGCCACGGCGGCGGCGGTGGACCGCGGCGACGTGCCGTCGGTGCCGTCGGCCATCGCCAAGTACCACTGCACCACCATGAGCCGGGAAGTGATCTCGGACGTGATGGATGTGATCGGCGGCAAGGGCATCATCCTGGGGCCGCGCAACTTCGCCGGCCGCAGCTGGCAGGCCGCGCCGATCGCGATCACCGTGGAGGGCGCGAACATCATGACCCGCAGCCTGCTGATCTTCGGCCAGGGTGCGATCCTGTGCCACCCGTGGGTGCTGAAGGAAATGAAGGCCGCGCAGGCTCCGGACACCCGCACCGGCCTGCAGGAATTCGATCGCAGCCTGTTCGGCCACATCCGCTACGGCATCTCCAACGCCGTGCGTTCGTTCTGGTTCGGCCTGACCGGTGCCCGTTTCGGTGCCGCCCCGGGCGATGCCTACACCCGCCGCTACTTCCGCAAGCTGGACCGTTACTCGGCCAACCTGGCGCTGATGGCCGACATCTCGATGATGACGCTGGGCGGCAAGCTGAAGTTCAAGGAATCGCTGTCCGGCCGCCTGGGCGATGTGCTGAGCCACATCTACATGACCAGCGCCATGCTCAAGCGTTACCACGACGAAGGCGCCCCGGCCGCCGACCAGCCGCTGCTGGCCTGGGCCTTCCATGACAGCGTGCACAAGATCGAAGAATCGCTGTCGGCCGCCCTGCGCAACTTCCCGGTGCGCCCGATCGGCTGGCTGATGTGGGCGCTGATCTTCCCGTTCGGCCGCCGTGCCGAAGCCCCGGGCGACCGCCTCGGCCACCGCGTGGCCGCGCTGCTGATGGCGCCCAACGAGGCCCGCGACCGTCTGGCCAGTGGCGTGTTCCTGACCCCGTGCGAGAACAACCCGGGTGGCCGCATCAACAGCTACCTGTCCAAGGCGATCATGGCCGAGCCGGTGGAGCGCAAGTTCATCAAGGCGCTCAAGACCAAGGGCATCGAGGCGCTGGACTTCGTTACCCAGCTGGACGAAGCCGTGGACGAAGGTGTGATCACCCAGGACGAACGCACCCTGCTCGAAGAGCTGCGCACGCTCACCCTGGAAACGATCACCGTGGACGACTTCGATCCGGAAGAACTGCGCTCGGCGGGCTACTACAAGCGCCAGCAGAAGGACGCGCAGTCGCAGGCCGCGTGATCCCGGCCACCAGGTAAACCACAACGGCGGACTTCGGTCCGCCGTTTCTTTAGGGAGACCCCCGATGTCCGCTCCACTGCTCACGCTTTACCGCCGCATGCAGCGTTGGCCTGCCGGCAACTGGCTGTTCTCGCGCGCGGTGTGCGTCAAGGCGCCCTACTTCGCCAGCATCGCCCCGCGCATCACGCTGCTCGAACCGGGCCGCTGCGAAGGCCGCATCGCGCACCGGCGCAAGGTCACCAACCACATCGGCACGGTGCACGCGATCGCGCTGTGCAACCTGGCTGAGCTCACCGCCGGGCTGATGGTGGATGCCTCGCTGCCCAAGGGCATGCGCTGGATCCCGAAGGGCATGGAGGTGCAGTACCTGGCCAAGGCGACGGGCACCCAGTATGCCGTGGCCACGCCGGAGCAGCCGATCGTGGCGGCCGAGGCGGGTTACGCGCTGCCGGTGAAGGTGCAGGTGCGCGATGACGCCGGCACGGCCGTGTTCGAGGCACGGATCGCCATGTGGGTGTCGCCGGTCAAGCGTTGATCGGTGCCGCGCAGCCACCCATGGGGTGGCTCTACCCCCCGGTCAGGCCGGCACCATCCACCACGCGGCCACGGCCAGCATTGCCGGCACAGCCTGGATGAAGAAGATCCGCTTGTTGACGCTGTACGCGCCATAGCAGCCGGCCACGATCACGCAGCCCAGCATGAAGTTGACCAGCATCGGCAGGTGATCGAACAGCCCCCAGAACAGGCCCGCGGCAAGGAAGCCGTTGTACAGCCCTTGATTGGCCGCCAGCACCCGCGTGGCCTGCGCCTTTTCCGGCGTATTGCGGAAGGTCTTCAATCCCAGCGGCCTGGTCCACAGGAACATTTCCAGGACCAGGAAATACACGTGCAGCAGGGCGACCAACAGGGTCAACGACAGCGCGATCCAATACATGGGCTCAGGTTCCTGGAAGACTGCAGAGAGCTTACTCCGGACGCTCGCCCGGCAGCTTCTTTTCCTCGCGCAGTAGGCCCAATGCTGCGACGGTCATCGCCCCGGCCACGACCAGCCCACCGACGAACACAATGTGCGAACCGAACAGGGACAGTCCCTTGTGCACCCAGGCGAAGGTCAGATCGCCACCGCGGTAGACCACGGTGTCGATCGCCGCGCCGGCCTTGTAGCGCCACTGGCGGTCCACACGGGTGTAGATCGTCTCGCGCGCCGGCTTGGCCAGTGAGAATTCGCTGGCGCGGGTCATGACCTGCACCATCGCCACCATCAAGGGCAACGGGGAGGCCGCCAGGATCGAGAACCCGATGATGATCGCCACGCCGGGAATCAACAGCGCCGGGGCGATCCCATACCGCGACAGCAACCAGCGGGTGAAGCCAAGCTGGATGATCAGGGTCAGCGTGTTCACCGCCAGGTCCACGCGTGAAAAGAACGCCGTGCTTGCCGCTGCATCGGGGTACAGGCGGCGCACGATCGAGGCCTGCTCGTTGTAGAGCATCGTGCCTACGCCCACGCCGAACAGCACCATCAGCGCCAGCCAGCGCAGCATCGGCTCACGCACGATCAGCTTCAGGCCATCGAACACGCTGCCGCCCATCGGCGTCTCACCGGAAACCAGCTGCCGCTCCTGTTCGCGTGCCACCGCCCACAGCCGCAGCCGCCAGATGCAGCCCAGGCAGATCAACAGGAAGCCGGCCGAGACCAGCATCAGATTGGCGATGCCGACCCGCTGCACCAGCGCCGAGGTGATGATCGGCCCAAGGAATGCGCCGATCGTCCCGGCCGCGCCGAGATAGCCGTAATACGCGCGCGCCTCCACGTTGGAGAACACGTCGGCCATGAAGCTCCAGAACACGGCGACCGCGAACAGGTTGAAGACGGTGATCCAGAAAAAGAACGCCATCCCCCGCCCGGGCACGCCGGTCTCGAACATCACGTAGAAGCCGAGCAGGGTGACAATGAAGAACCCATACACCGCCGGCAGGAACACCCGGCGCGGATAGCGGCTCACCAGCGCGCCGTACAGCGGCTGCAGCACCAGCATGATGAAGAACACGCAGGTGAACAGGAACTGCAGCACGAAGTCCTGCAGGGCGATCCCGTGCCCGGCGAACCACTGGATCAGCGGCAGCGGAAACACGGTCTGCAGATCCGACGAGGCCGCCATCGCTTCGCGCACCGGGCGCAGGACGTAGTAGCCGCTGAGCAGGCAGAAGAAGTACAGCGAAGCCCAGATCAGCGGCGGCGAACGCCGCCACGCACTCAGCATCCCACCGGCTGCCGTGCCGGTCCCGGTCGCCGCGGTCATTGCCCGCTCTGCGCGGACAAGGGGCGTTGCAACGGCAGCATGTGGGGAACTCCGGGCGTCGAAGCGCGCAAGGTAAACGATGCACCGCAACATCGCCAGCCTCCGGCACGCCCATCGGCGCAACGCTGCGTGGCGCACCCCGCAGCCCCTGCCTGCCCCAACCTGTCTTATGCTCGGTGCGCACCCCGGCAAGGAGCGGCATGTACGACTACATCGTGATTGGAGCCGGTTCTGCCGGCTGCGTGCTGGCCCACCGGCTCAGCGAAGACCCGGCCTGCCGGGTACTGCTGCTGGAAGCGGGCCCGCGCGATACCAACCCCTTCATCCATATGCCGGCCGGGTTGGCGCGGCTGGTCAACAACCGCCGCATCAACTGGAACCTGGAGACCGAGCCGGAGCCTGCACTGGAGGGCCGTCGCCTGTGGTGGCCGCGCGGCAAGGTGCTGGGGGGCTCGAGTTCGATCAATGCGATGTGCTACGTGCGCGGCGTACCGGCCGACTACGACGGCTGGGAAGCGGGTGGCGCCATCGGCTGGGGCTGGGACCAGGTGCTGCCCTGGTTCCTGCACAGCGAGCGCAACAGCCGCGGTGCCAGCGCGCTGCACGGCGCCGCAGGACCGCTGTCGGTGTCCGACCTGCGCCACCACAATCCCCTGTCGGCCGCTTTCATCGCCGCCGCACAGCAGGCCGGCCATCCCCACAATGCGGACTTCAACGGTGACCAGCAGCTCGGCGTCGGGCTGTACCAGGTCACCCAGCGCGACGGTGCACGGTGTTCGAGCGCGGACGCCTATCTGCGCCCGGCACGCCACCGGCGCAACCTGACGGTGCTCACCGGGGCGCAGGCGACCGCGCTGAGTTTCCAGGGCACGACGGCGACCGGCGTGCACTATCGGCGTGGCGCGCACCACCTCCACGCACGCGCGGGCGCGGAGGTGATCCTCAGCGCCGGCGCCATCCACTCCCCGCACCTGCTGATGCTCTCCGGCATCGGCGAGGCGGACACGCTGCGCTGCCACGGCATCACCCCGCGCGTGGATCTGCCCGGTGTCGGCCGCAACCTGCAGGACCACCTGGACATCTGCACCGTCGTGCACACCGGCCCGGGTGTCAGCTACGACCGCAGCAGCGAACTGCGCATCGCCGTGGACTACTTCCTGCGCGGCCACCGCGGCGCCGGCACCAGCAACCTGGCCGAGGCCGGCGGCTTCGCCCGCTCGTCGCTGGCTACGGAGGCCCGCGCCGACATCCAGTTCCATTTCGTCCCGGCGATGCTGGACAACCACGGCCGCCACCGGTTGCCGGGCGATGGCTATACGCTGCATGCCTGCCCGCTGCACCCGCACAGCCGCGGGCAGCTGCGCCTGCGTGATGCCGATGCGCGCTCACCGCCGCGCATCCACGCCAACTACCTGGGTGACGCCGCCGGCCACGATCTGAAGATGATGCTTGAATGCGCCCGGCTGTCGCGCAGGATCCTGCAGCAGCCTGCGTTTGACCGCTGGCGCGGCGCGCCGGTGTTCCCCGCGCACAACGCGCTGGACGACGCAGCATTGGAAGCCTTCATCCGGGCCAAGGCCGAGACCATCTACCACCCGGTCGGGACCTGCGCGATGGGGCAGCATGCCGAGGCGGTGGTCGATCCGGGCACCCTGCGCGTGCACGGCACCGAACGGCTGCGGGTGGTGGACGCCTCGGTGATGCCGCGCCTGATCAGCGGCAATACCAATGCACCGACCATGATGATCGCCGAGCGGGCCGCACACTGGACCCGGACCGCCGCCACTGCCTGAACAGGGGTGCGCTGGACCGCCCTCCCCCCGGCGCGCCGGATCCGCTCGGGATTGGCAAAACCCACGCGTTTTCAACGCGATACGCATTCATCTTCGATTCGTTTGTGCAATCACGAAAAGCGGCGCTAGAATCGGTCACAGCAGTCGCGCACGGGCACCCATACGATGAACCAGAACAACAGGCGCCGACCGATCCGTTCGGCGGCAACCGGGTTGTTGGGCATGTTGATGCCCATCGCCATGTCTTCCACTGCACAGACACCCGCCGCTGCGCCCGCCGGGTTCCCGGTCAACATCGAGGAATCGGCGCCGACCGCCGCCCCGCATACCCAGCCTGCCGCGTATCGCACCACGCCGGCCGGCCTGAAAGTGCAGCCGCCCGCGCAGGGTTTCAACGTGGCCTCGATCGAATCGATGGCGCAGCAGCTCACCTACGGCGAGCGCGTGCCGGGCATGGCGGTTGCCATCGTGCAGGGCGGCCGCGTGCTCAGCGCGCGCGGCTACGGTGTCACCGACGTCAACAATCCGCAGCAGGTCGATGCCCACACCGTGTTCCGCCTGGCCTCGTTGTCCAAGGCTTTCGCCGGCACCATGGCCGGCCTGCTGGTCAACGATGGCACCCTGCGCTGGGACAGCAAGGTCACCGACTACGTGCCCGGCTTCCAGTTGAGCACGCCCGAAGCAACCGAGCGCCTGACCGTGGCCGATCTGCTCAGCCACCGCGTCGGCCTGCCCTACAACGCCTATGACCGCGACGTCGAAGCCAACGCCGAGTACTACACACTCACCCACAAGCTGGCGGCCACCTCGCTCAAGTGCCTGCCCGGCGATTGCTACGCCTACCAGAACGTGGCCTTCAGCCTGATCGGTGATGTGGTCTACGCCGCCTCCGGCAGCTTCTACGAACAGTCCGTCGAGCGTCGCCTGTTCAAGCCGCTGGGCATGGATGATGCCAGCCTTGGCCTGGCCGGCATCCAGGCCAGCTCGCGCTGGGCGCGCCCGCATGTGCGCAGCCGCAATGGCTGGGTCGCGCTCACGCCCAAGCCGACCTACTACCGCCTCGCCCCGGCCGCCGGCGTCAACGCCAGTGCCAGCGACATGGCGCAGTGGCTGCTGGCACACACCGGCCATCGCCCCGACGTACTGCCCGCTCCGTTGCTGGCCACGCTGCATGCCAGCCTGATCAGCACCCCCGGTGAGATGCGCTCGGGCTGGCGCCGCGAGCGCCTCAACTCGGCCGGCTACGCGCTTGGCTGGCGCACCTTCGATTACGCCGGCCATGAAGTGATCTTCCACGCCGGTGCCGTCCAGGGCTATCGCGGCCTGGTCGCCCTGGTGCCCGAGCGCGACCTCGGCATTGCCATCATGTGGAACGGCGAAAGCAGCCTGCCCAGCGGCCTGCTGCCCACCGTACTGGACCAGGCCATGGGCCTGCCGACCCAGCGCTGGCTGGACGTGGACACCGACTTCGGCAGCGACAACCTGATGGCCGAAGACGCCGCCCCGCAAGGCAAGCGCAAGGGTGTCTCGTCGAACCGCGCGGTCGCTTCACCGCGCTGATCCCGCCCGCAGGTGGCATCGAAAAAGGCGGCCGGATGGCCGCCTTTTTTGTGGTTTTTTGGTATCGCCCATAAAAAAACTCCTTCCCCGCTGGGCTGCCAGGGAAGGAGTCTCAGGTACGGCTATCGGGAAAAACTCAGATCAGCGGTGCCGGGGTTGCCGGCAGCGCGACCGGCGCGGCCTTCTTCTTGCGAACGGCCGGCTTGCGCTTTGCGACCTTCTTCACTGCCTTCTTCGCGGATGCCTTCTTGGCCGGAGCCTTGCGGGCAGTCGCCTTCTTGGCGGTGGCCTTCTTGGCTACCTTGCGGGTGGCCTTCTTGGCGGTCTTCTTGGCAGCCTTCTTCGGAGCGGCCTTCTTGGCTACCTTGCGGGTCGCCTTCTTGGCCGTCTTCTTTACCGCCTTTTTCGCGGTCTTCTTGGCAGCTGCCTTCTTTGCAGTCTTCTTGACGGCTTTCTTCGCCGTCTTCTTGACGGCCTTCTTCGCCGTCTTCTTCACTGCCTTCTTTGCGGTCTTCTTGGTCGCAGCCTTCTTTGCCGTCTTCTTCACGGCCTTCTTGGCCGTCTTCTTTACGGCTGCCTTGCGAGCGGTCGCCTTCTTGGCCGCCTTCTTCACCGTCTTCTTGGCAGCGGCTTTCTTGGCTACCTTCTTCACGGCCTTCTTGGCAGTCGCCTTTTTAGCGACCTTCTTGGCTGCCTTTTTGGCGGCCGGCTTTTTCTTCGCAGCTTTCTTGGTTGCCATGGGATGGCTCCTCGTCAGTGATCTATGGAGTGGAAACGCCCAGGTAAAGCAAACCCGCCGTTGCTGCGTCGCGGGGACCGCCGTCGCGTCATGCGCGTCGTGACGGATACGGAGACACCTGCCACATGCGGCCAGGCAGATATCGGATCAGGAAGGGTCTTGCGGTTCGCTGAAGGAAGCGAAGCCATCTCCACCGTCATCGGACGCGAGGTGGATGTCCAGGTTGTGCTTCGCGACTTGATGTCGATTCTGCTCACTCTGTTCGCAGGCAAGGTCTGCTGAGGCGAAACCTAATCACGCTTTTTTTCACTGTCAACAACCCCGGCGAAAAATTTTCACACCGGCACCCTGCCGCGGCCCCCTCTGCGTACCCGTCATCGAGCCGACGAGAGCGCCATGCCAACGCCACCGCGAACACCCCACGCAACCGAACACAGGCAACACAGAAAAGAAAAGCACTTAAAAGAAGCACTTTCGTGTAGCGACATCGCAACAACGCCGTGCGCCGTCCTGCAACGCCACGCGCGCATCGCATGCCACCACCCCTGCCACAGGACTCCCCGTGCGCACCTTAAACAGACCGCAAAACTTTTCACATCTGCCCGCGCTTTTTTCCACCCGATTTGCGTAACTGCGCAAACTTTTGACCGTTCGGGACCGACACGTTCGCGCCTGGCGTTCGCCGTTGAACATCGCCGCACGTCCGCCGGGATACCTGTTCGGCATGCCATTGGCGCGTCGGCGCAGACCAGATCGCCGGCGCGCATCGGCACCGAACCGATCGTCATGAGCCAGCCGTCGCGATCATCGCCCATCGCGCGCGCACTGCAATCCTCACGCACTACTAACGCGATCGGCGCGCGCCCGACGCGCGGGCAAAAAAAAACGGCCGCACCGGGCGGCCGTTCTTCAGCGGAAACGACGATCAGTGATCTTCGTTTTCCAGCAGCTCGGCGTAGTCGTCCGGACCCAGCAGGTCGTTGACTTCGTCCAGGCCCGCCACTTCGACGACATAGATCCAGCCGTCGCCGTAGGCGTCTTCGTTGATGGTTTCCGGCTTGTCGCTCAGGGCCGAATTGACCTCGACCACCGTGCCGGTGATCGGGCTGTACACGTCCGAAGCGGCCTTCACCGACTCGACCACGGCAGCCTGTTCGCCGGCCTTGACCTCCTGGCCCACCTCCGGCAGTTCAACATAGACCAGGTCGCCAAGCAGGCCCTGGGCGTGGTCGGAAATACCGACGGTGACGCGGCCGCTGCCTTCAACGCGTGCCCACTCGTGGGACTTGAGGAATTTGAGGTCGCCGGGGATCTCGCTCATGGGACTGCTCCGAGGAATATCAGGGGGGGTCAAGAAACGGGGGTAGTGTAACCAACCGGCGCGGACACGAACGCGTCCGCACCGGATACATCACGGCATCAGCCGTCGATCAACACGCCGGGCTGGGCCTGGCCTTCGCGCACGAACGGGAACTTCACCACGCGGACCGGAATCTGCTTGCCACGGATATCCACGCGGACCTCGCCCAGTTCGCCGCCCGGCACGCGGGCGAACGCGATGCCCTTGCCCAGGGTCGGCGAGAAGGTGCCCGACAGGATCTCGCCCTCACCGCTGGCGGTGAGCACCGCCTGGCCGTGACGCAGCACGCCCTTCTCATCCATGACCAGGCCGATCAGCTGGCGGGCGTTGCCCGCCGCCTTCTGCGCCTCGAGCACGTCGCGCCCGATGAAGTCGCGGCCTTCGTCCAGTGCCACGGTCCAGGCCAGGCCGGCCTCATAAGGTGTGATCTCCTCGTCCATGTCCTGGCCATAGAGATTCATGCCGGCTTCCAGGCGCAGCGTATCGCGCGCACCCAGGCCGGCCGGACGCACGCCGGCGGCGCTCAGCGCATTCCAGAAGGCGACCACGGCGGTCTGCGGCAGCAGGATCTCGAAACCGTCTTCACCGGTGTAGCCGGTACGCGCCACGAACAGCGCGGTGCCGTCGGCGGTGGCGGTCTCCAGGGCAGCGAAGCGGCCCAGCTTTTCCAGCGCGGCGCGGTCGCCCTCGCCCAGCAGGCCGATCACGCGCTCGCGTGCGGTCGGGCCCTGCACGGCGATGATGGCCAGCTCTTCGCGCTCGATGACCTCCACGTTGAAGGCTGCCGCCTGCTCGCGGATCCAGGCCAGGTCCTTTTCGCGGGTGGAGGCGTTGACCACCATGCGGAAGAAATCGTCAGCCATGTAATAGACGATCAGGTCGTCGATCACGCCGCCGCGGGCATTGAGCATGCACGAGTAGAGGGCCTTGCCGGTGGCCTTGAGCTTGTCCACCGAGTTGGCCAGCAGCGTGCGCAGGAACGGCTTGACCTGCTCACCGCGCAGATCCACCACGGTCATGTGGCTGACGTCGAACATGCCGGCATCGCTGCGCACCAGGTGGTGCTCGTCCAGCTGCGAACCGTAATGAATGGGCATGTCCCAGCCACCGAAGTCGACCATCTTGGCGCCGAGTGCGCGGTGGGTATCGTTGAGAAGCGTCTTCTGGGTCATGACCGGTTCCGGGGGAATGAAGGCAAGCCATCATTATCCCAGAACCGTCTTCACAACGCCTGCGGCGGTGCGGGAAAACCGAGGATCAGGCCTGCTGTACCTTCAGCGTCATCCCTTCCACCGCCACCACGCGCACCGGGCTGCCGGCCGGCAGATCCGGCCCGGCGACCACCCAGAATGCATCGTCGATCTTGGCCCGGCCCTTGCCGGCCACGATGCCTTGGTCGAGCACGACCACCCGCCCGATCAACTGCTCGGCGCGCCGGTTCAACAGCGGCTGGTCGCTCTGGCGATCGTGTGATCGCCCCCAGCGCCGGTAGCACTGGATCGAGACCACGCTGAGCACCACGAAGGCGACCACCTGCCACAGCAGCGGGATCTCGGCGAACACCGCGACCAGCACGAACACGGCCGCCGCACCGATCCCGATCCACAACATGAAGGCGCCGGGCGCGAGCGCCTCGGCGGCGAACAGCACCAGTGCCAGCGCGCCCCAGGCCACCACTTCCCAGCGCATGTCAGCCTCCGATCCGCGGCGGGACGCCGCGCGTGGCTTTCTTCTCTTCCTGCTTGGCGAACGCCTCGCGCGCCAGTTCGGCCACGCCGGCGATCGAGCCGATCACGCCGCTGGCCTCCATCGGCATCAGCACCAGCTTCTGGTTCGGCGAGGTCGCCAGTTCCTTGAATGCTTCCACATACTTCTGCGCGATGAAGTAGTTGATCGCCTGCACGTCTCCCTGGGCGATCGCCTCGGAGACCATCGTGGTCGCCTTGGCCTCCGCCTCGGCCAGGCGCTCGCGCGCTTCGGCATCGCGGAAGGCCGCCTCCTTGCGGCCCTCGGCCTCCAGCACGGTGGCCTGCTTCTCGCCTTCGGCGCGCAGGATCTCGGACTGACGCGAGCCTTCGGCTTCCAGGATCTGCGCGCGCTTTTCGCGCTCGGCTTTCATCTGCCGCGCCATCGCATCGAGCAGATCGCGCGGCGGCTGGATGTCGCGGATCTCGATGCGGTTCACCTTCACGCCCCACGGGTTGGTGGCATGGTCGACCACGCTCAGCAGCTGGGCGTTGATCACCTCCCGCTGGCTGAGCGATTCATCCAGATCCATCGAGCCGATCACGGTGCGGATGTTGGTCTGCACCAGCGCGATCATCGCCACCTCCAGGTTGGCGACCTCGTAGGCCGCCTTGGCCGCATCGAGCACCTGGAAGAACACCACGCCATCCACGCGCACGGCGGCGTTGTCCTTGGTGATCACTTCCTGGCTCGGCACGTCCAGCACCTGCTCCATCATGTTCACCTTGCGGCCGACCCCGTAGACGATCGGGATCAGGAAGTGCAGGCCGGGCGACATGGTGTGGGTGTAACGGCCGAAGCGCTCCACGGTCCATTCGTAGCCCTGCGGCACCATCCGCACGGCCTTGAAGAGGATGACGACGGCCACGAAGGCCAGCACCAGCGAGAACAGCATGGTCGGAAACATCAGGTCACTCCCTTTCCCCGGATTCGTAACGCCGAGTATAGCCACGGCACCTTCACACCGGCATCGGGAAGTGCCCTGGCGGGCCGTCAACCAGGTTCAGGCGGTGCGCGGGGCGAACATGATGACCATCATGCCGGCCAGGCACAGGCCGACGCCGAGCAGGTCCCAGCGGCTGGGGCGGATGCCATCCACCAGCCACAGCCACATCAGCGCGGTGCCGATATAGACCCCGCCGTAGGCGGCGTAGACGCGCCCGCTGGCGGTCGGGTGCAGGGTCAGCAGCCAGGCGAACAGCGCCAGGCTGACGGCCGCCGGCAGCAGCAGCCACGCACTGCCGTCCTTGCGCAGCCACAGCCACGGCAGGTAACAGCCGACAATTTCGGCCACGGCGGTCAGCACGAACAGCAGCAGCGTCTTCACGCGGCGGGCTCGTCCGCCTTGGCCTGCTGCCAGAGCGCCTCCTGCGCCTCCAGATCCAGCGCGGCCATGGACTGCCCCGCTGCATCGGCCTGGGCCTCCATCGCGCGGAAGCGTCGTTCGAATTTGTGGTTGGCCAGACGCAGCGCAGCGCCCACATCGACCTTGGCGTGGCGGGCCAGATTGGCGCAGACGAACAGCAGATCGCCCAGCTCCTCCTGCAGGCGCGCGTGATTTTCCTCGACCGGGCCACGCGCGAATTCCGCGGCGACTTCGTCCAGTTCTTCGCGCACCTTGTCCATCACCGGCGCCGGGCCCGGCCAGTCGAACCCGACCCGTGCCGCGCGTGCCTGCAGCTTCACCGCCCGCTGCCACTCCGGCAGGCCACGCGAGATGCCGGCCAGCGCCGAGGTATCGGTGTGGCCCTTGGCAACGCGCTCGGCGCGTTTGATCGCCTCCCAGTTGCTGTTGACGTCCTCGGCCCCGTCCACCTGGACCTGGGCGAACACGTGCGGATGGCGACGCTCCATCTTGTCGCTGATCGCGCGGGCGACGTCGGCAAACCCGAACGCCCCCTGCTCCTGCGCCATCTGCGCGTGGAAGACCACCTGCAGCAGCAGATCGCCGAGCTCATCCTTGAGGTCATCCAGATCGCCACGGTCGATCGCATCGGCGACCTCGTAGGCTTCTTCGATGGTGTACGGCGCGATGCTGGCGAAGTCCTGCTGCAGGTCCCAGGGGCAGCCCTGCAGCGGGTCGCGCAGGCGCGCCATGATGCCCAGCAGGCGGTCCAGTTCGGGGGTGGCAGGCATCGTTGCTCCAGTCAGGTCAGGCGGGCAGCCACGCGCGCCACGGCAGGCGGGTATCGCCCAGCGCGATGAAGTCGCCGTTCAAGAGGCTCTCGCGGCGGTTGTAGCGGAACGGCTTGCCGGTCTCGGCCGAGAGCACCGCGCCCCCGGCGGCGTGCAGCACGCACTGCCCGGCGGCGGTGTCCCACTCGGAGGTCGGGCCCAGCCGCGGGTACACGTCCAGCGTGCCTTCGGCCAGGCGGCAGAACTTGAGCGAGGACCCCTGTGCGAGCACCTCGATATCGCCCATGCGATCCAGCAGCGCCTGCGTCTGCTCGCTGCGGTGCGAGCGGCTGGCGGCCACCCGCAGCGGGGCCGAAGCGGGCGTACGGGTGCGCAGCACCGAATCGCGCATGCCGTCGCGGCGGTAGGCGAGTTCGCCGCGCATCGCATGCCAGATCTGGCCGGTGGCCGGGGCGAGCACCACGCCGAACGCCGGCGCGCCCTGGTAGATCAGTGCGATGTTGACGCTGAACTCGTCGTTGCGTTTGACGAATTCGCGGGTGCCATCCAGCGGATCGACCAGCCAGTAGGCGCCCCAGTGCTGGCGGATCTCCCACGGCACCTGCGCCGATTCTTCGGAGAGGATCGGCAGCTCCGGGGTGAGCTGGGCCAGCCCACGCTCGATCACCTGGTTGGCGCCGAGATCGGCTGCCGTGACCGGGCTGTGGTCGGATTTGATTTCCACATCGAACGGCGTGGCATACACCGCCATGATCGCGGCGGCCGCGTCCTGGGCGATGGCGATGACGGTTTCGCGCAGATCCGTCGTGAGTTTGATCATTCCTTCCGCCCCAGCCACTCGCGTGCGATGAACAGCGCCGCCAGCGATCGGCCTTCGGAGAAATCCTCGCGCAGCATCAACTGGTCCAGATCGGCCAGCTTCCACGGCACGACCTCCAGCTCCTCCGGTTCATCACCGACCAGGCGCTCGGGGTACAGATCCCGCGCCACCACCAGCCAGGACTGGTGGCTCATATAGGTGGGGGCCAAAGTCATCGCGCGCAGCACGTCGACCCGGCGGGCGCCGTAACCGGCCTCTTCCTTCAACTCACGGTCGGCGGCCTGCTCGGGGGTTTCGCCGGCATCGATGCGGCCTTTCACCAGCCCCAGCTCATACCGGTGCATGCCGGCGGCGTATTCACGCACCAGCAGCACGGTCTCGTCATCGAGCATCGGCACCACCACCACCGCGCCGTGACCGCGGGTCACCAGCCGCTCGAAGCGGCGGCGTTCGCCATTGGAAAACTCCAGATCCAGATGCTGGCGCTGGAACGGCCCGCTTTCCTCGTCCGTGATCTGGTGGATGATGGGCAGGCGACGGCTCATGCGAGCATCTCTAGAATGGGTACTGGTGAAAACGTCTTCATGAGCCCGAAATGCTAGCAGACCCAGCCCCCCTCACGCTGGCCGATCAGTGGCGGCAACGCGATCTGGCCGTGCTGTGGCACCCGTGCACCCAGATGCGTGAGCATCCCGACACCCTGCCCCTGCTGCCGATCGCCCGCGGCGAAGGCCCGTGGCTGATCGACCATGACGGCCATCGCTATCTGGATGCGGTGAGCAGTTGGTGGACCAATCTGTTCGGCCATGCGCAACCGCGCATCGGTGCGGCCATTGCCCAGCAGGCCACCCAGCTGGAACAGGTGATGCTGGCCGGCTTCAGTCATGAGCCGGCGGTACGGCTGGCCGAGCGCCTGCTGGCGATCGCCCCCCGCCAGGCCGGGCGCGACCCGCTGGCCAAGGTGTTCTATGCCGACAATGGCTCGGCCGGGGTGGAAGTGGCGCTGAAGATGGCGTTCCACTATTTCCGCAACCGTGGCGAGAACCACCGCACCCGGTTCGTCGCGCTGGAGAACGGCTATCACGGCGAAACCCTGGGGGCGCTGTCCGTCGGCGATATCCCGCTGTATCGGCGCGTGTATGCGCCGCTGCTGACCGAGGCGCTGTTCGCCCCGTCGCCCGACGCCTACCTGGCCGAACCGGGCCAGAGTGCCGCCCAGCGCGCGCACCAGGCGGCCGATGCACTGGCCACGCTGTTCGACCAGCACCCGGGCGAAATCTGCGCGGTGATCCTGGAACCGCGCCTGCAGTGCGCCGGGGGCATGCGCATGTACGACCCGGTCTATCTGCAGCGCGCGCGCGCGCTGTGCGATGCCAATGGTGCCTTCCTGATCGCCGATGAGATCGCCACCGGCTTCGGCCGCACCGGCACGATGTTCGCCTGTGAGCAGGCCGGGGTGATGCCGGACCTGCTGTGCCTGTCCAAGGGCCTGACCGGCGGTTTCCTGCCGCTGTCGGCGGTGCTGGCGACCCAGGCGCTGTACGACGCCTTCCTGGATGATTCACGCGAGCGCGCCTTCCTGCATTCGCACAGCTACACCGGCAATCCGCTGGCCTGCGCCGCCGCGCTGGCGACCCTGGATATTTTCGCCGACGAAGACGTGATTGCACGCAACCGCAGCACTGCCGAGGTGATGCGCACCCTGGCCGCACCGTTCGCCGACCACGCGCATGTCGCCGATGTACGCCAGGCCGGGATGGTGGTGGCCTTCGAGCTGACCCGCAACGGCGACAAACGCACGCCATTCCCGGCCGAGGCCCGGATCGGGCTGCATGCTTATAAAGCGGCGCTCAAACGCGGCGTGGTGCTGCGCCCACTGGGCAATGTGCTGTATTGGATGCCGCCGTACTGCGTTGAGGATGAACACTTGGACCTGCTTGCCCTGACCACCCTCGCCGCCATCGACGAGGCCATCGCATGCGCGTGACCCGCAGCCATATCGACCATCCGCTGGCGGTCGGACAAACACTGGCACTGCCCGAAGACGCCGCCAACCATCTGGTGCGCGTGATGCGCCTGCGCGAAGGCGATGGCTGCGTGTTGTTCAACGGCGATGGCCAGGACTACAGCGCCACCCTGGTGACTGTCGGCAAGCGCGATGCGCAGGTACGGATCGAGGCGGCCACCGCGCTGGACAACGAATCGCCCTTGCACATCACCCTGCTGCAGGGCATTGCCCGCGGGGAAAAGATGGACCTGATCCTGCAGAAGGCGACCGAACTCGGGGTGCAGGCCTTCGTGCCGGTCAACGCCGAACGCACCGAAGTGAAGCTGGATGCAGCGCGTGCCGAGAAGCGACTGGCGCACTGGCGCAGTGTGGTGGTCTCGGCCTGTGGCCAATCCGGCCGCGCCCGCGTGCCGACCGTGGCCGCGCCGCGCTCGCTGCAGGACGCCGCCAACGCGGTCCCGGCCGAGGCATTGAAATTGACCCTGGATCCACAGGGCGAGCATCGCTTGTCGACGCTCTCGGCCGCACCGGGCGGGGTGGTGATCGCGATCGGCCCGGAAGGCGGCTGGTCGCCGCGCGACCGCCAGGCGCTGGCCGCGGCGGGCTTCCAGGGATTGCAGCTGGGCCCGCGGGTGCTGCGCACCGAGACCGCGGGCCTGGCGGCGATCGCTGCCGTGCAGGCACGGTTGGGCGATCTGGGCTGAAAAACAACGTTGTTCCTTCTGCCCCCTTGATTCATCTGGAGCCATGGCCCCCTTGAGTCAAGGGGGCGCGCCGGCAGGCGCGGGGATCTGGGGGATTGTGACGCGGGGGGCCCGCGGTTTGCGCAGCAAATCGCGGGGAGGTTTCGCGAATGCGCAACCTCACCCCGCCACGGGGAAGGATTCGTCCAGCGCCGCTTCCAGCGCGTCCAGGTCCGGCAGCAGCGCGCTCTGTTCGCCCAGCAGCACGCGCATGTGCACGCCCTGCGGCAGGGTTTCCTCGGAGGCGTCGGCCAACAGCCCGTCGCGCGGCACTGCGATCAGCTGCGGGAAGGTCTGGGTCAGCAGCGCGAAGTAGGGCCGGCGCGGATTGCCGCCCAGCGCCTTGAGCACGACAACCTTGTTGTTGGCCACCACCGGCTCGTCACCCTGCCCGGACAACCGGGCGAAGGACAGCAACGGCACGTCCCAGCCGTGCCAGGCGATCTGTCCGACCAGCCAGGCCGGCGCATCGGGAACGGTTTCGACCGGCACCTTGGACATCATTTCGGCCACGGTGGCGTTGGGCAGCAGCACGCGTTCGTGCCCGGCCTGGATCAGGACACCGCGGATTTCGTCGTTGCTGGCGTAGCTCATGGGTCTTCCTTCAAAGGTGCGTCGGCGCCACTCAGGCGTCCACGCCCCAGCGTGCGGCGATGGTGGCGGCCAACTGCGGCGGTTCCCCGGCGTCCTGCCCGGCAGCAACCACCGCACTGGCCGCGGTCGGGTCATAGCAGCCTTCGCCGATCTGACCGGCCACCCAGGCACCGGCGGCGGCCAGGGCGAGCACGGCGTCCACCTGGGCGGCGTCCGCCCCGCTGAGCAGGACCACGCCGCTGTGCGCGGCCGGCAATGCCTCGATCTGGATGCCGGCGGTGTCGGCGATGAACTGCAGGCTGCCCTGCCGCACGGCGATGCCGATGTCGTCGGGCAGGATGTAGGCCTGGCCGGCTTCAACGGGCTGGGCGTCCTCGGCCAGCAGCACCGGCAGTGCGGACACCCGTGCCATCTGCTTGACCAGATTGCCGTAGCGGCCGCCGTCCAGGCGCATATGCACCAGGACGGCGGTGTTCAGCGATTCGGGCAGCGCGGCCAGCAGGCGGCGCAGCGCATCCGGCCCGCCGATGCCGGCCAGGACCAGCACCGCGCCCGCGCAGCCACCGGCGGAACCGGCCTCGGGTTCGAGCTCGACCAGTGACAGACGTTCGATGTCGAAGCGCTCCGGTGCCGGCGCCGTGTCGCTGATCGACGGGGGCGCCGCAACAGCACCGTCATCGTCCACCAGCGACCACCGGCGGTGATCGCCGATCGATATGGCAGCGGCCGCGGCGGGTGGTGCCGAGGCCGGAATCGGTGGAATCGCCGGTGCGATCGGCTCGGGCGCCACCGGCTGCAGCGCCGCCAGCGCCTCTTCCAGCGACACCGGCTCGTGCAACTCCGCCGGCGCCTGGTACAGGCCATCGGCCGGCACCTCGGCGGCCGCATCCTCGGCTTCGCGCAGATGGAACGCCAGCGGTGCGTCGGCATGCAGCTGCGCCGGGGTGACCGGCAGACCCGGTTCGGGCTGCAGCTGCTGGTCCTGTTCCGAACCCGGCGGCAGCACGTCCTGATGGCCGTGCAGCTTGGCCACCAGATGCCGTGCCCAGCGCTGCGCTTCCCAGCCGTCGCGGCGTGCAGCCAGCTCGGCTTCGTCGAAGATCAGGGTCAATGACGGCGAACCCAGCACCGGATCCAACCGCTCCAGGGCGTCTTCGATTGCCGGTTCCAGCGCGATCAGGACCGCACCGGGATCGGCATCACGCAGGACCTGCAGGTCGAGCGTGTTGGGGTCGTCCTCCAGCACCACGCGGGCGCCGGCATGGTCGAGCGCTTCGCGCAGGCGGTCGCGTGCCGGGCCGGAACGGGCCAGCAGGGCCACCGTCAACAGGGGATGGGCATCACTCGCGTGCACGGGCGATCCCCAGCAGGTCATACACGTTGCGCATCAGATCCAGTTCCTGGTACGGCTTGCCCAGGTAGCGCTGGACACCGAGTTCAAAGGCGCGTTGACGGTGCTTGTCGCCGCTGCGCGAGGTGATCATCACGATAGGCACACCCTGGTAGCGCGGGTCGGCGCGCATGACGCTGGCCAGCTCGTAACCGTCCATGCGCGGCATTTCGATATCCAGCAGCATCAGGTCGGGCACGCGCTCATCCAGGCGCTCCAGTGCTTCGATACCGTCACGGGCGACCGTGACCTCGAAGTTGTGGCGCTCCAGGATGCGGCCGGTGACCTTGCGCATGGTCAGCGAATCGTCGACCACCATCACCAGGGGTACATCGCGATCACTGACCTTGGCTGCGGCGGTGATCGGCTTGTGCGGGTTGGCCAGGTAGCGGCGCACCAGCGGGGCCACGTCCAGGATCACCACCACGCGGCCATCGCCGGTGATCGTCGCACCGTAGATGCCCGGCACCGAAGCGATCTGCAGGCCGACCGGCTTGACCACGATTTCGCGGTTGCCCAGCACCTGGTCGATCGCCACGGCCACGCGCAGGTCGCCAGCGCGGACCAGCAGCAGCGGCACCTGGGCCTGGCCTTCGGCGCGGGCCTGGGCCTGGCCGATCAGCGTCCCCAGATCATGCAACGCGAATTCTTCGCCACCGTAGTGGTAGCCGCCGTTGGCGGTTTCAAAGCGCTCGCGCGAGATCCGGCCGATACCACTGACCGAGGCCACCGGCACGGCAAAGGTGGTCTCGCCGATCTGCACGAACACCGCCTGGGTGACCGCCAACGTCTGCGGCAGGCGCAGGGTGAAGGTAACGCCCTGGCCGCTGACCGAGTGGATGTCCACCGAACCACCCAGCTGGCGCACTTCGTTGTGGACCACGTCCATGCCCACGCCACGGCCGGCCAGCTGGCTGACCTGGTCGGCGGTGCTGAAGCCGGGCGAGAAGATCATCGCATCCAGTTCGGCATCGCCGAGCACGGCATCGGCGGCGATCAGGCCACGCTGTTCGGCGCGGCGACGGATCGCCTCGCGGTCCAGCCCGGCGCCATCGTCGGCCACTTCCAGCACGATTTCCGAGCCTTCGCGACGCAGGCGGATGGCGATTTCGCCCTCCTCCGGCTTGCCCGCGGCCCGGCGCTGTTCCGGGGTTTCCAGGCCATGCGCCACCGAGTTGCGCAGCATGTGTTCCAACGGCGCGACCATGCGGTCGAGCACGTTGCGATCCAGTTCGCCGTGGGTCCCTTCGAGGGTGACGTGAACCTGCTTGCCGGTGTCCTGGCCGGCCTGGCGCACGACCCGGCGCAGGCGTGGCACGAGACCATCGAACGGCACCATGCGCGCGCGCATCAGGCCGTCCTGCAGCTCCGAACTGACGCGCGACTGCTGTTGCAGCAGCACGTCGTACTGGCGCGACAGATCGTCCAGCACGCCCTGCAGACCGCCCAAGTCAGCCGCGGACTCGTTCAGCGCGCGGCTGAGCTGCTGCAGCGTGGAGAAGCGGTCCAGTTCCAGCGGGTCGAATTTGTGATCGGCCTGGTCCTGCTCACGCTGATAGCGCGCCACGATCTGCGCTTCGGTTTCCAGATCAAGGCGGCGCAGCTGATCGCGCAGACGGGCATTGGTACGGTCCAGTTCGCCCATGGCGCCCCGGAAGGCACCGAGCTGCTGCTCCAGACGCGAACGGTAGATCGCTACTTCACCGGCGTGGTTGACCAGGCGGTCGAGCAGATCGGCGCGCACGCGCACCTGTTCCTGCTGCGGCCGCGGCAGACCATCTTCCTCGCTGACGGTTTCCAGCGGGACCGGTGCCGACAGCGGCGCCGCCACGAGCGCGGCGATGGCGGCCTCGACCTTGGCATCGCCGGACGCAAGCGGCGGCTCGGTGGTCTCGATCTGTTCCGGCTCGACACGGCCCTGGGTACGCTGCTCGAACGCGGCGATCAGGTCGTCGGGCATCGCCACGGTGCGGTGCTGCCCGGTCCGGGTCAGCAGCTGGTGCAGGCGATCAAACCCGCGCTCCAGCAGATGCACGTCGCTGCGGTCGATATCGGTGCGGTTGGCCGCGACGGCTTCCAGCAGCGATTCAATGCCGTGGCCAAGATCGCCGATCGGGTTGATCCCGGCCATGCGCGCGCCCCCCTTGAGGGTATGCAGGTCGCGCTGCAGGCCGGCGATCACGTCGCGGTCCTGGGGCGCGGCACGCAGTTCGCTGATCAGGCCATCGCAGTGGTCGAGCAGGTCCTTGCCCTCTTCCACGAAGATATCGACCAGCTCCTGGTCGAGCAGGGTGAAATCGAGCGCATCGCCCGGCGCGAGGTCGTCGCTGTCGGTGGCGTCCACGGGGCGGACATCATCGGCTTCCGGGGCGGTCGTGAAGGGTGCAGCGGGTGCGTCCTCCAGTTCGAAGAAGCGCGCCGGGGTGGCCGCGTCGGCGGAGACATCGGGCGCCGTGGCCTCGATCGCCTCGGCGAACGCATCGGCTTCGCCGGTGTTCTCATCCGTGGCGTCCAGACCGAGCACGCCGGTATCGGAGGCATCCGGCGCATCGACGACGGTCAAACCGTCATCCACCGCCTGCTGGGCGTCCACCACCTCGCCAAAGGCCGGCGGCGGCGGCAGGACCTCATCCAGCGCGTGCGCATCTTCCTCGCTGTCCGGATCGGTGTCGCTCCCGCTGTCGTTGGCCGCGTCATCGACGGCGACCGCATAGTCGCTGTCCTGCTCAACGGCATGGGCATGGGCATCGACATCAGCGGCCGGACCGTCGGCGACGTCCACGGTCGCCGCTTCCACGCCGGACCGGGTGTCGGTCGCGGTGTCTGCGACGCCTTCGGCTTCGGCCCTGGCGTCCGTGTCCGTGTCCGTATCCGTGTTGGAGGCGGAGGCGGTTTCAGCGCCGACGTCGACCGGACGTTCCGGCGTGACCGGCTCGGCGAAATGATCGAAGTAACGTGAGAGATCCTCGGCCGAGGTCAGCTCGACGGCTTCCAGGCCTGCATGCACAGACGCCAGATCCGCGTCGGCCGCGACGTCCGGCGACGCCAGCGCATCTGCTTGGCGCGCGGTGTCCGTCAGCTCGGCATCAAAATAGGCGGACAGGTCGTCCGTGCCCGTCAGTTCCATGGCCATGAGGGCATCGTCGTCGGCCACAGCGACCGCGCGACCGGGCTCGATCACGCTCAGGCCATCGGCATCGATCCCGGCCTGCTGCTCGTCGGTAACCGTAGCGTCGTGCGCATCTGCTGCTTCGACGACGTCGTATGCCTCAACGGCCTCGACTGCTTCAACTGCTTCAACTGCTTCAACTGCTTCAACTGCTTCAACTGCTTCAACTGCTTCAACCGCTTCAACCGCTTCAACCGCTTCAACCGTATCCGCGTCTGCTGCCCTGCCCTCGACTGTATCCACGTCGATGGCAGCCGCTTCCACGGCATCTGCAGCCGTCGCTTCGTTGAATGCTCCCGCATCTGCCGCTTCAGTCGCCTCGGCGTACAGTTCGTCATCCACAAGGTCCAGATCGTCCTCGACCAGTGCCGGCCAGCGCGCTTCCGGCAACGTATCGGCCAGGGCAACCAGGCGGGCCGCCAACGCGTTCTGCACGGGCACCCGCGGCGCCTCGTCCTGCAGTGCCGCCATGGTGGTGGTGATCGCGATGCAGGTCTCGGCCAGCGCGTCCATACCTGCCGCGCTGGGCAGTACATCGGCGGCCAGGGAACGCTTGATGTAGCTTTCCGCCGCACCGGTGACCGCCGTGATCTCCGGCACGTCGGTCATGGCGAAGGCGCCGTTCATGGTGTGCACGGCGCGCAGCAGCCCGTCGGTCACTGGCTGCGGTGCATCGGTGGCAGCATCCAGCCACGCCTGCAGCGTGGCCTGATGGACCTCGACCTCGGCTTCCAGGATCTCGCGCAGCACACTGTCGATATTGGCCGGTGTGCTCTCGATCATCGGCGCAGCGTCAGTCGTCCCACTGTCCACGGCCATCGCCACGGGCGCTGCAGCCGCACGCTGCAGCGGCACATGGAAGGTCTCCTCACCCGCGGCCACACGATCGGCGATGGCCTGCATGGCCTGCAGATCGGCGGTGACACGGCTGCCATCGCGCAGCGCGGCGTTGAGCTGCGGCAGCACCTCGTAGGCCTGGCCGACCAGGGCGACCACGGCCGGCGAGGCCGGACGGCTGCCGTCGAGCACGCGGTTGAGCATGCCCTCGATCTTCCAGCTGAACTCGCCCAAGGTACGCGCACCGACCAGCCGGCCACTGCCCTTGAGGGTATGGAACACGCGGCGGATCGGGCGCAGGCGGTCCAGGTTGTCCGGCGCGATGCGCCAGGCCGGGAGCAGGTTGCCCAGGTTCACCAGTTCTTCGTCGAACTCTTCGATGAAGACCTCGCGGATGTCCTGGTCGATGTTCTCGCCATCGTCCTCGAAGCCGGCCTCGATGCTGGTGTCGTCGGCGGCCACGGCCACTGCCGGGCTTGCCGGTGCAGACGCGGCCGGCACGGTACCGGTGTCGGCGCCTTCCGGGCGGAACTGCGCGGCGGCGGCGTCCAGTTCGGCCAGGAAGCGGGTGGATGCGTCGTCCAGCTCGATACGGCGGATGACCGCATCCTGCACGGCGGGCGGCGGCAGCGCGGCATCTGCCGCGGCCTGCGGCACCGTGTCGGCGCCATCGATGAACGCCTCGATCGGCTCGGCGACACCGTCGTCCGCCGAGGCCACCGGAATCTCCTGCAGGAACGTCGGCAGGGCCTCCACATCCACCGCGCGCTGCGCGAACGGGCTGGACGCGGCCGTCTGCGCGGCAACGCTATCGGTGTCGGTGTCGGTGTCGGTGTCGCTGTCATCGATCTGAAGCGACACCACGTCGTCGGCGTTGCGCAGGTCCTCATCGAAGGTGAAGTCGATCGGCTCGTCGCTCAGCTCCAGCATCTCGTGCTCGGCGGCCACCGGATCGAACCCGGCGCCCGTGGCCACGAAGGCCGGCATCTCCAGCGACACGTCGGAAACCTCGGGCGCACGCTCCGGCGTCGCCACATCCACCTCATCGTGCGCAGCATCGGCGTGCACGGAGGGCAGCGGCGCGACGTCCCACCCGGCGCCGGCCGGCACGTCGGCAATGACCGGATCGAAATGGGCAAACGTAGGCAGTTCGTCCACATCGTCATGGCTGGCCAGCGTCCACTGCGGCGCATCGGCGGCGACCGGGGCGGTGGAGGCATCGAACACCAGCGCCACGGGTGCCGTGGGCAGGGGGGCGGTGATCGCCGGCGGCGGATCGAAGGTGAAGTCCGGCAGCGGCGGCGGCAGGTTGGCCGGGCGCGGGATGTCAGCGGTGACGCCGAGCTGGATCGGCTCGGGTGCAGGCGTGTCCCACGGGGTGAGCTCGATGGGTTCGGCCGCGACCGGCAACGACTCCGGCCCGGTATCGGGGGTCGGCTGGTTGGCAGCCGGCAGCGGCCAGTAACGCAGGGTTTCCAGGCTGCTGCGGGTGATGTCCAGAATGTCATCGCGGCCCGGGCGACGTTCTCGCAGGGCCTCGAGGTAATACTCCAGGCTGGCCATGGCGTCGGCCAGGGTGTCCAGCTGGCGCCCGCTGGGCACGCGCTGCTTGCCGAGCAGTTCAACGGCGATGTACTGGCGCACGCCCTGCAGGTAATCGGCCGGAACCGACAGATCCAGCATGCGCAGGGCACCGGCGACCTCGCCGAGCAGGCGCGGTACTTCCTGCAGCTGCTGGTGGTTCCAGTTGGTTTCGATGAAGGCGACGAAATGCTCGCGCGCCGCAGCGAAGTTGGCGATGGCTTCATGCGCCAGCACCTCCACCGTGCGCCGGTTCTCCACCGCGCTCGGATCGTCCTCGCCGCTGCCGCCGGCGCCCAGATGGGCGACCTGGTCATCCAGCGAGGCATCCACGTAAAGCAGCGCGCCGGCGATATCCAGCAGCAGCGTTTCATCGATCTGCTGCACGCCCTCGACCACTTCGCGCAGCGCATCGCGCTGCTGTACGACCACGCCGCGGGCCACGCCCAGGCCCATCATGCCCAGCGTATCGGCCACCGCGCCCAGCTCGTTGACCTGGGTCTGCAGCTGCACCGGCTCGCCACCGGTACGCAGGTGCAGGTCCAGCGCATCCTTGATGCGCAGCAGTTCTTCCTTGACCGCGTTGCCGACCGTATCGAGCAGTTCGCGGTTGCGCCCGCTCAGGCTGCCGCGCGCGTGATCCAGCTCGGCTTCGGTGGCGCTCGCGCTGTCCGGCGCGAAGGCGAACAGCACGCTCTCGTTGATGCCCGGGGCGGCGCGGGCCGACCGGATGTCATTGAGCAGCGGCAGCAGCACGATCGGAATATCGCGGTGACCGTTCTGCAGGCGCTCCAGGTAATCGGGCAGCAGTACGCTGCCACGCATCAACGTGGCGCAGGCTTCATCACGGTCGGGCACCTCACCGGCACCGATCGCATTGGCCAACTGCTCCAGCTCCTCGGCCACCATCGCCGGGGCATACAGCTCGACCATCCGCAGGGTGCCCTGCACCTGGTGCAGGTAGCCGGCGCAGAAGCGCATCCGGCTGCCATCGGCAGGGTCTTCCACGTAGTACTCGACCTCGTTGCGCACCTGGCGCAGGGTCTCGTCCAGCTCCGGCTTGACCCAGCCCAGCGCAGCGTGGCTCATGGCATCGCGCAGCGTGCTCATGCCAGGTCTCCCGGCAGCTCGGCGCACATGGCGTGCGGTGATTTCTCGCGATGCATCATCTGCTTGTTCCTTCCCTCTCCGCCCTGCCCGCGGCTCACGCCGGCAGCTTGAAGTCGGCGACCGAGCGGCGCAGGTCGGCCGCCAGCTGTGCCAGGTGGCCGATCGACTCGGCGGTCTGTCCCGCGCCCTGCGAGGTCTGGCCGGTAATCTGACGGATCACGCCCATGGTGCGGGTGATGTCCGATGCCGCGGCCGACTGCTGCTGGGCAGCGATCGAGATGTTCTTGATGAGGTTGTTCAACGCGTTGGAGACGCGCTCGATTTCGGTCAGCGCGGTACCGGCGTCTTCGGCCAGGCGTGCACCGGAGACCACTTCGGCGGTGGTCTGCTCCATCGAGCTGACCGCCTCGTTGGTATCGGCCTGAATGGCCTGCACCAGGTTTTCGATCCGTCGGGTCGCACCGGAGGTGCGCTCTGCCAGCCGCTGCACTTCGTCGGCCACCACCGCGAAACCGCGACCGGCCTCACCGGCCGAAGCCGCCTGTACCGCGGCGTTCAACGCCAGGATGTTGGTCTGCTCGGAAATGTCGTTGATCAGTTCCACGATCGAGCCGATTTCCTGCGAGGACTCGCCCAGGCGCTTGATGCGCTTGGAGGTTTCCTGGATCTGGTCGCGGATCTGGTCCATGCCCTGGATCGTTTCACGCACCACGCCGGCACCTTCGGCGGCGATGATCACCGAGCGCTGCGCCACGTCGGCCGACTCGGCCGAGTTGCGCGACACCTGCTCGATGCTCGAGGCGATTTCGCCGATGCGGTCGGAGGCCGAGGTGATCTGGTTGGCCTGGTGGCCGGCCGCTTCGGCCAGCTGCATCGCGGTAGCCTGGGTTTCCTGGGTCGACACGGCGACCTTGGCCGAGGTGTCGTTGATCGTGGTCACCAGGTGGCGCAGCTCATCCACGGCGTAGTTGATGGCGTCGGCGATGGCACCGGTCATGTCCTCGGTCACCGAGGCCTTCACCGTCAGGTCGCCTTCACCCAGAGAGCTGATTTCGTCCAGCAGCCGCATGATGGCCTGCTGGTTGCGGCTGTTGTATTCCACCTGGGTCTGGTACCGCAGTTCCTGTTCGCGCGAGCGGCTGCGCACCGTGCTGCCGACGAAGCCGATGATGGCGATCAGCGACAACGCACCCGACGCCACGCCCAGCCAGAAGTTGGGGAACAGGCGGGTATCGCGCAGCGAGCCGAACGAAGAGAAGGCTTCGAACAGCTTCTTGCTGTCGCGCAGCATGTCTGCCGAACCGCCGGTGAGGGCCGCGGCCGAGGACTGCGCGGCGAACAGCTGGCGCGAGCTGGCCAGGATGGCGTCGGCATCCTGCTTCATGGTGTCCCACTGCTTCTGCGACTGCTCCAGCGCGGCCAGCGCCGGACCGTTGCGGACCGCGGCAATGCCCAGTTCCTCGTTGCCGTTGCGCAGCGCATCGAGCACCTGGGTGAAGACCACCGAGTCGCGGGCGAGCGCGTCGCCCGCGGCAGCCGCATTGGCACCACCGGCGCGCATTTCTGTCACACGGCGGGCCATCGAGCCGACCACCACGACCTGCTGCAGGGCGTTGTAGACCTGCGAGGACGGCGCGCCACTGGCCGACATCGCGCGGACCACTTCGTTCAGCTGTGCCTGCAGGGCGGGCACGCCGTTGACGAAGTTGTTCGCGTTGCCGGCCAGGGCCAGCACGGCCGGTTCGCTGGCGACCAGCTGGCCGGCGCTCTTGCCGAGCGGCTCCCAGGTCTGGATCAGCGTGTTCAGCGGCCCGGCGACATTGGTCTCGGTGCCGTAGCGGCCCTGCAGCCCACTGACGGTACTTTCGATGTCGCTCTTGGTCAGCTTGAACGCGGTGAACGCCTGCGCGTTGCCCGAGACCGCCTCACGGCCCTGGTTGGCCAGCTGCTGCGAGAGCACCTGCAGGTTCGCCGCATCGGTGCTCGCACTGGCCAGGCGACTGCCCTGCCAGGTCGCCACGCCGGTGTTGACGCCGAACACGATCATCGACACGGCCAGCAGGCCGAGCCAGAAATTGGTGCCCACCGAGCCGAGCTTGCCGGCCTTGGCGGATTCCGAAGCAGTACTCATCGTTCAACCTCGATCTTCAATGCGGAGAGACAGGCGCCTGCGGTCAGGCCGCGGCCTGCCTGAATTCGGGGGTACGCGACAGCAGCGACAGCGAGAACACGCCCCAGTCATGGCCATCGCCGTGGAACGCACGGTCGATGAAGTGCGCATAGCGGCCGGTGGCCAGATCGCCGGCGACGATGTCCTGGTCCAGCTCGAAACTGCGCTGGCCGAACAGTTCATCGATGGTCAATGCCACGTCGCCGCCGGCCTGGCGCATGATCAGCACGCGCTGACCCTCCTGCTGCACGGTGCGCTCGCCTTCCAGGAAGAACTTCAGGTCCACCACCGGAAACAGGTTGCCGCGCAGGTTGCCCACGCCCAGCAGCCACGGCTGTGCGCCGGGCACCGGGGTGATCGGCGGCATCGGGACGATTTCCACCACTTCGCGGAAATCCGAGACCAGCCGGCGCTTGCCCACGCGATAGCCGACGCCTCGCCACAGGTCCTGCGAGAACTGCCGCTCGGGCAGCTGCACCGCATGGGCCAGGCTGCGTCGCTCGTAGGCCTGGAGGATGTCGAAAGGAGAACGCATCAGACCACCAACTGGTTGATCCGCGCGATCAGTTCCTCCTCGCGCGGCGGCTTGACGATGTAGTCGGCCGCCCCCTGGCGCAGCCCCCATGCCTTGTCGGTTTCCATCGCCTTGGTGCTCACGATGACCACCGGAATGTGCTTGATGGCCGCGTCGCGCGCCATCGCACGGGTCGCCTGGAAGCCACTCATGCCCGGCAGGACCACGTCCATCAGCACCAGCTGCGGCGACTGCTCGCGCACGAGCTTGAGCCCGTCCTCGGCGTTGTCCGCTTCCAGGACTTCATGACCGGCCTTGGTCAACCACTGCGTGAACACCGCACGGTCGGTCGGTGAATCCTCGATCAGTACGATTCGAGCCATTGTGCCTTTCCCCCCTGGTCAGGCGTTGACGTATGTGCGGATGGCACCCAGCAGTTCTTCACGCGTGAATGGCTTGGTCAGGTACTGCTCCGAGCCGACGATGCGGCCGCGCGCCTTGTCGAACAGGCCGTCCTTGGAGGACAGCATGATCACCGGCGTGGACTTGAACAGCTGGTTGCCCTTGATCAGCGCACAGGTCTGATACCCGTCCAGCCGCGGCATCATGATGTCCACGAAGATGATCTGCGGCTGTTGATCGGCGATCTTGGCCAATGCCTCGAACCCATCGGTCGCGGTCACCACTTCGCAGCCTTCCCGCTTCAGCAGGGTTTCCGCGGTTCTGCGGATGGTCTTCGAATCATCGATGACCATCACGCGCAGCCCTGCGAGTTCCCCACCCGCAGCCATGTATTCAGTCATTACCTTTCCCCAAGCGCGCGACGCTTGCCTGATCCCCGGCGTCGCTGCGAAAGCGTATCTATATCCCAATACCGGCGCGCGCTTCAAGCACACCCACCGCGGCCCCGGTGCCAGCGGCCCGGCGAGCGCCCGGCCCGGGCCGTTTGCGCAAACCCGGGGCGGCGCCCGCCCGGCCGGACACTGCGTTCCGCGCCCCCGGGCAGGCATTGCGGACCCATTGTCGCTACCATCATCGGCCTGCCCGCCAGGTTGCGACCATGCCGTTGAATGTCATCGTGGTGATGGACCCCATCGCCCATATCAAGATTGCCAAGGACACCACCTTCGCGATGCTGCTGGAAGCCCAGCGCCGCGGCCATGCCCTGCACTACGTCAGCCCCGGCGGGCTGGCCCTGCGCGACGGCCAGGCCATCGCCCGCACCGCCCCGCTGCAGGTGCGCGAGGACAAGAACGACTGGTTCACCCTGGGCGAGTTCAGCCAGACCGTGTTCGGCCCCGGCCAGGTGGTGCTGATGCGCAAGGACCCGCCGGTGGATGCCGAATTCATCTACGACACCCACGTACTCAGCGTCGCCCAGCAGGCCGGTGCGATGGTGGTCAACGACCCCCAGGGCCTGCGCGACTACAACGAGAAGCTGGCCGCCCTGCTGTTCCCGCAGTGCTGCCCGCCGACCCTGGTCAGTCGCCGCAATGCGGACCTGAAGGCCTTCGTGCTCGAACATGGCCAGGCGGTGCTCAAGCCGCTGGACGGCATGGGCGGGCGCTCGATCTTCCGCAGCGGCACCGGTGATCCCAACCTCAACGTGATCCTGGAAACCCTGACCGATGGCGAGCGCACGCTGGCCCTGGCGCAGAAGTTCATCCCGGACATCACCGCTGGCGACAAGCGCATCCTGCTGGTCGATGGCGAGCCGGTGGACTACTGCCTGGCGCGGATTCCGCAGGGCGATGAGTTCCGCGGCAACCTGGCCGCCGGTGGCCGTGGCGAAGGCCGCCCGCTGAGCGAACGCGACCGCTGGATCGCCGCCCAGGTCGGGCCGGAGATGAAGCGGCGCGGCATGCGCTTCGTCGGCCTGGATGTGATCGGCGATTACCTCACCGAAGTGAACGTCACCAGCCCGACCTGCGTGCGCGAGCTCGACGCCCAGTTCGGACTGAACATCGCCGGCACCCTGTTCGATGCGATCGAGGCCAGCCTGCCGCGATGAGCGCCAGCGTCGTCCCGGCCCCGACGTGGCAGGCGCGCGAATCCCAGCGGCTGGGCGCGACCCTGACGCTGTCCGTGCTCGTGCACGCGTTGCTGCTGCTGGGGGTCGGCTTCGCGGTCAGTGACAGCGCGCCGCTGGTGCCCACGCTGGATGTGATCTTCAGCCAGACCCAGACCCCGCTGACACCCAAGCAGGCCGATTTCCTGGCCCAGGCCAATCAGCAGGGCGGTGGCGACCACGACAAGGCCCAGCGCCCGCGCGACAACCAGGCCGGAATCGTGCCGCAGGCGCAGGCCGGGCTGTCACCGGTCCCGCAGCAGCGCCAGGAGGCGGCCAGCGTGCCGCCCCCGCAGACCCGCGTGGTCAACAGCCGCAATGGCGCCGACACCATCGCCGAGGCGCAGCCACAGCCGCTGCCCGAGCACCCCCGCCCGGATGCACCGATGACGGCCCGCGAGCAGCGCGATGTGGAGATGGCGCGGTTGGCCGCCGAAGTGCACCTGCGCTCGGCCCAGTACGCCAAACGCCCGAACCGCAAGTTCGTCTCGGCCAGTACCCGCGAATACGCCTATGCCAATTATCTGCGCGCGTGGGTCGATCGCGCCGAGCGCGTCGGCAACCTGAACTACCCCGATGAGGCGCGCGCCCGCCGGCTCGGTGGCCAGGTGGTGATCACCGTCGGTGTGCGCCGCGATGGCACCGTCGAAAGTGCCCGCATCCTGCAGTCCAGCGGCACGCCGTTGCTGGATGAAACCGCGCTGCGCGTGATCACGCTTGCCCAGCCGTTCCCGCCGCTGCCCAAGACCGAGGATGCGATCGACATCCTGCAGGTGACCCGCACCTGGGTGTTCCTGCCCGGCGGCGAGCTGCGCGACGACCGCTGAGGCGGCGATAGCCGACCAACGGTCGGCTCTACCGGGCGGCCTTGGCCGCCCGCGCCGCCTGCTGTTCCACCAGGGTCAGCGCCACGTTGTTGCGCAGATAGGCCGGCTCCACCAGCTCCGGTGCCATGCCCTCGCCGCGCTCGAACGCCGGTACCGCCAGCGCCAGCACATCCGCCGCGCGCGGCAATGCCAGCGCATCCACGCCGGTCAGTTGATTGGCCAACCGCGTCGCCAGCACGCCGTCGGCCGCGCCGAAGCCAGTCCCCACGCCGAACCAGCGCGTGCCCTCAGGCAACACCACCTGCCCCGGCGCGCCCACGCTCTCCTCGCCCTGCAGCTGCCACTGCCCGTCCACGCGGATGTGGCGTGCGGCATAGACCTCGCCCATGCGTGCGTCGATGCTGGCCAGTACATGATCGGCTTCGGCCGGCGCGCGCAGCGCCAACGCCTGCAGGGTGGAGACCGCGATCAACGGGCGGTCCAGCGCCAGGGCGATCCCCTGGGCGATGGCGATCGCCAGCCGCACGCCGGTGAACGCGCCCGGCCCCCGCCCCAATGCGATCGCATCCAGCTGCGAACGGGCCACCCCCGCCTCGGCCAGCAGCGCCTCGGCCCAGGGCAGGCTGAGTTCAGCGTGGCGGCGTGGGGCGATCTCGAAGCGCTCAGTGACCTGCCCATCCACGTACAGGGCAACGGAACAGGCTTCGGTGGCGGTTTCAAAGGCGAGCAGCTTCATGGCGGTCAGAACAGGGAAGTGGGGAAGTCATCGGTGGACGGCAGACGTTGCACGGGCTGCGGTGAAGCAGGCGCGGCGACGGGTGCGGGGTCAGCGAGGGACCATTGTGGCGCAAAGAAGGCCTGTACATCGGTCAGCGAACGGGTACGTCGGAACGGCGGCAGTGAATCCAGGAAAATCCGGCCATAGCTGCGGCTGAGCAGGCGCGGATCGCACAGCACCAGTACACCGCGATCGGTCTCGCTGCGGATCAGGCGGCCCACGCCCTGTTTGAGCGCGATCACGGCCTGCGGCAGCTGCTCATCGCGGAACGGGTTGCCGCCATCGCGGCGGATCGCATCCAGCCGCGCTTCGAACACCGGGTCATCCGGGGCGGCGAACGGCAGCTTGTCGATCACCACCACGCTCAGTGCATCGCCGACCACGTCCACGCCCTCGCGGAAACTGGCCGAGCCCAGCAGGACGCCGTTGCCCGATTCACGGAAGCGCTGCAGCAGGGTCGCGCGCGGCGCCTCGCCCTGCACGAACAGCGGCCACGGTGCATCGCGCAGGGCCTCGGCCGCTTCGCGCAGTGCGCGGTGCGAAGCGAACAACAGGAACGCACGGCCGTGCGAGGCCTCCAGCACCGGCGTCAGCGCGCGGATCAACGCGGTGCCGAAGCCGCGCGCGGCCGGATCGGGCAGATCGGTCGGCAGATAGCACAGCGCCTGCTGGGCCCAGTCGAAGGGGCTGGGCTGCAGCAGGCTGACCGGATCATCCAGGCCCAGCCGCTGGGAAATATGCTCGAAACCCCCGTCCACGGTCAGCGTCGCCGACGTAAACACCCAGGCCGCCATCGAGCGCTGCCGATGCTCGCGCAGCGGACCGGACACATCCATCGGCGTGCGCTGGCAGCGGAAACCGCGCGGCGTCAGTTCATACCAGAGCACCTCCGCTGGCGGCGGCGCCTCATCCGGGTCGGTATCGAAATCCAGCATCGGCGCATCGTCGCCCAGCCAGCGCGACAACCGCGAGACCGCTTCCATGGCGCGCGCATGGCAGGCGTCCAGGCCGGGCGACGCCTCGCGCACCCCGGCCAGCGCATCACGCAGCTGCACCAGCGTACTCATCGCCGCATCGAAGCCATCGCGTACCTGCGGCACGGTCAGCGCGCGCCACTGGGTGCCGCGCGGCGGCAGGCCATCCATCGCCACGCGCAGGTCGCGCAGGGTCTGCTCCAGCGCGGCCGCGGGCTCCTGCAGGGCCGCCTGCGCACCGGCCACGCTGCGGCTCTCGGCCAGGCAGTCGCGTGCCAGCTCCTGCCACGGGCGCATGCCGAAGCCTTCGCCGAAGAAGTTGGCCGCCAGTTCCGGCAACTGGTGCGCCTCGTCGATCACGAACGCCTGCGCGCCCGGCAGGATCTCGCCGAAGCCTTCCTGCTTGAGCGCCAGATCGGCCAGCAGCAGGTGGTGGTTGACCACCACCACGTCGGCCGCCTGTGCCCGCTGCCGTGCCTGCACGACGAAGCAGTCATCCCAGAAGGGGCATTCGGCGCCCAGGCAGTTATCGACGGTGGAGGTCACCATCGGGTACAGCGGCGAATCCTCCGGCAAGGCCTCCAGCTCGGCCATGTCGCCGTACTTCGTGCGTCCGGCCCAGGCCAGGATGCGCTGGAACTGCGCGACCTGCTCAGGGGAACTGAAGCGGGGTTCGCCCCGGGCCTGCTGCAGCCGATAGCGGCACAGATAATTGGCGCGCCCCTTCAGCAGCGCACTGCTGTGGCCCACACCGAGCGCGGCCCGCACGCGCGGCAGATCGCGGTGATACAGCTGATCCTGCAGCGCGCGGGTACCGGTGGAGATGATGGTCTTCAGCCCGGACAGCAGCGCGGGCACCAGGTACGCATAGGTCTTGCCGGTGCCGGTGCCGGCCTCGGCCAGCAGCACGTCGCGCTGGTCGAACGCTTCGGCGATCGCCGCGGTCAGGCGCAGCTGGGCCGGGCGCGGAACGAAGGCATCGAGCTGGCTGGCGAGCGCACCGCCCTCACTGAGGGCATCGCGGCTGGCGTGGGCAAGTTGGGACATGACGCCATGATAAAGGGTGCCGACCGATGCCCGGCGCTACGCCGTCACGCATCCGACTGCATCGCCCACATCAGTAACGCATGATCCCCGGCACCGTGCAGCCGTCCAGCTGTGCATGCGCCGAGGCCGCGTTTTCTTTTTCACCGCGGGCCAGACGCGCCTGCTCGATCGTCGCCCAATGGCGACGGCACAGCGGGCCGGTCTTGGAACCGAGTTCAACCGACTTGCGGGCGAAGGTTTCCGCTGCTGCCCAGTCGCCCTGCAACAGGGCGATCTCGGCCCGGTCCTGCAGCACCGACGGGTCCGAGGCCATGATCGCCAGCGCCTGATCCAGCGCCGCCGCAGCGCCGGTCAGGTCGTTGGCCTGGCGACGGGCATGCGCGGCCTGGCGCAGGTCTTCCACCTCGCTGTCGCGCAGCGGCTGCACGGCCAGCTCTTTGTCGTCATTGCCCGCAGCGGCATCCACGGCGGCCAGGCGCTGGGCCGGCGTGGTGGTGTCGACCGGCGCCTTCACCACCGGCGGCGGAGTGACGCAGGCCGCCAGCGCGAGGCACAGCGTGGCAAGCGACGCGGAACGGATCAGGAAACGGGTGGTCATGCAGGCAGGCCTCGATCAGGGTTGACGCGCGGGGGTGGCGGCCGGTGCATTCTGCGCCGGTTCGGGGGCGGGCTCCGGCTTTTTCTCCAGGCCGAACCAGCTGCGCCAGCCACCGCCTTCACTCTGTTCGCCGCCCTCGCCTTCCGGCAAGGCGCTCGGCGCGGTGCACGGTACATAGGCCGGGGTGTAGCCGACCACGAACGGGAAGCGACGCGCGCCCGGGCAGGCTTCATCGGTGGTGGCCGTGCCGCTGGCCTCCACGTACTGCCAGTCCAGGCCCTTGTTGCTGACCTTCAGCGGCGAACTGGGCAGGCGCTGGAAAATGCCCGACCAGACCCGCATCGACCCGGTCGCGCCATACAGCCCGGCCTGTTCGTTCTGGTCATTGCCCATCCAGATCACGGCCAGATGGTCACCGGTGTAGCCGGCGTACCAGCTGTCGCGGCCGTCGTTGGTGGTGCCGGTCTTGCCCGCCGGCTGCAGGCGGCCCAGGCCATCGGCGTTGAGGCGCTGCGCCGTACCGCTGGCCACGACCTGCTGCAGACCGATGCTGATCAGGTTGGCGGCAATCGAGTCACCTTCCTGCGCCGGCGCCGGGGTCTTGTCGTAGCGCTTCATCAACTTGCCCTGCGGATCGAGCACGCCACGCACCGCGTGCAGCGGCTGGATCTCGCCCCCGGAGGCCAGGAACTGATACAGCTGGGCCATCGCATACGGGCTTTGATCCGTGGAGCCCAGGATCACCGCCGGATTGGGCTCGGCCTTGATGCCGGCCAGGACGTGGATCAACTGCGTGACCCGCTCCGGGCCGACCTGCATGCCTACCCGGACCGTGGCCTGGTTGTAGGAATGGGCCAGCGCATCGATCAGGCGGACCGTGCCGTGGCTGCGGTTGTCCGCGTTGCCGGGCGACCACTGCTTGCCTCGGCTGAGCTGCACCGTCACCGGCGAATCATCGACCCAGCTGGACAGCGAGTAGCGGTCCGGCTGCGCCAGCGCCAACAGATACACGAACGGCTTGAGCAGCGAGCCGACCGGGCGCTGCGCCTCGATGGCCCGGTTGAAGCCCGGTTCGGACACGTCACGGCTGCCGACCACGGCCAGCACATCACCGTTGTGCACGTCGGTCAGCACCAGGCCAGCCTGCAACGCGGGACGGCGCTTGCTTTCCAGTGATTTGATCGTCTTGGTGACCGCACCTTCGGCATAGGCCTGCGCCGAGGGCGCCATGCCGGTCATCACGCTCAGGCCGGCGCCCTGCAGCACCGACTCGGGGTAATCGTGGCCGAGCTGGCGACGGACCAGATCGACGTAGGCCGGGAAACGGTTGGCCGCGATCAGGCCCGGGGTCTTGGGTACGCCCAGCGGCGCATCGACCGCACGCTTGTACTCGGCATCGTCGATCAGGTTGGCGTCGCGCAGCTTGCCCAGCACGAAGTTGCGGCGATCCAGCGCGCGCTCGGGATTGCGGCGCGGATCGTAATAGGACGGGCCCTTGACCAGGCCGATCAGCAGCGCGACGTGCTCGGTGTTGAGCGAGGCCAGATCACGCCCGAACCAGAACTCCGCGCCCGAGGACATGCCGTGGATCGCCTGGCTGCCGCGCTGGCCCAGGTAGACCTGGTTGAGGTAGGCCTCCAGGATGGTGCGCTTGTCGTAGCGCGCTTCCATGATCAGCGCGTACAGCACCTCATTGAACTTGCGGGTGACGGTCTGCTCTTTGCCGATCCCGAGCAGGCCGCTTCGGGCCAGCTGCTGGGTCAGGGTCGAGGCGCCCTGGCGGCTCTGGCCACCAGAACGCACGGTCACCCAGATCGCACGGGCGATGCCGCTCAGGTCGATGCCGTGGTGCCGGTTGAAGTCCTTGTCCTCCACCGCCTGCAGGCCGGTGACCAGCAGCTCGGGGGTCTCTTCGATCCGTACCAGCCGGCGCTCTTCCTGCTTCTGGCCATACAGCGTGGCGATACGGGCCGGATCCAGACGCGCGGCCTTCAGCGCCTTGCGGGTGTCGGGGTCACGCAGCGAAGCGATCGACCCGCCGGACAGGCTCAGCTCGACGCGGCGCGGGGCGACCCGGCCATCGACGTCGTTGTAGCCACGGCTGGAGATGACGAAACGCCCCCCCTCCTGCGTGTACGTGGCCGGTGATTTGCCGATCCCGTCATCGCGGTAGGCCGAGGCCGCCAGCTCGGTCTTGAGCGTGGCCGCATCCATCGCCACGCCGGGCGCCAGCGGCAACGGCCGCGCATAGACGCGCGTGGGAATCTGCCAGCGCAGCTCACCGAAGCGCTGGGTGACCTGTTGATTCAGGTACACCGTATAGGGGATCAGGAAGCCCAGCCCCAGCGCGACAGCCGCCATGCTCCAGGTGATCAACCGGCGCCGCCACAGCGGGGCGCGGCTTTCGGTGTCGTCGAACTCGTCGATGTCGTCGGAATCGTAGCGTCGGGGCACGGGGATGCGAGAATATGGATTCCGGCGAGTCTAACGCAGCCACTGCGAGCGGCGCGTTCTCCCGGGTTCCCCCGCTTAAGCTGGAGTTGCAACGGGATGTCGATGTCCTTGGCCGATGCTCGCTATTTCCTGAACCGCATGCTCGGCCTGTTCCGTCGCAGTCTGGCCAGTCTGCGCACCCGGGGCTGGCGCGCTACCTGGCAGCGCATCCGGGTCCACACCCAGGCCGTGCCGGCGCCCCGCGGGGCGCCCCTGTACCTGCCGGAGGCCACAGCGTTCGCGCCGTTCACCGTCCCCGCCAGCGAGCGCCCGGTGGTCAGCATCATCATTCCGGTCTACAACCACGCTGCGCACACCTTGGCCTGCCTGCGGGCACTGGCCGCGCATCCGCCGCAGGTCGCCTGCGAGGTCCTGGTGGTGGACGACGGCAGCAGCGACGAGACGATCACCTGGATGCCGCAGATCCGCGGCCTGCGCCATGAAGTGCGCGCGAGCAACGGCGGCTTCATCGAGGCCTGCAACGATGGCGTCGCGCGTTCGCGTGGCCAGTACGTGGTGCTGCTCAACAATGACACGGTGCCGCAGCCGGGCTGGCTGGATGCCCTGCTCGCCACCTTCGCCCGGGTGCCGCGCGCCGGCCTGGTCGGTTCACAGCTGCTCTACCCCGACGGCCGCCTGCAGGAGTCGGGCGGGGTGATCTTCCAGGATGGCAGCGGCTGGAGCTACGGCCGGTTCGAATCGCCCGAAGATCCGCGCTACAGCGTGCTGCGCGATGCCGACTACTGCTCCGGCGCCGCGCTGATGATCCCGCGCGCCCTGTGGGAAGAGATCGGGGGTTTCGACCTGCGCTACAAGCCGGCGTATTACGAAGACACCGACCTGGCCTTCGCCGTGCGCGCCAGCGGCCACCGCGTACTGGTGCAACCGGCCAGCCGCGTGGTGCATGACGAGGGCACCAGCAACGGCACCGATACCGGCAGCGGGATCAAGGCCTACCAGGTCCGCAACCGCGGCGTGTTCGCGGCGAAGTGGGCTGGCGCACTGCCGGCGCAGCCCGCCGTCGGCAGCGTTCCCTCGCCAGCCCTGCTGCACCGTGCCCAGCGCCAGGTCCTGATCCTGGATGAAGAAGTGCCGCAGCCGGACCGCGACTCGGCCTCGCTACGCCAGTACAACCTGATCCGCATGCTGCTCGAAGCCGGGGTCCACGTGGTGTTCGTGCCGACCCGGCGCGAGCACGGCGGCACCGCCACCGAGGCGCTGCAGGCGCTTGGCGTGGAGGTCTGGTACGCCCCCTACCTGGACGGTGTGGCGCCGTGGCTGCGCGCCAACGGCGCCCGCTTCGATGTGGTGATGATGGTCCGCTACCACGTCGCCCACGAGTGCCTGCCGCTGCTGCGCAGCTGTGCGCCCCAAGCCCGCACCGTCTTCGATACCGTCGACCTGCACTACCTGCGCGAACGCCGGGGTGCGGAGATCGCCGGGGATGCCGGGCTGCTGCGCAATGCCGAGCGCACCCGCGCACGCGAGCTGGCGGTGATGGAAGAGGTTGATGTGACCGTGCTGGTCAGCGCTGCCGAGCGCGAGCAGCTGCGCGTCGATGCCCCGGGCGCGACCGTGGAACTGATTTCCAATCTGCACGAGGTTGCTGGCGCCGGCCCTGACTGGGCCGAGCGGCGCGATCTGGTGTTCGTCGGCGGCTTCCGTCATCCGCCGAACCTGGATGCCATGCAGTGGTTCATCGGTGACGTCTTCGCGCGCATCCGTGCACAGCTGCCCGACATCCGTTTCCACTGCATCGGCGCGGCCGTGCCCGACACCCTGCGCGCGCTGGCCGCGACCCAGCCGGGCGTGGAGATCCACGGGTTCGTGCCGGACGTGGTGCCCTACATGGATGGCATCCGCATCGCCGTCGCGCCGCTGCGCTTCGGTGCCGGCGTGAAGGGCAAGGTGAATCTCAGCATGGCGCATGGGCAGCCGGTGGTCGCCACGACCTGTGGCGTGGAAGGCATGCATCTGCGCGATGGCGAGGATGTGCTGGTCGCCGATGATGCCGAGGCATTCGCGCAGGCCGTGGTGCGGCTGTACCAGGACGAGGCCCTGTGGCGCCGGCTCTCGACTGCCGGGCTGCAGAACATCGTGGATCATTTCTCGCTGGATGCGGCCCGCGCCACCGTGCAGCGGGTGTTCCTGGATTAAGTGCCCGAGCCACCGCCGGCGCTGCGCAGGCGCTCGGCGAAGGCCGGTAATTCCGGCAGGTCCGGTTGCCAGCGCCGCGCCTGCTCGAGCGCCTGCTGCGCGTAAGCGATGTCGCCCGAGCCCAGGCGCTCGCTGCCGATGGCCAGCCAGCGCTGCGCCAGCCGCCGTCGCGCGGCGGCCTGGGCGGCATCATTGGTCGACAACGTCTGCCAGGCGTCCAGACACGCCCCCGCCGCCAACACGCGGTTCTCGCGCAGGCGATCTTCGAAGCACTGCCGGCTTGCGGGCAGCAGGCGCTGCGCGGCGGCTCGCACCCGCGGGTCCTGCGGCGCGACGCCCTGGGCCTCGCGCAGGGCGTCGTAAGCACTGCGTCCGGGCGGGTCCAGGAAGTTGCCACGGCCCTCTGCCTCCTCCAGGCGCGTGAGCAGACGGCGCAGTGTGCGTTCGCGCTGCGCCCTCGGCACCGCCGGGGTCTTCAATGCCGCCTGGGAGCGTTGCGCCTGCTCGATCACATGGCGGGCCGCCTCCAGCGAACGCGTGGACGCGCCCAGCGATTGGGCCACCTGAAGCGCCCGGGCTGCGTCGTCGAAGCGGAAGTTGCCGGCCAGCCGCGTCGCACGCGTGAGCTGCGCATCGGCGACCTGCAGCTGGCCACGGCGCGCGGCAGGATCGTCGGGCAGCGCTGAAAGCACCGCTGCGAATGCATCGGCCGCAACCTCCAGCTTCTGCCGGCGCAGCGCGATCTCGCCCTCGCGCTGGCGTCGCTCCAGCGCGTTGTTCAGCGCCTCCTGGGTGGCCGGCAGATCGACATGCCCGGCATCGAAACCACGCGCGCTGCGCACCAGCGCCGCCGCCCTGGCTACGTCGCCGCGTCCGGCCGCCGTGCGCGCCTGCTGGAGGAGATCGGACAGCGCATCCTCGCGCCCCTCCAGTGCGCGCACCTGGTTGGGGGACAGCGCCAGCACCTGCTGGAACAGCGGCAGCGCGCTATCGGGGCTGCCCTCGAGCCGCTGCGCCTGCAGGGCCGCTTCGGCGCGCCCAAGCAACGCCCCGATGCCCGCGCGTGCCTGGTCGTGTGCGTGCAGCTGCTGCGCCACCGCATCGGCATCGCGCTGCGGCACCTGCAGTTCGCGGGCCAGCGCAAGCGCGGCGGTCGCCGCTGGTGCATCGCCCCGGTCCAGCGCATCCCGCGCCTGCTGCAGGGCAGCCTGGCCGGTGCGTGCCAGACCGCTGCGCGCCTGCAAGCGGTCGGTGTCCAGCGCCAGCGCGGCCTGGAAGGATTCACGTGCGCCACTGCCATCTGCCGCACTCAACCGGCCCGCGGCCAGCGCGCGATCGCCCTGGTCGAGCAGCTGCTCGATCTGCGGCTCGTTCCAGAACCAGTTGGCCAGCGGCCGGCGCAACAAGGCCAGGCTGACGAACAGCAGCACGGCCACCAGCAGCGCCCAGCGCCAGATGCGCCGGGCATGGCGCGCCTGCAACCACCACCAGCGGCCTTCGCGGCGCACCCGTCGCAGTGCTTCGTGGGCGGCGTCATGCCTGTCATCGTCCCGGCTCATGGCGCGAGCCTAGCGTGGGGCACGTGAGCTCAGCCTAGACGCCGGGCTTCGCTGACGCCGGGCAGTGCATCCAGCTTGCCCAGCAGGGTCGAAAGCTGGCCGTAGTCACTGACCTTCAGGCGCAGGCGCAGATGCGCACGGCCACTGTTGCGGACGTTGTCGCTGTGGATGTCCAGCACATAGGCATCCTCCTGCGCGATCAGGTTGGTGATGTCCTTGAGCAGCCAGCGCCGGTCGACCGCGTCGACCACCACGTCCACTTCATAGCCACCGCCGGCCTGGCCCCACTCCACCGGAAGAATCCGCTGCGGGCTGGCCGCGGCCAGCCGTGCCAGCGCGGCACAGTCGGTGCGGTGCACGGTGACGCCGCGCGCACGCGTCAGATACCCGACGATCGGCTCGCCGGCCACCGGCTGGCAGCAACGCGCCAGCTGCACCAGCAGGTTGCCCACGCCCTGTACGGTGAAATCGGCACTGCGCACACTCTCGCGCCGCGCGGTCGGGCGCGGCAGTACCGGCGCCGCCGGCTGGCTGGCGGCACGTTCGGCTTCCAGCAGCGTGCGGCTGACCTGGTTCGGCCCGGTATCGCCCAGCGCCACCTGGATGTAGAGATCGTCGACGCTGTCGGCGTGGAACTTCTTCACCGCGATGGCCAGATCGGCGTGCTGCAGGCCGAGGCGCTTGAGTTCGCGCTCGAGCAGCTCGCGGCCGGCCTGCACGTTGCGCGCGCGGTCCAGCTTGTGGAACCACCCGCGCACCTTTTCACGCGAACGGTTGCTGGCCAGGAACCCGCTGGAGGCCAGCAGCCAGTCGCGCCGGGGATCGGCCTCCTTGCCGGTCAGGATCTCGACGCGGTCGCCGCTGCGCAGGCGGTAGGTCAGCGGCACGATGCGGCCGTTGACCTTCGCCCCCCGGCAGCGGTGCCCGACCATGGTGTGCACGTGGTAAGCAAAATCCAACGGCGTGGCGCCCTGGGGCAGGTCCATCACCTCGTCCTTGGGACTGAGCGCGTAGACACGGTCTTCGGTCAGCTCGGCATCCAGCGCACCGGCCAGTTCGCCTGCATGCCCGTCCTGGGATTGCTCCAGCAGCTGCCGCATCCAGGTGATCTTGCGGTCGAACGCCTTTTCCGCGCCCTTGCTGCCTTCCTTGTAGCGCCAATGCGCGGCCACGCCGAGCTCGGCCTGGGCGTGCATGTCGTGGGTGCGGATCTGCACTTCGATGGTGCGCCCTTCCGGGCCGACCACGGCGGTATGCAGCGAACGGTAATCGTTGGCTTTCGGGCGCGCGATGTAATCGTCGAATTCGCTCGGCACCGGCGCCCACAGTGCATGCACCACGCCCAGCGCGGCGTAGCAGGCGGCCACGTCGTCCACCATCACGCGCACGGCGCGGATGTCGTACAGCTGCTCGAAGGCCAGCCGCTTCTTCTGCATCTTCCGCCAGATGCTGTAGATGTGCTTCGGGCGGCCGCTGACCTCGGCGCGGATGCCCTGCGCCAGCAGCTCGCGCGACAGCGCCTTTTTGACGCCCTCGACATAGCGCTCGCGCGCCAAGCGCGTTTCATCCACCTCGCGCGCGATGCGGCGGTAGGTCTCCGGTTCCAGATGGCGGAACGCCAGATCCTCCAGCTCCCACTTCAACTGCCAGATGCCGAGCCGGTTGGCCAGCGGCGCATGGATGTCGCGAGTGAGCTGGGCCAGCGCGCGGCGCTCTTCTTCGGGCAAGCGATCGGCACCGCGCATGCGGGCCAGCTGGCGGGCGAGCAGGATCGGCACCACGCGCAGATCGCGGATGATCGAAAGCAGCAGGCGACGCAGGCCTTCGCTGTTGCGCCCGGCCTCGCGCCCGGCGTGCAGCGCCCAGACCTGGTCGGCGGCGTCCAGGCCGTCCAGCAGGCCGACGACCACCGGCTTGAGCGCACCGATCGGCAGCGTGTCCAGACCGGCACGCAACCACGGCAGATCGAACAGCAACGTGGCCAGCAAGGCAGACTCGTCGGCCGAGAGCAATGACAGCGCATCCAGCGTGTCAGCCAGCACCGGCCAGCCCGCGCGCCGTTCCAGATCGGCCTCGGGTTGCTGCCAGCGCTGCAGCAATGCCTCGCGCAGCTCAGCCGGCAGCGAAGCCACCGAGGGTCGGTTCAACAAGCCATCCAGGCCAGGGGAGGAAGCGCGGTTCACAGCATCGTACAGACAAGACAGAGGCCACCTACACTAGCGCCGCAGCGCCCCCCCGACAATCGCCATCACCAGCATGTGCACATGCCGGGGCGCTGGCACTACACTGCGGCCATTCCTAGGAGAGACCCTGCCATGCGCTTTTCCCGTCTGCGGTTGTTGGCCTGCGCGGCCGTCATGATGAGCCTCTCGCTCCCGGCGCTGGCCCAGCGCGTGGTCGAAGGCGATCTGCAGCAGCAGATGTCGCCGGCCGAGTTCAAGGCGGCCGGGCTGGAGAAGCTCACGCCGCAGGAACTGGCCGAGCTCAACAACTGGCTGCAGGGCAAGGTGGCCGCGCTGGCGGCCGATGCCCGCGAGCAGGCCCGCGAAGAGGGTCGTCAGGAAGTCATCGTAAAAAACCACGGCTTCTTCGACTTCGGCACCAAGGAGCCGATCAAAAGCGTCTTGACCGGAGAATTCCGCGGCTTTGGCAAGGGCCAGCGTTACGCGCTCGCCAACGCCCAGGAATGGGAGCAGGTCGACGATGTCCAAGTCGGTGGTGTCCGCCGCCAGTCGCCTGAGGTCAGCATCGCTCCCGGCGTCGGCGGGGTGTGGTACATGCAGATCCAGGGCGTCAATACCCGCGCCAAGGTCCGCCGCGTCAAATAATCCGCTTCAGGCAACCCCAGTGACCCGTGCCGACCTGGCACGGGTCACTGCCGGATCAAGGCTTCTGCAGCGCGGCCACGCGCTGGGCCAGCTTCTTGGCTGAAATCCCGGTCTTCGCGCCCAGCTCCTGGGCAAACAGCGAGACCCGCAACTCTTCCAGATCCCAGCGCAGGTCCTGCCACTGCGGCCGCTCCCGCAACCCGCGGGCCTCGGCCTGTGCCAACGCATCCACGAATGGCCGCAGCTCCAGCATCCGCGCCTGGTCGCGCGGCGGATCGCGCTTGGCACGCTCAGTGCGAAGGATCATTGCGCGCAGGTAGCGCGGCAGTTGCGCCAGGGCATCGGCCGGGGTCTCGCGCAGGAAGCCGGGATGGACCAACGCGGCCAGCTGCTGCTCCATGTCATCCAGATTGCCGCGTGCCCAGCCCATCAGCGGCGCTTCCAGCTGTGGTTTGAGCTCGGCCACATGGGCCAGGATGTTCTCGGCCAGCTTCAGGCGGGCCATCGCCTCGGCGAACAACGCCTTGCCCGCCTCCGCGCTGCGCTTGGCGAACGCGGCCGGGTCGCGGATATCACCCAGGCCATCGGCAAGCACCGCGTTCATCGCGGCATCGACCAGGTCGCCACGCAGGCGTTCCTGCGATTCGATCGCGGCATACAACAACCCGGTCTTGGGCGGCACCGGCAGCTGCTTGCGCGCCTGCTTGGCCTTGTCGGCCAGCGCAATCTCCAGCAATCGACGCACGCCGAGCGGATGCTGCTCCAGCGCCTCGTTGCGATCGGCGAAAATCTTCAACGCGGCGGTCTCGCCCTGGTCGACCAGCGCCGGATAGGCCGGCACGCCGGCTTCGCCAGGCACCTGCAGCGGGATCGGGCTGGCCGGGAAATCGCGCAACCCTTCGGCTGCCAGCGCACGCCCGGCGCGTGCGGCAAAGGCATCCCCGGCTTTGTCACCGAAGCGGGCGCGCAGTGCATCCAGATCGCGCGAGGTCGCCAGCACCTTGCCATCGGCATCGCGCAGCCGCAGGTTCATGCGCAGATGAGCGTCCAGCGCTGCGTCATCGAAATCGGTCGCGGCCAGCTTGGCACCGGTCGCACGCGACAGGAACCGTGCCAGCTCGCCACGGATGTCATCGGCGGTCGGCTCGGCAAACGCTTCGGCGAACGCGCGCCCGAAGTCCGGTGCCGGCACATAGTTGCGGCGCATCGCCTTGGGCAGGCTGCGGATCAGGGCCGCAGCCTTGTCGGCCACGAAGCCGGGCGCCAGCCACGACAACCGCGCCGGATCGAGCGCGTTGAGCAGGTGCAGCGGCACCTCCAACGTGACGCCATCTTCGTCGGCACCCGGCTCGAAGGTGTAATGCAGCGGCAGCCGTGCATCACCCAGCGGCAGATACGCGGGATACCGTTCGGCGTCGCTGCCCTCGCCCGGCAGCAGATCGGCCAGTGACCACGACAGCGCGCGGCGTTTCTCCGGCGCCAGCGCCTTCCACCAGGTATCCAGGCCCATCGCCGAATGGATCTCGGCCGGAATCCGGTCCAGGTACCAGCGCGCCTGCCAGCCTTCATCGGCGACGATGCCGGCACGGCGCAGCTTGGCCTCCTCTTCGCGCGCCTGCTCCAGCACCTTGAGGTTGTCGGCGACGAAGCCGGCACGGGTGTTGATTTCGCCGGTCACCAGGGCCTGCCGCACGAAGATGTCGTGCGCCTCGCCCGGCGCGATGCGGCCGTAGTGCACCGGCTTCTTCGGGGCCAGCACCAGTCCGAACAGACTGATCTGCTCGGAGGCCAGCACCTGGCCCTGCGCGCGCGACCAATGCGGATCGAAGTGCTTGCGCAGCAGCAGGTGCGGCAGCTCGTTGATGACCCAGTCCGGCTCGATCGCCGCGTTGGTCAGGCCCCAGATTTTCTGGGTATCCAGCAAGGTCGCGGTGAGCAGCCACGGCGGCGGCCGCTTGGCCAGGGTCGAGCCCGGGAACGGCAGGAAGCGGCGCTGGCGCGGCGCCAGGAAATCGCCCTTGTCGCTGCGGTGACCGATCTGCGTGGGCAGGCCGGCGATCAAGGCACGGTGCAGGGTCTGGTAGGCGGCTGCGCGCACTTTGTCGCTGAAGGCGTTGCGCGCCTCGGCATCGGCGCCCTTGACCGATGCCGGCGTGTTCTGGGCAGGCGCCGGCTCGGATTTCCCTTCGCGGGCCAGGCGTGCGGCACGGTGCTGCTGGCCGCGCGTCGCCTTGATCTTCGCCTCGTCATCGCGCGCCGGTGCAGGCGCGGACGAACCGGCCAGCAACGGTGCCAGGGAGGTCTCGGCCGCTTCTTCCGTCCAGCCCAGCTCCTCGCACAGCACGCGCAGCTGGCGATGCAGTTCGCGCCACTCGCGCATGCGCAGGAAGCCGAGGAAATGCCGCCCGCACCAGTCGCGCAGCTTGGACTGGGTCAGGTCTTCGTGAGCCTGGCGGTAGCCGTCCCACAGGCGCAGCACGCCGACGAACTCCGAGCGGCCATCGGCGAACAGCGCATGCGCGTTGTCGGCCGCGGCGCGCGCTTCCGGCGGGCGCTCGCGCGGGTCCTGGATGCCCAGGAACGAGGCGATCACCAGCATCGGCCGCAGGCAGCCCTGGGCCTGCGCGGCGACCAGCATGCGGGCCAGTTTCACGTCCACCGGCAGGCGCGCCATCTGGCGCCCGATCGGGGTCAGGCGGCGCTCGGCATCGACCGCACCCAGCTCACCCAGCTGCTGCCAGCCATCGGCGATGGCGCGCTCATCCGGTGCCTCCAGGAACGGGAAATCCTCGATCTTGCCCAGGCCCAGCTGCAGCATCCGCAGGATCACCCCGGACAGGCTGGAGCGGCGGATTTCCGGATCGGTGAACTCGGGGCGCGACTGGAAATCCGCTTCGGAATACAACCGGTAGCAGATGCCTTCGGACACGCGGCCACAGCGGCCCTTGCGCTGGTTGGCGCTGGCCTGGGAGACCGCTTCGATGTGCAGCCGGTCCAGCTTCTGGCGCGGGCTGTAACGCTTGATGCGGGCGAAACCCGGGTCGATCACATAGCGGATGCGCGGCACCGTCAGCGATGTTTCGGCGACGTTGGTGGCCAGCACGATGCGCCGGTTGGCGCCGGGGTTGAACACCAGGTCCTGATCCTTGACCGACAGCCGCGCATAGAGCGGCAGCACGTCGGTGCCACGGTACTTGCGTCGTTCCAGGGACTGGTGCGCATCGCGGATTTCGCGCTCGCCCGGGAAGAACAGCAGGATGTCGCCACGCGGGTCGATCCGGGTGATTTCATCCACCGCCGCGACCACCGCATCATTGACGGTGCGCTCGCCATCGCGCCCACCGTCAGCCTCGCCGCCGCCCTCACCTTCCAGCGGCCGGTAACGCACCTCCACCGGGAACGTGCGGCCTTCCACGCTGATCACCGGGGCATCGTCGAAATGCTGGGCGAAGCGCGAGGTATCGATGGTCGCCGAGGTGACGATCAGTTTCAGATCGGGCCGCTTCTTCAGCAGCTGCTTCAGATAGCCCAGCAGGAAATCGATGTTGAGGCTGCGTTCGTGCGCCTCGTCGACGATGATCGTGTCGTAGTTGGACAGCCAGCGGTCACTGCTGATCTCGGCCAGCAGGATGCCGTCGGTCATGAATTTGATGCGGGTATCGTCACCGACGCGATCGGTGAAGCGCACCTGGTAGCCCACCGTGGTGCCCAGCTCGGACTGCAGTTCCTGCGCAACGCGGGTCGCCACTGCACGCGCGGCGATCCGTCGCGGCTGCGTGCAGCCGATCATGCCGGCGGTGCCACGGCCGGCGGCCAGGCACAGCTTGGGCAGCTGGGTGGTCTTGCCCGAGCCGGTTTCACCGGCGATCACCACGACCTGGTGGTCGCGGATCAGCGCGGTGATGGCCTCGGCTTCACGCGCAATCGGCAGTTGCTCGTCCAGAGTGATGGTCGGCTGATTCAGCGCACGCGCTTCACGGCGCTGCACGGACGCCTGCAAGGCCTGCTCGAACGCCGCCGCCAGCCCCGTATCCGCCGGTTTGGCCCGCCAACGCGAGAGCATCCCCAGCAAACGACCGCGGTCGCGGCTCATGGCCCCGTTGATGGCGGCCTGCTGCTGGGCCAGGCGTGCTGCATGTGGTTTTTCGATAGCGCTCATCAATCGATTCGTTTAGAACTTTTGTTTACTACTGAAAGGGTAGTCTGATCTATTGTGAAGGCCATCCGATTCATCCCATCCATAAGGAGTTCTCCCATGGCGAAGACGACCAAGACCCCGGCAAAGCCCAAGACTGCCAAGCAGAAGCTCGGCGCGGCGGCCCCGTCGGCCCCGAACATCGATATCGGGATCAAGGAGGGCGATCGCAAGAAGATCGCCGATGGACTGTCGGCCTTCCAGGCCGATGCGTTCACGCTCTACCTGAAGACCCACAACTTCCATTGGAACGTGACCGGGTCGATGTTCAACTCGCTGCACACCATGTTCGAGACCCAGTACACCGAACAGTGGGCGGCCCTGGATGACGTGGCCGAACGCATCCGTGCACTGGGCTTCAATGCCCCGGGCTCGTACCGCGAGTTCGCGGCCCTGACCTCGATCGCCGAGGAGCCGGGCCTGACCGACAGCGCGGACTGGCGTGAAATGGTACGCCAGTTGGTCACCGCCAACGAGGCGGTGTGCCGTACGGCGCGCAAAGTGCTGGACGTGGCAGACGATGCGGACGACGCACCGACCGAGGATCTGATGACCCAGCGTCTGCAGACCCACGAAAAGTACGCTTGGATGCTGCGTTCGCTGCTGCAGTAAGGATTTGTTTTTTGGCGGGCTTGGCTGACTGACGGCAACGGCAAAGGCAGAGGCAACGGCTTTGGCTGACAGGCACCTCCGTGTTGGCGAGCGGGGGCCAGGCCCTGCCGGGACGCGCCGTAAACCCATCCTTGGGGGCTCGTGGGCGCCATCCTTGGCGCCCTGACGGTCCCGTCAGGGCCTGGCCCCCACTCGCCAGACAGATCTGGATGGACGGTTGGGCAAGCCAGAGCGGTCTCTTCGGCAAGCGGTAACAGGTAACCGGCAAGTAACAGCAGACAGGCGCCGATTGGCGCCTGTCTGCGTTTGACTGGCTCTCGACTGGCTCTCCCTTGAAGACCAGCCAAGTGTCGACGGCGCGGTGTGGGTGGGTCTGCAGGACCGTTGTGCGCCATGGATGGCGCACATCGAGCCCCCATGGACGGGTTCACGGCGGGTCCAGCAGACCCACCCACACCGCGCCAACCCCGTAGGAGGCCACGCCCGGCGCTTTGCGCCTTCAGCTCTGGCTCTGGCTCTGGCTCTGGCTCTGGCTCCCGCTCCGGCTTTGGCTCCGGCCTCGGCTTTCCTACACACCGATCCGGCATCCGAGGACACGGCCCGTAGCCTGGGCAAGGTAAACTAGCGCGATGTCTTCCCGCCCCGCGCACGACCTGCTCAGCCGCATCTTTGGTTACGACGAATTCCGCGGTCCGCAGCAGGCGATCGTCGAGCATGTCGCCGCCGGCAATGACGCGCTCGTCCTCATGCCCACCGGCGGCGGCAAATCGCTCTGCTACCAGGTCCCCTCCCTGCTCCGCGACGGCACCGGCATCGTCATCTCGCCGCTGATCGCCCTCATGCAGGACCAGGTCGAAGCCCTGCGCCAGCTCGGCGTGCGCGCCGAATACCTCAACTCCACCCTCGATGGCGAAACCGCCGCCCGCGTCGAGCGCGAACTGCTCGCCGGCGAACTGGACATGCTCTACGTCGCCCCCGAGCGACTGCTGACCGGCCGCTTCCTCTCGCTGCTCTCGCGCAGCCGGATCGCCCTGTTCGCCATCGACGAAGCTCATTGCGTCTCTCAGTGGGGTCACGACTTCCGCCCCGAATACCGCCAGCTCACCGTCCTGCACGAGCGCTGGCCCGACGTCCCGCGCATCGCGCTGACCGCCACTGCCGATCCGCCGACCCAGCGCGAAATCGCCGAACGCCTGGACCTGACCAACGCCCAGCACTTCGTCAGCTCCTTCGACCGTCCCAACATCCGCTACACCGTCGTCCAGAAAGACAACGCCAAGCGCCAGCTGCTGGACTTTCTCAAGGTCCACCGCCAGGAAGCCGGCATTGTCTACTGCATGTCACGGCGCAAGGTGGAAGAAACCGCCGAGTTCCTGTGCAAGGAGGGCATGAACGCCCTGCCCTACCACGCAGGCCTGCCCGCCGAGGTACGCGCCGCCAACCAGCGCCGCTTCCTGCGCGAGGATGGCATCGTCATGTGCGCCACCATCGCCTTCGGCATGGGCATCGATAAGCCGGACGTGCGCTTCGTCGCGCATACCGATCTGCCCAAATCGATGGAAGGGTATTACCAGGAAACCGGCCGCGCGGGGCGCGACGGCGAGCCTGCCGAAGCCTGGCTCTGCTATGGGCTCGGCGATGTCGTGCTGCTCAAGCAGATGATCGAACAGTCCGAAGCCGGCGAAGACCGCAAAACGCTCGAGCGGTCCAAACTCGACCACCTGCTCGGCTACTGCGAATCCATGCAATGCCGCCGCCAGGTCCTGCTGGCCGGGTTCGGGGAAACCTACCCCCAACCGTGCGGCAACTGCGACAACTGCCTGCTGCCGCCGGATGCCTGGGATGCCAGCGTCGCCGCCCAGAAAGCGCTGAGCTGCGTCTACCGCAGCGGGCAGCGCTTCGGTGTCGGCCATCTGATCGACATCCTGCGCGGCGGTGACAACGAGAAGGTCCGTCAGTTCGGGCATACCGAGCTGAGTACCTACGGGATCGGCAAGGACCTGGATGCCCGCAGCTGGCGCAGCGTGTTCCGCCAGCTGGTCGCCTCCAGCCTGCTGGAGGTGGACAGCAGCGCGTACGGTGGCCTGCGCCTGACCGATGGGAGCCGCGAGGTGCTCAAGGGCCAGCGCAAGGTCATGATGCGCCGCGAAACACCCAAGGCCGCCCGCGAGCGCGACCGCAGCGGCCAGCGCACCGGCCTGTCGGTGCTGCCGCAGGATCTGGCGCTGTTCAACGCGCTGCGTGGCCTGCGTGCCGAACTCGCGCGCGAGCAGAACGTGCCGGCCTTCGTGATCTTCCACGACAGCACCCTGCGCAATATCGCCGAACAGCGCCCCACCAGCGTCGACGCGCTGGGCCGGGTCGGTGGCATCGGCGGCACCAAGCTGGCCCGCTACGGCGACCGCCTGGTCGAGATCGTGCGCGAGGAAGGCTGATGCCCCGGCCTGTTCAGGCAGACCCGGCTCCAGAGTTGAACCCTGCGTTCAGCCACAGGTGCGGCCGCCAGGGTTTGGCAGTAAGGTGAGCCCCATGTCCGCCAGTGGCCTGCTCCTGCGAGTCGTCCTGATGCTCAGCCTGTTGCTCAATGGGCTGAACGTGGCCATGGCCGGCCCGATGGCATTGGCCCTGGCCGAGCCGGCCGTGGCCAGCAATGCCGCACCGCCCTGCCATGGCGACGCGCCCGCCGCCGCCGCGCATGATCACCCTGCCATGGCCGCCGCCACGACCGGTGTGCAGGCACCGCATGATGGCGACCACTGCAAGATCAAGGACTGCCTGCGCAGCTGCGCCCAGCAACCCAGCCTGACCGTCCAGGTCGCCTGGTTGGCGACCCCGCCGCCGGTGTCGATGTCGCCGCTGAACACGGTGCATCCCAGCCTGCCGACACCGCCGCTGGACCGCATCACCCGCCCTCCGATCGCCTGATCCGCCGCGCTCTGCGAGCGCCTGCCTGATGCTCTGCGCGCATGCCCCGGTGTGCGTGCGTTGACGGCACTGCGTGTGCCATTCGAATCAGATCCGGAGTTGCAATGTCTTTCCCCAAAACACCCGGCACGGGCACCCCGCCCATGCCGTCGCGCCGCTTGTTCGTCCAGGGCGTGGCTGCCGGCGGCGTGGTCGCCGGCCTGGCCGCCACGGGTCTGAGCCCGCGTGCGTTCGCCGCCGCCGGCCCCGGCCTTGCCGGTGCCCCACAGGTGCTCAGCAGCCATGATGTGCAGCTGAGCATCGGCGAATCGCTGGCCAATTTCACCGGCCGCACCCGCCCGGCGATCACCGTCAACGGCAGCCTGCCCGCACCGATCCTGCGCTGGCGCGAAGGCCAGACGGTCAACATCCGGGTCGCCAATACGCTGCAGGGCCACCCCACCTCCATCCACTGGCACGGTCTGCTGCTGCCGGCCAACATGGATGGCGTGCCCGGCCTGAGCTTCAACGGCATCGCCCCGGGCGAGGCCTACCAGTACCGCTTCACCCTCACGCAGTCGGGCACGTACTGGTATCACAGCCATTCCCTGTTCCAGGAACAGGCCGGCCTGTACGGCGCGCTGATCATCGACCCGCTCGAACCGGCGCCGTATCACGTCGACCGCGAGCACGTGATCCTGCTCTCGGACTGGACCGACATGGACCCCGGCGCGCTGTTCCGGCGCATGAAGAAGCTTGCCGAATACGACAACTACTACAAGCGCACCCTGCCCGACTTCCTCCGCGATGTCCGCAAGGACGGCTGGGCCGCGGCCACCGCCGACCGCGGCATGTGGGGCCGGATGCGGATGACGCCAACCGACATCTCCGACATCAACGCCCACACCTATACCTACCTGCTCAACGGCACCGCCCCGGCCGGCAACTGGACCGGGCTGTTCCGCAGCGGCGAGAAGGTGCTGCTGCGCTTCATCAACGGCGGCTCGATGACCTATTTCGACGTGCGCATCCCGGGCCTGAAGATGACCGTGGTCGCCGCCGATGGCCAGTACATCCACCCGGTCAGCATCGATGAATTCCGCATCGCCCCGGCCGAGACTTTCGATGTGATCGTCGAACCCAGCGGCCAGGACGCGTACACCATCTTCTGCCAGGACATGGGCCGCACCGGCTATGCCGCCGGCACGCTGGCGGTGCGCCACGGCCTGCAGGCGCCGATCCCCGCGCGCGACCCGCGCCCGCTGCTGACCATGAGTGACATGGGCCACGACATGGGCCATGCCTCGAACGGGATGGCGGGCCACGACATGAAGGGCATGGAAGGCGGCTGCGGTGCCAGCATGGGCCACGGTGCACACGGCACCGATCCCAAAGCGCCGCGTCACCCGGCCAGCGAGCAAGGCAACCCGCTGGTGGACATGCAGAGCATGGCCACCGAGCCCAAGCTGGATGACCCTGGTATCGGCCTGCGCGACAACGGCCGCAACGTACTCACCTACGGCGCGATGCGGAGCCTGTTCGACGATCCCGATGGGCGTGATCCCGGCCGCGAGGTCGAGCTGCACCTGACCGGCCACATGGAGAAATTCAGCTGGTCCTTCGACGGCATTCCCTTCGCCAGCGCCGAACCGCTGCGCCTGAACTACGGAGAGCGCATGCGCATCGTGCTGGTCAACGACACGATGATGCAGCACCCGATCCATCTGCACGGCGTGTGGAGCGATCTGGAAAACGCGGACGGCGAGTTCCACCTGCGCAAGCACACCATCGACATGCCGCCCGGCACCCGCCGCACCTACCGCGTCCGTGCCGACGCACTCGGCCGCTGGGCCTACCACTGCCACCTGCTGTACCACATGGAAGCGGGCATGATGCGCGAAGTGAGGATCGAAGAATGAGCCGCTCGCCTCTCACCGTGCTATCCGCACTGAGCGCCGGCCTGCTGCTGGCCTTGTCCGCACCGGCGTGGGCGCAGTCGCATGCCAGCCATGCCAGCCATGCCAGCCATGCCACGACACCGACCCCGACCGACGCGCCACCGGCAGATGACGGCAACGTCGATCACAGCCAGATGGATCATTCGAAGATGGACCACGGCAGCGTCGATCACGCCCAGATGGATCATTCGACGATGGACCACGGCAGCACTGATCACAGCCAGATGGACCATTCGACGATGGACCACGGCACGACCGATCACGGCGAGATGGACCATTCGACGATGGACCACGCAGCGATGGGTCATGGCGTGCCGAAGGCGCCCGCGCCCACCGAACCGCTCGAACCGATTCCTGTCGTGACGGCCGCGGACCGCCTCGCCGCGTTCCCGCCGATCGACCACGGCGCGATGGAGCATGCGCCGGAGATTCACAGCATGTTGCTGGTCAACCGCCTTGAGCACTGGGACGGCCAGCACGGTACCGGCCAGGCGTGGGAGGCCAGCGGCTGGGTGGGCGGCAACATCAACAGGCTATGGCTGCGCAGCGAAGGCGAGCGCAGCGACGGCCGCACCGGATCGGCCGATCTGGAAGTGATGTACGGCCGCAGCGTGTCGCCGTGGTGGGACGTACTGGTCGGCGTGAAACAGGATTTCCGCCCGGCCGATTCACGCACCTGGGCGGCGTTCGGCATCCAGGGCTTGGCGCCGTACAAATTCGAGACCTCGGCCACGGCCTATGTCGGCGAAGGCGGCCAGGTCGCGGCCACGGTGGAAGTGGAGTACGAGCTGCTGCTGACCAACCGCCTGATCCTGCAGCCGCTGGTGGAAGCCCGTTTCTCGGCCAAGGACGAACCGGAGTATGGCAACGGTTCGGGACTCAACAAGGTCGAGGCCGGGCTGCGCCTGCGCTACGAGTTCAGCCGCCGCTTCGCGCCTTACATCGGCATCAGCCACGAGCGGCTGTTCGGCGATACCGCTGATTACCACGAGGCGGCCGGCGAGCGCGCGCGCGATACCCGCTGGGTGGCGGGCGTGCGGGTCTGGTTCTGATCCAGCCGCGATGACAGGTTCCGGGTACCGACGTACCCGGAACCACGGCCGACCCCAGGTGATGGCGTAAGCTGCCGGCCCCACCTGCCTGCCTTGCGCCATGATGTTGACCCTCCGCCGTGCCACCGTTGCCGATGCCGATGCGCTCTCGGCGATCGCCATCGCCACCTACACCGAAACCTTCGGCGATTCCTACCCGCCGCAGGACCTGCACGCGTTCCTGCACAGGCACTATTCGGTCGAGCCGCAGCGTCACGAACTCGCCGATCCACGCAACGCGGCGTGGCTGCTGGAAGACGGGGAACATGTGGTGGGTTATCTCGCCGCAGGGCCCAACAGCCTGCCGCATACCGAGGCCAGCGAGGGCGATATCGAGCTCAAACGCCTGTACCTGCTCGCCAGTCACCAGCGTGGCGGCCACGGTGCGCGCCTGATGGACGCCTTCTTGGCGTGGCTCGATCAGCCACAGCGGCGCACGCTGTGGATCGGCGTGTGGTCCGAGAACCTGGGTGCGCAGCGATTCTATGCGCGCTATGGCTGCAGCAAGGTGGGCGAATACGATTTCCCGGTCGGCGACAGCGTCGACCGGGAATTCATCCTGCGCCGCGCCTGAGCGCAGCGCAGGCGTGCATCAGAAGTCGAACAGGTCCGACAGGAAGCTCTCTTTCTTTTTCTTGCGGTAGCCCTGCTGGTCACCGTACGGCTGCTGGCCCAGGTGGCGGGTATCACGGTGCTGCACGGCAGCCGGCGGCGGCGGTGCGGCCGCGCGTGCCGGGGCGGGGGCGGCGGCACCGGCCGAGCGCTCGATGATCTTGTCCAGCTCGCCTCGGTCCAGCCACACGCCACGGCACTGCGGGCAGTAGTCGATCTCGATGCCTTGGCGCTCGGACATCTGCAGCGCTTGGGTCTTGCATACGGGGCATTGCATGGGCGGTAATCCAAGGGGCAAAGCCGCACTCTAGCCGGTCATACCTGACCGTGGTGCAACGCGGCCATGACCGATGGCCCCCCGACCTATGCCCCATGCTGCGGGTGTGGCAATCGCGAACAATCCACGCCGTCCCTGGATATGGAGCGTCCCATGCCGTCCCTCCGCCTGCCCACCTGGCTGGCCGCCTGCGTGGTGGTGCTGACCCTGGCCGTGTCGATCAATCTGCGCGACCTTGCCGCGTGGCTGGGCACGCCGATTCCGAAGCTGCCGATCCCCTATGGCGGCGCCATCCTCGACAACGGCCTGGGCGTGCTGCTGGTGCTGGCCGTGGCTGCGCTGCTGCTGCGCCCCGGGCAACGCCTGCACGCATTGCTTGGGTTGCGCTGGAATGGCTGGCAGGGCCCGGCACTGGCCCTGCTGGCGACCCTGCCGTGCTGGCTCGGCCTGTGGTGGCTGGGCGGGGTGAATCCCACCCAGGATGTCCTCGCACTGCTGATGCTCGGCGTGCTGTTCCCGTTCGCCGAGGAAATCATCTTCCGTGGCTTCGGCTTCATCTTCGCCCATCGCCAGCAGCGCTGGCCGTGGCTGGCCGCCGCGCTGGTGCAGGCGGTGATCTTCGGTGCGATCCACTGGTGGTCGTTCGGCGGCGGCGGGGGCATGGCGCTGCAGGTGTTCGCCATCACCGGCATCGGCGGGCTGGTATTCGCCTGGCTCAACACCCTGGACGACTACACCCTGTGGAGCGGGCTGGCCCTGCACGTCTCGCTCAACCTGGCCTGGAACGTCTTCGTGATCAGCGAGGCCACCGCGGTCGGCTGGCCGGCGACAGTGCTGCGCCTGTCGGCAGCGGGGTTGGCGGTCGGGCTGGTGTGGGCCTGGCACCGTGGACGCCGGCGGTCGGCGGCCGTTGCCTGAGCGCCGTGGGCGCTACGGGCGGTACGATCCCGCCCTCGATTCACCCGGCATTTGGTCGCCGTCGACGGTCTCCTCACCGGCGGCCCGCGATACTTGCGCGCCCCTCTCCGGGGGTAAGCAGGAACCACGCTCCATGTTGTTGTCCAAGCACCATCCCGAACCACGCGTGCTGTTGATCGAAGACACCGAAGACACCCGCGAACTGAGCCGCATGGCGCTGGAAAGCCAGGCCTGCGAAGTCGTGGCGGTCAGTTCCGCCGAAGCCGCGCTGGGCCTGCTGCAGGCCGGCGAACGCTTCGACCTGGTGTTCACCGATGTCTGCCTGGGCGCGGTGAGTGGCATCGAGGCGGCGCATCGGGTCAAGCAGGAACAGCCCGGGCTGCCGGTGCTGGTCACCTCGGGCCTGGAGCCCTCCGTGGTGCTGCCTCAGCTCGGCCCGGGCATGCATTTCCTGCCCAAGCCTTACAGCATGAGCGAGCTGCTCGACGCGATCCGTGCCTGCTTCCAGCACCCGCTGGCGGCCTGCGCCTGAGGCGGGTCACCTGCGGGGCCCGGCGACCGTCCGGGCGCGCAGCTCGGTGATCTTCATCCGGATTTCATGTCCGCGTGGCCATCGTCGTTGCCGGGAACGGGGGTCTCCCGCTTCCCATACGATGCGACGCGCTCCTTTTCCTTGCCGGAATCGACGACATGCTCTTCCGTATGCTGCTGGCCACGCCCCTGCTGTTGATGCTGCCGTTGGAAGACGCGCGCGCGGATGACTTCGTCACCTGCGAGAGCCGCGACAACCGCTATCAATCCTGCGCCCTGCCCCGCGCGGGCTACGTCACCCTGGACCGCAAACTGTCCGGTGCAGACTGCCGCCAGGGCCGCAACTGGGACTACGACCGCCGCGAGGTGTGGGTCGACGATGGCTGCCGCGCCTCGTTCCGGGTGCACGGCGGCAGCGACCGCGATGACCGCCGTGACGATGACAACCACGACGCCAAGGTCGCCGCCGGCGTGTTGATCGGCGCGGCGATTCTCGGCGCGTTGGCCCATAACGCCAACAAGGATGACGCGCGCTACGACGACGAGAACTACCAGGGCGCCCGCCACACGTCCTATGTGCCCGACTGGATGGTCGGCGAGTTCGAGGGCTACAACCCGACCTTCAACGCCGACATCCGCATGCGCATCGACAGCGACGGCCGCATGAGCGCACAGACGCGTGGGCAGTCGTTGAACGGCTGGGTCAATGGCGGCCAGCTCAACGTCGGCAGCAGCGTGTTCGACATCAGCCAGAGCCGCGACGGCTTCGTCACCACCGAAGTGGGCGACCGGCAGAACGAGGTGCGCTACCGCCGCGTGCGCTGAGCAACGCGGCGGTGGCCGCCATCACTTGGCGATCTGACACTGCAGCGTGGTGCCGTAGAACTCCAGCGTGGTCTGGTCGTTGTGGGTCCGCAGGTCCACGCCTTCGCGCCCCCAGCGACCGCCGTTGTTTTCCTCGCGGGTGACCGGCACCGGGAACACGATCGCCTGGTCATTGCCCCAGCTGATCACGGCCGCAGTGGGATCGATGTCGTTGTAGAACACCGCGGTCACCGGCTTGCTGTTGTCATCGCAGCGGTACTCGACCTTGGCCGGCACCTGGATGCCGCCGGCGTTGAGGGTCAGCTCGACCAGACGCGTCTGGTAGGACTCCACCAGGCAACGGTGCGGGTCCACCGCGCGCGAACAGGCATCGCGACCCTTGATCCAGCCACGCTGCTCGGCCGCGATGTCCAGCTCGTCCGGGCTGGTCTGCACGCGCTTGTAGAGCGCGGCCAGCTGGCGGTCCAGCGCGGCCAGGCGGGCGTCGCCACACACCTGCTGCTCGGCCTCGGAGTGCGCCTTGGCGCAATCGAACGACGGCGGCTGCAGGGTCGGGCTGGCGGGGGTGGCGGGCGCGCTGGCAGCGGGGGCCGACGTGGCCGACGTGGCCGGCGCGGCAGGCTCTGCCGGAGTCGCGGTATCGGACGGCGCCGGCTTGGAACAGGCCGCGAGCGCAAGCGCCCCCACACCCAGCAGGACGAAACGGTTCATGGCACCTCCAACAACGATCAGCGAATGACTGGCTATTGTGCCCCCGTAAGCGATTTTGCGGTGTGCACAGGCAGACCGCTCATGGCCCACGCCTGCATCTCCCAACCGTCATTCGAGGACAACCGATTGCCGGGCACCCGCAGGATGCCCCGGCGACGCATGCTGCGCACCGGGTTGCCGCCCTGCCCCGGGTCACCTACGCTCCATGCCCGAATCGATCCAAGGACCATGCTCCGGATGAGTTGCAGCCTGTTTTCTTCTCTCATGCGACGACTGGCATGGCCGGCGCGTGCGTCTGCACCGACACCGCTGGGCGCGGCCCTCCTCGTGATCTTGCTGGTCCCCTCACCCGCACGTGCCGATGACATACCGCCGCAGTTCATAGCGCAGTACGAAGCCACGCGCGACTACCTGCAACTGCTGCAGCAAGCCGACGCCGACAACGCACCGGAGCAGCTCGACAGCCCACGCGCCATGCAGCTGCTGGCGGCGGTGACCAACACGACCGACGTCCTGGCGCCGGACTACGCGACGGCGGACCTGAGTCTGCTGACCAACGCGTGTCAGTACGGCGTAACGCTGTCCACCCGGTTGATGCAGTTCGGCATGGGTGCGATGCCAGCCGCCGTGCTCCTCCATTCCGGCGAGCAGGCCCGCCAAGGCAACCGCAACGCCGAGCGCTTCCAGGCACAGCTGGGCCTGCTGCTACCGTACCTGCTGCAGTGCGGCGCACGGATGCAGCCACTGGTGGATACGTGGCTGACCGTTGCAACGCCCGCAGAGCTCGCCGGTTTGGGACCGGGCGGCACCGACACCCTTCGCCGCAATGCGCAACGCCAGTACCTGGAGATGCTGGAGGTGATGCGTGCCCAGCCGGCGGGCAGCACGCTGAAGCGGACCCTGGTCGGTGCGCTGGCAGAGACGGCGGCGCCTTACGCGCAGATGCTGCAGCTCGAGCAACGGCAGCCAGTGCGTGACGCGTTGAAGGACGCGCTGGAACAGGTGGACCCAAGCGACGTTCCGCTCCTGCAGCAGGCCATTGCCGGGTTCAGCAGGGACCATTGCGGGACACTCTGCCAATCCTGATACATCGACGGCCGCAGCCTCCAACTCGGCGCCTGGGATGAAGGCACGTTGTGGACCAGCAGCGCCGTGGGTGGTCCCGCCCACGCGGTGTAGCACTTGGTCATGAGACTACCGTGACCGGATGCTCATCCCAGTGCGACCCTCGCGTAACAGCGGCAGGTCCACGCTGGGGTTGCGACATCACGTCGCCTTGGAGTCACACCATGTCCAACATGCAGAACAACGAAAACAACGTCAAGAATGCTGCTGCACAGAAAGGCCCGCAGTCCGAACAGGACCGCAAGGACGCGCAGGCCAAGCAGCAGAAGCAGGAACAGGACACCAAGAACGCCCCTGACGCAGGCAACAAGCCGCAGCAGAAGTAATTCGTCTGCCGCATGGTGGGGCTGCGCATCCGCGCAGCCCTCACATGCAGATGGCGACTAGGCGCACTCGGCGCCATCCCGCACCCTTCAACGTCTCGCGTCCTTCAATCTCCTTCATCCTTCAATCTCCTTCATCCTTCACTACGAAGCTCATTCGCGACGCTGTTGATTCGCGACGCTACGAATGCGCGTGCTTCCTTGAAGGTGTGGGTGACGGTGTGGATGACTATGCATCCCGGCCCCGCAGGTCATCTACCTCCTGGCGCATGTCGTCCCAACCGAGCCGCGTCTCCAGCAGCATGCCGTTGAGCGTTCGTCGCGCATGTGCCGTCAGTGCGCCATCGCGCGCGGCAACTTCGAGTGCCCTCACCAGACGCGCTTCAGCTGCCTGGCTCTCACTGGCGTACTGGATGCCCGCATCCCCGAGTACGGTGCCCAACCTGCCGAAGCCGCCACGGAGGCTGCCGGCCAGGGTACGGTGGCGGGCGGGCTGACCGCCGGCGTCGCGCACCAGCCGCGTGACCCCATCGATGACCTGCATTTTCGCTGCGGCCATCCGCATCATCAGCGCGTTCAACTGCGGATCCTGCGTCCCGTCGTCGGCGACGGCTCTGGCGTAGATGTCGTGGCCGTCGCGCGCGATGCCGATGATCTGGTTGAGTTCGCGTATCGCGTGGCCGGATTGGACGGTACTCATCACACCGCTCCGTGGGATCGTGGCCCACTGTGGCCGGGTATGGCCTGATCGTGCGCGCGTCGTAGGGACGGTGGCGTGATGCGACTCCGGGACTTCCGGGGAACACGCGCATTGGCTACGATCGACCGGAGTCGATCGCACACACGATCCCGTCACCCTTGCCCCGTGCGGCACTGCGCCGGGTCGCAAGGAGGCTGTATGGCAGGGACGAGAGGGATCGTGATCACGCTGGCGATGCTGGCCATGGCATCGCCGGAAGCATGCCGTGCCACACCGGCATTCGATCGAAGCGGCTGGCAGGCCGACCACGCGGCACTCAAGCAGATCCTGGCGCACGATTACGCGCACCTGGCCTGGGTCGCCTCGCCTCAGGGCGGCGTGGATCTACCCGCGCTGGATGCCTCCGCGCAGCGCGCACTGGCCGAAGCGCATACCGATGCGCAGGCGGCCCAGGCCCTTCGCACCTTCCTGGCCGGCTTCCATGACGGCCACCTCAGCCTGCTCGACCCGCTTGAACAGGCCCCCAGCTCCCCGGCGCCCGCTGCTGTGGACCCACGGGCCCTGGGCGCTGGCGCAGGCTGTGCATTGCTTGGCGTATCCGACGAGGGTCGCCACGATTTCAGCCTGCCGCTGGACACGCTGCCGGGTTACCACCCCTTGAACGATGTGGCCGACCCCATGCTGCGCGCCGGCACGCTGTCCTTGCCGGACGGGCACACGATCGGCCTGCTGCGGTTGCACGAGTTCGATGCGCTGCGCTATCCAGGCGTGTGCCACGCGCTGTGGCCACAGCTGCGGCAGGCCGACGCCACCGCGGAGATGCGCGGCACAGTGGGCCGCAGTTGGGTCGCTGCGATTGCCGCCAGCCTGCGGCGCTTCCAGCAGGACGGCGTGGACGCGGTACTGGTGGATGTGGGTGACAACCCGGGCGGTGACGACAGCGGCGACACCCTCGCGCGCCTGTTTACTTCGCAGCCGGTGGCCTCCGCCGTCCTGGAGGTCAGCCAGTCGGCGGCGGGCAAACCGTATCTGGACGAGCAGTACGAACGGCTCGACGACGCGCTGCGTCATCACCACCCCAACGCGGCCGCCCGCCGGCTGTTGAGCACGCAGCGCGCCGCCTTCCAGGCATCGCGGCAGGCGGTGGCCATGCCGCCCTGCGATCTGTCCTGGGCCTGGCGCACGCAGCAGGCATGGGACGCCGCACCGTGCCGGCGCCTGGTCGCGGCGGGTACGTCCGGCGGTCCGCTGCCGAGCCCTGCCGTGGACACCCTCGATGATTTCCTGATCGCCCACCGCCTGGACTGGGCACAGGATCTGCGCGGGCACTGGGGCGCATGGAATGGCCCGGTGTATGTGTTGACCAACGGAAAGACCGCGTCCTCGGCCGAAATGTTTGCCGCGCGCATGCAGGACAACCACATCGCCCGCATCGTCGGTACGCACAGCGGCGGCTATGGCTGTGGCTTCATGAGTGCAGACGCGCCGCCTGAACTCCCCCATTCGCACCTGCGCGTGCGCGTACCGAACTGCGTACGCCTGCGTGCCGACGGCAGCGACGAAGTTGCCGGCATCACCCCGGACCTGCCCGTCATTCCGCGCAGCGGAGAAAGCGCCCGGGCACGGGCGCAGCGCGTGGTGGATACGCTCGCCAGCGACATCGGGATGCATTGAGCCCGGCCCCGGCGGCGCAGGGGTCACCCCTGGTGGGCCGCTACACTACGCACGCTGCAGGATCCGCAGCGTCTGGCACCGCCCGCCTCATGGAACGACGTTACTTCGCCACGCTGCTCGCCTTGATTCTCCATCAGATCGATGCCGCCTTCTGGCGTGAGTGGGAGATGTTCCTGCTGCCGGGTGGCGTGCAGGGCTTCCTGGTGTTCAATCTGATCGCCGTGGGCGTGGTGGTGCTCGGCTACCGCCATGTGGTGCTGCAGACCGGCAAGGCACGCGGTTTCGCGAGGCTCTGCGCGGCACTGGGCCTGGCCACCTTCATCATCCACCTCGGCTTCGCGCTGCATGGCCATCGCGCATTTCATCTGCCGGTGTCGATGGCGATCATTCTTGCCTGCCTGGTGTCGGCCTTGTGCCTGCTGCGCTCGCTGCGCAGTGCAGCTGCTGCCTCGGCCGGCGGTCGCGGAGACGCCCATCCCCGCGCATGAAAAAGGCGACCTCGCGGTCGCCTTGATCATGGATGCAGTGGTGGGCCGTGATGGATTCGAACCATCGACCAAAAGATTAAAAGTTTGCCTCCATGAGCTTGCGCTGCAAGGGGTGCGGCCGTCAACGTTTTCAGGATGCAGCCCCGTGGAACCATTGCCCTCGCGGGCGTCTTGTGTACGTTTTCAGGAGCCCTCACAGCACCTTTGGGGGCTGCGTTGCAGCGATCAGGCGCCGCTGCTGCTGGATTTCGAGGCGCAGCCGGGCTTGATGGCGCTCGATCCATAGCTCGGCCCCAGCCCGGCCCTGCTCGTGGGTGCTGCATGGCCGGCGGGTCTGCTGGTCCCGCGGCAGGTGCTGATCCAGGGCGGCGAAGTACGGCCAGCCCCAGTGTTCCTGGTATAGCCGGACCACCCACACGCCCTCGAACGCGATCACATCCTTTTCGGGGGCGGTGGCGGCGGCTCTCTGCCAGCGAAAGTCGGGAGGTAACGGCATGGGCGCAGGATACGGGCCGGGGTCTCAGATTCCGCGACAGAACGTAATGGCTGTGCAAAAGGTGTCGGCGGGGCGCTGCTCAGACGCCCCAGCACCCGGGCTGAGCTGCCTGCGGCTCCCGGATCCGGCACCTCGATCATGAGCCCCGGCACACCCGGAGACCATAGGCCAACCGCGCACGGCAGCGTGGGCGCTGCCCTACGCCGCCAGCCGATGCTCGTAGAACGGATGCCGCTTGTCGTCGAATATTGCGTAGAGAGAGCCCAAGTCGGCTGGGTTGGGGTTGAGCCAGGCATCCACGTGTTCAGCCTTAATGTTGATGATCGTCCGGTCATGGCCGGCCTCGGCGACCTCGGCGACCTCGGGCTCGGGGTCATCGGTGATAGCGGCGAAGGACAGCAGATCGGGTTCCTCGCCGGCCGGATCCACCCAGTGTGACCACAGGCACGCCACCAGCATCGGATCGCCCGTGCTGGGCGTGAACTGCACTACTTGGTTGCCGCCGCCCGGCCGCTCGACGTTCTCATAGAAGGTGTCGACCACCATCAGCGCATGTGTGTAGCCGAATGCCGGCCGCCAGAAACCCTCGAGGCTGTCGCGCCTGGCGTTGTAGGTCCCCGGGTAGCGCTGATCGTAGTTCGCCGGCTTCCCGGCGAGTCGGCATTGGTAGCGCATCGGCTTCACTACTCGCTTGCCGCTCTCCGACACGATCACGGTGCCGTACACGCCAGGGAAGATGCGCGAGTCCCGTGCCATGTGGTCAGTACGCCGGAGGTCGGCCAGCTTGCCCTGGGCTCGGGCAATCTTATTGGTAGCTACCCGCACGTCGTTCTCGGCCTTCTTCGTGACCTTGGTCTGCAGCGCTCGCTCGGCGTTCACCAGTCGCGTCTTCTGGGTGAACAGCTCCTGCTCGAAGGCCGTGGAATCGCAGGCGTTCCAGTCCTGGATCGCCGCCCACACTGAGCGCTCGGCTGGCGTCTTGCCTGCGGCGAACGCATCATCCATGGCCTTCGGGGTCTTCGGCCGCTTCTTGCCGGGGTCGTGGGCATACAGCGCCGCGAACTCGTCCAAAGACACAACTGCGCCGAACTCGCGCACGAGCTTGTGGTAATCGGCCTTGATTTGAGCGGAATAGCACATGGCCCAATTACACCACGGCCGCCTCAAAGGCTCCGTGAGCGATGGAAGTCCGCCGAAACTTAACAAGCGGACGGCTACGATTCACATTCGAGGCATCCCGGCCCCGTCGCGAAACAAAGAGGCCCATGCCCGCCACCGTACAGTTCCATCTCATTGACGTCGCTGGGCAGGCCGACGAGGCCGGGCGGCTCCTTGAAGTAACGAGCGTTCAGTGCCGATGCCTGCCGTGCGGCTGGTCGTTTGACGTCTTGCCGGGGCCTGATTGCCATTGGGCGAGGAGCCGTTCTCGCTTGCCCGCGCCATGAGAACTGTGAGGTCGTCAGCCTAGCCAGGTCACGGAGTTCATCGCGCGTAGACAACCGCGGTAAGCTCGTGAACGATATACACACTTTGACGACTTGGATTGCCCGTGATTGCCAAAAATCTAATACTGCTCAGTGACCAGGGCACAAGCGTAAGCACCGAGGCTTGGATCGCTGGAGTCTCACTATTCATCGCGGTACTCGCGCTAGCATCTTCCATATGGTCGGCACGCTCTCAGATTAAACACAACCAACTATCTGCGAAACCGCACCTTGCTGTGGCAACCGGATCGCTCAAGTACATTTTAATGCTGACGAATCACGGCCCTGGAGTGGCTGGAATCGAGACCTACACTGCGACACTGGGAGGAAAGTCCTACAACCTTCTGGATCCTACCGAGGTAGAGGATTTCACCCAAGATCTCTGCGAAGGGTTTTCTAATCCGCCAACCTGCGAATATGAGATTCTTAGTCGCGGCGATTATCTCGCTGCAGGAGCATCTAGTAGAACCATCGTTCCGGAAGAGCCTCTGCATCAATCGGATCGTGACATCCTCGTTGATCGTCTTTTTCGGCTGAGGATTGAAGTAAAGACGACGTGCGTATATGGATTTCAGCACTCCAGCACGAGCTTAGAAAGGGAAGTCGATCCAACATGAAAGAATTGCGGCGAGGATCGCGGCAAGACATTCAGCCCCTTCCGTCCGACTTCAGAGTCGCGCGGAGGCGGTGCCACTGCCAAAAATCGAGACGCTGACGGTGCTGGCACCGCCCGATCCATACACAACCTCCGCAGGGAAGGGAATGACATGCCGAAAGACTTCGAAACACGTGAATCATGGCTAAGCGGTGACGGCCCGTGGCACCTAAATGGTTACACATGGCCAATTCAAGGCAATGCTAGCTTCGGACCGAATCATTGGTGGCGTTATGCCAGTGGCTTCGGCGAGGCAGGTGACCGCCTATTGCACAGCATCCTCAGCGACGATAATTACGATAGCCTTGATATTCTCGTAATGCCCACGCTATTCGTGTATCGGCACTACATCGAGCTAGCCATCAAGGCCGCTGACCGAAGTATCGCCGACTTGCTCGGGGAAGAAACAACCGCAGGAAAGGACCGAGACCACACCGTACTGGAACGGTGGAACAGGGTGTTTGAGAGAATATCGAAGCTTCCTGGCGGGGAATCCAAAAGGTTTAGCGAAGCAGATCAATTCATCGCAGAACTCGAGATGCACGACCCGCGATCCTTCGCCTTCCGTTATCCGGAGTCGAATAAGGGAGAGCCGCATGTCCAAAATTTGCCATGGGTCAATTACGCCCGTTTGGCTGCGGCTATTTCCCGAGTAAAGGAAGCGATCAACTACATCGAAGGTGCAATTTCCTACGCTCATGATTGCAGCCGCTGAACATTGGCAAGCCCTCAACCTTCCTACAATAGACCTTCGGCTCATTTTTCTGCACCAAAGTCTCTGCCAAGGGCAAATTGGGCGCGGCCTCCACCACGCGCCTATCTCGGACCCAAACGTTATACGGGATGGTACTGCTGAGCATCCCAATAGCCCGCATCTGAGCCGCGTCATAGCTAACTAGGCTGGCGGTCCCGTCAGCGTTGTGTGCAGTGGTCGTCAGCTAGCAGCGCGGGCTTGCGCTGGTAGCCGACATTGCCCCCTTCGGTCTAAAGGACGGGAGCGCTACGGAATGCACCGCTGAAATTAGATTGGCTGCCTGTCCGGAGCGCGCTACGAAGCCAGGGCCCTAAGCGACGTAGCAGGCGCGCACTTTGTGCAAGGATGCCGCTACCGAGTTGAGCCAGTAGGCACCGACCCCGGAGACGCCCTGATACTCACTGGCATCTTCCAGGCTAACCTCCCAGCCCCCAATGCTTGCCTCGATCGTCGATCCCACGAATCGGGCTCGAATCAGAAACTTATCCCCCACGCTCAGCGGTACTGACCCATTGGCGCTGGAGTAGGTTCGGCTCGTGGCACCGCGACACTGCAGAGATGCACGTCTGTTTGCGACATCAATGATGGCCCTCCAATGGTTGTTCGCCGTTGAGGCGCACCGGAACGCCAGGCCGACCGCGCCGACGAGATCACCAATTTCCACCTGCACCATGGCCTCGCCATCAGATCCAGAGGGCGTCCAGATGCCGTTGCCAGTGCCTGGGGTGGGCGCGTTGGGGCGTGCGTAGCCTTCCGGATACCCGATGATTGACGCGCCACCGGCCCAAGCGAGAGTCGGTGCACCCTGCTCGACCGAGCTCCCAGCAATCGGAGAGCCGTCTCGCCTGTAGGTGTCGATGTAGCGCAACGCGTCCGGATCAATCAGGCCCGGGAATGCTTCCTTCATGAGCGGCAGGTTGGAGGCTTTGCCGACTCGGGCACCGAATACGATGTTGCTGGCAAGGGTTGGGTTGATAGCCATCTATTTCTCCAGTTCTCAGTTGCGGCCAACGCCGAGGACCGACATCGCGGCCCCCAGGCTCTTGCCCATTTCGTTGTAGGCGGGCTGCAGGTAATGCAGGTCATCGACCATCAGCCCACGGCCAGCGAAGGACACCGCCCCAGTGAAGCCGACGAAGACATGGGAACGCGCGACGACTACAGCCAAGCTCGCGATGTGATGCTCAGCTTTCCAACTTCCCTAGGCGTCAAGTTCGGGCAGCTGCAGGTAGCGCGACTCCGCAACTCGAACTTTCAGCGACTTGTCGATCGCATCGAGGCTGACGGCACGCCGACGAAAGCGAACAAGGTGCTGCGTTACTCGCGATTGGTGTTTCGCTGGGCGCTCAATAGGGGCTTGGTCCCTCATAACCCAGCACAAGGGCTTGAATCAGCACAGGAGCGCAAACGTCAGCGCCTGCCAACTGATGATGCTTACACCAAGCTGCTAAGCTTCGCGCGGGACCGTGCGGCACGGACGGCTAGAACCCAGGGCTCGGTACCGGCCTACCTCTGGATGACCATGGAGCTTGGCTACCTGTGCCGCCTTCGCGGCATCGAGACCTTGACCCTGACCGAGTCTCAGGCAAACGAGGAAGGGGTCCACACGAACCGCCGCAAGCGAAGCCGCGACAGCCTGGTCGAGTGGTCGCCACGGCTCAGGGCGGCATGGGATGCGGCGATCGCCCGACGTGAGCGGATCATCGAGCGCCACAAGCTACCGGTTCAACTACGACCGGAACAGCGCTTCCTCTTCCTTGCGGAGCACGGCGAGCCGCTGCAGAAGACGAGTCTCGATAGCACTTGGCAGCGCTTCATCCAGCTATCGCTCAGCGAGGGAGTGATTACCCCCGACGAGCGCTTCAGCCTTCATGACCTCAAGCGGAAAGGCGGTACCGACACAATGGGTAACCGGGCCGATCGCCAAGATGCTCTTGGTGTCAGCGACGCGATGATGAAAATTTATGACAAAAGCGTGCCACGAGTGAAGCCATCGGGAACCAAACAAAGTTGAAACAATACCCCTTTTAATGCACGATCAAGCCCCTCACGAACGACTAGGAACCTCTGCAAGATCTCACATTCAACTCAAACTTAAACATTTTATGTCGGAGCACATCACGATGCCACGCAAGGCTTGAGCGACTCAACCTTCAATCATTACTGAAAAAGTAATAACCGTTGTCCTCGGCATATTTGGACATTGTCTCGTGATCATTGGGGTCAATCAATTCATAGTAATCAGAAGGATCGTACTCGGCCCGGTGGGTAAAATGATCCCCCACACCCGCAGCGACCAAACTATGATACCCAGTTAACGTTAACTGGCACGCAAGGCATTCAAACTTTGTTGGCACAACATTTTCACGCACAATGATTTTCCCGTCACGGTGCTCGAGGCGCTCTCCACCATAAGTGTCACCTTGAACGGTGGCAACGGACGCACACGCCGGGCAGATCACTCTATGGTGACCTCTATGGCAAAGATCGTTAGCGAAGCCCTCAGCTGCACCCGAAAGCTGTTGCCGCTCCAACTCGGGTTTTGCTTGAAAGACCCTCTGATGGGCGACAATTAACCCCTTGACTTGGCTGAGGACGTTTGACTCTTTCTTCTCGAGCATCGCGCTCGCAGCCTTGGCTTCCTCGACACCAAATAGGGATTCAAGCGACTCACCCTGATGCTCTGCAAGAATTCTACAGCAGGCGTAGAAGCCCGTCAGCCATGTCTGGGTTGGAAATGTCGCGAATGCCGCGCCCCCCGAATGAAGCTCCTCATTCCTGCGATTCACAAGCGCAGTAGCGCTCTTGACCTCATCATCCGTGAACCCAGGAACAAGTAAGCGGCAAAGACTGAGCACCTGTGTCATCGAGACTGATTTTGGGGCGTTCGTGGAACCGATGCCGAGGACGTGCAGCACGTTCCTATGCTCTTTATCAGGCTCTGCAAGAAGTACCGGGCTAGTTTTAGAAACCGTTGCACGCGCGAGAAGCTCAAGCCCGAGCGAAGCCCACAAACCAAAGAGAGCACTCTCACGATCTTCTGCCGTGGCTCTTTGCATAAAAAGCACTGACTTCCCCCAAAGCGAATCGCGGTCCCAACTACTCATACTATCCTCGATAAAATCTGGTCAGCTTACGTTTCGAAGCCATAGCAGCCCCCCTGCCATGGAGTGCTCGCCAGTTGTCTACAACCAGCACCTTATCCCCGGACCATTCAATCGGAATTGATTGATCAAATTCCGCGTCAATCGCCCTAACAAGCTGAACGGCGGCCTTGTTTACAGGCCGCATGATGCATGGATCGAAAAACACACAGTCCAGATTAGTTCCAAGCCACGGAACGCTATACGAGACGCCACTTGTAGTTTCTCGCGTAAACACTGGATTGCTCGCCCTGAATGAGCTAAAAAGTTGCTGCGTCAGGTTCGCCGGCAAGACAACTGAGGGAGTTGCTGACGGTTGACTCATCTGAAAGATGATGTAGCGCGCCGGCTTAGGCCAAAATGCGGTATCTGTATGCAGGGGAAACGCGCCGTAGCCAACTCTATGGCTAAACGAGTTCGTAGTCGCTTCAGAAGCCGCCTTGGCCTCAACGATCTGAAGCACCTCTCCGTTTAATGGTCGCAGGTTACCAAGATGAGTAGTAATGGACAACGCCGTTTCCGCATCTTGCGAACCCTCTATCTCAACGTAGCCGAATTCGTCAAGCTTTTTTTTCAGATCCACACCGGCTCCCCACTTCCGTCAGAACAAGCTTCAGATTAATGCGCGCAGCTGGCGCATCATCTCGACGCCGGGCGCTACCATTCAATCTTAATGGACGTTTCCGTTTCCTTAGGCTGAATGTCATGGCGCGCGGCGCGGAAGCCCTTTTTGACTAAAGCAGCAAGCACAACCTCCATCTCATGCCCCGAAACCGCAGTTTTCTTGAAGCTCATAATGAGGCATGTATTCCCAGCCTTGGAATTCGCTTCAATTGACTGAGCAATTTCTGCAATCACTTGGTTGCTGGTAAGGTTGAATTTCTCGGCGTTTTCACGGGCTTGTTCTGCGGAAATAAGGTTGTCGGTCATAACGATTCTCGTTGCGTATGGAAGTTCACCATGAATTCCACTGTTCAGGCACTGGATTAAGCGATTGAGCGAATGCAGAGCGAGCCGGATGGTAGATGCGCTCGCTTCAAAATCCGATTCTAGAATCACAAAGCCCGGCAAACAAGTCTGCGCGCCTCTTCGCGCGGCAACATTCCAAGATTCCGCAGCAATATCCCGAGCCTTGACGAACCTAAAAGCCTACATCACCAAACTTGCCAAGACCGTTCAGCCCAAGTCCGATTTAAGTGCAAAGCGCCACATCCGCGGCGCGCAATAATTACTAACACATCTCGAACCAGTTCAATGCATGACCAGCAAGGCGGTCAAACTTTATCTAGCTTCGTCATTCGAACGGTGGATTCTGTCTGTGAGATAGTAGAGACCGAGTAGAGTCACGAACACCATCTGCCAGAAAACGAACTGATAAATGAAGACCAACACGAGTCGAATCCACTTCTGAACGGATACATCGGCGAGCTGTCCAAGTAGGCCGTGTACAAGCGGCCTAAACAGCAGCGCTACGAAAAGGAAAAGACTCAACAGCGCGAGATAGCCAAACAAATAAGCAAGAAAGCGCCTGCGCATCAACGCCTTCCTATTCAGCGTGATGCGGTTGGTTGGCTGATCCAGAGACGAAGTCGGGAAAGTGGCAACAGCAGCAAGCGTCGCCACATAGAAGCCGACGAGAACTTGAATCAGGCTCGACACGCCGGTGACAATGCCAGAGGGCCCTCCCATTGAAAGAAGGTCGGGCCTCCAGCCCCACGCAGCGGTAGTCACTAGCGCCATGACAGCAGGGAAAGCGTAATCAATGACCAGCTTTTCATGCGTCTCAGACTTGATCCGCAAGTAGCGGGCAGGCGTCAGCAGCTGGTTGATAACGTTCATTCTTCCTCTTCAAGCTCCAGAAGGAGTCGGGCGGCCATCAGCTGCAGGAAATCGTCCACAACCTCTTCATGATCCCAGTTCATCGGAGTTACAAGGGACACGGCGGCCGACCTAGAAACGAGCTGATCCAATGCTTCAGCGGGATCAGGCGCATCTGAATCCACGTCGACCACTGCGGTCTTCGACTTAGAGCTTCCCTCCTCTTTGTAGTGAATTCGGATCTGCTCGTATTCTTCGTCGAATGCCATCTTACGGATGGCAGCGAGCGAGCGGGCAACATAGCCAGCCTCTTGGCTTGGCTTTAATCCTACCCGCAGGATCTGCTGCTGCCGCACCAGCTCACCGGGTTCATCCATGCCGCCAGACTCGACGCTCTGCCGGACCAGGTCAAACGAATTGAGGTTCCCGCTTTCGATCTCATCAAGGAGCGACTTTGAGAAGAGGCCGTCTAGCTCCATCACTGGATACCACGTCACCGTCTCACCGGCTGAGTTTTTCTGACTGCGCGTGCCCCCCTTGTGCACAGGGCGCTGAAGGCGAGAGAGCAGCACCGAGGGAGACAGGCCAGGGGACTCCTCCAAAACGACTGGGTACGACTGTGTGGTCCCGTACAGCTTTGATGCCAGCCTAATCACCACATGAGCCTCGGTCCTGACCCCTTCCCCATCATTCATGGGGATCGACCGTGCGCCACCCGTCTGGAGATCAGCGTAGCTTGCTTCAATTGATCGAGCATCCGCATGAATCAGCAAAAGCCCAATGAACTCTTCGCCTGCATGCGTGAAGAGCTTGCCGTGCTTGATGCGCACGATCGAGTTTGCGCCTTCGCGGGGCGCTCGGTTAAAAAAGTCCTGATTGATTACATCGAGCAAGATCGCCTTGAGATCCCAAGGCTGCTGGTGCTGAGCACCAACACCGTGTCCCATCTTCAACTCAAGAAATCGCAAAATCCGCTTTTCGCGTAGACGCATGTAGCCCCCTGTACACCTCGTCCTGAGGTGCCTAGGCAGCATCATATCAGCCTCGCAATTACGGAGCCATTTACGGAAGCGATGAAAAAAGCGCCACAAGGGCGCTTTAAGTTATTGATTGCAATGGTGGGCCGTGATGGATTCGAACCATCGACCAAAAGATTAAAAGTCTTCTGCTCTACCAACTGAGCTAACGGCCCATTGCATCCCCGACGTGACGCCGGGGGTGCGCATTCTAACGCATCTTCGCGCTCATGCGTACCCGTCCCGCATCACACGTAGTGGGTCGGGTCCGGCACGCCGGCATCGGTGAAGCCCTGCGCGCGCAGGCGGCAGGCATCGCAGTGCCCGCAGGCGCGGCCTTGGTCGTCGGCGTTGTAGCAGGACACGGTCAGGCCGAAGTCCACGCCCAGGCGAACGCCTTCACGCACGATATCGGCCTTGCTCAGGAACTGCAGCGGCGCGTGGACCTGGATGCCCGCACCTTCCACGCCCGCCTTGGTGGCCAGGTTGGCCAGCGTCTGGAAGGCCTGGACGAACTCGGGGCGGCAATCCGGGTAACCGGAATAATCCACCGCGTTGACGCCGCAGAAGATGTCGTTGGCGCCCAGCACCTCGGCCCAGCCGAGTGCGACGGACAGCATGATGGTATTGCGCGCCGGCACGTAGGTGACCGGGATGCCCTCCCCGCCCGCTTCCGGGACGTCGATGTCATCGGTCAGGGCCGAGCCGCCGATGCTGCGCAGGTCGACATTGACGGTCTTGTGGGCGACCGCGCCCAGCGCGCTGGCGACGGCGGCGGCGGCGTCGAGTTCGGAGGTGTGGCGCTGGCCGTAGCGCACGCTCAGGGCGTGGACGGCAAAACCCTGCTCGCGGGCGATGGCAACGACGGCGGCGGAGTCCATGCCGCCGGACAGAAGGACGACTGCTTTTTTCATGGGGGTGTTTCCGGTGGTTTGCGGGGAACCAGCACGCTGTCCCGCGCCGGACGTCTTTACTGATGGTGAGGCCTGGTCGATGGCAAGCGCAGCGCCGTAGCGCTGCAGCCGCCGTTACCTCCCGGGTTCGTCATTCCACAACAGCTTGTGCAGCTGCATCTGGAAGCGCACCGGCAGGCGGTCGGCCACGATCCAGTCGGCCAGCTCGCGTGGGCTGACCTCGCTCTTGCTCGGCGAGAACAGCACCATGCTGCGCTCGTTGAGGCGATGCTCGCGGACCATGCCGCGGGCCCATTCGTAATCCTCACGGCTGCACAGGACGAACTTGATCTGGTCGCGCTTGGTCAGCAGCGGCAGGTTCTCCAGGCGGTTGCGGGCCATTTCGCCGGAGCCGGGGGTTTTCAGGTCGACCACGCGCGACACGCGCGGATCGACGGCGCTGACATCCAGCGCGCCGGAGGTTTCCAGCGAGACGTCCAGGCCGGCATCGCAGAGCTTCTCCAGCAGCACCAGGCAGCGCTTCTGCGCCAGCGGCTCGCCACCGGTCACGCAGACGTGGTGAACGCCTTGGGCCAGCACCTCGTCCACGATCGCGTCGATGTCCCACCAGGTGCCGCCATGGAAGGCGTAGGCGGTATCGCAATAGGTGCAGCGCAACGGGCAGCCGGTCAGGCGCACGAACACGGTCGGCCAGCCGGCGGTATCGGCTTCGCCCTGCAGGGACAGGAAGATCTCGGTGATCTTCAGTCGCGGCAGCGGGGACTGCACGATCTCACTGGGGAGTGCGGCAGCAGCGGACAGAGTGGTGGTCATGGCGGTGATTCTTGGCGGACGGCTTCGGAAACGACAACAGCCGGGCATGGCCCGGCACGGAGGACCGGGCAGCGCCCGGTTGGCAATCCATCATTATACCGGGCCCGGCCGCAACAGCGGCCCGGGGCGGGTTCAGCGGATCTGCTGACCCAGCCGGATCGACTGCAGACGGTCCTGCGCGGTGCGCGCGGCGTCGGAGCCGGGATACGTGGACACGACCTGTTCGAGGGTCGCCTGGGCCTGGTCGACCTTGCCTTCGCCATACTGGGAAAGGCCGATCTTGAGCAGGCCACCGGACGCCTTGTCATGGGTCGGGTAGCGCGAGATGAGATCGCGGAACTGCGCCTCAGCCAGCGGGAAATTACGGGTGGCGTAATAGCTTTCGCCCAACCAGTACAGCGCGTTGGGGGTATAGACGCCGTTGGGGTACAGCTCGAGGAAGCTCATGAACAGCTGCGCCGAGTCGTCGTACTTGCCGGCCTTGAGCGCATCGAAGGCGACATTGTAGGCGGTGCGTTCATCGCCACTGGCGGCCAGGCTGCCGGCATCGCCGTGCACGCTTGGCGGCCGCTCGGAAGCGGCCGTTGCCGGTTTCGGGGATGCAGCGGGGGCAGGCGCGGCTGCGGCCGGGGCGGCAGGAAGCACGGGGGCTCCACCTTCCAGGCGGTTCAGGCGGCTGTCCAGGTCCAGATACTGGTCCTTGGCGGACTGCTTGAGCTGGTCATTGTCGTGCTGCAGCTGCTCGACCTGCGACTGCAGGGCCTGCAACTGGGTACGCAGCTGATTCAGCTGATTGAGCATGTCCATGTTGGACTGGTTGTTGTTCGCCTGCTGCTCAAGCGCGCCGACGCGGTCGGCCAGACTCTGGCGCTGCGCATTGGCCGGTGCGGCAGCCACGAGGGCTGCCGCAACGATCATCGATAGAAATCGAAAGCGCATCTATTACTGAGCCGTGTACACGATCTCGACGCGACGGTTCTGCGACCAGCAGGACTCGCCCGACTCGGTGCAGACCGGACGCTCTTCGCCGTAGGACACGACGGTCAGCTGCGAAGCCGAGCCACCGTTGGCCTGCAGTGCCGAGGACACGCCGTTGCCACGACGCTCGCCCAGGGCCTGGTTGTAAGCGCGCGAACCGCGCTCATCGGTGTGGCCCTGCAGGGTCATGCGCGAGGACGGACGGTCACGCAGGTACTTGGCGTGGCACGCCATGATGGCCTGGAACTCCGGCTTGACGCTGTCCTGGTCCAGATCGAAGTACACGACGCGCTGGCGCAGGCAGGAATCGGTATCCAGATCACCCGGACCGTACAGACCCGAGGTGGACGGGCCGGTCGGAGCGGTGGTGCTGCCGGTATCAACCGGGGCAGCCGGCACTTCCTTGACCTTCTTGGAACAACCGGCCAGGGCGGCCACGGACAACAGGGAGACAAGCAGAACGCGGGTGGTCTTGTTCATGGCGATACCTTTGAGGCTCCTAAAGCCGGATGAGGGATGAATACGGCGAAATCTTAACACTCTGTTAGCGCTTTGTACGGTATGGCGACCAAGAAGGCTCGCGAACATCACCGTCCGCCAGAACCAGCCGCTGGCGCACGCGCGCATCGGCCGAAACGGCGTACAACACTCCACGACCCCCCTCACGGGCGGCGTACAACACCATGCTCGCGTTGGGCGCGAAGCTCGGCGATTCATCCAGCGACCCTGGCGACAGCGTGTTCCAGCGGGCCGAGCCCGTGCTGCTGTCCATCATCGCGATCTTGTACGTGTTGCCGCTGCCCTGGGCGACCACCAGCTTCTTGCCGTCGTAGGACAGGCTCGGGGTGGCGTTGTAGTTGCCCTGGAAGGTCACGCGCGACGCGCTGCCACCGCTGGAAGCCACCTGGTAGATCTGCGGGCGGCCGCCACGGTCGGAGGTGAAGTAGACGCTGCTGCCATCCGGGCTCCAGGTCGGCTCGGTATCGATGGCGAAGTGGTTGGTCAGCTGGGTCAGCTGCTTGCTGCCCAGGTCCATCACGTAGATTTCCGGGTTGCCGCTGCGCGACAGCGACAGGGCCAGGCGGCGGCCATCCGGCGAGAACGACGGGGCGCTGTTGATGCCGCGGAAGCTGGTGACCAGTTCACGGGCACCGCTGGAGATGTTCTGGATGTAGATCGCCGAGTTGCCGCGCTCGAAGCTCACATAGGCCAGCTTGTTGCCGTCCGGGCTCCAGCTCGGCGAGAGCAGCGGCTCGGCCGAGCGCACGATGGTCTGCGGGTTGAAGCCGTCCGAATCGGCCACCATCAGTGCATAACGCATGGCATCGCCCTTGCCGCTGGCGGTGACATAGGCAATGCGGGTCCAGAAGGCGCCGCGCACACCGGTGATCTTTTCATAGATGGCGTCGGCCATCTGGTGGGCGACATCGCGCATGGCGTTGCCACGGGCGGTCATCGCCAGGCCCAGCAGGCGCTCGCCCTTGGGCACGTCGTACAACTCGTACTCGACGCGGTAGGCGCCAGCGCCGGCGTCCATCACCCGGCCGACCACGATGTAGTTCTGCTTCAGCGCGCGCCAGGTAGCGAACTGGATCTCGCTGCCACGGGTCGGCTTTTCGACGATCTGGGCTTCCGGCAGATTGCGGAACTGGCCGGAACGGTCCAGGTCGGCACGCACCACGGCGGCCACATCGGTCTGCGGTGCACCGGCCGACCCCTGATACGGCATGGGGACGACGGTGATCGGCGTGGCGGAGGCATTGCCGCCAATGATGTCGATATCCAGCCCCTTCTGCTGCGCCATGGCAGCGAAGGGCAACAACAGGGCCGCAACAACGGCAAGCCAACGAGGCATTTTTTTCATGGAGCGCTCAATAGGGGGGAAACCAGAACGAGGGATAACAGGACCGCGGTGAACAGTTTCGCAATCATGAACCAAGGCCGTGTGAATTCCGAGTCACCGGGTGCACAAAACTCACACACCGTTAACCCCTCCAGGCGCCGTCGGCCTGCGCGGAGGCCGGTGGCGCGCGGCTGCCACGACCGCTGATCCGGCGGGATCAGCGGCCTGCCGGGTCAATCCTGGGCGGTGAACGTGAAGTTGATGGTGCGCGCGAACACCGACTCGAAGCCGCGATACGGCAACGGCTGGGCATTCAACACGGCGGCCTCGATCGAACGGCGGCCTGCCTCGTCGAACGGGCAGCTGCCGCTGACCTTGGCCTGGATCACCTGCCCACCGGGAATCTGGGTGATCGAGACCTGGCAACGCTGGCCCAGCGGGACCGAATCCGGACGGGTCCACTGTGCCGAGACCTTCTGCTGGATGGCCGCCGCGTACTTGGCACTGAGATCGTCACTGGTGCCACCAGCACCGGCGGCCGGCTTGGCGGCACCGGTCGCCCCGGCGGTCGAGGCCGAGGCATTGGCCGCACGTGCGGCCGTGACCTGGCGCAGCTTCTGTTCGGCCAGCTTGGCTTCGTTCTCGGCCTGGGCCCGCTTGCGGCGGATTTCAGCGAGTTTCTTGTCGCGCTCGGCGTCGGCCTTGGCGTCGTTGGCCTTCTGTTCCTGCTCGGCCAGCTTCTTCTTCTCGGCTTCTTCCTGCTGCTTGGCCAGGCGCAGCTTCTGCTCGGCCTGTTCCTGGCGCTTGCGCTCGGTCAGGTCGATCTGTTCCTGGCGGCGCTTGGCTTCCTGCTCCTGCTTGGCCTTTTCCGCCGAGATCGCCAGCGCGTTGACCGCTTCCTGGTCGACCGTGTCGGGCTGGGCGATGCGCTCCTGCGCCTGCGACTGCTGCGGCGTCGGTGCGTCCTGCGGGCGCGGCTCGGGCAACGGCTGCGGTGGCGGCACGGTGTCTTCCGGAATGGGCTCGGGCTCGGCGACCGGCTCGGGCAGGTCCGGCAGCGTTTCGGAGGCCCGCAGGGCCTGGCGGGCGGCCGAGGCTTCCGAGGCGGACAGCTGCAGGCTGGCCTCGATCGCCGGATCGCCGGCGGCCGCTTCGGTGGTGCGCTGCGGCGACCACAACCAGGCGGCGATGAAGATCAGGGCCAGCAGCAGGTGCACACCGAGCGCCAGCGCGATCGGCAGACCCCACTTCTCTTCAGGCTGACGCTGCGGTGGCAGGGCTTCAGCGTGCATCGGTCGCCAGGCCCACCTTTTCCACGTTGGCGCGCTTGATCACGTCCATGGCCGCGACCACCTTCTCATACGCCACGGCCTTGTCGGCGGCGACGATCACGCGCAGGTTCTTGTCCTGCGAAGAAAGCGCGGACAGCTGGGCCTGCAGCCGGGCCGCATCCATCGGTTCCGGATCCTTGGCCTCGGGCAGCTTCAGGCTGAGCTGGCCATCCAGGCGGACGGACACGATCACCGGATCCTGCTTGCTCTCCAGCGCCTTGGCCTGGGAGGTCGGCAGATCCACTTCAAAGCTCAGCGTGAGCAGCGGCGCGGTCACCATGAAGATGATGAGCAGCACCAGCATGACGTCGATGTACGGCACGACGTTGATTTCGGATTTGAGCTTTCGGCGCTTGCGGCGGCCAATGGCTGCGGTCATGGCAGGACTCCTGTGCTGGGCGCTTACTCGTCGCCCGCGGTCTGACGCTGCAGGATCGAGCTGAACTCTTCTGCGAAGGTTTCAAAGCGCACCGACATGCGCTCCACGCGGGTGGTGAAGCGGTTGTAGGCCCATACCGCCGGGATCGCCACGAACAGGCCGATCGCGGTGGCGAACAGGGCTTCGGAGATACCCGGGGCGACCGAGGCGATGCCGGCCTGCTCGCCGCTGTTGATCATGTCGTGCATGGTCACCATGATGCCGAACACGGTGCCGACCAGGCCCACGTACGGGGCGGTCGAGCCGATGTTGGCCAGCAGCTCCAGGCTGCGCTCCATCTGGTCCACTTCACGGGTGTAGGTGGTGCGCATGGCGCGCTGGGCGCCCTCAAGCTGGGCACGGCCATCCAGGCGACGCTTGTCGCGCAGGCGGGTGAACTCGCGGAAGCCCGATTCGAAGATCGCTTCCAGGCCGCCGACCTGGCGGTTGCGGTCGGTCGCCGAGCTGTACAGCTTGCCCAGGTCCGCACCGGACCAGAAGCGGCTTTCGAACTCGTCGGCGGCGCGGTTGGCGGCGTTGAACACGCGTGCCTTGCGGAAGATGATCACCCAGCTGATGAACGAGCCGGCCAACAGCAGCAGCACGATGATCTTCACCGGGATGCTGGCCTTGATCATCAGGTCCAGGTAATTGATGCCACCGCCATGCGCGGCTTGGGCGACAGTCTGCGCCGCGGCGCTGGTGACTTCCTGCGGCAGCGCTTCGGTCACCGTGGCCTGCAGGGCCAGGAGCATTGCGATCATCCGTTGTTCCTCAGTATGCGGATTCTGGAAATTCGAGGTGTTTCAGCGCGCCATGCAGTGCATCGTCCATGCCACGCGGTTTGAAGGTGGTTGCATCCAGCGCGGCGATCTTCACCTGCGCGGTCAGCAGTGTTTCCCCGCCCCGGCACACGGCCTGCGCGAATACCATGCTGGCGCGCTTGCACTGCACCAGCGTGGCGGTGACATCCAGCGCATCATCCAGGCGCGCCGGTTTGAGGAAATCCATGGTCATGCTGCGCACCGCGAACACAAGGCCGTGGTCGCAGCGCATCCGCTCCTGACCATACCCCAATGCGCGCATCCATTCCGTGCGCGCCCGTTCCATGAAGGCCACGTAGCGGGCGTGGTACACCACCCCGCCAGCGTCGGTATCTTCCCAGTAAATGCGTGTCGGCCAACTGAATCGGGGCTCAACCCGGGGCTCAACCGACATCCGGGACCTCCGCGAACAGGTCCGCCGGGGGGTTCTTCGGCTTCAGCCCCATGTGCCGGTAGGCCTTGTGCGTGCACATGCGGCCCCGCGCGGTGCGGATCAGGAAGCCCTGCTGGATCAGGTACGGCTCGACCACGTCTTCCAGCGTGCCACGTTCTTCGGACAGCGCCGCCGCCAGCGACTCGATGCCGACCGGGCCACCATCGAAGTAATCGACCATGGTCCGCAGCAGGCGCCGATCCAGCTCGTCGAAGCCCTCCGGATCGACCTTGAGCATCTGCATCGCGGCCTGGGCCACGTCCTGATCGATGTGGCCGGCCGCCTTCACCTGGGCGAAGTCGCGCACGCGGCGCAGCAGCCGGTTGGCGATACGCGGGGTGCCGCGCGAGCGCCGTGCGATCTCGGCCGCGCCTTCGGCGGTGCAGTCGATGTTGAGGATGCTGGCCGAACGCCGGACGATCTTCGTCAGCTCTTCCGGGGTGTAGAACTCCAGCCGGTGCACGATGCCGAAGCGGTCGCGCAGCGGCGCGGTCAGCAGGCCTGCCCGGGTGGTCGCACCAATCAGGGTGAACGGCGGCAGATCGATCTTGATCGAGCGGGCCGCAGGGCCCTCACCGATCATGATGTCGATCTGGAAATCTTCCATCGCCGGGTACAGCACTTCCTCCACGACCGGCGAAAGGCGGTGGATTTCATCGATGAACAGCACATCGTGCGGCTGCAGATTGGTCAGCAGCGCGGCCAGGTCACCGGCCTTTTCGATCACCGGGCCGGAGGTGACGCGCAGCGCGACCCCCAGCTCGTTGGCGATCACATGACTCAGGGTGGTCTTGCCCAGGCCCGGCGGCCCGAAGATCAGCACGTGGTCGAGTGCGTCGCCACGGGCCTTGGTCGCCTCGATGTAGATCGACAGCTGCTCGCGCACTGGCGCCTGGCCGAGGTAATCGGCCATGCGCTTGGGGCGGATGCTGGCGTCGGTGCCCTCGTCTTCGCGGGTGGCACCGGCGGCGATAATGCGGTCGTCGGTCATCCCGCGATTATGCGGCAAAAAGGGGCGTGATCCGCGCCCCGGTAGTGCCGGCCGCTGGCCGGCTCCGCACGATGCAGGAGTCATGGGGAGCCGGCCAACGGCCGGCACTACCGGGAACGCATCGGAGGAAGCGCCCCTTGTTGTTCACGGGGGCGCGCCGAAGGCGCGGGGATAAGGGGAAATGCCGCCGGGGCCCACGGTTTGCATCGCAAACCGTGGGCAGCGCAGGTGGAGATCTAGATCTCCACCTGCGCCCCAAGCTCCACGAGCCGATTACCCGGAATCCGGAAGAACCCGGTCGCCGGCGCGGCGTTCCGGTGCATCAGCGCGAACAGCTTGTCGCGCCAGATCGGCATGCCGCGGTTGGCGGTGGCCACGATGGTCTCGCGGCTGGCGAAGAACGTGGTGTCCATCGGGTCGAAGTAGATCCCGCCGTGGTCGCACGAGCGCATCAGCGCCAGCGGCACGTCCGGGGTCTCCATGAAGCCGAAGCGCACGTAGATCCGATAGAACTCATCGCCCACCGATTCGATCTTCAGGCGCTGGCCGGAGGGCGCGTACGGGACCGGCAGGGTCACCACGTGCAGGAACACGTTTCGCTCATGCAGCACCTTGTTGTGCTTGAGGTTGTGCATCAGCGCGTGCGGGGCCACCGAGGGATCGGCGGTCAGGAACACGGCGGTGCCCGGTACCCGCACCGGCGGAGCCAGCATCAGGCCCGGCAGGAAGGTATCGATCCGGATGCCATCCTTGCGGATCTCATCGCGCAGCAGCTCGCGGCCACGCCGCCAGGTGCGCATCATGGTGAACAGCACGATGCCCAGCACCACCGGGAACCACGCGCCCTGCAGCAGCTTGGCGCCGTTGGCGATCACGAAGCCCAGGTCGATCACGAAGAAGATCACGCACAGCGGCAGGATCCAGTTGCGTGCCTTCGGCCACAGCGCGCGCGCGACCAGCGCCAGCAGCAGGGTATCGATCAGCATGGTGGCCGACACCGAGATACCGTAGGCCACCGCCAGATTGGAGGAGCTGCGGAAGGCCAGCACCAGCCCGATCACCATCACCGCAATGCCCCAGTTGATGCCCGGGATGTAGATCTGGCCGATGGTGTCGTGCGAGGTATGGGTGATGCGCATGCGCGGGATGTAGCCCAGCTGCATGGCCTGGCGCGAGACCGAGAATGCGCCGGTGATCACCGACTGCGAGGCGATCACCGCCGCCATCGTGGCCAGCACGATCATCGGGTACAGGCCCCACTCCGGGACCGCCTCGAAGAACGGGTTCTTGACCGCTTCGGGGTTCTTCAGCACCAGGGCGCCCTGGCCCAGGTAGTTCAGCACCAGGCATGGCAGCACGAAGTAGTACCAGGCATGGCGGATCGGCTTGGCGCCGAAGTGGCCCATGTCCGCGTACAGCGCTTCGCCGCCGGTCACCGCCAGCACCACCGCGCCGAGGATGAAGATGCCGTGCCAGCCGTGCTCCATGAAGAAGCGCAGCGCCCACATCGGGTTGAAGGCCTTGAGTACTTCGGGGGCATCGACGATGTTCCAGATGCCGATGGCCGCCAGCGAAATGAACCAGATCGAGGTGATCGGGCCGAACAGCTTGCCGATCTTGGCCGTGCCGAAGCGCTGCACGGCGAACACCGCCAGCAGCACCACCACGGTGATCGGCACGATGAAGTTGTGCAGGCCCGGGGCCGCGACCTCCAGGCCCTCGACCGCACCCAGCACGGAGATCGCCGGGGTGATCACGCCATCGCCGAAGAACAGCGAGGCGCCGAAAATGCCGAGGATGCCGACCACATAGGCCGAGCGCGACCCGTTGCGCAGCGTGCGCTGGGTCAACGCCATCAGCGCCATGATGCCGCCCTCGCCGTCGTTGTCGGCGCGCATGATGATGGTGACGTACTTGAGCGTCACCACGATGTTCAGCGCCCAGAACGCCAGCGACAGCACGCCCAGCACGGTGTCATGGTCGCTGTTGAGACCGTAGTGCGGGGAGAACGCTTCTTTCAGCGTGTACAGCGGGCTGGTGCCGATGTCGCCGAACACCACGCCGATGGCGCCGATCATCAGCGCCATGCCGCCGGCCGCGGGCGCGTGGCCGTGCGGGGCCTGGCCGTCGCTGTGCTGGGGGGAAGTGGTGGACATGAGGCTCCGGGCGGACGCGGTCGGTGGTGTCGGTGTCAGGAAATGGCAGGCGCGCGGCTCAGCGCAGCGCCGCCTGCAGGGCCTTGCGGATCACCGTGGCGACATCGTCACCCTCGGCATTGGCATCGCGCGCCATGCGCGCGGCCTCGGTCGGCTTGTAGCCCAGCTGCTGCAGGGCCACGGTCGCCTCGGAGACCGGATCGGTGGCCGGTGCCGCACCGGCGATCGGCGCGCCGCCGCCACCGAAATGGGCCGCGCGGTCGCGCAGCTCCAGCACCATGCGCTCGGCGGTCTTCTTGCCGATGCCCGGGATGCGGGTCAGCGCGGTGATGTCACCGGCCTGCAGCATGCGCGCGAACTCGTCCACGCTGACCCCGGAGAGCACGGCCAACGCGATCTTGGCGCCGATCCCGCTGACCTTCTGCACATCGCGGAACAGGCGGCGCTCACCCTCGCGCAGGAAACCGTACAGCGAGACGCTGTCTTCCTTCTGCGCGTAATGGGTGAACAGGGTGACCTCGCGGCCCAGCTCGGGCAGATCGTAGAAGGTGCTCATGGGCGCCTCCAGCTCATAGCCGACGCCATTGACGTCCACCATCAGCCACGGCGGCGCCTTGTAGGCCACGATCCCGCGCAGACGACCAATCATGCAGTGTTCCTCATTTCCGGCTCCAGGCCTGGCGGGCATTGACGCCCAGGCGCAACGCCGTCGCCCGGACGTGGGCGTGGGTGATCGCCACGGCCAACGCATCGGCAGCGTCGGCCTGCAGCTTGGTTTTCAGGTTGAGCATGAGCCCGACCATGTGTTGGACCTGTTGTTTTTCCGCGCCACCGCGGCCGACCACGGCCAGCTTGATCTCGGTGGCGGCGTACTCGCTGACCGGCAGGTCGCGCATCACCACGGCCGAGATGGCGGCGCCGCGCGCCTGGCCCAGCTTCAAGGCCGAATCCGGGTTGCGCGCCATGAACACCTTTTCGATGGCCACTTCGTCGGGGCGGTATTCCTCGACCAGGGCGGTCAGGCCGACCACCAGCAGCTTCATCCGCTGCGGGAAGTCATCCGCGCCCAGCAGCACCAGCGGCAGGTGATGCACATGCACCACCTTGCCGGCGGCGTCCACATCAATGATGCCCACCCCGGTGCGCTGCGAACCGGGGTCGATGCCGAGAATGCGGGTCATGCGGCACGCACACGGCCGCCCGTGGCCCGGAAGGGACACATGCGGCGGGGATAACAGGGAACGGCGGGAGTCATCATGGTCCGCATTGTCCGCTCACCGGTCGCGCAAAGCGACCGGTGAAGCGCCTGCTCAGGCGTAGGCGTCCGCGCCGAGCTCGGCGTTGGAGAACACGTCCTGCACATCGTCCAGGTCTTCGAGCATGTCCAGCAGCTTCTTGACCTGCAAAGCGGTGTCGCCTTCGACCTTGATGTCGTTGTCGGCGCGGTAGGTGATTTCAGCATGGTCCGGGGTGAACCCGGCGGCCTCCATCGCATCCTTGACAGCGTGGTAGCTGTCGGCCGCGGTGACCACGTCGATCGCCCCGTCTTCCGGGTAGACCACGATGTCGTCCGCGCCGGCCTCGATCGCCGCCTCGGTCACGGCTTCTTCGTCCGCACCGGCGCCGAAGTGCAGCACGCCCAGGCGCTTGAACATGAACGACACCGAGCCTTCCGTGCCCATGTTGCCGCCGCACTTGCTGAACGCATGGCGGACATCGGCCACGGTGCGCACGCGGTTGTCGGTCAGGCAGTCCACGATCACGGCCACGCCACCGGGGGCATAGCCCTCGTAGCGGATCTCTTCGTACTCGACGCCTTCCAGCTCACCGGTCGCCTTCTTGATGGCGCGCTCGATCACGTCCTTGGACATGTTCGACGACAGGCCCTTGTCCATGGCCACCCGCAGGCGCGGGTTGTTGTTGGGGTCGCCTCCACCGCCGCGCGCGGCAACGCCGATCTCGCGGATGATCTTGGTGAAAATCTTGCCGCGCTTCGCGTCAGACGCGTTTTTGCGGTTCTCGATGGAGGGGCCTCTACCCATGGGGTGACTCTCGTGTTTCTGTCAGGAACAGGGCGCGAATTCTACCTGATCCGCCGACCTGCCCGTGTCAGTGCCGGGCCCGATCAGGCGGCGTGGGCCGCGTCGTCCCGGCGGAACCGGCCATCGCGCAGGAAGGCGGCGGTCTGGCGCGCGGCATCCGGCGAGAATACCAGCCCGCTGTGGCTGGCCGGGATCACGCAGTGGTCGGCCAGGCCCGGCAACTGCGTCTCATCCAGCGCCACGGTGCCATCGGAGGCATCGCCACAGGCGCCCAGCAGGCTGCCCAGCCCGTGCGGGACGGAGCCGGCGATCAGGCCGACCTGCGCCCTGCCCTCCCAGGCCGGCAGGCCATCCAGCAGCAGTTCCGAGCTGCGCCCCAGCGCCAGCGACCAGCCGTGATCGCTCAGCGAGCGCGCGGTCACACTGCCACGCAACGGGGAGCCGAGGCAGACCACCCGCGACACCGGCAGGTCCGGCGCGCGCCGCAGCGCCTCCAGCGCGACCAGTCCGCCCAGGCTGTGCCCGACCAGCGAGACCGGGCCGCTGTCCTTGAGCCGCTCCAGCAGTTGCGGCACCGCCACCTCCGGGCCCCCGAACACGCTGGAGTACCCGAAGGTATCCACGGCGAAGCCACGGGCACGCAGACGCCAGGCCAGCGGGCCGACCCACGCGCGCGCATTCCAGATGCCATGCAGCAGTAAAACAGGGGGATTCATGGTGTCAGCCTAGCCCGTTGGGCGGGGCGCCTGCAGAAGGAAACAGCGTCATTAGACGAATGGACCGGACAACGGCAGGTGAAGCCGTCGCGGCCCTTCAGGATCCGGCTCAGGCGGCCGTTGGCGGGCGGCGCAGGATGAACTCCAGGTCGAGCACCTTGCCCACCGGGAACGCGTAGGTGCCGACCTTGCTGAAGCCGTAGCGGGCGTAGAAGCGCTGTGCACCGAAGTTTTCCGACCACACCCCCAGCCACACCGTGCGCGGGCCCTCGCGTTCCAGCCAGGCCAGCGCGGTTTCGAACAGACGACTGCCCCAGCCACAGCTCTGCTGGTCCTTGATCAGGTACAGGCGCTTGAGCTCGCCATCGCCGGGCTGCACCTCGGCATGCGGCAGTCCACAGGGGCCGGCTGCGGCGTGGCCCACGGCAACACCGTCCAGCTCCAGCAGCCAGACCGCGTAATCGGGGTGTTCGAGGATGATGCGCTGGCGCTGCGCCGGGTAGGCCTCGTCGAGGAAGGCCTGCAGGTCCTCGGGCGGGTACAGATGGCCGAAGGTTTCCACGAAGGTACGCGCGGCCAGCACCGACAGGGTCTGGGCATCGTCCGGGGTGGCGCGGCGGATGGTGTAACGGCCTGGGGTCACGGCGGGAGCATCGGCATCGGCGGGAGCCGTCAATTTACCTGAACGCTGCGGCGATGGCGCCGCGTGACGATCAACGTTTTCGATCATCACGGGCGCCACCCGCGGCCCGGCACCGACCTCCGGCCGGTACCTGCCGCACCCCACGCCGGCCCATGGCCGGCGCTTGCCGGCTTATTCCTTGACCGCGCGCGGACGGACCTGGACGTGCACTTCCGCCAGCTGCTCGTCCGGGATCGGCGACGGGGCACCGGTCATCAGGCACTGCGCGCCGGTGGTCTTCGGGAACGGGATCACGTCGCGGATCGACTCGGTACCGGCCATCAGCGCGGCGATACGGTCGATACCGAAGGCGATGCCACCGTGCGGCGGCGCGCCGAAACGCAGCGCGTCGAGCAGGAAGCCGAACTTGCCCTCGGCCTCTTCGGCCCCGATGCCCAGCAGGTCGAATACCGCGCTCTGCATGTCCGAGCGGTGGATACGGATCGAACCACCGCCGATCTCGTTGCCGTTGAGCACCATGTCATAGCCGCGCGATACGGCGGTCTTGGCGTTGGCGCGCAGATCGGCGATGTCATCCACTGCCGGCGCGGTGAAGGGGTGATGCAGGGCGACGTAGCGCTGGGCTTCGTCGTCGTACTCGAACATCGGGAAATCGGTGACCCACAGCGGTGCCCAGCCGGCGGCGACCAGGTTGAAGTCCTTGCCGGCCTTCAGGCGCAGGGCGCCCATGAAGTCGGAGACCTTGTTGTAGCCACCGGCGCCGAAGAACACGATGTCGCCATTGCCGGCGCCCACCTGGGCGACCAGCGCGGCGAAGGCCTCGTCGCTGAAGAACTTGGCGATCGGCGAGCTGACGTCGCCGCTCTCGCTGATCTTGATGTAGGCCAGACCCTTGGCGCCGTACTTGGCGGCATGCGCGGCGTACTCGTCGATCTGCTTGCGGCTCAGCGTGGCACCGCCGGGGATGCGCAGCGCGGCCACGCGGCCGTCGGCATCATTGGCGGCGGCGGTGAACACCGGGAACTCGCTGGTCTTGACCAGCTCGGCCACGTCCACCAGCTCCAGCGCGATGCGCAGGTCCGGCTTGTCCGAGCCATAGCGACGCATCGCTTCGGCCCAGGTCATGCGCGGGAAGCTCGCGGCCAGCTCCACATCGACCACTTCCTTGAAGATGGCGCGGATCATGGTTTCCACGAAGTCCTGCACATCGCGCTCGCGCACGAAGGCGAACTCCATGTCCAGCTGGGTGAATTCCAGCTGGCGGTCGGCACGCAGGGCCTCGTCGCGGAAGCAGCGCGCGATCTGGTAGTAACGGTCGAAGCCGGCCACCATCAGGATCTGCTTGAACAGCTGCGGGCTCTGCGGCAGGGCGTAGAACTCGCCCGGGTGCATGCGCGCCGGCACCAGGAAGTCGCGGGCGCCTTCCGGGGTGGCCTTGGTCAGGATCGGGGTTTCGATGTCCTGGAAGCCGGTGGCGTCCAGGTGGCGGCGCAGCGCCTGCACCAGCTTGATGCGGGTGCGCTGCATGCGCTGCATTTCCGGGCGGCGCAGATCCAGGTAACGGTACTTCAGGCGGGTTTCTTCGCCCGGGTTCTCGTGCGCGTGGAACGGCAGCGGCTCGGCCTTGTTGAGGATGGTGATGGCCGTGGCGATCACTTCCACGTTGCCGGTGCGGAGCTTGTCGTTGGCCGCGTGGCGCGCGCGCACCACGCCTTCCACCTGCAGCACGTCTTCGTAGCCCAGGCTGGCGGCCACGGCGAATACAGCGGCGTTGTCGACTTCCACCGTCACCTGCACGATGCCTTCATGATCACGCAGATCGATGAAGACCACGCCGCCCTGGTTGCGGGCAACGTCGGTCCAGCCGGCGAGGGTTACGGTTTGGCCAATCAGGGTCTCGTCGACCAGGCCACAGAAGTGGGTACGCATGGGGGTAAAGCTCCGCAGGAGAGTGCCGGCGCCAAGCTGCGCCGGAAAGCCCGTTATTCTGCGGCCGCCAGCCCGGCGGGGCAAATCCGGGCGCTGCAGCCCGGCATCACACGCTCTGAACCGGGGCCATTCCTATAGTCCGCGCACCAACGACCGCACGGGGATGTCGCCATGCAACGCCGTCTGAGCACCGTCTGCCTCACCCTTGCCCTGGCCTGTATGGCCCCGGCCCTGCACGCCCAGATGAGTACCCGGGCCTATGCCCCGGAAAATCTGTCGCAGCTGTCCTCCTCCGACCGCAGCCGGGTCATCACCCAGGAATACGCCGACCAGTCCAATGGCCGCCGGATCCCGGATGACCAGCTGCGCTTCTACCTGGCCCAGGTCAATTCGGGCTGGAACTTCTCCCGCATCAAGCAGGACATCGCCACGTCGCTGCGCGGCAACGGCAACGGCAACGGCAACGGGGGTGGCTGGAATGGCGGCGGCAACGGCCCCGGCAACACCGGCACGGTCCGCTGCGAAAGCCAGGACAACCGCGAGCGGGTCTGCAATACCGGCTGGCGCAGTGCCCGGCTGTCCCGCCAGATCTCCGGGACGACCTGTACCGAGGGCCGCAACTGGGGCTCGCGCAACGGGACGGTCTGGGTCAGCGGCGGCTGCCGGGCCGAATTCGTCGAGGGCCGTGGCAATGGCGGCAACTGGGGCGGCGGCGGCGGCACCGGCGCGACGATCCGCTGCGAGAGCCAGGACAACCGCGAGCGCACCTGCAACACCGGCTGGCGCAACGCCACCCTGGTTCGCCAGATCTCCGGTACGGCGTGTGTCGAGGGCCAGACCTGGGGCGTGCGCAATGGGGCAATCTGGGTCAATCGCGGCTGCCGCGGCGAGTTTGCCGAAGCGCGTGGCAACAGCGGCGGCAACTGGGGGGGCGGTGGCGGCAACAGCAATTACAGCGTGACCTGCAGCAGCAACGACAAGCGCCAGCAGACCTGTGCCTGGGATGCCCGTCAGGGTCGCCCGGCGCTGGTGCAGCAGTTGTCGGGCACGGCCTGCGTGGAAGGCCGCAGCTGGGGCTACAGCAATGGCAGCCTGTGGGTCAGCGGCGGGTGCCGCGCCCGGTTCGGGGCGCGCTGAGCGTTCCCCTTGTGGTAGGTGCCGACCGTTGGTCGGCACGCTCGCGGTGACGCCGGCCCGCGGCCGGCATTACCGCGCTGCGTTACGGCGCGGGCGTCTCACTGCCCCACGGCGCCGGCGGCAGTGCCACCGGCTTGCTCAGGTCGAACACCACCTGGAAGTGGCGCCCGCCCGGGCGGGTCAATTCGTAGACGAAGCGCTGGTCCGGCTCCACTTCCATTGCCCAGGTGTTCTGCACCGAGGCGAGCATGTCCGCCTTGCGGAACATCGCCACCGAATCCGAATCGACCGGGAATGACTGGCGTTGCGCGGTGCCTGGCGGCTTGCTGTCGCCACCGTACATCGTGACCGCATCCGGGCTGCCGTCTTCGTGGCGATGATCGTGCTTGAGCCGCAGCCCATGCTCGGTGCGGGTGAGCACCCAGGTCCGTGAATGGTCATCACCGACATGGAAGGGAATCCGCAGCTCATGCGCCGGGTCCTCGCAGCCACGCACGTGCATCACCAGCCGTTTGCCCTCGAAAGGATCGGGCGCATCGGTCTTGGGCTCGTTGACCGCGATGCGGCCTTCGAACGCTTTGCCGCAGTGCGCGGCCACGGCAGACATGAACGCATCGGACGGCGCCATCGAGACATCATGGCCGACGGTGTCGTTCGAACCGCTGCACGCGGTGATCGCCAGCGCAGCGGCGAAAGGAAGGAGTTTGACTACATTCATGCCCCCACCCTAACGGGCGCGAACGACCAGCGCAAACCAGACGACCCGCTGCATCGTCACGCACGGGCACCCATCGCCTGCGCTGCAACAGGGGCTTCATACCCGCTGTGGTATGGTCAATCACGTGACTTGTTCGCCTTCTTCCCCACGAAGGGCGCACGCATGTTGCGGCTGACCGCCCTGCTTGCCGGTGTGGCGCTGCTGCTGACCGGCAGCGGCCTGCTCGGCACATTGCTGGCGGTGCGCGGTGGTGAAGCCGGCTTCGGTGCCGGCACGTTGGGGTTGGTGATGTCCGGCTATTTCGCCGGTTTTTTCATCGGCACCTTCTTCGCCCCCTCGCTGATCGGCCGCATCGGCCATATCCGTGCGTTTGCCTTCTTTGCCGCCCTCGCCGCCATCGCGGTGCTGCTGCACCCTCTGTGGATCAATCCCGTGGGTTGGGGCGTGCTGCGCATCCTTACCGGCATCGCGCTGGTGGGCCTTTACACCGTGATCGAGAGCTGGCTCAACGCCGAGCCCGACCCGCGCCTGCGCAGCCGTGCTTTCTCGCTCTACATGGTGGTCAACCTCTCGGCACTGGCCCTGGGCCAGGTGCTGCTGATGCTTGGCGACGCCGGCGCGACCTCGATGTTCATGCTTACCGCGATCCTGGTCTGCGCGGCAGTGTTGCCGGTCACCGCTACGCGCCTGCGCCCGCCGGAGATTCCCTCGGTGCCGCGCCTGAAACTGGCGCGGCTGTATGCGATGGCACCGGTGGCGACGGTTGCCGCCGGCCTCTCCGGCCTGGCGATGGGCGCATTCTGGGGCCTGCTGCCGGTCTACGCCGGCGAGGTCGGCCTGGACGGCAATGGCGTCGCGATGTTCATGCTGACCGCCATCGCCGGTGGCGCGTTGCTGCAATGGCCATTGGGTCACATCAGCGACGGGCATGACCGCCGCACCGGACTGGTCGCGCTGAGCCTGGCCGCGGCGGGTATCGCCGTGGTGGCCTCGCTGCCGATGATCCAGGCGCAGACCCATCTGCTGTTCGGCCTGTTTTTCTTCTATGGCGGGCTGGCCTTCGCGCTGTATCCCTTCGCGGTCGCGCACATGCTCGATTACCTGCCGCGCGAAGATCTGCTCTCGGGCTGCTCCAGCCTGCTGCTGGTCCATGGCGTGGGCGCCGCGCTCGGCCCCGCGTTGGCGGGCGCGGCGATGCAGCAGTTCGGCGCGCCTGCACTGCCGCTGTACTTCGCGGTGGTGCTGATGCTGCTGGCGCTGTTCACCACCGCGCGCCTGCTCAGCTTCCAGCGGCTGCGCACGCATCCGGTCGGCTTCCGGCTGATGCTGCGCACCACCCCCTCGGCGCTGGAACTGATGCCCGAGACCGACACCGCGCCGCCGGATCCCGATATCCCCCTCCCCTCTGACTCCGATAAGGAAGTGCATTGACTGTTTCGACACCGACCTCCCTCACTCCAACCCGTACACCGCCGGCGCCGCCGGCCCCGCAATTGATCCTCGCCACCGATCTGGATGGCACCTTCCTCGCCGGCGATCCCGCCGCGCGTCATCGGCTCTACCGGCTGGTCGACCAGCACCCGGGTATCCGCCTGATCTTCATCACCGGCCGCGGCCTGGAAGCGGTGATGCCCCTGCTCTCCGATCCGGCCATTCCGCGCCCGGATTACGTGGTCTGCGATGTCGGTGCCACCGTCGTCGACGGCCACACCCTGCAGCCGATGCAGCCCCTGCAATCGATGATCGACGCGCACTGGCCGGGCGAGCAGGTGGTCGCCGCCGCGATGCGTCCGTTCACCGCGCTGCAGCGCCAGGACGTGCCGCAGGAACGCCGCTGCTCGTACTTCTGCGATCCCGACACGCTGGCGCCGCTGCGCTCGCAGATCCAGGCCGCCGCACAGGCGCTGGGCTGCGATGTGCTGTATTCGGCCGACCGCTATCTGGACATCCTGCCGCCTGATACCGACAAGGGCCGCACCCTGGCCGCGCTTGCGCGCCTGCTGGAACTGCCGCGCGATCGCATCCTGGTGGCCGGCGACACCCTCAATGACCTGTCGATGTACACCTCCGGTTTCCGCGGGGTGTGCGTGGGCGATTCGGAGCCGGCGCTGACCGCCGCGACGGCCGACCTGAAGCACACCTTCCATGCACAGGCGCCGGGGTGCGGCGGCATCCTCGAAGCGATCGAACATTTCGGCCTGCTCGCCGATGACGATCCCTTCCTGCGCCCACCGCCGCAGGCGCGCGCCGATGGCGCCGACCTGGTGATGGTCTATCACCGCCTGCCCTTCGATGAAGTGATGGAAGATGGCGTGCTGGTGCAGCGCCCGCCGCGCTCGCCCAACGGCATCATCCCCTCGCTGCTGAGCTTCTTCGAAGGCGGCCAGAAGGGGTCCTGGGTTGCCTGGGGAATCGATGAGCCCAAGCGCGGTCCGTTCCAGACCCACCTGGCGGTGGATGCCGAGCGCTACCCCACCCTGACCGCCGCGCGCGTGCCGCTGAGCAAACAGGAAGTGGACATCTTCTACAAGCGCTTCTCCAAGGAAGCGTTCTGGCCGATGCTGCACGTGTTCTGGGAACGCGCGAAATTCCGCGAAGAAGACTGGCAAGTCTTCCTGAAGGTCAACCGCAAGTTCGCCGAGGCCACCGCCGCCGAAGCCGCGCATGGCGCGACCGTGTGGATCCACGACTACAACCTGTGGATGGTGCCGGCCACGCTGCGCGAGCTGCGCCCGGACCTGAAGATCGCCTTTTTCCACCACACCTACTTCCCGTCGGCGGATGTATTCAATGTGGTGCCCTGGCGCCGCGAGATCATCGGCAGCCTGCTCAGCTGCGACTACATCGGCTTCCACATTCCGCGACAAGTGGAGAACTTCGTGGACGTCGTGCGCGGCGCGATGCCGGCCGAGCGTCTGGCCTGGGAAAGCTGCGCCCCGCGTTTCCTCACCTACGGGTGCGCAGTGGGCCTGGACACGATGACCACGCGCCTGCGCGTGGGCGACCGCGAAGTCGCCCTCGGTGCGCACCCGGTCGGCACCGATCTGCGCCGCATCCACAACGTGCTCGCACGCAGCGACGTGCGCAATGACATCTTCAAGCTGCGCCGCGAGATCGGCGCGCGCAAGCTGGTGCTGTCAGTGGAGCGCCTGGATTACACCAAGGGCACGCTGGCCAAGCTGGAGGCGTTCGAGCGGTTGCTGGAGCAGCATCCGGATCGCCAGGGCAAGGTCACCCTGCTGATGATCTGCGTACCGGCCGCACGCGAGATGACCATCTACCGCACGCTGCAGAACCAGATCGAGCAGGCGGTGGGGCGGATCAACGGGCGCTTCTCGCGGCTGGACTGGACCCCGGTGCGGTTCTTCGCCCAGGCATTGCCGTTCGAAGAGGTGGTGGCGCACTACGCCGCCGCACAGGTGATGTGGATCACCCCGCTGCGCGATGGCTTGAACCTGGTGTCCAAGGAGTTCGTGGCCACGCAGGGCATCGAGGGCAGCAACGGCGTGCTGGTGCTCAGCGAATTCGCCGGTGCGGCGGCCGAGCTGAAGGGCGCGGTGCTGACCAATCCGCATGACCCGGCCGATCTCACCGCCGGCCTGTTGCAGGCCTTGTCGATGCCCGACGATGAAGCCAGCGGGCGCATGCGCCAGCTGTTTGGCAGCGTGGAGTATTACGACGTGGATCGCTGGGGCCGGGATTTCCTGGATGCGGTGCGCAACAGCCACGCCGAAGGCTGACGCTGTACGGGTAGTGCCGGCCGCTGGCCGGCTCCACGCGGTGCCGGCTGCGGGCGGTGCCGGTTTCATGGGTTGCCGGCCAGCGGCCGGCACTACCGTGTGCGCGCCGACCAACGGTCGGTGCCTACCCTGTGCGCGCCGACCAACGGTCGGTGCCTCCCGGGCGGCATCGCCTACCCGGCGCGCTGGATGATGCCTTCGGCGATCACCGCCACCTGGCGCAGCACGTCGTTACGGCCGGCATCATCCACCGTCGCGCCCTGCAGGTAGCTGGTCAGCACCCACGGTGCACCGCCGGCGAGCGGCCACAGAATGGCGATGTCATTGGTGGTGTCCTCGCCATTGCTGCCGGTCTTGTCACCCACCCGCCACGCCTTGGACAACCCGGCGCGCAATCGCGCATCGCCGGTTTCGTTGTCGATCAACCAATCCGCCAGCTGCTGTTTCGAGGCGGACGTGAGTACGTCACCGAGCACGAAGCGCTGCAGGCTGGCCGCCATCGCAGCCGGGCTGGTGGTGTCGCGCGGGTCGCCGGGGGCGAAGCGGTTCATCTCCGGCTCGAGCCGGTCATTACGGGTCACCGCATCACCGTTAGCCCGCAGGAAGGCGGTCACGCCGGCCGGCCCGCCCACCCTGCCCAGCAGCAGGTTCGCAGCGGGGTTGTCGCTGGTGATCATGGTCGCCCGGCACAGGTCGCGCACGGTGAGATCCTTGCCTAGGTGCCGCGTGGTCACCGGCGCATGCGAGAGCATGTCCGGCTGGCGCACGGGCACGCGCTGGTCCAGCGAGAGCCTGCCCTGGTCGGCCAGGTGCAGCACCGCAGCGGACAACACGAACTTGAAGGTGCTGCACATCGGGAAACGTTCGTCCTGGCGGTTGCCGGTACGCCAGCCGGTGCCGGTATTGAGCAGGGTCACGCCGAGGCGCCCGCCGCTTGCTGTTTCCAACGCTGCGAAGTCTTTCGCCGCGACGGCCGGTTGCGGTGAGGGCAGCGGCGTCTTGGCGAAGGCGGTGGCGGCCAATGCAGACGCGGCGGCCGCGCCGGTCCATTGCAGGAACTGTCGTCGAGCGATCATGGGGTTCTCCTTGGCGAAGGCCTGAGTATTGGCAGGTTGCCGCGCCTCCACCAGCGAGGATTTTCAGCGAAAGTCATTACTTGATCTCATACCTTCTGATCCCCCTGCCGGGAATGAACGCGGAAAACAGCGTCATCTCTGCACGTCGCTCGCTGCAGCAGCCGCTCAGTGCGAAGATGCATCATCCCTGCTCACGGCTCGCCCATGCTCCGCCCCCAGCTGCCGCTCAATGCCCTGCGCGCCTTCGAGGCCGCTGCACGGCACCAGAATTTCACCCGCGCCGCCCTGGAGCTGTGCGTCAGCCAGGCCGCGTTGAGCCATCAGATCCGCGCACTGGAGGACCGGCTCGGCGTGTCGCTTTTTACCCGGTTGCCGCGCGGGGTCGCCCTGACCGATGAAGGCGCCCGCCTGTATCCGGTGCTCAACGAGGCCTTCGACCGCATCGCAGTCAGCCTGGACCGGTTCGTCGGCGGGCATTTCCGCGAGGTGTTGAGCGTGGGCGTGGTCGGTACGTTCGCCACGGGTTGGCTGCTGCCGCGCCTGGGGGATTTCAACGCGCGCCATCCGGATATCGAGCTGCGCCTGCAGACCCATAACAACCGCATCGATCTGGCCGGTGAAGGGCTGGACCTGGCGATCCGGTTCGGTGATGGCGACTGGCAGGGGCAGGTCAGCGATGCCGTACTGGATGCCCCGTTTGCGCCGCTGTGTGCACCTGCGTTGGCACGTACGCTGCGGCAGCCGCGCGATCTGGCGAACGTGGCGTTATTGCGCTCCTACCGCAGCGACGAGTGGCCACGCTGGCTGCAGGCCGCTGGCGCGCCGGAACTGGACGCGCGTGGGCCGGTGTTTGATTCGTCCCTGACGCTGGCCAGTGCCGCCGCCGCAGGTGCGGGCGTGGCGCTGTTGCCGTTGAAGATGTTCGAGCAGGATCTTGCCCAAGGGCGCTTGATCCAACCCTTCGCGCAGACCCTGGATCTGGGCAGGTATTGGTTGACGCGGCTGCGCTCGCGCGCCGAGAGCGACGCGGCGCGGCGGTTCCGGGAATGGCTGGAGGCGCAGGACGATGTGCCGACCAACGGTCGGCACCTACCGGTTGCCTGAGGGTGCCAGGGAGATGCCGACCGGTGGTCGGCATGCCGTTTACGCGTCCAGCAATTCCATCCACGTCTGCTCGGCCTTGCTGAGCAGGGTCGCGGTGGCTTCACGATCGCGGCCGAGGACTGCCATGCGGGTCGCATCGGCGTAGTTGGCCGGGTTGGCCAGCTCGCGGTCCAGGTCGGCCAGCAGCGCCTCCAGTTCGCCCACCTTGGCTTCGGCAGCAGCCAGTTTGTGGGGATTGACCGGCTTCTTCGGCGGCAGCGGCGGCGTCGGCGGCACCGGCTCCGGGGCCGCCGCGGCCATCTTCTGCTTGGTGCCCTGCGCGGCCGGACGCGAACGCAGCCACGCCGCGTAGGCATCCAGATCGCCGTCGAACGGTTCGACCACGCCGTCGGCCACACGCCAGAACGTGTCGCAGACCAGACCGATCAGATGGCGGTCATGCGAGACCATCACGATCGCGCCCTCGAAGTCGGCCAGTGCTTCGGCCAGCGCTTCGCGCATTTCCAGATCCAAGTGGTTGGTCGGTTCGTCGAGCAGCAGTACATTCGGCTGCTGGTAGGCGATCAGTGCCAGGGCCAGGCGCGCACGTTCGCCACCGGAGAAGCCGTCCACCGGTTCAAACGCGCGGTCGCCGGCGAAGTTCCACTTGCCGAGGAAATCGCGGAAGGACTGGTTCGGTGCATCCGGGGCCAGGTCGCGGAAGTGCTCCATCGGCGACTGCCCTTCATGCAGCGACTCCACCGTGTGCTGGGCGAAGTACCCGATGCGCAGGTCCGGATGCGCGGCGCGCTCGCCGCTGATCGGGTCCAGTTCGCCCACCAGGGTCTTCACCAGGGTGGTCTTACCGGCACCGTTCGGGCCGAGCAGACCGATGCGCTGGCCAGCCTCCAGGCCAAAGCCCACGTTGTGCAGGATCACCGAATCGGCACCGTAACCGGCCTCGACATGGTTCAGGCGGATCAGCGAGAACGGCAGTTTGGCCGGCGGCGCGAACTCGATGCGGAACTCGCGCTCGGCGCGCACCGCTTCGGTGCCGGCCAGCTTGGCCAGGCGCTTCATGCGGCTCTGTGCCTG